>Ga0209706_10002004_pt1 | contig 11495 bp, 7 predicted proteins | sample PPLLaktember2015_6_FD_187263 | JGI IMG/M metagenome (GOLD analysis project Ga0209706, IMG submission 187263) | Freshwater sediment microbial communities from Prairie Pothole Lake near Jamestown, North Dakota, USA - PPLs Lake P8 Core (1) Depth... | ecosystem: Environmental > Aquatic > Freshwater...
GCGGGCTGCCGCGTCGCCCGCGGCGCGGGCTGCCGCGTCGCCCGCGACGACTCCGGCCGCCCGCTCGTGGAACGTCTCGCGCACGCGCATCGCGAGGCCGATCGCGAGCACCAGCACGGCGAGGAGCAGCACGACCGCGGGCCGGAAGCTCGGGCCGTCGCCCTTCACGAGCTGCATCGCGACGATCACGACCACGCCGCCGGCGTTGCCGAGCATCATCAACACGGCGGTCGCGAGGCCGGCGCAGGCGCGCCCCGAGAGCTCGACGCACATCTCGAGCAGGAGCGCGTAGGCCGGCAGGAACGAGAAGCCGAGCAGCGCCGCGATCGGGAGCAGGGTCGCGTAGTCGCGGCCGGTGCAGAGGGGCCAGGTGGTCGCGAGCGCGCCCAGGCTGCACGCGACCACGAAGGGCTTGCGGCAGCGCAGCCGGTCCGAGAGCGCGGGGACGAGCGCAGCGCCGGCGATGCCGCCCACGATCAGCACGCCGCCGAGCACGCCCGCGCGCACGGCGTCGATGCCGTTCTCGGCCACCACGAGCTCGAGCCAGGTCGTGAGGCCGTTGAAGTAGCCGAGGCCGAGGAAGGCCATCGCGAACACGAGCACGAGATCGCGTCCGAGCACGCGGCGGAGGCCGCCGGTCTCGTGCACCGCTGCGCCCCGCGACGCGGCCGCCACCCCGGGCTCCCGCCCGGCGCGCGCGGGCTCGGCGCGCGCCTCGCCCCTGCGCCCGTCGTCGGCGCGCTCGCGGCCGAAGGCTGCGAAGGTGAGCCAGGCCGCGACCGAGAGCGCGCCGAACACACCCATCGCGGCGCGAAGCGAGTACGCCTCGACCAGCGCGGGCGTCGCGGCGAGCGCGCCGGCCATGCCGAGGAACATGCCGATCGTGGCGACGCCCGTCGCGAGCGCGCCGTGCTCCTCGTCGAACCAGTCCGAGACCAGCTTCGAGACCGCGTTCATCAGGAAGGGCTGCGCCACGGCGATGCCGACCTGAGCCGCGAGCAGGAGCGCGAAGCTCTCGTCGAAGACGCGCGCACAGGCGCAGAGCGCCTGGAGCGCCGCGCCCTCCGCGACCACCCGCCGGTAGCCGAGCCGGTCGATGCGCGCGCCCGCCGGCAGCGAGAGCACGACGTAGAGCAACGGGAAGACCAGCACGAGCGTGCTCGCCGCGAGCTCCGACACGCCGTAGCGCTGCTGCACCAGGCCGAGGAGCGGCGCGAAGTTGAGCCAGAGCATCTGGCTCGCGCCCGCGACGAAGGTGAAGGCGAGCAGCGCCGCGATGCCGCCGCGCGGGGAGCCGGACATCGCTAGTCGCGCTCGCGCGTGCGTTCCGTCGCCGCGCGAGCGCGCCGGCGCGGAATGCGCACGTGGAAGGTGCTGCCGACGCCGGGCTCGCTGTCGCACCAGATCTCGCCGTTGTGGCTGCGCACGATCTCGTAGGCGAGGGAGAGGCCGAGCCCGGTTCCGCGCCCGACCGGCTTCGTGGTGAAGAACGGGTCGAAGATGCGCTCGCGCACGGCGGGCTTCATGCCGCAGCCGTCGTCCGCGATGGTCACGTCCACCCAGTCGCGCTCGTTGCGGGTCGTGACGCGGATCGTGCCGCGGCCCGCGATCGCCTGGCCCGCGTTCAGCACCAGGTTCAGGAACACCTGCTTCAGGCGCTGGGGATCGCAGGCCACGAGCGCCTCGCCGACGTAGTCGGTCTCGACCGTGACCGCCGGGTCGAGCTGCACCTTGGCCACGCGCAACACCTGGTCGAGCACGTGGTTCAGGTCGGCGAGCTCGGGCTCGATGCCGCCGGCGTGGGAGAGCTCGCGGATGTCGCGCACGATCGTCGCCGCGCGATCCACGCCCTCGATCGACTCGTCGAGCAGATCGGGCCACTCCTCGAGCTCGCTCGCGAGCCCGTCGCCCCGCTTCTGGGCCTCGCTCGCCACGCGGTCGTATTCGCGCCGGAGCAGCGCGAGGTTCGCGCGCACGAAGGCGAGCGGGTTGTTGATCTCGTGGGCGATGCCCGCCGCGAGCTGGCCCACGGCGGCGAGCCGGCCCGAGATCACGAGCCGGCTGCGCAGGGCCGCCACCTCGCGCAGGTCCTGGATCGCGAGCACGATGCCGGGCGCGGCGCCGTCGACGTCGTCGAGTGCCGCGGTCGCGACGCAGACCGGAATCGCGCTGCCGTCGCAGCGGCGCAGCTCGCACTCGATGCCTCGCTGCTCGCGCGGCGGGTCGATCAGCTGGCGGTCGAGATGCTCGCTGATCTGGACCCCGACGAGCGTGCCCGGCGGCGCGCCGACGAGCTCGCTGAAGCGGTCGTTCGCCACGCGGATCCGGCCGTGGAGGGTGGTCAGCACGATGCCGTCGGGCAGCGTGTGCAGCGCGCGCACCGCGAAAGCGCGCGGGTGGAGCCCCGAGTAGCCGTAGCGCGAGAAGCCGAGCACGCAGATCACGCCGAAGGCGGTGAGCGCGGTGGTGCCGAAGCGGGGGATCTGGATTCCGATGACCGGCAGCATGGCGTCGCTCGCAAGCCCGAGGAAGGCCACGGGAATCACGAGCTGGGCGACCAGCGGGCCCTGGGTGCGGCTGAAGGAGAGCGTCGAAACGTGGTAGTCGCGCATCCACCAGGCCACGGCCTGACCGATCGCGAAGCCGGTGAGCGCGGTCCAGACGGTGAACACCGGGCCCGGCACGAGCGCGTGGCCCCACGGTACGGGCTCCATGCGCACGAGCATCCAGGGGCTCACGAAGCAGAGCAGCATCGCGACGAAGCAGCCGCCGAGGGTCCCGCCGAGCAGCCAGCGCTTCGGGTGCAGCGGCGTCTCGGCGGCCTCGAGCACGAGCAGCATCCCGAGCGGGCCGATGAAGCAGAAGCCGGGAGCGGCGAGGCGATGCAGCAGCAGCGCGGTTCCGGCGTCGTCGGTCAGGTTCCAGAACAGCTCGCAGCCCGCCCACCACGCGCCGAGGCCGAGCATCACGGCCGCGATCCGGTTCGCCCGCAGCTCGAGGCCCATCAGCAGGCAGATCCCGGCGAGCGTCGAGAGCGCCATGGCCGTCAGCAGCGGAACGACGAGATAGGGCTCCACGACCTCTCCAGCGACGATGCGCCGACAGCGAACTGGATCGGCTCGCGGCGCTCCTGCGTTGAGGATCCGGCTCCGAAGGCGGTCGGATCTCGGGGTTTCTGCGGAGAGGTGACGCGGGTCGCATCCGCGAAACGCGCCGTGGACGAAGATCGGGGTCGAGAAGGAGGCCCCGATGAACGCTCGCGCCCTGCTGCTGCTCGCCCTGGCTGCCGTCTTCGGCGCGGGGGGCGCCTGCGTTCCGGTGGCCCCCGTCCTGCCCGCGGGCCCGCCGCCGGCAGGCGACGTCGTGTTCCAGATCGACTCGAGCCGCGAGCGTCGCCTGATCTTCCCCGGGATCTACGGCACGAACAGCCCCGACTGGGCCGGGCGCGGGCGCAACCTCACGCTGACACGAATCGGTGGCAATCGGCTCACCGCCTACAACTGGGAGAACAACGCATCCAATGCCGGCTCGGACTGGTACCACCAGAACGACGGCTACCTGGGCGGCGGCAACGTGCCGGGCGAGGTCGTGCGCGCGCCGGTGGCCGCGGCCTTCGCCGCCGGCGCGTCGGCGATCGTGACGATCCCCATGGCGGGCTACGTGGCCGCGGACAAGCTCGGCGACGGCGACGTCGCCGCGACCGCCGACTACCTGAACGTGCGCTTCCGTCGCTCGCTGCCGCGGAAGGGCGCGCCCTTCGCGGCGACGCCGGACCTCGGCGACGCCTTCGTGTACCAGGACGAGTTCGTGGCGTGGCTGGGCTCGCGCTTCCCCGGCGCCCACGCGCGGGGCGAGCGCCGCCTGCTCTTCGCGCTCGACAACGAGCCCGACCTCTGGGCCTACACGCACGCGCGCATCCACCCCGACCCGGTGCGCTACGACGAGCTCCTCGCGCGCACGATCGGGACCGCGAGCGCGATCAAGGACGTCGCGCCGGGCTCGCTCGTGCTGGGCCCCGTGAGCTACGGCTGGTACGGCTTCCTGACCCTGCAGGACGCGCCCGACGCCGGCGCCCACGGCGACTTCCTCGACTGGTACCTGCGCGAGCTGCGGAGCGAGGAGATGCGCCAGGGGCGCAGCCTCGTGGACGTGCTCGACCTGCACTGGTACCCGGAGGCGACCGGCGGCGGCGAGCGCATCACGAGCACGGGCACCTCGGCCGCGGTGGTCGCGGCGCGCTTGCAGGCGCCGCGCTCGCTCTTCGACCCGGCCTACACCGAGACGAGCTGGATCACGCAATGGTCCACCCAGGGGCCGATCGCCCTGCTGCCGCGCATGCAGGCGAAGATCGACGCCGCGCGGCCCGGCACCCTGCTCGCCTTCACCGAGTACAACTACGGCGGCGGCGGCCACATTTCGGGTGGTATCGCCGAGGCCGACGTGCTCGGCATCTTCGGCCGCCACGGCGTCTTCGCCGCGACGCTCTGGGAGCTCTCGTCGGACGAGCGCTTCCTCTACGGCGCCATGGCGATGTACCGGAACTACGACGGCGCCGGCGGCTCCTTCGGGAACACCTCGGTTGCGGCGACGACGAGCGACGTCGCCCGCGCCGCCGTCTACGCGAGCGTCGATCCCGGGACCGACGACCGCATGGTGCTGGTGGCGCTCAACAAGACGGGCTCGGCGCTGACCGCGGGCGTGGCCGTGACGCACACGCGCCGCTTCTCGCGGGCCGAGGTCTACCGGCTCACCTCCGCCTCGGCGACGCCCGTGCGCGTCGCCGACCTCGCGCTCGCGCCGGACGGCACCTTCGCGGCGCCGCTCCCGGCCTACAGCGTGACGACCCTCGTGCTGCGGCCGTAGGCGCGGCGGCGACTCGAGGCTTCAGCCCCGCGCCACGCGCTCAGCCGAGCTCCGCGTCGGAGATCCAGCTTCCGTGGAAGCCGTAGGGCACGCGCTGGGGGAGGGCCACGCGCGCGATCGGCGGCGCGTCGAAGCGGCTCGCGTCGAGCACGACGAACTCGCTCCGGCCCGTGCCCTCGTCGTGCAGATAGGTCATGACGTAGCCCTCGTCGCTCGCCGGGTCGGCGCCCTCCGCAGGCACGAACACGGGCTCGCCCGGGTTCCGGCCGGCGCCGAAGGCGTGCTGCACCGTGCGCCCGGTGCGCAGGTCGAGCTTCAGGAGACCTGCGAGGGCGGGGCTCCCGTCGAGGCCGGTGCCGATCTCGACCGTGTAGCCGTAGCGGTGCTCTCGCCCGACGCGGGCGTCCGCCACGCGCGGGAAGTCCATGCCGCGCTCGTCGAGGGTCTCTTCCTTCACTCCGCCGCTCGCGAGATCCAGGCGGAAGCGGTGGAGCGAGCGGCGACCGTCGCCGCCCATGTCGCCCGGATCGCGCCAGATCTCGCTGACCCGGCAGACGTCGAGCACCACGGTGTCGCCGTCGTCGTAGGCGTTCAGGGTGTGGAACACGTAGCAGGGCTCGATCTCGAACCAGCGCACGTCGGCGTTGCCGCCGGTGCGAGGAAGGACCCCGATCCGCGCCGGATAGCTGTCGCTCCAACGGAAGGGCATGATCCCGCGCATCGCAGCCTCGAGGTCGAACACGACGGGCAGGTCCATGAAGACCGCGTGGCGCCCGGTCACCGCGAAGTCGTGGTGCATCGTGGGGCCCTGGACGGCGATCTCCTCGCTCTGCACCAGCGTTCCATCGGGCGTCGCGCGATGGTAGACGAGGAAGGGCGGCAGGAAGTTGTAGCCGAAGAAGAGCAGCTCCCCGGTGACGGGGCAGATCTTCGGATGCGCCGTCATCGCCGTCTGGAGCTTCCCTGCGTAGTCGTCGGGGCCGAGAGTGCGAAGCTCGCCGTCCACGACGACGGGGAACGAGCCCTCCTCGAGCGCGAGGATCTTCCTCGCGTGGGCGAGCACGTGAGTGTTCGCCGCAGAGGCGAGGCGGTCGATCTTTCCGTCGGCCGAGATGCGCGAGAGCGCCGGGTTCTCGAAGTAGGGCGTTCGCACGTAGCGGTTGCGGTACCAGGCCGCGTGACCGCCCTCGAGGCGGATGCCGTGAAGCATGCCCTGGCCGAGGAACCAGTGGGCGGACTCGCCGGTCACCGGGTTCGCGCCGTTGCGCACGTAGAGGCCCGAGAGCTCCCGGGGCAGCGTGCCCTCGACGGCGAGGTCGAAGGCCGTGACCTCCTCCTGCACGGGAGCGAAGTTTCCCTGAAGGTGGAAGGGCTTCTCGTCGGACATGGAGGCCTCCGTGCGCCCCCGCCGGGCGCCGATGAAAACGAGTTTAATCGGATTGATCTCGTTCAAACAAGTTGAATCTGGTCTATCCTGGCGCCATGGACCTCGTCACGGAGCAGAAGCTCGAGCGGCGAGAGCGGATGCTGGCCGCGGTGCGGGAGCTGGTGGCCGAGCGCGGCTGGGCCGACCTCACGGTCCGCGATCTCGCGCAGCGTTGCCGCGTCTCGATTCCCACCCTCTACAACCAGTTCGGCGGCAAGGACGGCCTGCTCGCGGCGGCGGTGGAGGGCCACTTCCGCCAGCTCCTCGAGCGCATCGCCGAGGACGGCGGCCCCGGAGGCTGGCGCCGGCTGGTCGCGCTCGCGGACCGCTGTGCCGAAAACATGACCCGCCAGTCCGCCTACCACCGCTCGCTGATCGAGGCCTTCGCCGTCGCGCGCGAGACCGGGCCGGTGCAGACCGGCCTCGTCACCGACCTGACCGCGGCCTTCGCCGCCGAGCTCGCCGCGATGCGCGAGCAGGGCCAGCTCGTCGACTGGGTCGACCCGGCGCTCCTCGCCGCACAGCTGACCGCCGCCTGTGTCAGCGCGTCCGTGAGCTGGGCCCGGGGCGGCCTCTCCGACGCCGGCCTCCGCTGCGCGATGACCCATGCGGCGAGCCTGCTCGTGCTCGGCGTCGCCACGGGCGCGGCGCAGCGTGGCCTCGAGAAGAGCGCGCGGACGACCCAGGCCGAGCTCGCCAAGGAAGGCCTCGCCTGGTCGAAGCGCGTCGCGCGCCGGAGCGCCGCCCGAGCCGCGCGATGAAGCTTCGCCACCCGTTCAGCCGCGCGATCTACGAGAGCCAGGAGGACGGCCTCGTGCGCGTCGAGGAAGAGGGCGGCCGCGTCGGCCTCTTCCATCTCGATGGGCGCTGGCATTCCGGCGAGCTGCGCGACGCAGACCCGCATCTCATCGGATGGGTCGGCGGCCCCCAGCTCGGCGGGCGCACCGCAACCAATCGCATTCCCGCGATGCCCGGCGCGGCGACGACCCCGCCGCGCCCGACCACCACGGTTCCGAAGCCGCCGACGCCCGCCGCCGGCGCAGACCCCAACCGGAGGACGACCTCGATGGATCTCGGCTTGCGTGGACGGAAGGCGATCGTCACGGCGGCGACGCGCGGCATCGGCCTCGCGATCGCGCGGCTCCTCGCCGACGAGGGTGTCGACCTCGCGCTCTGCGCGCGCGGCGCAGCGGGCCTCGAAGCGGCGCGCAAGGAGCTCGAGGCGCGCGGCGTGCGCGTCTTCACGAAGGCCCTCGACGTCGGCGACGGCGACGCCCTGCGCGGCTTCGTGCGCGAGGCCGCGGAGGCGCTCGGCGGCCTCGACCTCCTCGTCTGCAACGCGAGCGGCGGCGCCGGCATGGGCGAGAAGGCCTGGCAGGCGAACTTCGACGTCGACGTGCTGCACTCGGTTCGCGCGGTCGAGGCAGCCCTGCCCTCCCTCACGAGCTCCGACGCCGCGAGCGTGGTGTTCATCTCGAGCACGGCCGCCCTCGAGTACCTGGGCGTGCCGCAGGCGTACAACGCCATGAAGGCGGCGCTGATCGCGCACGCGAACGACCTCTCCCAGGCCCTCGCGCCGAAGGGCGTCCGCGTGAACGTGGTGTCGCCCGGGCCGATCTACTTCGACGGCGGCAACTGGGAGATGATCAAGAAGGCGATGCCGGCGATCTACGAGCGCGCCCTCGGCCAGTGCGCGCTGGGCCGCATGGGGACGCCCGAGGAGGTCGCGCGCAGCGTGGTCTTCCTGGCGAGCCCGGCGGCGAGCTACGTGACCGGCGCGAACCTCGTCGTCGACGGCGGCTTCACCAAGCGCGTCGCCTACTAGGGCGCGGGCGACGCGAGAGGGAGGAATCCGCGTGACGAGTGCTGCGTCCACGACGGCCGAGGCCCGCTCTCCCGGGCTCTCCTACCAGCAGCTCCTCGAGACCGACACCCGGCCGGTGCCCGACGTGCTGCGCTGGCAGGCGCGCGCGGAGATCCCGGTCGTGCAGGTGCCGATCGAGCGCTACACCGCGCGCGCGTTCCACGACCTCGAGGTCGAGAAGCTCTGGCGCAAGGTCTGGCAGATGGCGTGCCGCGAGGAGGAGATCCCCGAGGTCGGCGACCACGTCGTGTACGAGATCGCCGACGACTCGCTGATCGTGATGCGCAGCGCGCCCGGCGAGATTCGCGCCTACCACAACGTCTGCCTCCACCGCGGGCGCATGCTGCGCGACTGCGACGGCCGCGCCGAGGAGCTGCGCTGCCCGTTCCACGGCTGGACCTGGTCCCTCGACGGCGCACTGAAGCGCATCCCCGCCCAGTGGGATTTCCCGCACGTCGAGCGCGAGCGCTTCCACCTGCCCGAGGCGAAGGTCGGCACCTGGGGCGGCTTCGTGTTCGTGAACCTGGACCCCGCGTGCGCCCCCCTCGCCGACCACCTGGGCGAGCTGCCGCGACACTTCGAAGCCTGGCCCCTCGAGCAGCGATACAAGGAGGTCCACGTCGCGAAGCGCCTGCCCTGCAACTGGAAGGTGGCCCAGGAAGCCTTCATGGAGGCCTACCACGTCGGCGGGACGCATCCTCAGCTCCTGCCGGGCATCGGCGACGTGAACTCGCAATACGACGTCTGGGGGAACTTCTCGCGCGCGATCACGGCCAACATGACGCCGAGCCCGCTGCTCCAGGCCGCGCCGAGCGAGCAGGAGATGCTCGACTCGATGCTCTCGCGCAGCCTCGACGAGGAGCCGATGCTGCGCGTGCCCGAGGGCATGACCGCGCGGCAGACCCTCGCGATGACCTCGCGCTTGCAGCTCCAGGCGTCGGTCGCGAGCGTGAACGACGTCTCGGACGCGGAGCTCGCCGACTCGTTCTACTACACGGTGTTCCCGAACTTCCATCCCTGGGGCGCCTACAACCGGATCGTCTATCGCTTCCGGCCGGCGGGCAGCGACCCCGACCGCTGCATCATGGAGGTGATGTACCTCGCGCCCTTCCGGGGCCGGCGGCCGAAGCCGGCGCCCGTGCACTGGCTCGGCGACGACGACGATTGGACGCAGGCCCCCGAGCTCGGCTTCCTGGCGCGGGTCTTCAACCAGGACACGTTCAATCTCGGTCGCGTGCAACGGGGGCTCCACGCCGCGCGCCACAGCCACGTGACCTTCGCGCGCTACCAGGAGACGAAGATCCGCCACTTCCACGCGCTGCTCGAGGCGCAGCTCGCGCGCTGACTCAGCGCTCGCGCGCCGCCGCCCAGGCGATGCCCCGCCGCAGCAGCGTGTAGAAGACCGGCTGCTCCCAGGCGCAGCGCTCGACGCGCGGGTAGACGTCCATGAGCGGCCGCATGTCGTAGCGCCCGCGGCAGTGGCCGAGCGTGTTGTAGAGCACGGCGCCGCGTCCGACCCGGCGCAGGTACATCACCGGCCGCGGCGCGTCGTCGGGCCAGTCGGCCTCGACGAAGCCGGGCGCCTTCCCGCCGAACCGGGTCTCGAGCAGGACCTCGCGCTCGCCGTGCAGCTCGGAGAGGTAGAGCTCGTCCTCGACCTCGAAGTCCCCGATGCCGGCGACGAGCGGATGATCGGGCTGCGACACCGTCACCCGGAACTTCCCCACCGGCGGATGGGCGATGAACTGGCTGCCGAGCGTCTGCATCAGCAGCGGATGCGTGCGCGGCGCGGAGACGCCCTGCTTCGTGAACTCCATCACGGAGTTCGTGCCATGGAGCGCGAGCCAGCGCCCGCCGGCCGCGACGAAGTCGGCGAGGGCCTGCTGCTCCGCCTCCGTGGCCCGGACGTCGCAGGTGTAGGTGACGAGGAAGTCGGCCTCGGCGAGGGCATCGAGCGCACGGTAGTCCTCGGCAACGCGGGTCCGGATCTCCGGGCTCTCGCCGAGGAGCTTCAGCAGCTCGAGGCGCGCGAAGTCGAAGTCGTGGTAGCGGCCGCCGCAGACGAGCAGCGCGCGCCGCGGGGCCGCGCTCACGCGGCGCGCCGGTCGAACGAGAGATGGAGCTCGGCGAGGCCGCGCAGCAGGATGCTCGGCTTGTGTCGCGGCTCCGGCGCGCCCGGCGTCAGCCGGAAGCCGTCGAGCCGCGCGAGCAGGGTGCGGAAGGCGACGGTCATCTCCTTGCGCGCGAGCATCGCGCCGAGGCAGAAGTGGATGCCGTGCCCGAAGGCCAGGTGGTCGCCCGCGTTGGCGCGGCGCACGTCGAAGCGGTCGGGGTCGGGGAAGCGCTTCTCGTCGCGGTTCGCCGAGGCGTAGCGCAGGAGCGCCATCGAGCCTTCGGGGATCGCCACGCCACCGAGCACGGTGTCGCGCTTCACGCGGCGCCACATGCAGGTCGTAGGCGTCGAGAGCCGCAGCACCTCCTCGACCAGGCCCGGAACGAGGGAAGGATCCTCGCGCACGAGGGCGAGCTGGTCGGGATGGCGGACGAGCAGCAGCAGGCCCTCGGCGATCGCCGCCGCGGTGGTCTCGTTGCCCGCGACCAGGAGCTGCTGGAGGATCGAGAGCATCTCGGCCACGTCGAGCGGACGCTCGCCCTCGACGCGGGCGCGCACGAGATCCGAGAGGATGTCCTCGCGCGGCGCCTGCCGCGCCTCCTCGATGCGTGCGGCGAAGTACTGCTGGAACTCGAGGATGCGTCGCGTCGCCTCCTTCATGTCCTCGCCGAACGCCATGCCCGAGAGCTGCGCCGTGAAGCCGTCGGTCCAGCGCTTGAACCGCGGCAGGTCGGCGCGGGGCACGCCGAGCTGGTCGGCGATCACCGTGAGCGGCAGGGGCACCGAGAACTGCGACAGCACCTCGAGCTGGCCGTCGGCGACGAAGGCGTCGACGAGGCCGCTAGCGAGCTTCTCGATGCCGGCCTCGAGCCCGTCCACGCGGCGCGGCGTGAAGGCCTTGTTGACGAGGCCGCGGAAGCGCCGGTGCTCCGGCGGATCTGCCGTGAGCATGGTGTCGACGGGCGGATAGGACTTCGCCGCGAGGGCCTCGAGCTCGGGGTCCCCCGCGAGCTGCGCCAGGGCGGCGCCGCCCATCGCGGGCGCGAAGCGATTCGAGAAGGTTTCGAAGTCGCGGACCGCCTCGAGCACGAGGTCGTAGCTCGCGACGTGGTAGAGGCCGAGGAAGGGGTCCTTGAAGACCGGCGCCTCGGCGCGCAGCGCCCGGTAGTACTCCCAGGGCGATTCGAGGACGGCGGGGTCGAAGGGATTCGTCTTCGCGAGGTCGATCG
>Ga0209706_10002005_pt1 | contig 11493 bp, 9 predicted proteins | sample PPLLaktember2015_6_FD_187263 | JGI IMG/M metagenome (GOLD analysis project Ga0209706, IMG submission 187263) | Freshwater sediment microbial communities from Prairie Pothole Lake near Jamestown, North Dakota, USA - PPLs Lake P8 Core (1) Depth... | ecosystem: Environmental > Aquatic > Freshwater...
TGCCCTTGAAATTGACGCCGGGCTTGATGGCCTTGATGGCCGATTCCTGTCCGGCCAGGACGATCTCGTAAATGTCCTTCTGGCGGGCGTTGAAGCGGCCGCCGACGGGAATGCTGCGGGTGATGTCGGAGGCGTAGCCGCTCGGGGCTTCCGCCCCGCAGTCCGTGACCAGGAGGCGCCCGCGGACCAGAAGGTTGTCGTGAGAGTGCATGTGGAGGGTCTGCCCGTTGATCGTGACGATGGGCGGGAAGGCCAGATGCATGCCGTAGGCGAGGGCGATCCCCTCCATGGCCCCCGAGATCTGGTATTCGTAGCGCCCGGGCTTGGCCAGCTTCATGGCGGCCAGATACATTTCGTGGCTGACGGCCACGGCGCACTCGATCTCCCGGACCTCCTCTTTGGACTTGAGGATGCGCTGGTCGACGGCAGCCTTGATGAACGCGGCCGAGGCCTTGGCCTTGAGCTCTTTGACGGGGATGCCGAGGAGATCGCTCAGGACGATGGCGTTGTCCGGCCGGTAGGGCGGAAGATAATGCACGGGCCGCCCCGCCGCCAGGGCCTTGCGCACGGTCTCGTCGAACGCGGCCCGGGGGGCGGTGCGGCGGACGCCGGCTTCGAGGGCCCGGTCCTTGAGCTTGGGCAGGTTCCCCATCCAGATGATGTCCTCGATGCCGATGTCGTCGCCGAAGAGGGTGTCGGTATTCTCGTCCGCGTCGACGATCGCGGCCAGCCCGGGCGAAGAGAGGCCGAAGAAATACAGGAACGAGCTGTCCTGACGGTAGTGAAAGGCGTTGGCCGTGTAGTTCATCGGGCTCTCTTCGTTGGCCAGGAAGAGCATCAGGCCCGATCCCACGGACTTCCTCAGGAGCTTGCGTCTCTCGATGTACGCCGCGGCTTTGAACATGTTCGTCCTCCTACTCCTAATGTCGTCTTTCAGGGATTTTATCACAGATCGGCCGGCGGCGTTCAACCAACGGCATTGAATCCGTCCGGCCCCGGTGTTATGATGCCCGGATATCCGGACAGGAGGAAGGCCATGGGCGGTTTATTCGGAGTCGTCGGCAAGGACGATATCGTCGAGGACCTGTTCTACGGCACCGACTATCACTCCCACCTGGGCACCAAGCGGGGCGGCCTGGCCGCCGGCAACGGCGCGAGCATCGTCCGCTACATCCACAATATCGAGAACGCCCAGTTCCGCTCGAAGTTCGGCGACGACGTCGGCAAGCTCCACGGCACGCGGGGCATCGGCGTCATCAGCGACTATGAAGACCAGCCTCTCCTCATCCGGTCCCACCTCGGGAACTACGCCATCGCCACGGTCGGGGTCATCAAGAACATCGACGACCTCGTCGAACGGGCCTTCCGGGGCAAGTGCCTTCATTTCTCGGAGATGCGGGGCGGCGAGATCAACCCGACCGCGCTCGTCGCGGCCATGATCAACCGGGAAGACACCTTCGAGGACGGCATCCGGGCGGTCTGGGAGTTCATCGAGGGGTCCTGCTCCATCCTCATCCTGACCGATGGCGCGGTCCTGGCCGCCCGCGACAAGCTCGGCCGGACGCCCATTGTCCTCGGCAGGAAGCCGGGGTCCTTCGCCGCTTCCATGGAGACGTGCGCCTTTCCCAACCTCGGCTACGAGATCGACCGGTATCTCGGTCCCGGCGAGATCGTCCGGATCACGCCCGAGGGATTCAAAACGCTCGTTCCCCCCGGCAAGAAGCTTCAGATCTGTTCCTTCCTCTGGGTCTATTACGGCTATCCGGCCTCGAGCTACGAAGGGATCAATGTGGAGACCGTGCGGAACCGCTGCGGGGCGCTCCTGGCCCGAAACGACGACGTCAAGGTCGACCTGGTGGCCGGAATCCCCGATTCCGGCATCGGCCACGGCCTGGGCTATGCCGCCGAGGCGGGCGTTCCCTTCCGGAGGCCTTTCGTCAAATATACGCCGACATGGGCCCGGAGCTTCATGCCCCAGCATCAGGACATTCGCGACCAGGTGGCCCGGATGAAGCTCATCCCCATCCGCGAGATCATCCAGGGCCGCAAGCTCCTGTTCTGCGAGGATTCGATCGTCCGCGGCACCCAGCTCAAGGACACGATCCAGCGCCTTTATGAATCCGGGGCCGTCGAGGTCCACATGCGGCCGGCCTGCCCTCCCCTCGCCTTCGGCTGCAAGTACCTGAACTTCTCGAGATCGCGCTCCGAGCTCGATCTCGCCGCCCGCAGGGCCATCGCCGCGCTGGAGGGTCCGGATGCCCGGAACTTCGGGGATTACGTCACGGCCGGCTCGGAGAAATACGAGGCCATGGTCGACTGGATCTCCCATACGCTCGGACTGACCTCCCTCCGCTATCAGAGGCTCGAGGACCTGGTGGCCGCGATCGGCTTGCCCAAGGAAAAGCTCTGCACCTATTGCTGGGACGGCGTGGGAGTAGGTTGACCGGGAAACTCGTCGGAGGCTCAATATGAAGAGGCTTTTTCCGGTCTTTTGCGTTTGTCTTTTTCTTATGGCCTTCTGCTCCACCACGAGGTTCATCCCGCCGCAGCCCCGCCAGATCCAAAATACCTTTCCTTGCGATAAGCCCTTCGATACCGTCTGGCAGGCCACGATCGAAGCCATCGCCGAGCTCAACTTGCCGATCGGTAACTTTGAAAAGGACTCCGGGCTGATCACGACGGAATGGATGAACTTTCAGGCGCAGAACCCCAAAGATGGATATTGCGATTGTGGTCAGAAGCTGGTCCCCGGAGACCAAGGCGATAAAGAACGCTATAAGGCCTATGCCACATATGATGTTCGCGGACACTTCAATATCTTCGTCAAGAAGCTGGATCAGGGTAAGTGCGAGATCAAGATCAATTCCGTGTTCGAGACGGGACAGATGTCCTGCGTTTCGACCGGCCGATTGGAGGCCGGCCTCAACAAGATCATTCAGAAGAAGATCGGGAACTGAAAACGCAGGACGAGGCCGGAGCCTCGTTCATATAAGGGATGAAACTGAATTCGGATGGTAGCGGGGGTTGGATTTGAACCAACGACCTCCGGGTTATGAGCCCGACGAGCTACCAGGCTGCTCTACCCCGCGGTACAGGCGTCATTATATCAAATCGGCCCGCGTTGTCAACGCTTCTTGAAGCGTGGGCCTGAATCCGCTATAATTCATTCTTCTTTTCTTCGTCCGGTCAATCCCCCGAAGGAAAACGAAAGTGAAGATCTGCATCGTCGGCCTGCCCAAGTCGGGGAAAAGCTCGCTCTTTTCCGCCCTGACGGGCGCATCCGCTGCGGCCGCAGCCGTCAAAGGGGCCGATCCCATCGCCGTCGTCAAGGTGCCGGACCCCCGTCTCGAGAAGCTGGCGGCCATCTTCGAGCCCAAGAAGAAGACGGCCGCGGCCATCGAGTTCGTCGAGCTCCAGGGGATCTCCGCCGGGGACGCGAAGCAAACCTCGTTCAGCGAGCAGTTCCTGGGCAAGCTGAGGACGGCCGACGCGCTCCTCGCGGTCGTCCGGTCGTTCCGCGATCCGGCCGTGCCGCATCCCCTCGACTCCGTTGACGCGCGCCGCGATCTGGCCGCCATCGAAACCGAATTTCTCCTGAGTGACCTGGCCATCATCGAGGGCCGGATCGACAAGCTCCGGAAGCAGGTGGCCTCCAAGAAGAGCGAACACGATGTCCGCGAGCTAGCCGCACTCGAGAAGTGCAAGGCCTCGCTCGACGCCGAGACGCCCCTTCGCCGCCCCGATCTCTCCGAGGACGAGGAGGCGCTCCTCCGCGGCTTTCGCTTCCTGACCGGCAAGCCCCTCATCGCCGTCGTCAACCTCGACGAGGACGAGATCCGCGACGAGGCCGGCACGCTGGCCCCCTTCGCCGGTTGGGCCTCGGGACCCGGCACGGCGGTGGTGGGGCTCTCCGCCCGGCTCGAAAGCGAGATCCGGCAGCTCCCGGAACAGGACGCCGCCGGATTCAGGTCCGATTTCGGCATCGAGACGACCGCCCTGGACCGCCTCATCGCCACGGCCTACCGGATGATGGGGCTCATCTCTTTCTTCACCGTCGGCAGCGACGAGGTCAAGGCCTGGACCGTAAACGTCGGGACGGTGGCCACCCGCGCCGCCGGGGCCATCCACTCGGATATCGAGCGGGGCTTTATCCGCGCCGAAGTCGTTTCCTATGAACATTTCGTGGTCCGGGGGGACATCGCCGGCTGCCGCACGGACGGGACCCTCCGGCTCGAAGGCAAGGCCTACCCGGTCCGAGACGGCGACATCATCAATTTCCGCTTCGCGATCTGACCGGACTCCCCTCCTCTCCCGCCTCCCTCCCCTGCCTCCGGCTTGACTTTGGGGGCCGCGGCAAATTAAATAGAGGGGGATACCCAATGGCCCTCGTCATCTTCATCGTCCTCTCCGTTCTGTGCGCTGGCGCGGTCGTGGCCATGATCGCTTCCCGGAACCAGGCCCATAACGCGCTTTTTCTCGTCCTGGCTTTCTCCAGCCTGGGGGGCCTCTTCGGCCTCCTCGACGCGCCTTTCGCCGCCGTCGTCCAGGTCCTCGTCTATGCCGGCGCCATCATGGTCCTGTTCCTCTTCGCCATCATGATGTTCAACCTTCGCCAGCCGGTCCCGCCCGAGAGGAAGCGCCTCCGGGCCATCTTGGGCACCGGCCTGGCCGTGATCCTTTTCGCACAGCTCATTCTGGCGGGAAGGCGGGCCTTGGCGGAAGGAAGCGCGGCGGCCGCCTTTTCGGGCGGCGATATCGCCCACCTCGGCAGGCTCCTCTTCTCGGACTATCTCTACGCGTTCGAGATCACCTCCCTCCTCATCCTGGCGGCCCTCGTCGGCGCCCTGGCCCTGGCCGGAAAGAAGGAGGGCGAATGATCCCTCCCGCAGCGTTTGTCGCCATGGCCGCCCTTCTCTTCATCCTCGGCATCATCGCCTTCTTCGTGAAAAAGGACCTTCTGACCCAGTTCATGGCCGTCGAAGTCATGCTCAACGCGGGCAATCTCGCGTTTCTGGCCCTGGCCAAGGCCCTGGGCAGGGCGGACGGCCAAATGGTCGTGCTTTTTGTCATCACCGTCGCCGCCGCGGAAGCCGTCATCGGGCTGGCCATCATCGTCCTCATCTTCCGTCAGCGAAGATCCATCCGGACAGACGACCTCAAGGACCTGAAGGGCTGACATGGCCGGCCTCTTCTGGCTCATCCCTCTCGTCCCCGGCCTCAGCGCCTTCGTCCTGCTTATTTTCGGGCGCAGGCTCTCCCGGAGATGGATCGCCTGGCAGGCCTCGGCGGCCGTCTTCTTCTCGTTCGTTCTGACGACCGCGGCCTTCGCCCGTCTCGGAACGGCGAGGGGCGCCGGCCTCTCCAAGACCCTCCTGACGTGGATCATCAGCGGCTCGTTTGAGGCTTCCATCTCTTTCACCTACGACGAGCTCACGGCGGTCATGGCCCTCGTCGTGACCGGGGTCGGCTTCCTGATCCACGTGTATTCCACGGCTTATATGGCGGAAGACAGGGCCTACTCCCGCTACTTCGCCTTCCTCAACCTGTTCTCGTTCTTCATGCTCGTGCTGGTCATGGCCTCGGACATCGTTCTGATGTTCGTCGGCTGGGAGGGCGTCGGGCTCTGCTCCTACCTCCTCATCGGCTTCTGGTTCGACCGTCCCGCCGCGGCCAAGGCCGGCATGAAGGCCTTCATCGTCAACCGCATCGGCGACGCGGCCTTCATCATCGGCATCCTCTTCCTCCTGGCCAATGTCGGGAGCTCGACCCTGGCCGCGATCAACGCCGCGCCGGCCTCGGGCCTTCTCGGCCCCGGTCTCGTCACCCTTGTCGCCATCCTTCTTTTTGTGGGAGCGACGGGGAAATCGGCCCAGGTCCCGCTCTACGTCTGGCTTCCGGACGCCATGGAAGGCCCGACGCCCGTCTCCGCCCTTATCCACGCGGCCACAATGGTCACGGCCGGGGTCTATATGGTCTGCCGCCTGAACGGGCTTTTCGCCGCCTCGGTCACGGCGTCGGCGGTCGTCGCCTGGGTGGGAGCCATCACGGCCGTCTTCGCGGCGACCATGGCCCTCGTCCAGAACGACATCAAGCGGGTCCTGGCCTATTCCACCATCTCCCAGATCGGCACCATGTTCATCGGCTGCGGCGTCGGGGCCTATGCCGCGGGCATGTTCCATCTCGTGACCCACGCCTTCTTCAAGAGCCTGCTGTTCCTCGCCGCTGGGAGCGTCATCCACGCCCTCGGAGGAATACAGGACATGCGGCAGATGGGCGGGCTCAGGAAGCGCCTTCCGGTGACCTTCCCCGTCTTTCTTGTCGGGGCCCTGGCGATCTCGGGGATCCCCTTTCTGTCGGGGTTCTTCTCCAAAGACGCCATCCTGACGAGCGCCTTTGCCGGCGGACATTACGTCATTTACGGATTGGGCCTCGCCGGGGCCGTGATGACGGCCTTCTATATGTTCCGGCTCATCTACATGACGTTCTACGGCGAGGAAAGGGCGGCACTTTCGCCCGGACACCAAGTCCACGAATCGCCCCGGGCCATGACCGTCCCTCTCGTCATCCTGGCCGTTTTTTCGGCCTTGGCGGGATTCGCGGGGTTGCCGGTCCTCTTGGGCGAACGGGCCAACCTCTTCGGGCGTTTTCTCGGCGGGGTCCTCGGCCCGGCCGCGCATCATCTCGCGCTTTCGACCGAGGCGGCGCTCGTCCTCGCGGCGACGATCTCGGCTCTGGCCGGCCTCGTCCTGGCCTTTCTCTTCTACCGGCGTTCGCCCGGCGCTCCGGCACGCCTGGCTCTCCGCTTCCCGGGACTTTATCGCCTGCTCCTGGGGAAATACTACGTCGACGAGGTCTATGACGCCGCCGTGGTCCGGCCCCTCGTCGGCGGCGCCGGATGGGTCTACGAGCATTTCGACCTCAGGGTCATTGACGGCGCCCTCAACGGCTCCGCCGCGGCCGCCGGCCTGGCCGGCAAAGGCTTGAACATCCTCCAGAGCGGTCTTGTCCGTGATTACGCCCTGGCCTTCCTCATGGGGACGATCTTTTTCCTGGGGTTCCTGCTGCTATGAACACCCTTATCGCGAGCGTCCCCATCGTTTCCATCGTAACGTTCCTGCCGCTCGCCGGGGCCCTCCTCCTCGTCTTCATCCGGGCCGGATCGGCCAGGACCGTCCGGACGGTGGCCCTGGCCGTATCGCTCCTGACGTTCGCGGCATCGCTGGCCCTGTTCTTTAGATTCGACGGCGCGTCGGGTCTCCCTGAATTCGTCGAGCGGGCCTCTTGGCTCGGGCGCGGGCTCGATTACCATGTCGGTGTCGACGGCATCAGCCTGTTCCTCGTCCTTCTCGCCACGTTCCTGACGCCTCTCGCCCTTCTTTCATCATGGCGGGCCATCGACGACCGGATCAAGGAATTCTCGCTCTTCATGCTCCTGCTCGAGACGGGCATGATCGGCGTCTTCGTCTCCGTGAACCTGTTCCTATTCTATGTCTTCTGGGAGGCCATGCTCATCCCGATGTACTTCCTCATCGGGATATGGGGCGGCCGCCGGCGCGTGTACGCGACGATGAAGTTCGTCCTCTTCACCATGTCCGGCAGCCTCCTTATGCTCGTGGCGATCTTCGTCCTCCATGCCGCCTATTACCGGGCCACGGGCAGCTATTCCCTGACGATCGCCGACCTCGCGGCGACGCCCTTCGCCCCGGGCCTGCAGACCTGGCTCTTCCTCGCCTTCGCCCTGGCCTTCGCCATCAAAGTGCCCCTCTTCCCGCTCCACACCTGGCTCCCCGACGCCCACGTCGAGGCGCCCACGGCCGGGTCCGTCCTGCTGGCCGCGGTGCTGCTCAAGATGGGCGCCTACGGCTTCGTGCGGCTCGGCCTGCCGCTCTTCCCCCAGGCCGCGGCCGCGTTCGCCCCGGCCCTTTCGATCCTGGCCGTCATCGGCATCATCTATGGCGGCCTGATGGCGCTTGTCCAGAAGGACATGAAGTCTCTCGTGGCCTACTCGAGCGTCAGCCATATGGGGCTCATCATGCTGGCGGTCTTTTCGCTCAACTTCGAGGCTATGGAGGGCGCTCTCTACCAGATGCTCAACCACGGCCTTAGCACCGGGGCGCTCTTCCTTTGCGTCGGCATCCTCTACGAGCGGACCCATACCCGGCTCATCGCGGATTACGGCGGCGCGGCGGCGCGCATGCCGGTCTTCGCCGGCCTCTTCCTCACGGCCATGCTGGCGTCGGCGGGGCTCCCCGGCCTCAACGGATTCGTCGGTGAGATCCTCTGCCTTTTCGGCGTCTTCGCCGCCAACAGGGTCCTGGCCGCCTTGGCCGTTTCGACGGTCGTCCTATCGGCCGCCTATCTTCTTTGGCTCTACCGGCGGGTCATGCAGGGGCCCCTCAAGGACCCCGGAGAAATGAGGCTCCGCGATATCGATGGCCGTGAGCTCGCCTGTCTCGTCCCCATCATCGTCCTCATCGTCTTCATGGGGCTTTTTCCCGGGACTTTCCTGCGAAAGATGGACGCCTCTGTCTCCCGTTCCATCGACGCCATCAAGAACAAGCCCGCCGCGGCGATGACGCTGGACCGCACCGCGCGGCCGGCCGCGAGGTTGGAGCGCTAGCATGTCGTTCATGGCCCTGGCTCCCCTTCTGGCCGTCGTCGCCGGGGCCCTGGCCGCGCTGCTCCTCGAGGCCTTTCTGAAGCGCAAGGACCACGAGCTGTCCGCGACGGCGGCGGTCCTATCGCTCCTCGCGGCCGGGTTCTTCATCGTCCGTTCGTGGGGTCTCGAGCTTGGCTACTTCGGCGGGCGGCTCGCGCTCGATCCGCTGGCCCTGCTGCTGATGGCCGTTTTTGTCGTCGTCGCCGCGTTCATTATCTTGATGAGCCTTGTCTACGCCCCGCGCCGGGACATCAACCTCGGCCAGCTGTGCGGCCTCTTGCTTATCGCCGTCGCCGGCCTCATGATCATGGTCTCGTCATCCGATTGGCTCGTCGTCTTCCTCGGCCTCGAGGTCCTCTCGGTCGCCTCCTATGCCCTGACCGGGTCGATGCGGAACGACCGGGCTTCGTCCGAAGCGGCGGCGAAGTACTTCCTCATGGGCAGCTTCGCCGGCGCCTTTTTCGTTTTCGGCCTGGCCTTCCTGTTCGGGACTTCGGGCGCTTTGGGCTTTGCCGCGAGCCTCCGGGGGGGCGGCGGGCCGTCCGGATTGCCGGTCGCCTCAGCGGTCGGCCTGGGCCTCATTCTCACGTCCCTGTTCTTCAAGATCGCCATCGCCCCCTTCCACATGTGGGCCCCGGACGCCTATGAAGGCGCCCCGACCCCCGTGACGGCGTTCCTGACCATCGCTCCCAAGGCCGCGGGGTTGGCCGTTCTCTTCCGGGTCCTGGCCCCTCTCCTGGACCGCGGCGGGGCCGCCTCCGTGCTCGGACCGGCGGTGAGCGTCGCCGCCGTCCTAACCATGTTCTGGGGGAACCTTGCGGCCTTGAGGCAAAAGAGCGTCAAGCGGTTGCTGGCCTATTCGGCGATCGCCCATTCGGGCTATCTCCTCGTCGCGGTCGTCGCCGGGGACGGTCCGGGCCTTGTCTTCTACGTCATCGCGTATCTGTTCATGAACGTCGGGGCGTTCGGCGTCCTGGCGGCCATGTCCCGCCAGGGCGTGGAGCGCACATCGCTCGCCGATTTCGCGGGCCTCGGCCGCCGTCATCCCTGGCTGGCCGCGACCCTGGCCGTCTTTCTTCTGTCCCTGGCCGGGTTCCCTCCCACGGCCGGCTTCCTGGCCAAGTTCTACGTCTTTAGCGCCGCCGTGGCCAAGGGGCACGTTCCGCTGGCCGTCGCCGCCGTCCTGGCCAGCCTGATTTCGGTCGGTTATTACCTGAAGGTCATCGTGGCCATGTACATGCAGGACGCCGCCTCCGAAACCTCCCTCGAACAGAACGACCCGGCCCTCTGGCTGGTGATATTCCTTTGCCTTTTCGGGGTTGTCCAGCTGGGAGTGTGGCCGGGAAATCTCCTGACTCTGATCCGCCAAGCCTTTCCGATCCCCTTCTAGCCTCGACCGCGCCGCTGACCCATGCCGGCTTAACCAGCGCCGCTTTATCGCCCGCTCAAGCCCCAGCCCAGACCATACATATTTACATAATATCCGCACTAATAGGAATCGTGCTGTCGAACGGAATGGCCTCCGAGTCAGGACAGCGGCTCGATCAGAGGCTTCAAATCGGCCGGTCGCCCGGAATTCCGTCTCTTTCTAGAGAGGAAATCAATTTTCCCGACATTCAGAGCAAAGGCAATATTCTGGCACGAAAACGGCTATGAGATAGGTGGCTTCTGTCTTTCCTGCCTGCCGTCCGAAAGCGGCAGGAGGCAAAGGGTTAGAAGAGCCCGCGTGATCAGGACATGGGACATAGGACATGGGCGAGAATACCGACAAGAGCAAAGCCAAGATCAAACAGGCGGTCGGGGACTTGACCGGCAACAAGAAGCTCCAGCGAGAAGCTGAGAGGGATGAAATCAGAGGCCGGGTCAAGGGCGCGGTCAAGGACGTGAAGCGTAAGGTCAAAAAGGCCGTGAACTGAGGACGGCCAGGGGATTCGGAAGAATCCGAAAAGATTGGTATGGTAGACTGAGTAAAGGAAGGAGACGGCCGTGACACTCATCATCATCATCATCGTTGTGGTCCTCCTATTTGGCGGGGGCGGGTACTATTGGAGACGCAGACGGTAGGTGCCTTAGGCTTTTAGCCGGCGGGCGCGCTCAGGCAACGGCCGGGTACTCTGCCTTTTCTCGACGAACGATGAAGATCCTGGTCATCCTCAATTCCCTTTCGGGCAACGGCACTTCCGGTGAGGGAGAAAGTAAAGCCGCAGAAATCGCCGACGCATTCCGGGCTGCAGGTATCGATGCCCATGTCAAATCCCCCGAAGTCACAGACTTCAGCGCGTTCATGAAGCAGGTCGAAATGTCCCATTTCGACGCTGTGGTCGCAGCGGGCGGGGACGGCACCGTAGGCACGGTGGCCGGGGGGTTGGCCGGCACGTCCACCCCGTTGGGCATTCTGCCTCTGGGCACGTTGAACCACTTCGCCAAGGACCTGAAGATCCCTTTCGACTTGAAAGAAGCGGTCCTCACGATTGCGGCGGGCAAGACCCGCGAGGTCGACGTCGGAGAAGTCAACGGCCACGTCTTTGTCAACAATTCATCGATCGGGCTCTATCCAAAGGCCGTACTCAGGCGAAACCGGGATATCACTTGCCTGGGCCGCGGAAAGTGGCCGGCCATGCTAAGTGCCTCGATCCGCGTATTCTTGCGATTCCCCCTGGTGACCATCAGGCTCGAGACTTCCGGCGGCAGTCTGACGCGCAACATACCGTTCCTGTTCGTCGGCAACAATCGCTATGAGATGAAGCTCCTGCGTGTCGGCGATCGCCCGTCTTTGGAACGCGGGGAGCTTTGTATCTATCTCCTGAAACACGCGGGCCGGCTCGCCCTGCTGA
>Ga0209706_10002006_pt1 | contig 11490 bp, 6 predicted proteins | sample PPLLaktember2015_6_FD_187263 | JGI IMG/M metagenome (GOLD analysis project Ga0209706, IMG submission 187263) | Freshwater sediment microbial communities from Prairie Pothole Lake near Jamestown, North Dakota, USA - PPLs Lake P8 Core (1) Depth... | ecosystem: Environmental > Aquatic > Freshwater...
TGTACGATGATGAGCACGACTCAGGATGGGATGTCACTACAGCCATAATAACTGATATTCAGGATAATGTCATTTATTTTGATAATAATACGGTTAACGACTACAAATCCTCCCTGAACGGGACAGTTACAAACGGTTGTTCGGTAATTGAGGCAGTAGAGGCGGAAAACACTAAGATAGCAGATCTTGTCATTGAAGGCAATAAAGCAACAAACAGCTACATCAACGGATGCCGTGGAGGAGGTGTTTATATTCACAAATCGAAGAATTGTCTTGTTGAGAATGTCAGGATCAATGAGTTTAACGGGGATACATTCAGCTGGCAGATAACTGAAAACATTACGATGAAGGGATGTGAAGCTTCCAACGGGGATGGACTCGGATTTCACCCGGGCACAGGATCGGATCACTCAATAATTGAAAACTGCATCAGCCACCATAATAAGGGTGACGGGATCTTTCTGTGCTGGAGAGTTCAGAACGGGATTTTCAGGAATAACAAGGTTTATGCCAACAGGGATAACGGGATTTCAATTGGTCATAAGGATACCGATAACATTTTCGAGAACAACCATGTTTATGAAAACAATAATTATGGAGTTTTATTCCGTAATGAAAATGAGCAGAACAGCGGCCACAGGAATACCTTCACAAATAACATAATTGAAAACAACGGGAACAAGCAGGCGCCGGCCGGATTCTATATCGGTGGTGAAACTCATGACATAAAGATTGTCAATAATACAATCCGTTCAACAGGGAAGGGTAATCAGGAAACAGCAATTGTTGTCGGGAAGAAATCATCAAATGTGACTGCGACCGGCAATACAATCTCCGGGTTAAAAGAGATTGTATATGAAAAGTAGCTTTTATAAATCATTAAACCACGGAGTAACACAGAGTTACACGGAGGAAAAACACGGAGTGATTTCCAAATCATAATCACTCGGTGATCCCTTGTGTTGTCCTCTGTGCGCCTTTGTTGTTGAAATCAGACGGCGTACTTGAATCTGCTTTTTTATGAGTAAATTACATTTTCGAGATCGGTTAAAATCGAAAAGAAATGAAAATATCAAGACGTTCCTTTGTAAAGATTGCCGGGGTGGGAGGTATGGCAGCTGCCTCTTCAAATCCCTTCGATATGAAATCCGATAAGGCCGGTACTCCGGTGGTACTGAATCCTTATAACCGCGTGCCGGTAAGTCATATTATCGATGATTCCACCTGCCTTGTCAATATGGCTCACTTCGGGATACCGCAGTTCGGAGAAGTAAGACCCGACCAGTATTTACAGGATTGGAGAAAGCTTCCCCGTGAAATTCCGGACAGTTTTGTCAGGGAGTTTGGCGAGTGGAGCCTTGCGACCGGAGTAAAGGGAAAGTACACAATTGTTCCCTTTCCCGCCTGTACAGGCTGGGTGAACAGGTTCATCCCGGGCTGGACTAAACGGGAACTTGAGGATAGCCTGAAGCTGGTAAGGGAAGTGATAGTCCCTAACTGGGATATCCACCCTGAAATGGTCAGCCATACAAGGGTTATCGATATTAAAACCGGGAAACCATATCCTTATGCAACTCCGGAATACATGGAAAACTGGGAATGGAGCCAGACAAAAAGCACCGATGAACTTGCTGCCTACCAGGCTTATGCATTGACTATCCTGAAGGAAGCCGGGTTGCCGTGCGAAGGATTGACAACTCCGGGAGGTTATGGCAGCCGGAATCAGAATAACCTGGCACTAAGTACGCTTGAAGCCGTAAGGGATGTTTACAGTGCTGAAATACCGCACTATTTCCGTGATCTGTTCACCGAAAAAGGTCAAAGTGTTGCCCCCCTGGTTTTGCACCCTTCCGGTCTTGACGGACCAGATCCGAAATGCGTCGTATCGATCATTGGTTGCGCCGGCGACTGGTTTGGCGGGTGGGACGGGCTAGTCCCGGGGGATGTTAATAAGTTCATTACGGAGGATCTTCAGTCAGGACGAATGGTGGAGGTCATCAACAGCGGTGAGCCGGCTATAATGGTTTGCCACTGGCCTGGGATCTGGTTTAATGGCGAGAGGGTGGGTTTTAATATCCTGAAAGAGATTAAAAAAAGACTTGATCAGAAGTATGATAATCTTATCTGGATGAAGCTGGGCGAGATAGCAAGATATTGGGCTGCTAAGGAATTAACTGAAATTACGCTCCAGAAAAACAAACTCATACTGAAAGCTCCGTTTGCAGCGCCGGGCTTTACGGTTAAGACAGATACCTCAGTCCGTGATCTGCGAATCAGGGAAGGAGCAGAGGAGAAGCCATTAGTAAGGATAAAAGATGTAAAGGCATTAAAAGAGGGAACCTGGTTTTCGGACAGGACAGGTACAATCCTTTGTTTCGACCTGAGGAAAGGTATAAATGAGATTATTTTTAATTAAAAAAGAAATCATTAACCACGGAGTCACACGGAGTTTCACGGAGGAATACACGGAATAAACAGGTCGCTCCTACGGAGCTCAACTTTCTATGAATTACTATTTACTACAAACAGATCGCACCTACGGTGCTCGGTTTTGAGCTGCGTAGCAGCGACCTGTTTGTAGAACTATGGTACCAAATTTTAAGTTTGAGCTCCGTAGGAGCGACCTGTTATAAATTATCAACTTTTATAAGTGTTTTCTTCCCGAGTTTTGCAAGTACGTTTTCAGACCATTTGTATGATTCAGGTATTTCGTCGATAAAAACTATTTCTGCTGGTGCCAATAATGCCGGTAACTGCCAGAGATCTGTAATGCGGAGGCAGTTGAGGATCTCGATTGCTGCCCCTCTGCCATCCGGGTTGCTTGCCACATCCTGGGTGGCCGGCGGGTTTTTCAGAATCAGTGATTTGCATTTCCCGTCAAGGAGAGCTGAGTACATAGCAACTACACTCATGTCATCCCTGGCTGCAATACCGATTGAGGCAGGGTCTACACCCTCGAGTGTCCTGCAGAATTCGATGCACCGGAGAAGGTCATAGACCTGCATTGAAGCAATGGTCCTTCCCGTCCATGCCGATGCACGGCGGACATGCCATTGCAGAGCCGGTTCCCATCCCGGTTCGCCGACACCTCTGACTTCAAGAAAAGCCAGATTCCATTCATCCTTCAGGCCGCTGATAAATCCCTCAGATTCCCAGCGGTTTTCATCACGATTCCGCAAAACGATCATCAACGGTTTTTTCTCTGACGGATCGTTTCTCCATCGGATATCAACTTTCAGGCGCCAGCCTTCCTCGGAAACAAAGCTGTAGATATCGCATCCCCGTGATGCCCTGTCCAGTGTTCTGAAAACCTTTACCGAATCAAATGAAGGAGGATTTTCAGGAAATGCTCCGAAACTTTTTGTTTTAAGGAAATCCGTAACGGATTTTCGATGTGCAATAAGTGCATTCTCATCAGATATTTCGGGAGCCTGAGCCAGCTTTACAAACGAATCCTGTATAGTTGTGGTACGGTCATCCTCAGGAGGCCCGTCAACATAAACTTTCAGTGTTTCTTCCGAAAGAAGGTTTTCAGGCGAAAGGTCAATATCTCCTGCCTCGTCAGGGGTGACATTTTTACCCATAAGATGTTTTATGAAAAATGAAAAAATCATTTCCCTCGAGATCTCATGATATGAATGACCTCCCGGAGATTCAACGTAACCGATATTATCAGTAGCTCCGTAAAGTTCATAAACCTTTTTGAGATCGTTATGGATCCGGTGAACCGATTCGATCTTGTTCAGACCATCGCGGTCAGCCTGACCGATAAGAAGCGGCCTGGGTGCAATCAGTGCTCCGATATTCTGAAAATCAATCATGTATGTGTTTATCGGCACCATGCAATCGCAGTGTCCGTCAACCGTTCTTGTTGCGATATGATCTTCGAAAGTGCTTGCCCCGCAGACAGGAGCGACAGCTTTAATGCGCGGATCGGCTGCGGCAATGAACCAGCTTTGAGCGCCTCCCCCCGAAATGCCTGTGACTCCCATTTTCTGGTCATCAACCTCAGGACGCTCAGCAAGCAGGTCAAGACCACGGATGCCATTCCACACTTCAACACCTGCCGGAGTGTAACCACGGCTGTACCAGTTAAACCAGCCCCTTGCGTAGCATCCGTGGTGCTCACCCCGAACCTCGCCTAACTGAACAGTTTCGACGATAAGGCAGACGAAACCCAGCTTCGCAAACCTGGCCGGGTGTTGCTGATAATGTACTTTCTGGGTGGCTGAATGACCACAAACATAAAGAACAGCCGGTACCGGATCGCTGATATTGTCGGGTATATACAGGTTGGCCGGTACATACAATCCGGGTAAAGACTCGTAATATAATTTCTCTATTCGATACCCGTCCCTCTGAACCGTACCTGTAATACGAACATTTAATGGTGTGCGCTCTCCGTTTACAGGCATATCCTGGAGGCTGATCATCTCAAGGAATTCGTTGTAACGGGATTGTCTCATATTTTCCAGTCCGCTCTCCGTTTGAATACCGTTTAAAGATAAATCGGTTATGTCCTTTGCCGATTTTACCAGGTAGTCACGAATATTGTTTGACTGAACCGGAGCAGCATCCTGAACGGTTTTATTTCCGGAGCATGAGCTGAAACAAACAACCAGCAACCAGCACCCGGCAGCCAGTAACCGGCTATCCCTTAAGCGACGCCCTGTTCTCATAAATTTTTGTGATGGCTTTCACAATATCGTCCATATGGCTCCGGCTTCCAAGCAGGATGCTCTGATAGAAAACAACTGCTTCATTACAAAGCTTATCATTACCCGGAAGTACATTTTCCTCACGCCATTGTTTGAGGCGTGACTCCGGAAACAGTCTTTTGAATCCTCTTGAATTAAGTTGCTCTTCGAACAATCCATCCTTATTCTGTTGTCCGTAACCGGCACTGCAGGGGATACCTTCTGCATTCAGAGCTCTGATGAACCTCTCTTTTGGAACATTATTGAATTCTTTGTTTATATACCTGAATGGATACAGGTGATATGCTGACCTTGTAGCTCCGTCACAAAGTTTGTAAGGAATGATCCCCGGGATCTCTTTCAGCTTAGCGTCGAGATACATGGCATTTGCCAGACGGATATCGGCGTCTTTTTGAATCCGGTTCATCTGTGACATAAGAATCAGGGCCTGTATCTGCTGCATTCTGAAATTAGATCCTGAAATAGGATAAGCTGAAGTTCTTGGAACAGTACCTACAGGTCTTCCGCAGTTGTGTAATGAGTTACACAGGTCCATCAGGGATTCATTATTGCTTACTATGGCGCCGCCTTCTCCTGCAGGAAGGTTTTTAGAGTTCTGGAAACTGAAACAACCAACGTCGCCGAGGGTTCCAAGTTTCTTACCCCTGTATTCACCCAGCCATGCCTGGCAGGCATCTTCCACTACTTTCAGATTACGTTTTTTAGCAACTGCATTGATCCTGTCCATATCGGCGGGTAAACCGTAAATATGCACCGGAATTATTGCCGTGGTTCGATCTGTGATCCTTGCTTCGATCTTTGAGGGATCAAGGAGGAAGGTCTCAGGATCGGAGTCGACAAATACCGGCAGCGCTTTATTCATAAAGATCACATTGTAGGAAGCAATGAAGGTGAATGGCGAAACAAGCACCTCATCGCCTGCATCAACTCCGACACCTTTAAGGGCGGTGATAAGGGCTGTTGTACCGCTTGCGGTTGCAAGACACCTTTTTGCACCCATCAGATCGGCATACCTTTTTTCGAAATCAGCAACGTGTTCACCATTGCCGCGCCACCACCTGCCGGTGCGCAGCATATCAGTTATGTTCTTTTCGGCAGCCGGGTCCCATACCGGCCAGTCAGGCCAGGTTCCGGTATGAACTTTTTCTCCGCCGTTAATTGCCAGCTTCGCCTGTTCTCTTCCATCAATTGTAAATGACGGGAAAGACCAGTTTACGAATGTTCCCAGGGCTCCCGCTGATGCGGCCGTAATGGCCTGCCTGCGGGTAATTTTTCTTGCTTTCATAACTTCAGTTATTTTAGGTTAAAATTAATAACAAAATCCGGGGGATGAAAATCAATCCACCAATAAGTAAGGAAACACCAGCTGAGATCAGAACGGCTGCCGCTGAATAGTCCTTTGCTTTTCCGATCTTTTCATTCCATTGAGGATCAGCAACATCAGCAATATTCTCGAGTGAAGAATTGATGAATTCAGTTATAAAGACCAGGCCGGTAACAATTATCAGGAGACACCATTCAATCGGATTAACTTTCAGTACGAATCCGAGGATTATTACTATAAAGGCTGCAAGGGCATGAATTCTGGAATTATGTTCTTCTGATAAAAGAGAAGAGATTCCTCTGAAAGCATGCTTAAAACTGCCGAACCTGGATCTAAATGAAAATTTATCGGGATTCATTATCAGATCACTTTAAATGAATAAACGGCACAATCCCTGCCGGCACATACAAAGTTATAAATATGAAGCGATTTCTGAAAGCAGTCAGCAATAAGTTATGAGACAGGATTATGGTATTACTTTGGTCTTTTATAGTTTTCGATCAGGGATACCCCTGGGTAGCCCAGTTCAGCAAGCTCGGGATAGTATCTGAAAGTCTCTTCCCTTGTATAGAATCCGGTAATAATAACATGATAATAATTCCATTGCAGTACAACTTCTACCGGTAGTTTTAGCTTTGTTGATATTCTTCTTTGCGCCCGGTATGCCAGAAATTTACTATAGAATATACCTACCTGAAGAGCAATTGTCGGTTCTCTGACTGCAGGTGCTTCTTTGACAACCGGTTGCTGTGGCTTGACTTCCGTTGCTTTTTGCCTGGTAACCGGTTTTACTTCCTCACGAGGTTGAAGAGGTATTAACCTCCCTGGTGATTTCCCTACGGGAGGAATATATACAATCTTTAATCCGAATGTTTTAAGTGATGGGATGAAACTTGCCAGTTCATCTTCACTCTCAAATCCGGTTATTCTTACTTTATAATAATCATCCTCGCGAATAATAAGAACTGGTTTATTAAGTGATGCCATAAGGGTGTCTTTAAAGGCTATCCCACTGTTCAGTTTTTTAAATGCTCCCACCTGAATCGTCGAAGCACGACTGAAGGACGGTTCAACTGGTTCCGGGGGAATTTCCGATATATTAGCAATGGTGTCCTGCTTTTCAATGAGGATCCTTTGCTGCAGTTTTGCTTTCAGTTGTATTACCCAGAGTTCAGTTACACCGTTTTTAGCCAGGATACCGATATTCTGATCGACCTCCTGCCGGGTCCTCAGATTCTGGATCCTTACTTTGAAGAAGTCACCTTCGATAACTATCACAACCTTCTTGCCAAGGAGTTTCTCAAGCATTCTGCGATATGTCTCAGCGTTGGATCTCTGTTTGAATGCTCCAAGCTGAATCGCCCAGCTGTCTTCAGTTATTGTAACAAGCTCCTCGACGACCTCATGGATTATCATGTATGTCGTATCCTTTCTGATAACAGGTTCTTCAGGTACAACCGTTACAACAGCGGTTGTATCCACAGGTTTTGGAATAAGCCTGAGTGTGAAATCAAGATTATCAACTATATCACCATCCATACCTCCCGCAATTGTGAACTGAAGTGTTTCCGGGTCTGAGGTCATACCCAGCCGGTGTAATTGTCCGGTGTCAATCCGAACCTCGTAGGCACCTGATGGTAATCCTAAGAGACTGAAATATCCGTCCTCCTCGGAAAGTGTTCTGCCGGCAGGTTTTTGTCCTGCTTTGAAGAAGTTGACAATAATTCGTCCCAAACCACTTTTTACCCCATCCTGTTCAAGTGTGATCGTTCCATTTGCCTCACCGGCAATCATTACCGGGATCTCAATAAGCTTCAGGATGTTGGGATCAACAGCAACACTCAGTGTCTTCTTTTCCAGTCTCCAGGCGATGTTGTCGAAGCTGTTCTGGTCGAGTTCAATAAAACAATCCGTATATGGTTCAAGTCCAATTATATGTATTGTAGTATCTTTGTTGTTCTTTTCGATGCGGCCTCCATTGGTCCGCAGGTTCAGGCCATAGGCTTTTGGTTCTCCGGGATCTCTTTTCCTGTTTGAGTTCAGATCGAGGTAGGGGATTATTGAGATGCCTCCCCTGCCGACATTTGTACGGTTATCGGCTCCAAGGTACCTTGTCGTTCGGTCGTTTATCAGGCTTCCTCTTGCATACTGAACAAAAGAGGTAGTCTTATTAGCCTGTCTTACCGACATACCGGCCTGTGCGAATGAAAAGTCATACCGGAATCCCAGCTCTGCGATCCTGAGGTCATTTCTGAAATTCTGTTCATATGACAGATTCAAAAATGCACGATTATGGATGAGTTTTTCAAGTCTTATTTTAGCCGAAATAAATTCCGCAGGAGTATACCCAAACTGTGTTTGCGGCATAAGGATGAATCCGGCCGGAAACCTGAATGCCAAAGAAAGGTTACTGTATACGTTAGGATCTATATCGCCCATAAACAGGCCATATGTCGTCAGATTAGTACTAACCCCTGAAAATGATCCTGAGAACATCCATTCACCAGTGAGATATTTTGCAGCCGGAAGGATAATCTGGTATACAGTAAACCTGTTATAGGATGATAATTTCCCTATTTTCAGAGGAAGTGACATTGCTGCCCTTCGTTCCTCCCTGTAGGAGTAGAAAATAGCTTTCTGATCTTTCTCATACCATGTATAGTTAAGATCAAACTGCAGATTTGACGGCAATCTGTAGGTAAGTGTTCCTTTCGCCCTGACTCCATAGGTATATTCACCTGATACCAGGAAGTTATTTGTAAGTCTCAACGAAGCCTTTACAAAAGGCATTAATGGATTTGAAGACAATGATGAAAGATACTCTGCCCCGGCTCCGACAGTCAGATTGCGTGTAACACCATAATTAACATCAGCACGTGAAAATCTGCTCATTAATGTATCTTCAACAATACCTGCTCCCAGGGTATACTCCAGGGTTTTCGGGGGAAGAAAATTAAACGGGATACTGATATTCTGTTCACGTGTTCTCTCTTCACCCCATGGTCCGAAAAACCTGAGCTTCACCATTGAATTGCCGTAAATCAAAGGTACTTCGAATGTAAAAAATCCTGAGGCATCAGCTTTTATATAATCTACAAGTATATTATTTATATAGAGTTCCACTATCCACCCTGGTTCAGTCATATCGTTTAGCCTGTAGGTACCGAATGACCGCCTGAATGTTGTCGGTGTATTGGTAAACTGCACCCCAACTACAGGACTGAAAATTGAAGAAGTGGCATGTGTTGCAATTTTCCCGGCCAAAACCTGTCTTAAAGGTTTGAAATCGTTATTAACAAATCGCCAGAGGTATTGCTGGTATTTTTCTTTAAAAGGACTGGAACTGTTGTAGTATAATGATGCAGTTGCTTCTCCTCCTGCTATCATGGAACCAAGGGAAAGGCCTAATCTTGTTTCTGCCTTGCCATCAATCTCTTCAGTTGCAATAACCGACCAGTCGGCCATTCCGAATTTGAAGAGGGGATATGTCCGGCCAATATCGGTATCAGCTTTCGTTTCTCCTTTCAGCCGGGTCAGATTTCGTCGCATCTCTTCCAGCCGTAACTCCCGTATGTAGGGTAATTCAAGCTTACTGTCAACCGTAACTGAGAGACTGCGGAAATTAAATGTGCATTCCAGGCCAAAAATCTGTCCGTAATATGACGATCTCAGGTACAGATTTGATTCAGTGCGGATCAGGTCACCCGGTTCAAGATTGTAAGTTTTTCCCTGGTAAACGATACGATTCCCCGGCCGGTCAATCAGGTAGGTTGCTTCGGGATTTATGAAGAATCCGGAAATGGATTCCAGTCCTGGTGCCGGAATATTCCGGATCTTTAAAAAATCAAACAGGTCAGTGACAGGAAGGTACAACTCTTCATCCCTGATTGCAGCATCAATTTCAGTCCCTCCAAACCGCGGGATTTCGAGAAAAATAGATATTTCGTCATATTCGGGTAAATCCTGTCCAAGAATTTGATGTGGGCATACACAAAGTGAAAGAAATACTGATAGGGTAAGATCACGAATTAACTTTGACAGCATACGCCCTGATTTTGCTGAGTTTGTGTATGCTGTTCTGATCCTCATTTATATCGGGCATTTTATTAAAACTCAGCCTCTATTCAATTATCAGGGTTATATTGAATGTGCCGTTGTAAGTGCCTGGCGGATTGGCCAGTGCGTTGCCGACAGTTAATGTTGCACCAATTATCAGTTCTGTAGGAACGGAATACGGATTTGGATTAACAAAGGGCGAAACCGGGAGAGAAGTCCCGATATGCAGGTTCATTGTGAATCCGCTCCATGTTAAAGGGACATCGGGTCCGTTAAGGATGCTGATCACAGTTCCGGCATTGGAATACACATTATAATGGGCCGGGGAAAACGGATATCCAAGACCGAGAAGGACAATATCACCCGTTGCCGTGCGGGACCCTGCAGGGGAAATAGTAACGGTTCCGCCGATCGCCCCGTGATAGAAAGCACCAAAACTCAGATCCGCAGCGACAGTTATGGAAGGTGGTCTGGGTGGATCTTCCTGAGCATTGGCTTCCGGTGATGTTGCAAAAAATAAAAAAATTCCTGCAGCTATCAGAGCAGACTTCTTTAATAGGGATTTTGTATGTTGCTTAAAGGTCATTAATTTAATACAATGATTTTCCTTGAAATTCTATTGTTTTCTGAATTTAGTGTGACAATATAAATTCCCGGTTTTATCTTCTGAGCAAATTCATAGTGCCCTGAATCGAAAATTTCCCTGATGAAAATTGATCTGCCTGTCAGGTTTGTGACTACCAGAGTTCCATTATTAAGATCACCGAGATTGATATCGGCTTTCAATATTCCTCCGGAATAATATGTTCTGAACACATCAATATCAGATCCGACACCGGTAATATCAGTCGGGATCGAGTTGATGTACAGGATAAATCTGCCGGTATATTCTCCGGCAGGAAGCGATATGGGATATTCATTTCCGGGAAGCAGATCCTGATTTACACCTGCCACAATGTCGGAGAGATATATTGCCGTAACGGGAAGCAGGGGATCCAGATACGAAATCCTGAAAACGATATCGCCGGTCCGGTAAGTTTTAATACCCAGAGGAACTGAACAGCCGGAGATTAAAGTGGAGGGTAAAGCATCAATAGATAATTTGTTGCCGTCTGAACCGAAAGCATAAAGGTTCGGGACCTTCAGATCGGTATTCATCAATTTTAATGCATCAAGATTGTTGTCAAACGTTGTTTCTGCTTTGTCGTCAAAGTAAATAACTGCGGGATCAGTTGAAACAGGGTCATCAAAAAATCCTGCTGTAAGGCGCAGCAGCGGCTTTGGCTCCTCTTTCCCGGATTTAATGAACGAATGGGTAAGATCTGTAATCCTTACATTGTTATCCATTGCAAGCGATCCAGTAACCGGGTATGCTCCGGTTGAAACATGAAC
>Ga0209706_10002008_pt1 | contig 11479 bp, 9 predicted proteins | sample PPLLaktember2015_6_FD_187263 | JGI IMG/M metagenome (GOLD analysis project Ga0209706, IMG submission 187263) | Freshwater sediment microbial communities from Prairie Pothole Lake near Jamestown, North Dakota, USA - PPLs Lake P8 Core (1) Depth... | ecosystem: Environmental > Aquatic > Freshwater...
AACAACGTTTACACACGGCCTCGACCCGAAGCTGCCGTCAAAGATCTCAGAAAGCGGCCGTCGACATCACGCTCGAAGCCGACATGCCTGGTCGGTGGATCGCGACCATCGCATTCATCACGCTCGTCTGACGTGAGCGCTGCTCGACCGTCTGGAGGCCCGCTTCGCGTTGTTCGCTGAATAACCGGTGTCGCAATTGCACTTCACTTCGGTCCGATCACGTTGAATCCGTCCCGCTTGCCTTGCCACTTGATGAATGCCAGGCAGACGTCCGTCAAGAGGCCACTATTGCAAGCGGCCGGCGGGCAGTGGCCCCGCAGCGCGCCGGCGTTTCAGAACTATTAAGGCGAGCTAAAGGACTCGTCGAGCTCCAACGCGCATAGTGATGTCCATCGACGATTCCCGCCCCAGTGAAGGAGGAAGTCATGTGGACCTACAAGAGACACACCCCTCGTGCGACCTTCGCGATTCTGGCCGTCGCCGTCACCATCATGCTTGGCACGTTCATCGATATCCTGGCAACGCACACCCCAGTCCAATCGGTACACGCCGGAGGAACTCAGCACCAGGCGCTCGCAAGCTTCGATGAGCGGCAGTCGAACACGGATCAAACCGCTTAGACAGCAACCATCGGAGATCGCTGGAAGCAGGCGTGCTTGCTCTTGGCGTCTGCTTCTGCGGCCACTCTGGCCAGCCATTCGGCGAACAAGTCTCTTTGCCGTCAATAATCCGGCTGCTCTCTTATCTACCGTATACGTAACACTTCCGTTGCCGTTTTGCCGTGCTGTAGCGCCAACCGGTATTGCTTTATCAGGCGCTCCATTTCCAATCGCTCGCGCGTTCCGTGCGTCCCTGCAACACGTTGCGAAGTAGCAACGGTATCGCCGTCCTCGCAGCGATCGGCGTTTGCGCAATGAGCTAGGCGGTCAAATACTGTCTGCTGGCCTATGGCCGTTCGATGAAGATCAGCCGCGTATGAAAACGCTAGTGCTCGAAGTCTTGAATCGGGCGAACCGTCATCAAGGTGGACGTGCAGTGCACCGATTGCCGCATCAATGCGTACCAGGTCACTCGACTTCAATGCGTCACTTACGAGCTGGAAGTCCTCTGCTTGCCATCGGGCGTTCTCATGAGCGCGCCTCGAAAGTGCGACCAGGCCGCCAAGAAGAGACGCGTCGCGCTCGGCCGATTCACGCAGTTCAATGGCCCGCTCGACTGCGCCATCGTGTCGGAGATACTTACGAACGCCGGCGCAGCGCGCCGCCAGCTCCTGGACCGCAGTAACTTGGCCGGCCTCGCGCTTCCTCTTCGGCCGCAGCTCTGCGCAAGCCATCAACGCTTCCGACGCCGCGAGCTTATCGACAGTTGAACTGTGTGTCGTAATGAGCGAAACCGTTGCATGCAGATCTGCGCTGTCAAGGATGGTCTTGCGACGCTCGGCAAGGGTCTGGATCGGTTGCACGATGTCCGGCCCTCCCATTGCGGGCGGATACGACGGGAGGGCCGCGACACTGCCGGGCGGCGGTTGCGAGCGATCAACGAGGACCGAGGTCCCCGCGTATCTGATGGCAAAGGCCAGCGCTGCCAGCGCAGCAAAAAGAGCCAGCCGATCCTTCATCCGCAGCTTCTGGCCTGCTAGCGAATGCGCACGAGTCGGCAGACCAGGCGTGGGACCACGTCGCCGGTCATGCCGGGTGCCACGCCCGCGCCGAGGATCTCGTTGCTGTCATCGACGGCGATGAAATCGAATGTCGCCGGCGGCAACGGAATCGTGCTGCCACCCGGAAGCACGATCTCATTCGTCGTGTAAACGACCCGGCCAAAGCAGTTGCGCCCGAACGTTCCCGTTCCGGCGATGTGTACATCGAGTGACCCTTGATCCGAGTTGTACGTTCCGTACCCGTCGCAGAAGCTGTTGGCGTTGCAGTCCACGGTCCCGACAAATGTCACCTGGTCCAACTCGACGCCATTGAAGGCACTGCCGTGACATTGAAATCCATACAGCCCCTTCGCCTTGGCAGCACAGGTTCGGCCGTGCCGGCCATCATCGCCTACTGCCGGGGCGGCAAATGAGGCACAAGCGAGCGCGCAAGCGATTAGAGTCAATAAGCGCGACATGTCCGTTCTCCTCCAGTGTCAAATCCGCGGCGCGGATTCACGACGTTGTGCACCAAACAACGCCGCGCAAATTGTTGATTCCGGATGCGGAACTGTCACTAGCCGAATGCTGAAACTTTCTTAATTTCGCGGCTTGCTCGTAGTCGAGCATGGCGGCCTTCGCTAATCTCGTGGCCATGCTCAAACGTGCAAGCCGAGCTGTCGTCTTGCGTCTGCTCTCGTGTTCGCAGGTGGTGTGCAGCGATGATCCTGGTGGTCGGTGCGAGCGGCGTTCTGGGGCAGAAAGTTGTGCGTCTGCTGCTCGCGGACGGTCATTGCGTGCGAGCAATGACGCGGGATCGCCGCAAAGCGGCAACCCTTGAGACTCAGGGAGCGGAGGTCTGCCCGGCCGACCTCGTCGACCACCCCTCAGTGGCGCGCGCATGTGCAGGTGTCAGCCATGTACTGACCGCAGCGCATGCCTTCATGGGGCGTGGAGTTACGCCTCCCGTGCCGTGGATGAGCTGGGCCACAAGGCATTGATCGACGCAGCGCGGGCGGCCGGTGTTCAGAGATTCGTCTACGTTTCGGGAATGGGCGCTGCGTCAGACCACCCGATCGATTTCTTCCGGACCAAGTACGAGGGCGAGCGCTACCTCGAGCGCAGAGGACTCGAGCATGTGATCCTGCGACGGTCCGTCTTCATGGAGTAGCACGCGCATGCCTTCAACGGCGCGAACATACTGAAGACCGGCAAGACGACGCTGATCGGAAGCTCCGCAAGCCGCGTAACTTCGTCGCGGCGAGCGATGTGGCCTGGGTTACCGCTCGCGCTCTGACCGCGCAGACCATCGGGCGGCGCATCATCGCCGTCGGCGGACCGGGCAACTTCTAAAACTAAGAGGTGGCGAGGCTCTACGGACGCGTTGCCGGGATCGACCCAAAGATCCGGCACCCTCCACGAGCGATCGCCGCCGGCTTGGCCACGGTCATCGCCCAGTGCATCCAGGTGTTGCGCGGGTCCTGCTGCTCTCGAGCCTTCCGGACGGCGCGTTCTCAGAGACCTTCGACGCTACGGAAGCACTGGTCGGCGAATACCGCTTGAAGCTGACGGCATTGGAAGACTTTGTCCGCGAACAGTTCGAACGCTGGCGCGCCAATGATCACGCGGAGAGTGCCCAACTGACCGCCTGATCCCAGGACATCGCAAGGCCCATCGACCATTCGTGGTCGAACCGGCGCTCGCCAAGCTGATGGCGCGCCTGTGCAAGCGCCTGCTCGGTCAGCAAAGGATCGTCAAGCGGCATCGTGCGGTCATGTTCGGCGACAGTCGACGCAGCCGCAAGCAAACGGACAGTGTGATCCGGCCGCCCCTCAAGCAACTCCAGCCGCGCCAGCAGCCGCAGCTGCAGCGCAATGTCGCCGACCCTGCCCTGCTCGCGGCTCATGGAAATGCTGGCTTTCAGATGAGAAATCGCTTCGGCGTACTTCGCTTCTGCCATCGCGATCTCGGCCAACCCATGCAGATTGCGGGCGACGCGATAGCCATCGCCAAGCTCACGTGCAATCCGCATGACCTCGTCGCTGTACTGCCTGGCTTGATCGTAAGCGCCCTGCCGCATCGCAATCGTGCGGAGGTAGTGCAGTGAGGTCGACATTCCCCAATCATCGTCCAGTGCCGCGAACAGCGCTCGACCTTTGAGGAGTAGTTCCTTCGAACGCTCATCCTGTTGTGGGTCGAAGGTCGACACGACTGCGAAGTACGATGTTGCCAAGGCGATACCCCAAGCGTCCGCTACAGCCGTGAACGCATCTTCGCTTTCCTTGATGAACTGTCGACCTGGATCGCCGTGACCGGACTTCATCGCCATCGCAAGACCAAGGTGAAACAGCGCAAAGGCAAGCGCGCGCTTGTCGCCGGTTTGCCGACACAGCTCGACGCTTCGCTGCGCGTGCTCGATGGCCTGTCCCGAATCACCCGAGTACATCGCAAGGCGGGCCGAACCCGTCAGCGCCTTTGCGAAAAGCCGAGGATCGGCCGCGTCAGCCTTTGCAAGCGCGATCGACAGCCAGCGCCGACCTTCCGCATACTGCCCTCCGAAGTACCACATCCAGGGCAACGCTGCGGCCAGGCGCACTCCGGATTCAACGTCGGAGCGTTCCTCGAGCAGGAATCCGAGCGCCGAGCGGAAGTTGTTCACTTCGGCCTGCAGCTGGTGCAGCCACGGCCTTCGTCCGCCATGCGTCAGGTGGGGCTCCGCCTTCTCTGCGAGCCCTACGAAGAACATGGCGTGACGGCGCCGAGCGGCAATGACCTCGGCACGCTGTTCAAGCTGTTCGAACGCATACTCGCGGATTGTCTCCAGCATCATGAACCGCGACTGGCCGCCGACATCGTCAACGCGCTGTACGAGGCTTTGATCGATAAGGTCTTCCAGGCCGTCGAGCACCGCTTCGGTCTCACCGTCTTCGCTGCAGACCGCTTCAGCGGCGTCGAGGCTCCAGCCGCCGACGAATGCCGACAATCTCTGGAAGAGCCGCTGGTGCTGCGGATCCAGCAGGCCGTAGCTCCAGCCGATGGCGTTGCGTAGCGTCCGCTGCCGCTCGGGCAGATCCGCCGGCCCGGATTTGAGTAGCTGGAGCCGGTGTTCGAGGCGGACGAGTAGAGCCTGCGGCGAAAGGACCTTCAGGCGAGCGGCCGCCAGTTCCAGCGCCAGCGGCAGCCCATCGAGCCGCGTGCAGATTTCGCCGATTACGAGCGTTTCCTCGCTGGTCGGTAGCGGTCGACCGGACGCCCTGATGCGCTCGAGAAAGAGCTGTACCGCCGGAGAGTTCAGAACCTTGCTCGTGTTATCGGCGCGGTCAGGCAGCGCGAGCGGCGGCACCACAACGTCATGTTCGGCCGCCATCCGCAGAACCGCCCGGCTAGTGATCAATATCTTGAGCTTCGGACACGACTCCAACAGGCGACCAACCAGCGGGACAGCGTCACGCAAGTGCTCAAAGTTGTCGAGCGTCAGCAGAGCTTCCCGACTCTTCAGATGGGCGATCACGAGTTCGTCCGCCGGACGGCTGCCGACCTCCTGCAGCTGCAGAACCGCGGCGATCGCTGAGGCCACGAAAGCCGGGTCGCGCACCGGCGCGAGCATCACGATGTAGCTGCCGTCGGCGAAGTCGTGCGCGAGTTCGGCGGTGACCTGCAGTGCAACCCGTGTCTTTCCCGAGCCGCCGGCGCCCACAAGCGTCACAAGGCGCACCTCCCTGCGGCGCAGGAGGGCGCACGTCACGGCAATCAACGACTCCCGGCCGAACAAGAGGGATGCGGCGGCCGTCATCGGCGCCTCGTCCTCGTGTCCAGCGCGTTCGAGCCGGCGTTCGCCGTCCGGAACCAGCGTAAAGCGATAGCCGCGTCCGGACACCGTCGTAATGGCCTCGGCGCCCAGGAGTTTGCGCAGCGTCATGACATGGACTTGGAGGTTGTTCTCCTCGACTACCAGTCCGGGCCACACGACATCCATCAGTTCCTGCTTGGGCACGAGGCGATCACGACGCTCTATCAGCGCCTCGAGCAGATCAAAGGCCCGGCTGCCGAGCTTCGCCGGTGAGCCGCTGACGTACAGAACGCGTGTACCTGGGTCGAAGCGAATCGCGCCCGAGCGGAATGTCACAACGCTTTGCTCCACCTTCATTGCGACCCCAAGCGGTGGAATCGTGGAGAGTCTTTTTACTCCAGCCACCGGCTTAAGCTAGTACCTCCGCGATACATATCCTTGTTATGCCGGTGCCTCGAGGCACCGCGGTCCGACCGAGGCGAACGCAATGTGTACGGAGACGCGTGCGACTCGTCCAATGGACCGCTGCCTCATATCGTTAGCTCTGGAAGGTGATCCGATGTCGAGATTGTGGCCGCTTTCGGGCGATGTAGCCGCGCCTCGCGAGCGTCGGCTACTGGCCGACCGCGGTATCGGAGCGCGGTGCGTGACAGTCCGTCCATGAGCGGAGGTTCAGTTGGAGGTTGGGCAGCCTTCAACCGGCAGATCCGATCACGTTAACTAACGCTCGCGTCCAACAACCAACCGCTCCACGCCGACGCCAGGCCTCTTTGGGGCATTCCTTCAACGCAACCAGTACATCGCAAGCGACCGCGGCCGGATCCATGCCAGAGCATCGGGCGCCGCAGCTAGTACGAGATCCGCCCCTTGCTAGTAAAGAACCCACGATTGGTCAGAATCGAAGCCTGTCCCCCCAGGTCAGCGCTTCCTGTGGCGTTGGCGAAGCGACCCGTACCACCGTTGAAGGCCTCGACGCCGATAAACGTAACGTCGCCCGTGTCGAGATTGAGCATCGCGGTACCGGTGAAGGTCACAAACAGCTGGTCCCCGTTCGCTGCCGTATAAGTCGTCGTGTTCTGGATGAGAAGCGGAACTACTGAGCCGACCGGAGGCGCCATCGGCGTCACAATCTGACTTACTACGCCGGTGGTGCGACCTAGGTGGGTGACGGTGCACTGGTAGTCAATGTGCAACTGTTGTGGAAAGACACCGGGCGGGGTGAGTGGCATGATGATCGTCGAGCAACTGCCCTGATGTGGCCGCTCGGGGTTGGCAGCCAGTGTCGTTGAACCAAATGCGAAAGCGAAGATCGCGCAGCTCGTAACAACGATCCGGCGCATAGCGTGCGTCTGTCCTTTCATGGCGTCTCCTCCGTTGGTTTGTCGGTAGTAATCGTCGCAGCACGAAGCAAGCCGCGATGTTGGCGCACATGGCCGCCTGCTTCATCAAAGACGCTTCGCTCGCCGATCCGTTCGCCTTTCCTTGCTTGGTGTCGCTTCCTAGGGCGCGACCGCATGGGTTGAGTCGGGCCCAACTTCTCTTCAAGCTCCGCGAGCGGCTTCTTGAAATAGGGGCTGACCGCAGGCTGTACGTCGAAAGCGTGTCGTGCCAGGGCCGCCATTTCCTCTGCCCGTTGGGTCTCGCCGATCGATAGTGCACACAAGCCGGCGACAGATCGCAGTTGCGCGAGCTGCGGTGCGTTCGGGCTGCGGAACCTGATAAAGAACTCCTCCGCCAAGCGAAGGTATTCCAAACCGACCCTTTGTTGTCCTGAAGCGCACATCAGCTCCCCATAGAGGACTTGCATGTACGCCTGCATGTTTGCTGTTGCCCCAAGCCTTTCCTTCGGAGGGGGCCAGTTGCTCGGCAGCTTCCGTTGCGCGCGACGAAAATCTCCTGAGTCCAGGCGTACCTGCACAAGGCCCAAAGGGATAACGTCGGCGTACATCGAGCTGGGGTCTTCTCGAGCATTGTCAAATGCCGGCGCGCTCAGCAGAAGGTCCTCCGCTTCGGCGTGACGTCCCTGCATGCTCAGATTGATTGCGACGGCCCACCAATGCCACGCTGCCCACGGAACGCTTCCGGCCCCCATCTTGACTTGCGTTTCCATGAGCTGGCGAGCGTATCGGTCGGCAGCGTCGTGGTCGCCGAGTCCCATAGCACACCCTACCAATGCAGGGAGGATGAATGCCTGCGCACGCAGGCTGCGCTTCGACTGAAGGACGAGCGGTCCGTTAGTCTCGAGTAGCGGCTTTGCAAACGCCATTTCGCCCCAATAGCAACTGGCATCCGCCCTGTAGACCTCGACTTCGGCAAGAACCTCTGCGGGAAGCGACGAGGCCCGAGATCGCAGAAACTGCGACACGTCGTCTAAGACCGACATCGTTTCCGTGTAGTTCGCCCCCTCGTTCGTGTACAGCAAGATTTGAAGCTCAGCTTTCACCAAAGCGGCCCTGATCCTGCCAACGTCTCCAAGCTCCTGCAACGCGGCAACCACCGCATCTGAATACTGGCGTCCTTCGTCTGCCCTCCTCAGCTGGTACAACATGCGCGCAAGCCGCAGCTGCAACTCGATCGCAGTATTCGAGTTTGGTCCGGCCGCTGCGATCGCGCCGTCGATGGCGGCTTCAAAAAGCGGCGTCGCTTCGTCGAACCGGTTTTCACCCCGGAGCAATGCGCCATCTTCGAAGGTCAGCCAAGCATTAGCCACGGATTTCGTGACGCCGCGCGCTGCCAGAATGCTTTGGCCTTCGTCCACGCTGCGCCGCGCCTCTGTCCGCTTGCCGGTGCGGTACTGTGCGCGGCTCAGCAAAGCAAGCGCCTCTGGCAGTAGATCCGAGTTCTTAGGCAGGGCTTCTACCGTCTGTTGGGCGTACTTCTCGGCATCGACGTCTCTTTCGGCAGCAAGCGCGGCTTCCGCCAGTAGCATCAGCGCCCGTGCAACGCGAGGCGCATCTGCCTTCTGCGAACGCAACACCTCCAGCTGTCGGGTCGCATAGTGGCTGGCAAGCCGGTCTACTTTGAGATCGGCATAGACGCGGCCCATGACGCCATACATTTCCGCCTTCATCTCCGGCTGTCGTTCGAACCGGGCCTCGATCAGCTGTGCGCCTCGGTCAACGAATACTGCTGGGTCCGTCGCGCTTCTTGCGTCCGTCGCCATCGACGTTTGCGTGGCGTTCATGCGAAGCAGCTCCGAAACAAACTCGGTAGCGAGTTGCGTTCTTTCGGCTTCCGCAGCGGCCCTACGTCCCTGCAGGAACGTGGTCGTCGCACCCGCGACGGTTACAACAAGCACAGCTGTTACGGCAATCACAGGAACGCGATGCCGTAGGACCGCTTTGCGTAGTCGGTACCAGGCGCTGTCCGGCCGCGCCTCGATCACCTGTCCGTCGAGGAAGCGCTGTAGGTCCGACGCGAGTGCATTGGCAGTCGGATAGCGCTGCTCCGGGTCACGCCGGATTGCCTTGGCCAGGATGGCGTCGACGTCTCCTCGTAGTTCGCGTGCCAACCGGCGATCCGTTACGCGACTGCTTGCAGGTGGCGCATCGCCGGCGAGGATGGCTTCCTCGATGGCTCCGGCTGTATTGCGCTTCACCTTGTACGGTAGGGCGCCGGTCAGCAGTTCGTACAGCATGACGCCGAGCGTGTAGACATCGGCGGTAACCCCGAGCGGCCGCCCGGTGATCTGCTCGGGCGCCGCGTAGTTGAGCGTCAGCACTCGCCCTTGCTCCTGTGTCAGCTGAGTGGCGGCTGCGCCCGCTTGATCGAGCAGCTTGGCGATGCCGAAGTCGAGCAGATGCACGTGGCCGCTGGAATCGACCAGCACGTTGGCCGGCTTCAAGTCCCGGTGCAGCACGAGCCGCCCGTGGGCGTAAGCCACTGCCTGCGTGACCTCGCCAAAGAGCTTCAGCTTCGCCAGCAGGTCAAGCGCGAGCTCGCGGTAGTAGACATCGATCGGCTGGCCATCGATGTACTCCATCGCAATGTACGGACGACCGTGTTCGTCGACCCCGGCGTCGTAGAGGCGCGCGATGTTCGGATGTTCCAGCAGCGCACCAATGTCGCGCTCGCGCGCCATGCGCCTGGAGAGGTCTGCAGACCAGGCCAGCCGCGGCAGCTTGAGAGCTACGCGTCGCTTGAAAGTACCGTCGGCGCGCTCGGCTAGCCACACGCTGCCCATGCCGCCGCGGCCAATCTCGCGCAACAGCACGTAAGGTCCGACCCGCTCGCCGGCGCGGGCGACAGCGTCACCGGCATCTATCTTTGGAAGTTCAGGCAGCACCCCGGTATCGGACGTCGCCGCTCGCCGCAACATTTCTCTAAGCTGCTGCGCCAATCTAGGCCGGGTCTGTTCGAGGTTCTCGAGCCATGGCCCGCGCCCGCGGGGTTCCAGCGCGATCGCTTCATCCAGCAGGTGACTCAATTCCGCCACTTCGTCTGGACTCATTGGCATAGTGGCTTCCCGCAAAGGAGCTGCTTCCATTCCCTCAGACGACGGCGATCACCCAAACCGGACATCGCCCCTGCCGTTCAATCCTTCAGTATCGCGCCGAGCAGGAGCCGGGCCTTGTCCCAGTCGCGCCGAACGGTGCGCTCGGTCAATTCGAGTGCCTCGGCGATCTCGGGCTCGGTGTAGCCACCGAAGTAGCGCATCTCCACCACCTGAGACAGGCGCGGTTCAGCCTGAGCCAGGACGTCGAGTGCTTCGTGGATGCGCAGCACCTCGGCCTCGGTGCCGTCTCCTGCTTCGAGCAGCTGGGTCGACAGGGTCAGCTTCGCTGCGCCACCGCCGCGCCGTTGAGCCTGCCGCTCGCGCACGGTATCGATGATGATCGAGCGCATGACGCTGGAGGCGTAGGCGAAGAAGGCCCGCCGGTCCTCGGCACGGAGTTGGCCGCCATTGACGAACTTCAGATACGACTCGTGCACCAGCGCGGTGGTGTCGAGCAGCGTGCTGCGGCCGCCGTCGCGCAGCCGCGCGTGCGCGAGCTTGCGCAATTCGGTGTACGCCACGGCGAAGAGCTGATCGCGCGAAGCGGCATCGCCCGCGTGGACGCGCCGGATCAGCTCGGTGATTTCGGTCATCGCGGTCCTCCCCTCGGGCCCTGGCCTGGCGCGGTACCGCACTTCCCTTCCGCGCATTCAACGGCAAAGACCGGGCGGGCGCAACAGGAACCGCAGGGACTGACCGACTCGGTCGACGTCTCGCCGTCAGAGCCGATGTCCGGTTTACCCAGTCTTCAGCGTCCGTGGGGATAAGAGCGCAGGACAGGGCCTGACACAGAGCCAACTCGGCTCCACCCGCCCCGACCAACAGAGGAGGTCAACATGAACACCAAGAGCCCAATGGCACGACTGATCTTTGCGGTCGCTTCGCTTGTGTCGACCGCCCTCATGCTCGGCTCCGTCCTGGCGCTGGCTTATCACTACGGCGACCAGGCACAGATGGCCTCAATCCGTCCCGCCGTGGTGGCGCAGCGGTAGCCGGACCGGGCGGCGGCCACTCCGCTGTCGGATTTGCGCCTTGCGCGCGAGCCGGGCGCGTCGTCCAATGCATGTGTTGCTCGCGGCGACCGGCAGGCGGAGGCGCAATGAGCGAAAGCACTTACCTTGACAGCAGCTCGCGACCACAGCGTCAGCGCAGCCTCAAAGACCTGCCCGGACCGCGTGGCCTGCCGCTCCTTGGCAACCTGCTGCAGCTCGACATCCGGCGCGCGCACACGATCCTGGAGCGGCGGGCCGACGAGTACGGCGACTTCTATCACCTTCGTCTCGGCCGATCGGACGTCGTCTCCATCTCGGCGCCGACGCTGATCGACCAGATCCTCAAGGACCGGCCGGACCAGTTCACCCGCATCGGGATCCTGCGCGATGCCCTGCTCGATCTGGGGATCAACGGCGTCTTCGTGGCGGAGGGTGCCGACTGGCGGCGTCAACGCAAGCTCGTCATGCAGGCCTTGAACACCGACCATCTGCGCAAGTTCTTCGACCGATTGGACCAGGTTGCAGCACGATTGCAGCGCCGCTGGCAGAAAGCCGCCCGCACC
>Ga0209706_10002014_pt1 | contig 11460 bp, 10 predicted proteins | sample PPLLaktember2015_6_FD_187263 | JGI IMG/M metagenome (GOLD analysis project Ga0209706, IMG submission 187263) | Freshwater sediment microbial communities from Prairie Pothole Lake near Jamestown, North Dakota, USA - PPLs Lake P8 Core (1) Depth... | ecosystem: Environmental > Aquatic > Freshwater...
AAGGACAGTCTTGCCGAGGTCTCGCGCGAGGCAATCGACCGCGCAGGCGAGCGTCTGTCGGATTTGGTGAAAGACGGCGTCTTGCAGGCCGGTACCGAGCTGAAGGATGTCATCTGGCGCGCCAGTCAGGAAATCGACACCAAGCTCGACAAGATTTCCGACGAGTTGCATGCGCAGCGCCAGTTCACCAAGGACGATGTGCGCGAACTGGTCGATTACGCGGGGGAAAGATTCGGCACCGTGATGGACGCGCGCATCGTCCACGCCAAGGCGGAAATCTCCTTGCTGGTGCAGGAAAAGGTCGAGTACTTCAAGCGCGAGATCGACAGCTTCTTCATCGAGCGGCAGCGCGACCTCGCGCGCGAGCGGCGACGGCTGTTCATCAACGTCGCTATCGCGATTCTGGCGTCGCTGTCGCTGGGCTTTGTGTCCTGGCTGTACCACCAGTATCTCGGCGGCGGACTCGACGTGTTCGCCATCTTCCGCATCGTGTTTGCCTCGCTGATGGGCGGCTACGCGGCCTACCTCGCGGTCAAGCTGCTGCGCCGCTGGCTGTTGATGTCGGAACACAAGAAGGACACTCTGTTCCTGGTCAGCCGCTACTGGGGCGCGCTGCGGCCGGAAAGCATTTTTGGCACGGTTGTTCTGGTCTGCCTGATGGCGGTGCTGGTCGGATTCTTATTGTTTCCGGAACAGATTGCGCAGCTCACCGGCAGCGAAAAATGGCTCAAGGCCTTGCGCGAGGCCTACCCGATGCTGCGGCAGTGACTCGCCGCCCCACTTCAGTCCCTTTTACACCGCGTCGAGCGTCGCCAGTTCCCAGCGCGGCTTGACCGCGAACGTCAGATCCGGGGGCGAACTCACCTGCGACGCCAGCCGCTGCGCGCCGGCGTAGGCGATCATCGCGCCGTTGTCGGTGCAGAACTCCAGCCGCGGATAGAACACGGTGATGCCGCGTGTCGCCGCTTCGCGCGTCAGCTGCTCGCGTAAATGGGTGTTGGCGCCCACGCCGCCCGCGACCACCAGCCTCGTCGCGCCGCTGTGCGCGCAGGCCGCCAGGCTTTTTTTCACCAGCACCTCCACCGCCGCGGCCTGGAACGCCGCTGCAATATCCGCCGCCTGATCCAGGCCTGCCTTGCGCACCAGCGTCAGCACCGCAGTCTTGAGGCCGCTAAAGCTGAAATCGAAATCGCCCGAATTCAGCATCGGGCGCGGCAGCTTGAATTGGCTGGCATCGCCGGCGGCCGCAAGTTTCGACAGCGCCGGCCCGCCCGGATAGCCCAGCCCCAGCAGCTGGGCGGTCTTGTCGAAGGCCTCGCCCGCAGCATCGTCCAGCGTCTCGCCCAGGAGGGTGTAGCGCCCGACGCCGGACACCAGCATCAACTGCGTGTGCCCGCCGGACACCAGCAACGCAACGAACGGGAATTCGGGCGGCGTATCGGAAATCAGCGGCGACAGCATGTGGCCTTCGAGGTGGTGCACGCCGACCGCCGGGATGCCCAGCGCATAGGCCAGCGCAACCGCCATCCCCGCGCCCACCAGCAAGGCGCCGGCGAGCCCCGGCCCCTGCGTGTAGGCAATGCCATCCAGGTCGGAAAGGGTGCGGCCACTCTCGCTCAATACTTGGCGAGTCAGAGGCAACACCCGCCTGATATGGTCGCGCGACGCCAGTTCCGGCACCACGCCGCCATACGCGTTGTGCATCGCGATCTGCGAATACAGCGCATGCGCCAGCAGGCCGTGCGCGCTGTCATACAGCGCGACACCGGTTTCATCGCAGGAGGATTCGACACCCAGCACCAGCATAATCAGGAAAAACCCAGACCAAGGACACCCGCATGATAGCGCGGGCGTGCACTTGGTTTACGCCGGTGAGTGGGTTACCCTGCGCGTCACGAAAAGCCAGGCTTTTTATTGTTGGGCTGGTGCTGGACATTCTGTTCATCACCTGATAGCCGTGAAATCATTGCAGCGCGGGCTCAGTCATATGTGTATGGGGCGCAGCCTCCCCCAAACACACCCTCCAGCCCGAAGCAATCCAACCCCGGGAATACACGCCCTACCCAACCCACTTTGAATTGCGTCAAGCTACGGTTATACTTCCCGTTTTTCGTCTTCTCAGGAAGCCCTCTTCAAATGCCCCACGTCAAAATCAAAGAAAACGAACCGTTTGATGTCGCCCTGCGCCGCTTCAAGCGTTCCATCGAAAAAGTTGGTCTCTTGACCGAGCTGCGCGCCCGCACGTTCTACGAAAAACCCACCGCAGAACGCAAGCGCAAGCTCGCCGCTGCCGTCAAGCGCCAGAGCAAGCGCCTGCGCGGCCAGCAACTCCCCCCCAAGATGTATTGATTCTGCGCTAACGCAGAACGCCTACGCATGTCGCTCAAGGCACGCATTACCGACGACATGAAGACGGCCATGCGCGGCCGCACTAATCCTGATGAGGCGCAACGCGCCAGGGAAGCGGCGCGCCTCGGTACGATTCGCCTGCTGCTGGCTGCGATCAAGCAGAAAGAAATCGACGAACGCATCGACCTGGACGACGCCGCGGTCGGCAGCATCGTCGAAAAACTCATCAAGCAGCGCAAGGATTCGATCAGCCAGTTTCAGGCTGCCGGCCGGGATGACCTGGTGGCAGCGGAACAGGGCGAACTGATCGTCTTGCAGGCCTATCTGCCCGAGCAACTCTCTGCCGCCGAGGTCGAAGCGGCAGTTATCGCAGCGATTGCCGAATCCGGTGCCGCCTCTGCCCGCGACATGGGCAAGGTCATGGGCCTGCTGAAGCCCCGCCTTGCCGGCCGCGCCGACATGGGCCAGGTTTCCGCACTGATCAAGGCCCGTCTCGCGGGTTGAACCCCGCCCGGCGCCTGCCCGGGTTTATCATGCGGCCATCATGATCCCGCGCGATTTCATCGACACCCTGCTCGCCCGCGTCGACATCGTCGACGTCATCGACCGCCGCGTGCCGCTGAAAAAAGCCGGGCAGAACTACCAGGCCTGCTGTCCCTTCCACAGCGAAAAAACCCCCTCCTTCACCGTCAGCCCGACCAAGCAGTTCTATCACTGCTTCGGCTGCGGCGCGCACGGCACCGCGCTCGGCTTCCTGATGGAATACGAGCACATGGGCTTTCCCGACGCGGTGGCCGCACTGGCGCAGGACGTCGGTCTGCCGGTGCCAGAATCCGGCGAACCCGACCGCCCCAAGCCGCCGCCCGCGCTGTGGGACGCGCTGGAACAGGCCGCGCAGTTCTATAAAAAACAACTGAAGCAGACGCCGCGCGCGATCGAGTATTTGAAACAGCGCGGCCTGACCGGCGTGATCGCCGCCCGCTACGGCATCGGCTACGCGCCAAGCGGGTGGTCGCCACTGAAGCAGGTCTTCTCCGATTACACGGCGGAGGCGCTGGCCGCATCGGGGCTGGTCATCGACGGCGACCGCGGGCGTCACGACCGCTTCCGCGACCGCATCATGTTCCCGATCCGAAACATCAAGGGCCAGATCGTCGGCTTCGGTGGTCGGGTACTCGACCAGGGTGAGCCCAAATACCTCAATTCGCCGGAAACCCCGCTGTTCCACAAAGGCTCCGAGCTGTACGGCCTGTTCGAGGCGCGCGCCGCGATCAAGGCGGCCGGCCGCGTGATCGTGGTCGAGGGCTACATGGACGTGGTGGCGCTGGCGCAGCACGGCGTGGAATTTGCGGTGGCCGCGCTGGGCACCGCCACCACGCCGATTCATGCGCGCACCCTGCTGCGCCACAGCGATCGTCTGATCTTCGCCTTCGACGGCGACAACGCGGGGCGCAAGGCGGCCTGGCGCGCACTGGAAAACTCGCTGGAAGCGCTGCAGGACGGCAAGGAAGTCAGCTTCCTGTTCCTGCCCGAAGGCGAGGATCCCGACAGCTATATCCGCAGCCACGACCAGGCGGCTTTCCTGCAGTTGCTGGACACCGACACCGTGCCGCTGTCGGCGTTCCTGGTGCGCGAACTGGCGCGCAATCGCAAGCTGGACAGCCAGGAAGGCCGGGCCGCGCTGATCAAGGACGCCAAGCCGCTGCTGGAAAAAATTGCCGCGCCGCTGCTGGCCAGCCTGATTCAAAGGCAAATTGCCGAACTGGCGAATTTGCAGGCCGACGAACTCAGCCACATGGGCCTGAAACCCATGGCCGCACGCCGCACCCCGCCGCGCCCGCAGCGCCGTCCGGCGCCCTCGCGTGTGCGCAGCCTGGCCCGCACGCTGCTGATGAACCCGCAACGCGTCGACGAAGTCGATCGCTGCTGGCTGGATGCGAACGATCCCTTGAGCAGCCGCATGGGGGAATTGATGGCCTGGCTGCGCGATATCGGTCCGCTCAAACCGCAGACACTCATCGAAGCCGCCAAAGGGAGTGCGCTGGAACCCCTGGTCGATGAACTGATGACGGATTTGCTCGACAAAGACGATAGCTGGGACTGGAATGCGGAATTCGACGGCGCCGTCAAACAGTTACGAGACGACTGGCAGCGCCGCCGCTGGCAGGAACTGGCCGCGCGGCCGCTGAACAGCTTGAGTGCCAGCGAGCGCCAGGAATTGACCGAACTGGCACGGTCCTAGCTTGTCATAAACGTCAAGACAAAGACCCGGTTTACGGTATAATTGCCGGTTTTTGAACGATTTTTTTCTGCCCGCGCGGCTGTGCGGGGCGGAACCTGAGCGGAGAAAAGCCTGTGGCTGTACGTGGAAGAAAACCGGGCGGTGGCGCCAAAAAAACCGAAGCACTGCTCCCCCTGAAGGAACTGACGCCGGTGGAAGCCGAGGCGCGCCGCACCCAGCTGAAAAACCTGATCATCCTGGGTAAGGAACGCGGCTTCCTGACCTACGCTGAAATCAACGACCACCTGCCCGACGAGGTGCTGGACGCCGACCAAATCGAAGGCGTGATCAGCATGATCAACGACATGGGCATTCAGGTCTATGACGAGGCGCCGGACGCCGAAACCCTGCTGATGCAGGACGCCACTCCCGCCGTCGCCGACGAGGATGTGGTGGCCGAGGCCGAACAGGCGTTGACCACGGTCGACTCCGAGTTCGGCCGCACCACCGACCCGGTGCGCATGTACATGCGCGAAATGGGCTCGGTCGACCTGCTTACCCGCGAGGGCGAAATCGAGATTGCCAAGCGCATCGAGGAAGGCCTGCGCCACATGGTGCAGGCGATTTCGTCATGCCCGCTGACCGTCCAGCAGATTCTGGATATGGCGATGCAGGTCGAGAAGGACGAACTGCGCATCGACGAGTTGATCGACGGCTTTGTCGAGATTGAAGCCCAAGCTGCGGCCGCCGAGGAAGAGCCGGAAACCGAAGACGAGGACACCGACGAGGAGGACGATGAAGAAGCCAGCGCCAAGCTGGCTGCCGCCAACCTCGCCCAGCTGAAAACCGATGCGCTGACGCAGTTCGAGTTCATCCGCAAGGCGTACAAAAAAGCGCAAGCTGCTCAGGTCAAATACGGCCTCGGCAGCCCGCAGCACATGAAGGCCCAGAACGAAGTCACCGAACTGCTGATGGCATTCCGCTTCTCGGTGCGCCAGGTTGACCGCCTGTGCGAGCAGATCCGCAATGCGGTTGAAGAGGTGCGCTCGCACGAACGCAAGATCATGGAATTCTGCGTCACCCGTTCGGGCATGCCGCGTCCGCACTTCATCAAGACCTTCCCGGGCAACGAAACCAACCTCGCCTGGGTGGACAAGGAAATCGCCGCCAAGAAGGCCTACTGCTCGACGCTCGCCAAGGTTCAGTACGAAGTCAAGGCGCACCAGGAAGCGCTGATCGCCATGCAGGATCGCGTCGGCCTGCCGATCAAGAACCTGAAGGACATCAACAAGCAGATGTCCACCGGCGAAGCCAAGGCACGCCGCGCCAAGCGCGAGATGATCGAGGCCAACCTGCGCCTGGTGATCTCGATCGCCAAGAAATACACCAACCGCGGCCTGCAGTTCCTCGACCTGATCCAGGAAGGCAATATCGGCCTGATGAAGGCGGTGGAGAAGTTCGAATACCGCCGCGGCTACAAGTTCTCGACCTACGCCACCTGGTGGATCCGCCAGGCGATCACGCGCTCGATCGCGGACCAGGCGCGCACCATCCGCATCCCGGTGCACATGATCGAAACCATCAACAAGATGAACCGCATCAGCCGCCAGATCCTGCAGGAAACCGGCATCGAGCCCGATCCGGCCACCCTGGCGCTGAAGATGGAGATGCCTGAAGACAAGATCCGCAAGATCATGAAAATCGCCAAGGAACCGATTTCCATGGAAACGCCGATCGGCGACGACGAGGATTCCCATCTGGGCGATTTCATCGAGGATTCCAGCACGCTGTCGCCGGACGACTCCGCGATCTACGCCAACCTGCGCGACGCCACCCGCGAAGTGCTGGACAGCCTGACCTCGCGCGAGGCCAAGGTGCTGCGCATGCGCTTTGGCATCGAAATGAACACCGACCACACGCTGGAAGAGGTCGGCAAGCAGTTCGACGTGACGCGCGAGCGGATTCGACAGATCGAGGCCAAGGCGCTGCGCAAGCTGCGCCACCCGACCCGTTCCGAACGGCTGAAGAGCTTCGTCGGCAGCGGCGAATCGTAAGCACCCTGCCCCGCACCCGCGGGGCAGTTCAGTTTTCGGGTCTGTAGCTCAGCTGGTTAGAGCAGGGGACTCATAATCCCTTGGTCCACGGTTCAAGTCCGTGCAGACCCACCAATTAGCCAAACATCGCCGATAATCATCACCTCATAAAAACAAGGGGAGAGTCTGATGGAAGGGGAAGCCAGAAAACCCGGCGAGCGCCGCTTGCAGATCCTGCAAACGCTGGCCGCGATGCTGCAGGAGCCGCAGGCCGAGAAAATCACCACGGCCGCATTGGCGGCACGCGTGGGCGTGTCGGAGGCCGCGCTGTACCGCCACTTTTCCAGCAAGGCCCAGATGTATGAGGGCCTGATCGAATTCATCGAGCAGACGCTGTTCGGACTGATCGCCCGCATCACGGCCGACACGCCCTCTCCGGCCGCCCAGGTCGAGGCCATCCTCAACATGCTGCTGAACTTTGCGGCGAAGAATCCGGGGATGACGCGGGTCCTGATCGGCGATGCGCTGGTACATGAGAACGAACGTCTGCAGAAGCGCATCAACCAGCTGCACGACCGCATCGAGGCGCAGTTGCGGCAATGCCTGCGCCTGGGCGGCGACAAGCAATCCGAGCTCAGCGCGCCGCTGGCCAACCTGCTGCAATGTGTGGTGGTGGGCCGCTGGCACCAGTTCGCCAAGAGCGGGTTTGCCCGCGCGCCGGGCGGCGATGTCGACCTGCTGCTGTCACGCCTGCTCGACGTTCACCCGGCCTGACGCGCGGCCTGCCCGCACACCGGGCAGGCGGGATCGCGCGGCACTTTCATGATTCGAGCCTCGGCCTGCAGGCCATCCCACAACAGCAAACGGCCGATCAGCGGTTCGCCCGCGCCGGCGAGATATTTCAGCGTTTCCAGCGCCTGCATCGCCCCGATGACGCCGACCAGCGGTGAAATCACGCCGGCCTCGGCGCAACGCAATTCGGGTTCGTCCGCATGGTCGGGAAACAGGCAGTGGTAGCAGGGGCTTGGAGCCTGGCGCGAATCAAAGACGGCCAGTTGCCCTGAAAATCCGATCGCCGCGCCCGAAACCAGGGGTTTCCCCAGCAAGACGCAGGCACGGTTGACCGCATGGCGGGTGACGAAGTTGTCGGATGCGTCGACCACCAGATCGACCGCCGCCACCGCTTCGTGCAAGGCCCGGTTGGCCAGCGCCTGACCGATCGGCCGGACATCGATTTCGGGGTTGATGGCGCGCACGTTGCGTGCAAGGGATGCCGCCTTGTTCTCGCCGATCGCCGCCGTGCCGTGGCCGATCTGGCGCTGCAAATTGCTGAGATCGACCGTGTCGCCATCCGCCAGCACAAGCCGCCCGACGCCCGACGCCCCCAGATACAGGGCCACCGGGCACCCCAGCCCGCCGGCCCCGACGACCAGCACCGAAGCGTCGCAGATGCGCAACTGCCCGGTCACGCCGATTTGCGGCAGCAGAATGTGCCGGCTGTAGCGCAGCAGCAGATCGTCGGTCAGCTCCATGGGGGACGCACGGGCTATTTATAGCCGCGCCATTCTTCCGGCGTGTCGTCGCGGTCGCCGTGCAGATGGCGCTCGTAGACTTTCATGAAGGCCTGCTGGGATTTGATGTCCGGTTCGTTGGCGGCGACGTTGCTGCGCTGCACGCTCTCGCAGAAATAGGCCAGCGCACGCTTGAGTTTGCTCATGAGGCTGTTGTCGAGATGAAACCCCTGGCTCGCCAGCGCCGTTTCGAGGCCTTCCAGGGTGTATTCGCAGATGTGGTAACGCACCAGCAAGCGGTTACCGTCCGCCCCCACCGTCACCACCAGGCCGTCCAGGCCTTCGAGCAAAACCCGCGCGCGCTCCACCTGCCCCGCCGGCAGGGCATGGAAAACGATTTCGCGGTCTTTTTCGAGGTCACAGGGGCGCATGACACACCACAGTCAAACAAGGTTTGTCTCAGTATAGCGCGCTGCCCGGGCTGTGGCGGCTGGGGCAACCGCCACAGCCCATTCGGTCAACGGCCCTGAAAAATCTGCAGCCCCTTCAGCAGGTTTAGCGCCTGGCTCACCTGGAAATCGTTCTTCGACACGACTTCACCCGGTTCCAGCGGGGCCGGCTTCTTGTCCTTGCCCGGCTGGTCGGAAGGCGGCGCCTTGATGTTGTCGGCCGGCTTTTTCTCAGGTGTGGGCTCCGCACCCTCCGGGTTGGTCAGGTGCTTGTCGAGATCGGCCTCGCGGATACGCATGCCATCCTCCTCCTCCGACATCGTGGGATCCTCCACCACGATATCGGGCTCGATACCCTTGGCCTGGATGGAGCGCCCGTTCGGCGTGTAGTAGCGTGCCGTGGTGAGCTTGATCGCCGTTCCGTTTCCAATCGGCAGAATGGTCTGCACCGAGCCCTTGCCGAAGGTGCGGGTTCCCATGACGACCGCGCGCTTGTGATCCTGCAGCGCACCTGCGACGATTTCGGAAGCCGAGGCGGATCCGCTGTTGACCAGGACCACCATCGGCACCTCTTTCACGCCCTGCGGCAGGTTTTTCAGGTAATCGGCCTGCATCGGACGCAGAAAATGTTCGCGGCTGGCGGTCAGCCGCATCTTGGCGTCTTCGGTGCGGCCCTCGGTATACACCACCAGGCTGTCGGGTTTGACGAACGCTGCCGTCACCGCGACCGCGCCGTTGAGCAGACCGCCCGGATCGTTGCGCAGGTCCAGAACCAGGCCCTTGAGCGGCGCCTTGTTGTCCTTGTAAAGCTTGTTCAGGGCCTCGACCAGCAATTCGCCGGTGTGTTCCTGGAATTGCGTCACGCGCACATAGCCGTAGTCCGAGTCGAGCATCGCGGATTTGACGCTGCGGATCTTGATGACTGCGCGGGTCAGGGTCAGCACGATGGGGTTGTCGACCCCCTTGCGGACGATGGTGAGCCGGATGTTCGATCCCGGCTTGCCGCGCATCCGCTTCACCGCGTCGTTCAGCGTCATGCCTTTCACCGGGGTGTCGTCGAGCTTGACGATCAGGTCGCCGGGCTTGACCCCGGCCTTGAACGCGGGGGTGTCCTCGATCGGCGACACCACCTTGACGAAGCCGTCTTCCATGCCGACCTCGATGCCGAGGCCGCCGAATTCGCCCTGGGTGCCCACCTGCAGGTCCTTGAAGGCGTCCTGATCGAGATAGGCTGAATGCGGGTCGAGCCCGGTCAGCATGCCGTTGATCGCTTCGTTGATGAGTTTCTTGTCCTCGACCGGCTCGACATAGTCGCTCTTGATGCGCGCAAACACATCGGTAAAGGCGCGTAACTCCTCGATCGGCAGCGCCGTCTGCGCGTCCTTGTCGGCAATCGCCGACAGGTTGACCGTCAGCGCCGCACCTGCCAGCAAGCCCGCCAGACCGACAAGAACGAATTTTGCCTTTTGCGTCATTTCACTTCACCCAGATAAGGGGATTAACAGGGCGGCTTTGATGCCGCATTTCAAAGTACAAACCGGGTTCGGGCTGCCCGCCGCTATTGCCGACCGCCGCGATTGCGTCGCCGGGCTGGACCCGTTCGCCCACCTGCTTATACAGACTTTCATTATTGCTGTACAGGCTCATGTAGCCCTCGCCATGGTCGACAATAATCAGGTTGCCAAAGCCGCGCAGCCATTCGGAAAAGACCACCTGGCCGGCAGCAATCGCCTTCACCGCAGTGCCCTGTGCGGCGCGGATGAACAGACCTCTCCAGTTCAGCCCGCCACCTTCCCTCGGAGCGCCGAAGCGGTTCATCAGTTCCCCCGCTACCGGCAGCCGCAATGACCCTCGCAGGCGCGAAAAAGGCTGGTCGGAACGAAAAGCCACCGGCGTCTCGGTGTTGACTGCCACCGGGCGGCGCGGCAGGCCTGCCGCGTCCTGCCCCGCCGGCTGTTTTCTCTGGGCTTGCTGTGCCTCGCGCGCGCGCGCCGCCTCGCGTGCGGCCTGCTGCGCCATCAGCCGATTCAGGCGCTCCACCAGTTTCGTCAGGTTCTGCTCGTCGCGCTTCAGGGTGGCAATTTGGCGCTGCTGCTGCTGAATCCGCACCGACAGCTTGCGCAGCACCTGCTCCCGCGCCAGCTTGTCGGCCTGCAGCTTTTTCTGCTCGGCTTCGCGGGCTGCCTGCAACTGCGCCAGTTCGGTCGATTTTTGTTCGGTCTGCTGCTGCAGCGCGGCGAGCTGCGCCAGATCGGCACGCAGCGCACCGATCATGGCGTGCTGCGCACGCGACAGGTGCGCCAGATAGCGCAGGTCGCGCGCAGTCTGGTTGGGGTCGCCGCCGTTGAGGATGCGCTTCAGCGCATCGCCCTGCCCGCGCTGGTAAGCGCCCTTGAGCGCCCGGGCGAGATGGGACTGCTGCTCACGGATGCGGGCTTCGGTCGCTTCGGACTGCTGGGCCAGCGTCTTCAGTTCGCTCTGCGTACGTTGCCGTTCGCCGTCCAGTTGACGCACCTGGCGCACCGCGCTGCTGATCGCGCGCTCGGACTGACGCAATTCGTCGACCGCTTCCTTGCGGGTCGCCTCCGTCTTGCGAAAATCCCGTTCCAGGGTTTGCAGCCGCCGCTTGAGGGCGTCGAGTTCGGACTGCTTGCCGGCGGCCGGGTTGGCGCCAACGCACAACGGCCAGAAGAGTGCGAGCAGGACGAGAAATGGTCTGAAGTTCACCCTGATGAGCTTATCCCAACTGCACCGGATTTACTCGAATTGCACCAGGGCTTCACCGCTCATTTCCGGAGGCTGCGGCAAGTCCATCATTTTCAGCAGGGTCGGGCTGATGTCTTCCAGCGCGCCGGTATCCGCGAGCGTCGCGCGGCTTCGCCCCACGTAAATCAGCG
>Ga0209706_10002015_pt1 | contig 11458 bp, 8 predicted proteins | sample PPLLaktember2015_6_FD_187263 | JGI IMG/M metagenome (GOLD analysis project Ga0209706, IMG submission 187263) | Freshwater sediment microbial communities from Prairie Pothole Lake near Jamestown, North Dakota, USA - PPLs Lake P8 Core (1) Depth... | ecosystem: Environmental > Aquatic > Freshwater...
GGGGCGCTTTGCTGGCTCGGGCTGCTTGACGATCTCAAGGGCCGCCGGGCCGACGCGCTGGCCCATTACCGGGCCGCCCTGGCCATCGCCCCCGACCGGCCGGTGCGGCACGATCAATTCAAGATCACCATGAGCCGGACCTGGGTGGAGGAGCGGCTGAGGACGCCGTACACGCCGGGTGTCCGGCTTCATGTGCCGGACCGCCCGACACCCGGGGATCTTGCCGCCGTCGTCGATGAGATGGGCTGGGAGAAAGAGGGCAGGATCCCGCTCCTCGTCTTTCGGAAGGCGGCGGGGATGACGATCGGGGAGAGGGGCTTCTGGTTCAAGCTGGGGCTGCTTCTCTATGACAGCCGCGACAACAAGGAGAGCCTGGCGGCCTTCGAAAGAACGGCCGCCTTGGAGAAGACGGGCGTTTACGCTTTCGCGGCGCGCGTTTGGCAGGGGCACCTGCACGACCTGCTCGGGAACCGCGAGGCGGCGCTTGCCTGCTATAAGGAGGCGCTGTTACTCGACCCCGGCACGGCCATGAAGCACAGCCAGTGGGGGATGACCATCGACCGGGCTTGGGTCGAGGCGCGCCTGATCGCGCCGTTCGTCCGCTAGCCGACTTGGCGTCCGGGGAGGGGAGGCCGCTGCGGCCGTCGATAGAAGGGAGCCGATCTTTTTAAGCTTGAAGTTTTGGCTATTGTGGGCCGGAGCGGGCCTGATGAAGACCGTCACCTCCTGAGATTCATAGTCCGCCTTTTCGATCTTGATCCGGACTTCGTGGATGTCGAGAACCAAAGCAATCGGGGTCGTCTCCTTTTGGAGGACGCCGTTGATGATCACGGAGGCGCCCGGCGGATCGGACGTGATCTTGAGGGAATACTTGAGCGCGGCCGGCTCGGTCCGACCCAGATCGTCGGCTTCCGCCCCCACCGGATCGGGAGGGATCTCCAGACCGCCGTCGAGAAGCGTCAGCGTGCTGAGCAGCGGGGACCTCTGACCTGCGCGGACCTCGACCTCATCCATCCGATCCTGGTATCCTGCCATACGGACTTTGATCCGGACCTTTCCGCCGGGCAGTCTCTTGACGAGAGGTGTTCTTCCCGCGGGGGCCTCGGAATCGTCGAGGAAGACCTCGGCTTCCGGGGGGTCGGACGTGACCTCCAGGGTACCCAGTTCGGGGATTTGGGGGACGAGTTTGTATTCCTGTTTCAGGGGCCCGGCTCCGGCGGCCTCGACCATCAGGCTGGCGGTCATCTCTCGATAGCCCGGCTTGGTGATCTTGACGGTGTGATCCCCCGGGGAGAGGCTGAACGTGACGTTCGAGGTCCCCATGGACTTTCCGTCGATGATAATGGCTGCCCCTTCCGGCACCGTCTTAAAGGCCACCGGGACATCCTTGACGACTTCGGCCGTATTCTCCGGTTCGGCCGGAGCGGCGACCTGGACAACCGGGGTGGGCGGCACGGCCGCCCGGGGCTTCTTCAGCAGCGCGCTGATGCCGAATCCCGACGCGGTCAGAGCGAGAATGATCGCGCCGGCCGCTGCGATCCTGGCCCGGGACATGCCCCGAGGGGCCCTTTTTGGAACTTGAAACTCGTAGGTTTCGAAACGCCGGCCGGCCCTTTGAAGATCGGCGAGGAGCTCTTGGGCGCTCGCATACCGGGCCGTCTTGTCGATCTCCAGGCACCTAAGGATGATCCGGCCGAGATCGTCGGGGATGCGGGCGTTGAGGGCATGAGGATTGACAGGGCGATGCGTCTTATGCTCGAGGGCCAGCGTCAGAGTGGACTCGGCCTTGAAAGGGAGGACGCCCGTCAGCATGAAGTACATTGTGACGCCCAGCGCGAAGATGTCGCTGCGCTGATCCACGGTCTCGCAATTGAGCTGTTCGGGAGACATGTAGCACGGCGTCCCCACGGTGTGTCCCACCTCGGTGAGCTTCACTCCCTGCTCCGCCCGGGCCAGCCCGAAATCCATGATCTTGACGTTGCCCTCACGGTCGATCATGAGATTCTTCGGCTTCAGGTCCCGGTGGACGACACCGAGTCTGTGGACCTCAGCCAGTCCCTCGCAGACCTGCCGGGCGATATGGAAGCCTTTCTCCAGGGGCAACCGGCCCAGCCTCCGGATCATGTTGCCCAGGTCCTCGCCGGGGATATACTCCATGGTGATGAAGAGGGACGCGCCCTCCTCACTAAGGTCGTACATCCGGCAGACGTTGTGGTGGGTGATCCTCCGGGTGATCCTCAGCTCGGACCGGAAGCGCTCGACAGAGCTCTTGTCAGCGGCGATCTCGGGGTTGATGAATTTCAGGGCCACTTCTTCGCCGACCTTGGTATCGTGGACTCGATAAACGCTGCCCATGCCACCCTTGCCGATCTCGTCGATCACGAGAAACCGGCCGGCGAACAGGACGCCGTCCGAAAGGACCCCCGAGGAATAGGTGAGGGTCGTGGCGTTCCCGGGATTGAGGGCGCCGTCCGGAGCCCGCCGGGGAGCCCCGCACCGGCCGCAAACCTCCGCATCCCCCGGCATCTCGAACAGACAGCAGGGGCATTTCATAGTACGACCTCGTTCAACCCCACGTCGCCGGCAAGAATATCAGGTCGCTTCGGCAAAAGCAATACGGCCATTCCCTTTCTCTTGACAAGGGCGGCCGGAATCGGATAAGTTAACCCCGATTTCAGCCTGAGAAACGTCTGGGGGACCAAAAAGGGCGTGGCGGTGTCTCAAGGACAGCTTCCCCTCGATCACGTCGGTAAATACCGTATCCTCGGCATCCTCGGGAAGGGCGGGATGGGGATCGTCTACAAAGGCCTCGATCCTGATATCGAGAGGGACGTGGCCGTCAAGACGATCCGATTCGACACGTCGCCGGACGGCCCCGTTAAAGAGGAAATGCTGAACCGGGTCATCCGCGAGGCCAAGGCTGCCGGTCATCTGACACATCCGAATATCATCACCATCTACGATGTCATCCGCGACAGAGACCTGACCTTCATCGTCATGCAGTACGTCGACGGTCAGTCGCTCCAGGCCATGATCGAATCCGGGAAGTCCTTTTCGCCTCAGGAGGTCCTCGCCATCGTCAGGCCCGTCGCCGAAGCTCTGGATTACGCACACGAGAACGGCATCGTCCATCGCGATATCAAGCCGGCGAATATCCTGATCGATACGGCGGGGAAGCCGTTCCTGGCCGATTTCGGTGTGGCCCGTATGGATACCTCGACCATGACGGGGCCGGGGACGACGATCGGCACGCTGAGCTACATGTCCCCCGAGCAGGTTATGGGGAAGACGGCCGATGGTCGGGCGGACATCTTCGCCCTTGGCGTGATCCTGTTCGAGCTGCTCACGGGACAAAAGCCCTTCCCCGGCGATAATCTTTCCACGATCGTCTACAAGATTGTCCACGACGAACCCCGTCCAGTCACGGAGGTCAACCCCGACCTGCCCGCGGGCTACGAGAGCATTATCCGGCGCGCCCTGGCCAAACAGCCTGAGGACAGGTACCAGACCTGCCGGGACCTTGTTCGCGACCTCGAGGATCCGGACAACCTCTCTGCCGCTTCGAAGGACTATGAGCTGAGGAGGGCCTCTGAAAATACCCCGGTCACACGGAAAAAGCCTCTGATCCTGGCGGCCGGGCTAATTACCCTGGCAGCGGCGATAGGAGGTTTTCTCGTCCTCCGGCCCCGGGCCGTCGCGCCGAAAGCCCAGGAGGAGAGTGCGCTGCCCGCAGAAGGCTCGGCCAGCGACGGGGCCCTGATCTCGCTGAGGGAGAGCTTCTCAGCGAAGCGATACGAGGAAGCTATCCGCCTGGCCGGGACGATTCTGAGTGATGATCCCGGCAACGTCGAGGCCAAGGATCTGGGCTCAAAGGCCCAGTCCGAGATCAACTCGGCCCAAGCCGCTTCGTTCCTCAAGAGGGGGGTGGCCAGCTTCGAAGCCGCTGATTACGCGGCCTGCGTCCGCGACATGGAGGAGGTCCTGCGTCTGGACGCGGCGAACGAGGCGGCGCGGGGCTATCTCTTTAAGGCCGATACTGCGCTTTCCAGGCGGGAGATCCTGGCCATGATCGATCGGCGCCGCCAGGCGGAGGAGCGAGAGGACCTTCAAGGCGTGCTGAGGGGCGTCGACCCCGGGGGCTTGGCCGCCCTGGAGCGCTCTCGCTACTCGGCGATGTTCACGATCTATGACGGGATCAGGTCCGAGATCGAGAACAACACGATCGCGGTCGATTTTTCGGATCGGACCCACTCGACGGTGGGATTCTACCATGCCCTTCAAGGTTCGCGAAACAACGGCAAGCCGGAAGCCATCCGCTTCGCCCAGACATACTGGACCCTCGAGAAGCGTGGCGGTGTCTGGACGATCGTCGGAATTCAGGAGCGCTCATGAAAAGAATGCAGACTTGTTTAGTTGGGGGGGCCGTCCTCTGCCTGCTGATCCCTGCTCTCATGGCCGGCGGCCCGGCGACCAAACTGAAGGTCACCCATGCCCCCGGCGCTCCCGTGTTCCGGACCCCCGTGCTCGGCCGGCCCTTCATGACGCTGCCTCAGAATACGATCGTGGATGCCGAAGCCAAGCAGGGCGAGTACTGGAAGATCAGCGTCGACTTCAACGGTCAGAAGGCGGTCGGCTACGTCCATGAAGTCCTGGTTGAGGCGGTCAACGAGGCCGAGCTCCAAGGCGCCATGGGTCCTCTCGGGCCGATCAGGACTCAGCCCGAACTAGCCGCCGAGATCGAGCTCAAGATCGAGGAATGCCAGTATCGCGTCGTCCGGGAACGTGACCTGCCCGATCAGGTCGATACTCTCCGGTCCCTGCTCCCCAAGGTCTTCAATCTCGAGGACGCCCAGAAGCAAAAGCAGCTCGCCTGCGATATCTACCATTGGACCGGGCAAGCCATGTCAAAGCAGGGCGACGACGCCAGGGCGATCAGGGAATTCAAGAATATGTTCGAGGTGGATTTCCTCACCGCCAAGAAAGCCACAAAATACGTCTCCGACCCGAACATCAGCCAGCTCATCACGACTGCCGAGAGACAATATAACGGCACCTTCGTCGGCTACAGCCTGCAGGTCGACACGGAACCCAAAGAAGCCCTTTTGAAGATCGACGGCAAGGTCGCCGGGCACTCTCCGGACGTCCTCACGCTCGATACTCCCAATGTCGCCCTCGAGATCGAAAAGGAGGGCTACAAGACGGAAAAAGTCGTTCTGTCGCTGACGGACGGCAAGACGGTCAAGAGCTTCGTCCTGCAGAGCGTGGCGAGGACCGTCCGCATCAGCTCCGATCCCCCCGGGGCAGCGGTCTTCCTGGACGGCAAGGATACCGGCAGGATGACCGAATGCGACCTCGGCTATGTGCCTTTCGGGACCCATAAGCTCGCGGTCAGGAAAGAGCGCTATGCCGACTGGGAGGATGACCTCGTCGTGGCGGAAGGATCGGGGCCGATCTCCAAAGCGGCCGTCCTTTTCGCCAAGACCTATTTTTCGGTCTTCATATGGGGGGGCCCCGAGAGCAAGGCTTTTGTGGAGCCTCGGGCGATAAGCCTTGACAAGGACGGAAGCTACTATGTGATCGATAACGGCCCGGTCAGGGTGAGGAAGTTTACCCGAGACCGCGGGGGTCAGCCGAGCTGGGGTGAAGGGGGCAAAGCGTTCAAGTCCTTGAAGCAGCCGGCCGGCATCGCCGTTGACGGGGCGGGGGTCTGCTATATCACCGATGCGCGGGCCTCCACCGTGACCAAGTTCGACAAGAATGGGAAGTTTGTCCGGAAATGGGGGAAGCCCGGCGCAAAATCCGGGGAGCTCCTCCAGCCCACGGGCATCGCCGTCGACGCGAACAACGATATCTATATCGTTGATTCCGGCAACAGCCGCATCGTCAAGTATTCACCGACCGGGGTCGTGATCAAGATCTGGGGAAAGCTGGGCCCGGACCCGGGGCAGTTCTTTGCGCCGTCGGCTGTGGCTGTCAACACCCACGGTGAGATCATCGTCGTCGATAGGGGACGCATCCAGAAGTTCACCCCGGACGGCGAATCAGTCGCTGCCTTCGGGAAGCCCGATTCCGCCGAGGCGGAGATCAAGCTGCCCGTGGGGGTTTGCTGCGACGGATACGACAATATCTATGTGGCTGACGGGGCGACCCACCGTGTCAAGAAATTCCAGTCCAATGGCCGGTACATCGGCTCATTCGGGGGCAACGGGAGCGAAGCCGGACAGATGCTGGGACTCGTCGGCATCGCGGTCGATGTCAAGGGTTCCGTCATCGTCCTCGAGAAGGGCAACAAAAGGATACAGGAGTTCCAACCCCCCGCGAAATAGCCGCCTGACGCTCCAGCCGAGAAGACCTGGCAGGGCGAGTCCTTAAACGGCTCAGGACGAGGCGGCGTAATCCTTCTATAGGAGAAAGACCATGACACCCAAGATCCTGAGCCTGCTCCTGGCTGCCGCAGGGCTGTTCGCCGCGGACGCGTGCGGCGCGGCGTCCCGACCGGCCGCCGATGAGACGGCCGCCATCGAACGGTCCATCCGCGATTGCATCGGCTGGGCCAAGACCAAGGACTTCAAGCTCCTCTATGGCGTCATCGCCGACGATGCGGATTTCCTCGAAGTCCATCCGGACGGGGCGGTCATCAAAGGGATCGACGAATTCCGGAAGGCGGAAGCCTTCTGGGGCCACCCCGATTTCAAGGCGGTCCGGTACGAGATCCACGATCTGAAGATCAAGCTCTCGAGATCGGGCGATGTCGCCTGGTTCTTCTGTCTGCTGGATGACATCAACGAATGGAAGGGCGAACCCGCGAGCTGGGAGAACGCCCGCTGGACCGGCGTCCTTGAAAAACGGGACGGCCGGTGGGTGATGGCCCAGCAGCATTTTTCGTTCGCCGCGAAAGGACCCGCAAAGGCGGGGCCGGACAGGGTGACTTTTGTCGGCATCTCGGGCTTCCTGGTCGAGGTGGGCGGCAAGAAGGTGCTGATCGACGGGCTCTCGGACTTCACGCCGCCCGCGGTCGAACAGCGGCTGCTCGCGGGGGAAGCGCCCTTCGAAGGGCTAGACCTGGTGATGGCCACGCACAGCCACGGCGATCATTTCAAGGCCGCCACGGTCGGCCGCTGCCTGCAGAATCATCCGAAGGCCGCGTTCGTCGCGCCTCCGGATGCCGCCGACCGGATAACGGGCTTCCCGGGCCGTATTTTTCCCGTTCAAGCCGCCGAGGGCAAGCGCACCCTGCTCGAAGTGAACGGCATCCGGATCCAGGCCATGCCTCTGTCGCACGGCACCCCTCCGCCGGGAGTCCCCGGGATCGTCAATCTCGGCTACCTCGTGACCATCGGGAGCGTGACGTTCCTCCACACGGGGGACATCGACCCTTCGCAGCTGACCCCGGAGCTTCTCCGGGTCCTCGGCCTGCCCGACGAGCTCATCGATTTCGCTTTCGTGCCCGGCTTCTTTCTCGCCATGCCGGAGCCTCCGTCCTTCGTGACCAAAGGCATCCGGCCGCGGGTGTTCATCGCCGCGCACCTGCCGCCGCCCGGGCAGGAGCCGCTGGACGAGGCCGCGCTCCGGCGCAATTTCCCGACCGCGGTGTTGTTCAAGTCCGAGATGGACAGCTGGACCATCAAATAGCGGAGACCTTTAGATCACCGGTCGCATTCAGTGCGCGTCGATAAAGGCGTCGAGACGCCGATGCCACTCCTCCGGATCGCAGACTCCGGGGACCGTTGTCTCGCCGAGAACAAGATCGGCCAGGAAGCGCGGTTTTCTGCCGCCGATATGGAGCGCCTTGACGCAGGAGACGCAATAGACGGCCACGTCATCGGCGGGCATGTCCGCGGCGCGCTTGGCCATCTGCTCCTTGACCTCGGTGACCGGGATGAGCCCAAAAAAGCTGTCGCCGCAGCAGACGCTCTTTGTCCTCGTCGCCGCTGGCTCCACTGGGACGATATTCATCTTCCTCAGCACGGCCCGGACCGCCTCGTGGACCCTGTCCTGATCCCGCGTCGGGCAGGCGTCGAGGATGGCCATCCTGGCGCCGCCGTAGTCGGGCCAAGGGAAGGACGGGTCGCCGGCCAGGACCTCCCACAGGGAGATCGTCGTGACTCCCTCGTATAGGGTCCTGAAGCGCTTGTCGCAGCCGGGGCAGACGTTGACGACCTGCGTGCCCGCCGGAAGTCCCGGCTCATGGTGGCAGCACGTGAGATGCTCGCCGATCGGGCCGAGCCTCGATCCGAGGTACTCCCGCAGCCGCCTGGCCGCATCGGGCTTGTAGAGGACCAACGCGCACCCCGGCGCGAAGACCCGCTTCATCGGGCTTCCCGCTCGAGGAGCTTTTTCTTGCGCTCGATGCCCCAGCGGTAGCCCCCGGGCCCCCCGTCGGCGCGGACGACCCGATGACAGGGGATGGCCATCGCGACGGGATTCGAAGCGCAGGCCTGGGCCACGGCCCTGGCGGCCTTGGGGCTGCCGACGCGGGCCGCGATCTCCCCGTAAGTGGCCGTGGAGCCGGCGGGGATCCGTGAGAGCGCCCGCCAGACGCGGCGCTGGAACGAGGTCCCCTGGATGTCGAGAGGCAGGGAGGGCCGGCGTTCCCGCGGTTCGTCCAAAAGGGCCAGGACCCCCGCCACCGCCTCCCGCAATCCCGGATCGGGTCCCCGCAGCTTCGCTTTCGGAAAGCGGGCCCGCAGGCGGTCTCTCAGGGCTTTGGCCGAAGGGCCGAATTCGATGGCGCAGATCCCCCGTTCGGTCGCCGCGACCAGGACAGGCCCGAGATAGGACCGAACGACAGCGAACCAGATGGGCTCCCCCGGCGCGCCGCTCCGATACTCCGACGGCCGCATGCCCAGGGTCGCGGCGGCGTTCTCATAGAAGCGGCTGGTCGAAGAGAATCCCGCCTCGTAGAGCGCCGCGGTGATGCCGCGCCCGTTCCGCAATTGTCGCCGAAGCCGGTTCGAGCGCTTCTCCATGGCGTACTGCTTGGGCGTGACCCCGATGATCGACTTGAAGAGCCGCTGGAAATGGAAAGGGCTGAGATCCGCCGCGGCGGCCAATTCCCCCAGGGATGGCGGCGTTTCGGCGTCCTCGATCGACCGGCAGGCTTCGAGCGCGACCCGCAGCCGCGGGTCAGGGGCTTCCTTCGAGTCGGGACGGCAACGCTTGCAGGACCGATAGCCCGCTCGCTCGGCCTCGGCCGGGGTCTCGAAATAGCGGACGTTGCGGAGGTTCGGCCGCCGCGAGGGGCAGCCCAGACGGCAATATATCCCGGTCGTGGCCACCCCGTAGAGGGGCTTCCTCTCCGCCGCCATATCACGGTTCGGGTCCGGCATCTTGATCCTCTCGACGACCATCATAGGGCATGCGGGGGCGCCGGTCTATCCGGTTCTTGCGCCTCAATCGAGATCGGCGGGAAGGGCCGGGCCGGGCCGCGGGGCGGCGGACTTCAGCCGATCTCCTTCGCGCATAGGTAGGCGGCGGCGATCGCGTTGGGGATGCCGCCGATCTGGCCGGCCCAGCACGAGCCGATGAACAGGTTGCGGACCGGCGTCGTCACCGTCGTCTTGAACTGCCCGCCCTCGTAGAACGGTCTCTTCGGGTTCCAGGACCAACCCGATGTCGCCCCGGCCGTATTGCCCGTGTAGCGTTCGTACGTGAGGGGCGTCGCGGCGTCCTCGAACTCGATCGCGGCGCGCAGGCCCGGGAAGAGGGCATCGGCCCGGTCGATCAGCGTTTCCCGGACCTTGGTTTTGAGGGCCCGGTAGGCGTCCGGATCGTCGCGATGCCAGTCGTCCTGCCAGCGCGCCGGACAGACCGCTTGGATCATCAGCGACGATCTGCCTTCGGGAGCCAGGGCCGGATTGACCAGCGACGGCGAATAAAGCCCGAAGGTCGTCTTGTCGAAATGAGCCGCGTCTGCGGGGTCGTAGGGGTCGATGTCGTGATCGAGGGGATTGTAGCCCACGGAATGGCTCTTCAGGAGAGCCTGGAGATCCGCGTTCTTCATGGCCAGGCCCAGGTAGACGGTGAAGACGCCCTCCGACACCGGCGCCTCCCGGATCTTGTCCAGCTGTGCGGCCGGCACGAGCGCCGGCGTGTCCAGCAGCTCGAGAAAGGTCTTCTTGTAGTCGCAGGCCGAGACCACGACGTCCGCGTCGAAGCGCTTGCCGTCCGAGACGACGCCCGCGGCGGCCCCGTCGCGGGTGACGATCTTCTCCACCGGCGCATGGAGCCGCAGGTCGCCGCCCTTGGCCCGGAACCGATCCGCCAGCAGGTCGGCCCAATGCTGCATGCCGTCTTTCAAATGCCAGTAGTCCTCGGTCACGACCACGAACATCCCGGCCTGGGTGGCCACCTCCATCCGCGGATATCCGAGGGAGGTGAAGAGCCGGTAGACCGGCGTCCCCGGAGTGAAATGCCGGGCCGCAAATTCATCGACCGTCATGCCCTTGAAGGGCTTGAGCCGGCGCATGAGCCTCGGCCCGTGCGTGATATAGGGGATGAGCGCCGCGAGCTTGCCGAACCCCGTGAATTGCGCGGGCATCGCCCGCGGCGCGAGCGGGCGCAAGGCGTCGATCAGGGGATCCATCTCGCGGAAGTAGCTGTCCAGCCCGGCCCGGTCCGCCGGGAACGCGGCGGCCAAGGCGTCCTTGAACGCGGCCATGGACTCGAACAGGGTATCGAAATAGGGCGACAGGGACCGCATCCTCATCCGAACGAGCGGCAGCCGCCCGGTAAGCCCGAGATCGTCCATGGCCTTCTTGAAGACGCCGAGGCTCTCGAACGACAGGGTTCCGCTCTCGAAGTAGAAGCCGCGGCGGCGAAAACCGGCCGTGTAGCCGCCCGGCGCGGTGTGCGATTCGAAGATCGTGACCCGGTGGCCGCGGTCGACGAGGAGGTTTCCGGCCGTGAGTCCGCCCAGCCCGGCGCCGATAATGGCGATCGTCTTTTTCATTCGCAGAAGATCCGGACCTTGTCCTTGCCGTCGACCTCGACCGTCATGTCGTCGAGGTTGGAGACGATCTCCTCCAGGTCCTGCGGCGTGATCCGGGCCAGGTCGATGTCCATGCCCTTTTCCTTGAAGGCCTGATTGACCCTGGCGTGGGCCTCGCGGGGGATGAAGGCGGCGAATTTGAGGCCGGCCCGGATGAGCTTGAACGGGACACGGATGTTGACCCGGTCGCCGCTCTCGCTCGTCGGGCCCGGCTCGACCTGGACGCGGAGATACTTCCACGAGCGCCGCCCCGAGGCCTCCGTTCCCGCCGCGGTTCCGGCCCCGGGTCCGGTCTCGACGGCGGCCAAGAGCTTGTCGGCCTCCTCGACGGTGATCTTGCCTTGAGCCAGCATGTCCAGGATCTTGCGTCGTTCTTCGTTCATGGGATTCTCCTTTTGCCGCATGGGATTCAGCCTTTCAGCCTCTTGAGAGCTTCGTCGACCGAGATATCGCCCTTGTCGAGCTCGT
>Ga0209706_10002017_pt1 | contig 11454 bp, 22 predicted proteins | sample PPLLaktember2015_6_FD_187263 | JGI IMG/M metagenome (GOLD analysis project Ga0209706, IMG submission 187263) | Freshwater sediment microbial communities from Prairie Pothole Lake near Jamestown, North Dakota, USA - PPLs Lake P8 Core (1) Depth... | ecosystem: Environmental > Aquatic > Freshwater...
CTCAGCTTCGAGCTGCTGGATGCGGTCTGCTGCGTCATTCAATAAGTACCCTCCTGTTGTCCCTTTAGGCTGACTATCCTTGAGACGGGAAACTAATGATCTATCCGAGGCATCTCCGCTCATATCCCCTCCCTCATTAATAGCTTTTCTATCGTCGCGGGACTGCTCAGCCGCTTCCCGCTCCATGAGCTTTCTGTGCTCAGTTTTTCTACCAAAATAAGTGGCGCTCATATCCCCTCCTTGAAGTGAATGGGCAGTTTATTGTTTCGGTTATCAAGATGGGATAGTCGTACCCAGGACTAACCACCATTCTCCCTTATAAAATACGGCGGGCAGAGAATCGAACTCTGCATATCCTGCCGGATAGCCAGCTACTCTGATGGTCCTGTACAGAGTAAGTTTACGGACTCACTGGCCGTGTTTACCCTTTCCGCCACCGCCGTACTTTTTTCTAGTCTTTCTTTTTATTCAAAACTTTGGTTAGGTTGTTATACACAACAGAAACTACCTCTTCTATGGGTTTAGAGGCATCAACAACAACAACTCTTTTCTTATATCTTTCAGCCAGCATCAGGTAACACTTACGTACGTTATTGTGAAAATCTAATGGCATACTATCAAATCTATCATGTTCATTACTTCGTTTGTAAACTCTATCCAACCCCTCTTTAGCATCAAGATCTAGTAAATATGTTCTGGTAGGTATTGTATTTACAGAAGCATAGTTTACCATTTTTACAAAATCTTTATCTGCAATATTATGTACCATTCCTTGATACACAATGGTTGAATCAGAGAATCTATCACAAAGAACAATCTTTTCGTTCTGTAATGCCGGTATAATAATTTCATGAACCAATTGGGCTCTAGCCGCAGAAAATAAGAAAAGCTGTGCTACACTACATATGTCTACAGACTCATCTTGTTTTACTAATTCTCTTATTCGTGTAGAAAGAATAGTACCCCCAGGATCATGTAAAGAAAGGACATCATACCCATCCCTGGTCAATAAGGCTTTTATTTCCTTTATTGTAGTTGTCTTTCCTACACCTTCTCCCCCCTCAAAAGTGATAAACATGGTTACTCGTCTTCCTCCTTACTAAGTTGTGAGAGAATTAAACCAATAATATCACCAAACACATCATTCAAATCTTTAGCATAGTTATCATAATGCTCATTGGTAACTATAGAATTTACTACAGCTAAATCTGTGAGGGTTTCATTATCCTCCTGTAAAGCCTCAATTTCTTCTTTTTTATCTTGAAGCATAGCTTCTTTCCACCCATCAAATGTCAAAACTACAGTACCCTCGGGGTCATCAAATGTTCTTAGATAATCAATAAACATAGTGATGACCATAGAATCTATTATTGAATTTGTAATTGTGCGTATATTGGAAATGCTTTTTTGTACCTCGTACATACTACGAGCATCCAATTCATACTTAATCTTTCTTTTATCAAGTGCTTCCTTTTTTTGAAACTTTCTTACCATAGTTATTCCCCTATTTTAATTGTTAAATCTTCGTCATCAATAGGCTTTGCCCAGCCATTGAGAGTTATTACTTTATTTGCTAAAATATCTGTAATATGGACAGAAGGATCTGTTGGTTTTGTGGTGGTTTGAAGACGACCTTCAATATATACAATAGCTCCGGCACTTACATAATTCTTAACTATCTCCGCCACCTTATCAAAAGCTACAACATTGTGCTTTTCTATGTAAGTATTACCCTTAGCTGTTCTACTTGTCACAACAGTAAAGCTTGTAAAAAGAATATTGCTTTTGGTTCTACTGACTCTAGGGGCTGATGTTACCTGTCCCATAATGATTACTAAATTTATTCCATCCATAATAAAACCTCCGTTGTAGTTTTTGGCGCCGTTTAAAGCAGAAGTACTTTCTTTAACAGGAAGTATACATAAAAAACGAAAGTATGTCAATACTTTTATTTGAATTTAAAAAAATTAGATCTCTCCTTAACTTCTACAGAAAGATTAATATATAAAGTTTTTCTTGAAGCGAGAACATCGATGTTTCACATCGCTGTCCCCGCACGTAACGTCAACGCGTTGCGTAGCCGTTATTGTTGTTACTAGTTTAAACAACAACTGTGCCCATTAAAATATGCTTGTTTGTTTCAACAGCTAGAAGTATTGATTGTCAGTCTAGAAGGGTGCTGATTACGACAACCTAATATTCAATAAAAATATAAAATAATAGAAAGACTAAATCTCTTTATAATCATAATGTTGTTAAAGCACGTCTTTCTATTAAAATATGCTTGAATATTTTTCTTAACCACTAGCAGCACCCAGGACAAAGGTCCCCCAGGGCAGGGGGACTATGCACAGCCATAAAGGCAAGAGTTCTCAAATTGATTGACTTGGTCCAGGTGTAACTTTACCCAAGTAGCTAACCAGATAGAATGGTCCTTTGCTAAAACTCCTAAGTCCCTTGCTCTCGCAATTACGACGGGTTAGAAATCATTCAGGATAGCACTTTTATTTTTGATGAGTGTGCCAGCACATGCCCCAATAACTCTAAAACAGAGCCTGTTCGTAGGTCTTAAAGTAGAACAGTAAATATAGGTCTATCTATATAAAAATTAGTTACGTAGTTTTTTGTCCTAGTTCTGATATTCGAAATTCCCGCTCTAATAAATATCTTTTTGCTGTTTTATGTCTTGTCTCTCCTGGATATTTTGTAGCAATACAGTAAATAAGATCACGGTAAAGACACTCATAATTTTCTTGGTGATTGTTTTCCTTCCGTAAAGTAGGACAAGGATTGTCACACGCGTCAGACTTTGCTTTGATTTTCAAACCAATATAATGATCTCTGGACACTCCATATTTATGGAAGGCTTCTAGGTGTATGGTGTTATTTTCTTTAAATTTGTCTTTTAACCAAAGCTCTTCGAATTTAGTTTCAGCTTCTAACAACAAACAATTATCTTCTGTAAACGAGCAAAGCACGTCATACCTCATTAAATAAATGTGCTAAACTTTTTTCCTCATGAATGCATTTTATAGCTTCTGCAAATAAGGCAGAGGAGTCCAGTATTTCTATTTTGTTTTTTGAATTATACTTTAATATGTTTGGGTTATCAATGGTGTTTGTTACAAACAACTTTTGAACTTGAGATTTATTTATATTCGAAACTCCGTCTCCACTTAAAACAGGGTGAGTACAATAGGCTGTAACACTTTTTGCACCACAATTAATTAATAAATCAGCAGCTCTGCTTAAGGTTAAACATGTATCTGCCATATCGTCAACCACAATACAGTTGGCGTTAGCTACGTTTCCTATAAGGCTCATTTCTTTTATCATACCAGGCGCCGATCTATTTTTATAAATCATTGCCACATCACAATCCAACCTGCCAGCATATTTCTTAACAACCTTTACACTGCCAGCATCTGGAGCAACAATACATATATTATTGTTAGGATGGTTTTCTCTTATTTTATCTAGGAATATGTTTGAGGTATAGAGGTTGTCAACAGGTATATTAAAGAAACCAGCAATTTGCGGTGCGTGTAATTCTGCTGTTACAAACCGATCAGCTCCGGCTGTTTGTATGAGATCTGCAACCAGTTTGGCAGAAATGGGAACTCTACTTTTTACCTTTCTATCGCTTCTAGCGTAGGGCATGCACGGCATTACAACCGTTACCCTATAAATGCTAGATCTTTTTAAGGCATCAAGAATGAGTAGTAATTCCATTAAATGATCATTTATTTTATCACTGGCAGATTGTATAACAAATACATCTTTATTCCTGACATTGTCATTTATTTCAACTCTACACTCGCCATTACCGTAATTAGATGTAATCACATTTACAGCATCAATGCCAAGTTTTTCACAAATATTTGTTGCCAGCTTTGTGTTGGAAGTACCGCTTATTATAGCTAAATCATGCATATCAAATTTAATTATTTTGTATCGCTTTCAAATAAAAAAGCTATATTGCTTATAAAATCTACCCATGTTCTAGAAAACTCCTTTAAAACCAATCCTGCCTTTGTTTTTTTATCTTCATTTTGAAGCCATACTACCTTTACTTTAAGGTAGTGCTTCTTCTCTTCCAAAGGAACTAGAAGTGTATAAATCTTATCAATAAAAAGTTCTATTACAGAGGTTTCTATACAAAATCCCACAAAAGACAAATCTTTAATTACACAACAAGATTCTGTACCATCATCTACTATTACTGTAGGAGTAAAAGGGAGGGATTTTCTATAACATAGGCGTCTATCAATTTGTCTTCTTTCCATAAAAACACCTTCAACCAAAATGTACTGTTTCTTTATATAACCATCGGTTAGATTAATGGGGTACTCAGGCTTCAAATATTTCGCGTAGGGTCAGCCTCGCTAATTTTCCAGGCATAGGTCTGTTATAATCACCACCATGATCCTCAGACATATCATCAACAAAAGCCCCACATGGTTTATCTGGAAAAATACCAATTGCAAAGTAAGTATCAGGATCTGCATAAAAGCTTAGAGCATTTATTAGCTTTTCTATAGTCCTGTTTACTTTTTCTTTGTCTGTCATAGTACACCCTTTAAAAATAATTAATATTTTTATTTAAAAATTGAGATTGAATTTCTTAATATGCTTGCTGTTTGTGGGTCTAAATTAAATTTTTTTATATTAAACTCTACACTTTTTTCCAAAGATCCGTTTGGGTTTCTTTCCACAGCCGCCGCCCAATCACAAAACATTTCTACCAAATCTAACAAATTCATACCTGAAATCCCATTTTCAAAATGTTGAGGATGGTGTCTGTTGTGCATGTAGTGATGTTTTACTATATCTAACATGGGTCCTTGTGTGATAGCTTTATACTCTTCGCTACCGTACTCAACTTCTTTAAGCCTGGTTATATGCTTTCTGTATTCTTCTAATTCTGGTGATTTTAATTTAGAGGCATCGTGTTGAGATCCTTGAATATATAAACAGCGTATAAAAACATCTATAAAAGATCTAACTCTTTGGATATGTGTTATGGTATCTTCTTTAAATTCTTCGGGTGTCATAAAATCCTCCGTATTAAATTTAAGTTTAGTATACACCCGTTTATTTTGTTTGTCAAGCTTTTTATTACTTTATTTTCACCACAATTGTGTAGTGCTACACTTGTGTTTCTTGCTACACAAATACACTGTAGCGTTTTGTGTATCTTGTTGTATTTTCGTGTATTCATATTAGGCACTATACATGCATGTATTATAGTGAGTACTAACCAATCCTTAATTATAGGAGGGTACCATGAAAACACATAAAATCATAGTAAACCTATTTGCGGTCACAGGTGCTTTATCTTTGTTGTGGGTGCTTAGTAATATTATTTCTGCTATAAGCCTTCTTGGAGCTTCTCCGCTGGCATTGGTAGAACAGTGGTTCGTAGCCACAGGGTTTGTCAACGAAGCTCCTGCATACTATGACTATAATAAAGTCTTTGAGTTTATGCTTTATGTTGCATATATAGGAGCCTTTCCTTTATTGTATAAATATTTAGAAGCACGCAATAAAGCAACAAAAGCAATTGCTTAAACACTATACTAATTTTTCTATGACATTGGCATACTTGATTACAGTTATTCCTGTCATGCCAGGAGCAGTGTTGGCTTCCAGAAATATATATTTATTGTTTGCTACAAGGACATCAAGGGCACAGAAATCAAGTGCAAGAAGATTACATACTTTTATACTTAATTTTTCTAATTGAGGCGTCAAATTGATGCCTCTTCTAATAAAAGCCCAGCCGTTATCTAAATTTCTTATTAAAGAATCAGGGTTACTACCAAAGTAAAATTTTCGTACCACATCTATAACTTTATTATCAAACACGTGTACTCTGTATTCTATGTCTGTGTCTACTCCTTTGGTGTATAAAGGAGCTTTTACTACCTTGGAAGGCATATCAGCAATAACAATTCCTTTGCCTTGTTTACCACATAAAACTTTTCTACAAAATACAACATCTTTTTTTGCCCATTTGCTTGCCTCTGACATTGAAGTAGTAAACTCTGGGATGTTGTCTGGTAGTTGCTTTCCAATAATATTAAAAAATCTATGCTTGTTGGTAGCACCATTTATACGGAGAGGATCGTTATAAAAACGCCTTACCTTACTCCCCCATACTGCTGATCTTCCATTTCCCCAATTTATTACTATGTTGTTTTTGTTTCCTTTATAAGAAGAGTTCTTTTTCTTTATAAGCTTTATATCTAAACCCCTAGATTCTAATTCTTCTTTTAAGAGACAAAGCCCTGAAGAGCCCATCGAATATGGATAAAACAATAAATCAACCATAAATTATCCTCTGTTATAAAACAATGCTGTTAGCAGAATCTATCTCTTCCCTAGATAATAGATCACTTTTCTATCTCTTTGACTCTTATTGAGTACCCTGTTATGTACTTTCTTAGAAGAACATCTATTCCCTCGTCAGTAACAAACTTAATCATTTCAGATCCTGCTTGGTTTTCAAACCAACAGGTAAATTCTTCAAATTCCTTGGCTGTTTTATCAACCGCGGCTTCATTAGAGGTTATGTTGTGTAGAACTATACTATACTTGATTGTTTCTAGTTTTCCAGCGTAATACTGAATATAAAGAAATCCTGCGCGTGTAAGTGGAACTTTTTCCTTCTCATTAGCTTTATTTTTATTAAAAAACCACATATAAATCTCCTTAAATTAATTGACTATTTGTATATTTTAATCGTTTTCCTCCCTAGTATCTGAAGGATATTGTATTACCGAGGTAGGGTAAAACATAAATTAATTTATAGGAGGATTGACTACAACCTTGTCAATCGTTTTACCCTCATCATTTAGAAAATATACCATTGTATCCGTGACAATTGTTTTACCAGAACCATCTTTCATATCACAATAGATATATCTATAATTGAATTTATACCCCGTTCCTTCCCTTCCACATCTAGGACAATCCACTTCATTTTTATTATTTATACAATCACAATTAAATCTTTGTAACTCATCCGCTTTGTCGAAAAGAAAATAATCTGCATACTTACCCATATCCACTTCTGGGTATGTAACAACATTATCCAAAACATTATATTCATACTTATTTATACATGACATAGATACATGTACTACATCTGTCCACATACTCCAAGAATTACTTCTGTCATAACTCATAATCTTTACCATCATAATAATTACCTCTGTGTTGTCTATTTTTCTGTCTGTCTATTTACCCTACCTGGTAATATCTAAATTAGTTGACTACTTGTATGTCTTAGTCGTTTTCCTCCCTAGTATCTGAAGGATATTGTACTCTTTTGTGATAGCTACCTTCCAAATCTTTTGCAATAGCCAATTTGATTTTCTTTAAATCTCCAAGCTTCATGACTACTCCATCTAACTGTCCATCATCTAATAAGTTAGTTATAGTGGAATCTATAATATCTATTGTGTTTAATTTTCCAGCTTGAAAACGTGATTTACTTGTAGCTTCTACATGATCAGAAATCATAAGAACCGCACTTTCTATTGATGTTGGTTTAGAACACTGATATCTATATGACTCGCTGCTTGCTGTTTTACCTGCTTTATCAAAGAAACTTTTTATTATACTATTGCCGTGGTGCTGGGAAATAATCTCAATTATTTTTCTAGGAAAATCAGGATTATTAATAAGCATGTTTACCGAATCTGGTACATGTCTTGAAATAAGCTGATAACTCATCCACGGTTCAATCTCATCATGAGGATTGTCTTCTTCAATTTGATTTTCTGTAAAAAATACTGGATTACATGTTTTTCCAACATCATGGTATAAGGCACAGATCTTCATAACAGTAACCTCCAGACCTATGCTTACACTGACAGCCTCTACCATAGAGGCAACACTTTGAGAGTGCTTGTGTGTTCCAGGAGCACGCTCTCTTAAATACTTAAGAAGTGGGTATGTAGATTCTAACAGAAAACTTAAATCTGTGTGTGTGTCTTGTGTCTCTATTGTTTCAATCATATGTTTTAACCTTTCCAGGACGCAACCTATATAAAATTGTTAATGTCACTATAATGGAGTATATACAAAGACAAAAACTATTTGTAATTATAAGGCTCATACTCTTTATAGTTATGCCATAATATAACCACCAAGCTATTCCGTGTACAACTATAAGCCACATTAAAAGCGATATTTCTTCACTAGACTTTTTTTGCCACAGTCTTATTGCCTGAGGAATAGCTCCTACAGACATAGATAGTCCTACAAAACTCATCCATGTTTCCATAAATAATTTTCAGCCGGACTGAAGAATCGAACTCCCCTCCCTCCTTACAAAAGAGGTAACCCACCTTGAGTTAATCCGGCATTAAAATCCTTATTCTTCTTTTTTATCAAGCATTCTTACATTAAACGCGACCACTGATGTAGTGTACCTTTTATTTCCTTCTTTATCTGTCCAATCTTCAGTGCGTATTTTTCCTTCCACATAAAGTAAACTACCCTTATGTAGATATTGCCCTAAAGTTTCGGCTTGGGGTCCCCAAAGGTCAACTCGATGCCATTCGGTCTCTTCTACCCATTCTTCATTTACCTTGCGTTTTTCCCAAGTAGCCATACGCATATGAAGAACAGCCTTTCCATTGTTTGTGTGTTGTAATTCAGGATCTGCCCCAAGACGCCCAATTAATGTTACTTTGTTTACCATGATTTAACTCCTGTTAGTTGGTAATAATAAACTACATACTGCGTTTTGTTCCACAGTATGGACAAAAAACAAAATCTATGAATAAAAATTCCTTACAAATATTACATCTAATCCACATAATTGAAATAAGCTCTTCTATAGTTTCCTGGATAGAACTTTGTGAATCTGATTCAAGTGTATCTTCCTTATATATTTTTTCTATCATGTAGAATACCAAACTTTTAATATAAAGTCAACTAAATTATGTTCTAAAATCAACAAAAGTTAATCTTAATAGGTCATTTGGGGTATAAACTTGTTTTGTTTCTGGTTCTATAACTACGACCTTTTTAGTGTCTGCTAAAATAGTCATACATATTTGATGCCTATATTGGGGGTCGTTTACACCATAAACAAGTTGATTCACATCTATCATGCCTATTGCTAACCCTTGTTCCACAAATTTAGACGCAAGCAACAGAGTCCTATTATCACAATCTGCTATTTCCTCTATGTATTTATTGACAACAAAAGAGGATAAGATTTCCGTTATTTGTTTTAATGTTGGTAACCTGTATACTTTATCGCTCATATGATAGTATAAAGTATCAGCTTTATTAACAAAAGCATTGTTTATTATACTTTTTGCTTCTGCTGTATTAATTAAAATTTGCATTTAAAGGAGTATATGTGTTGTTTTATTTAATTCTATGGTTGATCTCAAGCTCACTGGAGCAATTTTTTTATTATTAGAGGCAGAATCTATTGCTTTTGCATTTCCGGTTCTGATCATTATCTCAGCAAAGCAATCATCACAAATACCATCATCCAAGTTTCCACACGGAACCTCACGATTACACATACTACAAAACTCGGGCATAATAAACCTCCTACAAAAACAGTACAATCTAAGGTACTGGTATTATTTATGTTTTTTTGAAATGTTTAATAGGTTTATACATTCCTCACAGAACCAACCATCAAAAGTTAAAACAGTGGCTGTGTTTTTGCAAATACTGCAACATATTCCATTCTGTACCAAAGTACTTCGGTCTAATAATTTATTAAGTATTTTGGCATCATCAACTATATATAAAGCTTTTCTTATTTTATAATCATCGAAGTATTCAAAATATTTTTCAGAGTCAACAATAAGACCACTGTTAAATCCATGAAAATGGGTTCCTGGTGCATGTATTGTAGTTAAAAAACAAGCAGTTTTTCCTATAAGTCCTATATATTTAGAAACAATATACAATAAATCTGTATACTCATCGTCTGTGGTAATTATTACAATATAACCTTCTTTATTTATATACCATTTATATTCTGTACAATCCAAAATAGGTAAGTTCCTTCCAAACAAGGACTCTAGTATTGATAGAGAACTGCTGTGTAGTGATATTAGATCACGAATAGTTACATCTTCTACAGAAAGTAAACCAACCAAAGAGGACACTAAAACATCCTCATCTGCAACAAAAACAACACAATCTGTTAAAGAGTCTATAAAATTTTTTAAATTATTATCCTTCATCTGTCTTTTGTTTCAGAATAATCTCAAAAGAAAAAACACAACCACATGGATAGCTTAAAAGCATCTTATTGTATTCGTCGCTTACTGCACTTTCACAGGGTACATTGTGGAGTGGGCACAGAATTCTGCGGTCTATATACTTACTTACATATTCATGTATAATCCCCAAATACCCTTCTTTTTTACAACTACACTCGGATCCGTCTTCGTGGCAAGTACATTCCCCATTATCCATATTGTCTTTATCTTTGCAGCACATCTTTTTTCACCTTTTTTTGTTTAAGTTCTTTTATTAATAATTCTCTACTTTTTTCTTTTGCTAGTTCTGTGCCTTTGAACTTCAAATATTCACCTTGTTTAGTGCAAGATCCGTCGGCAGATATTATACAGGTGGCTCCGTTATATAACACATAAGTTATTTTCCTTTCGGCTTTTAGATTTATAAATTCTATATCAGATATTTCTTTTATTATAGCCTTCATGCTTTCTACACCAGCACAAATAGGATCTTTAGCAGATCCTTTTACATAAGCAATCAGTACAAACATAATAAACTTAATTATTATAAATGTTGGTGTAATTAATACTATTGGTGAGCATAAATCCACAGTCTAAACAAATATCAGAATCATCTGCCGCTTTTTTATTACCACACATAGCACATATTTCAGGATCCTCTCCTCCGAAAACACTAGCAATAGCCAAAGATTGTTTGCTTAAAGCTGGTAGGTTGGCAAAACCTCTTTGTTTTATTTCTTTTTTTAAAATAGAATAACACTCGTCACAACAATAGTTTATATATCCAGAACTGTGCATCATTCCACAAAGAGAGCATTTTCCTGGTCTTGCTGTGTATTTAAGCGAAGATATAACATATAAATCTGTTTCATCCTTTACTTCTATTCTACCTCTTTGTTTTAAGTAATTCAAGGAGATTGATTTTTTGTAAGAGGTAATCACCTCTACTTCTTTCTTGGTTTGTGGTAAAATACACTTAAAAATATAGATAGGTTTTTTTTCAAAATCTATGTCTAAACTTACCGTTTCAAAAATAAAGTCGGGGAATGGTTCTGTTATATCATCACAAGAGTTACCTAAATATAATCCTTTTTTTTCATCAACTGACCAATACATATTTTTGGCGTCTATTTTTTGAATAGATGGGTTCAGATTAGGAATATAGTCTACCAACTCATACACAGTTGTCTACTCCTCTTTATTATTA
>Ga0209706_10002024_pt1 | contig 11428 bp, 8 predicted proteins | sample PPLLaktember2015_6_FD_187263 | JGI IMG/M metagenome (GOLD analysis project Ga0209706, IMG submission 187263) | Freshwater sediment microbial communities from Prairie Pothole Lake near Jamestown, North Dakota, USA - PPLs Lake P8 Core (1) Depth... | ecosystem: Environmental > Aquatic > Freshwater...
GCGGCGCCAAGCGCTTCTTCCTGCTCGGCACCGACTACGTCTACCCGCGCACGACCAACAAGATCCTGCGCGCGTTCCTGAAGAGCAAGGGCGTCGCCGACAAGGACATCGAGGAGGTCTACACGCCGTTCGGCCACAGCGACTACCAGACGATCGTCGCGAACATCAAGAAGTTCGCGAGCGGGGGCAAGACCTGCGTGATCTCGACCATCAACGGCGACTCGAACGTGCCCTTCTACAAGGAACTCGGCAACGCCGGCCTGAAGGCCAAGGACGTGCCGGTCGTGGCGTTCTCGGTCGGCGAGGAGGAGTTGCGCGGCGTCGACACCAAGCCGCTGGTGGGTCACCTGGCCGCGTGGAACTACTTCATGTCGCTGAAGAACCCGAAGAACGACGCGTTCATCAAGATGTACCGGGAGTGGGCGCTCAAGCAGAAGCTGCCGAACGCGGAAAAGGTCGTCACCAACGACCCGATGGAAGCCACGTTCGTCGGCATCCACATGTGGAAGCAGGCCGTCGAGAAGGCGAAGACCGCCGACGTCGACCCGGTGATCGCCGCGATGGCCGGCCAGACCTTCGACGCGCCCTGCGGCTACAAGCTGAAGATGGACGAGAAGAACCACCACCTGCACAAGCCGGTGCTCATCGGCGAAGTGCGCGCCGACGGGCAGTTCAACGTGGTGTGGCGGACCAAGGGGCCCATCCGCGCCCAGCCCTGGAGCCCGTTCATCCCGGGCAACGAGAAGAAGCCGGACTCGCCGGTCTGATCCTGCAGTACCGGAGCGGGCGCCGTTTCCCTGGAACGGAGGCCGCCCGCTCCGTCTTTCCGGAATTCCATGTTCCAGACTCTTCGCCTCCTCGCATTCGCCCTGGCGTTCCTCGTCGCGCCCGCCTGGGCTGCGCTCGACCCCGCCAGCGTGCTGCCGCTCGCCGACGAGGATCCGGATGTGCGCATCGAGGCCATCCGCAAGCTCACGGCGACCCAGGAGCCGCGCGTCGCCGACATCCTGGGCGCCCTGTCGAACGAATCCCTCGGCCTGATCGATGACGGCAGGCGCGCCGTGATCGTCGCTGACGGCCGGATGACCGACGCCGTGACCGGTGCGGCGCTCGGTGCCGCGCCCGCGAGCTTCGAGCCGCTCATGGTCAACAACCGGCTGCGCGGCGAAATCGACGCCGCTCTCGCGGCGCTGAAACTCGCGAGCCCGGACGCGGCGACGCGTCTTGCCGCCGCCCGAGCGCTGCAGGGCTCGGACAACGAGGGCCTCCTGCCCATCGTGCAGCAGGCGATCGACAAGGAGACCGACCCCGAGGTGAAAGGCGTGCTGGAACTGTCGGCCGCGTCCCTCGCGCTGCGCAACCCGGATCCGGCGCTGCGGGCGAAGGCTGCCGCCGACCTCGCCCGGAGCAACGACCCACAGGTGCGGCAGGTGCTTTCCGCGCTCGTCGGAAAGGGCAGCGACGGCACCTACGCGGAGCCGGACGAGCGCGTGCGCACCGCGGCGCAACTGTCGCTCGCCGAAATCAACCGCCGCCTGTTCAGCACGGAGATCGGCCTGGCGGCGTTCACCGGACTGAGCCTCGGCTCGATCCTGCTGCTCGCCGCGCTCGGCCTGGCGATCACCTATGGCCTGATGGGCATCATCAACATGGCCCACGGCGAGTTCCTGATGATCGGCGCGTACACCACGTACCTGACGCAGGGCGTGTTCCGCCAGTACCTGCCCGCGGCGTTCGACTGGTATGTCGTGGCGGCGCTGCCCGCCGCGTTCATCGTCACCGCAGTGATCGGCATGGCCCTCGAGCGCGGCGTGCTGCGCTGGCTGTACGGCCGCCCCCTCGAGACCCTGCTCACGACCTGGGGCGTCAGCCTGCTGCTGATCCAGGCGTGCCGCTCGCTGTTCGGCGCACAGAACGTGGAGGTCGAGAACCCCGCGTGGCTGTCGGGCGGCATCGCGATCAGCGGCGGCTACGTGATCCCGTTCAACCGCATCGCGATCATCGTCTTCGCGTTGCTCGTGCTGGCCGCCGTCTGGCTGCTGATCAACCGCACGCGCACGGGCCTGTTCGTGCGCGGCGTGACGCAGAACCGCGCGATGGCAAGCTGCACCGGCGTGCCGACGCACCGCGTCGACATGCTCACCTTCGGCCTCGGCTCGGGTGTCGCCGGCCTCGGCGGCGTGGCGCTGTCCCAGATCGGCAACGTCGGCCCGGACCTCGGGCAGGCGTACATCGTCGACAGCTTCATGGTGGTCGTGCTCGGCGGCGTCGGCCAGCTCGCCGGCACCGTCATCGCCGCCTTCGGCCTTGGCTCCATCGCGAAGTTCCTCGAGCCGCTGTCCGGCGCCGTGCTCGCGAAGATCATGGTGCTGGTCTTCATCATCCTGTTCATCCAGAAGCGCCCGCAAGGACTGTTCGCGCTGAAGGGGCGGAGCGCCGAGGCATGACCCGCCTCTTCACTCCGAAAGCGTGGACCGCGATCTTCGCGGTCGCGGCGGTGCTCGTCGTGCTGCTCCCGACGCTGCACCTCGCGCTGCCCGAGTCGCACCCGCTGCACGTGTCGAGCTTCTGGATCACGCTGCTCGGAAAGTTCATGTGCTACGCGGTGGTCGCGCTGGCGATGGACCTGATCTGGGGCTACACCGGCATCCTGTCGCTCGGACAGGGCCTGTTCTTCGCCCTCGGCGGCTACGCGTTCGGCATGTACCTGATGCGGCAGATCGGCCGCGACGGCGTCTACAAGAGCGACCTGCCGGACTTCATGGTGTTCCTCGACTGGAAGGAACTGCCCTGGTACTGGGTCGGCACCGACTCGTTCCTGTGGGCCTTGGTGCTGGTCGTGGCGGTTCCCGGCCTGCTCGCGCTCGCCTTCGGCTTCTTCGCGTTCCGCTCGCGCATCAAGGGGGTGTACTTCTCGATCATCACGCAGGCGCTCACGTACGCCGCGATGCTGGCGTTCTTCCGCAACGACATGGGGTTCGGCGGCAACAACGGCTTCACCGACTTCAAGCGCATCCTCGGAATGCCGATCACGTCGCCCGAGATGCGGACCGCGCTCTTCGTGCTGTCCGGCCTGTACCTGCTCGGCGCGCTGGTCGTCGCGCGCTGGATCGTCACCAGCAAGATGGGCCGGGTGCTGACGGCGATCCGCGACCAGGAGTCGCGGCTGATGTTCCTCGGTTACCGCACCCGCTCGTACAAGCTCGTGATCTGGACGATCGCGGCGGTGATGAGCGGGATCGCCGGGGCGCTCTACGTCCCGCAGGTCGGGATCATCAACCCGGGCGAGATGAGCCCGGCCAACTCGATCGAGATCGCCATCTGGGCCGCGGTCGGCGGGCGCGGCACGCTGGTCGGCCCGATCCTCGGCGCGTTCGCGGTCAACGGCGCCAAGACCTGGTTCACGGTGGCGTATCCGGAGCTGTGGCTGTACTTCCTCGGCCTGCTGTTCGTGCTGGTCACGCTGTTCCTTCCGCGCGGACTGGCCGGACTGGCCGCGACGGTGCGCGCGCGGCTGCCTGGCCGGCCGGCCGCGAAGGACGTGCAGGCACCCGTAGCGCAGGAGGTGGTGTCGTGAGCGACGGCGCGATCCACGCCTTGTCGGGCGCCGGCGACGCCGGCGGCTACAGCCACCCGCTCGATCCGGACAAGGTCGACACGTCGCACGGCCCGATCCTTTACCTCGACGACATCACAGTCAGCTTCGACGGCTTCAAGGCGCTCAACGCGCTCTCGCTGACGATCGAGCGGGGCGAACTGCGCTGCATCATCGGGCCCAACGGCGCCGGCAAGACGACGATGATGGACGTCATCACCGGCAAGACGCGTCCCGATTCCGGCACGGCGTTCTTCGGCCAGACGTTCGACCTGACGCGCCTGCCCGAGACCGAGATCGCCCGCCTCGGCATCGGCCGCAAGTTCCAGAAGCCGACGGTGTTCGAGAGCCACACGGTGTTCGAGAACCTCGAACTGGCGATGAAGACGGACAAGCGGGTGCGCGCGTCGCTGCTGGCGAAGCTGACGGCCGCGCAGCGCGACCTGGTCGCGCGCACGCTGAAGACCATCCGCCTCGACGGCGCCGAGGATCGCCTGGCGGGTTCGCTGTCGCACGGCCAGAAGCAGTGGCTCGAGATCGGCATGCTGCTGATGCAGGAGCCCGAGCTGATCCTGCTCGACGAGCCGGTCGCCGGCATGACCGATGCCGAGACCGCACGCACGGCGGAGCTGATCCTCGAGCTGGCCGGCCAGCACTCGGTGGTCGTCGTGGAACACGACATGGATTTCGTCGACAGGATCGCGCGCACCGTGACCGTCCTGCACGAGGGCAGCGTGCTCGCCGAAGGCTCGATGGCGGCCGTGCAGGCCCACGAGCGCGTGATCGAGGTCTACCTCGGCCGCTGACCGGGCCATCGATGCCATGCTGAAGATCGAACACCTCGACCAGTACTACGGCGGCAGCCACATCCTGCGCGACGTGTCGCTCGACGTTGCCGGGGCTGCGTGCACCGTCCTGCTCGGTCGCAACGGCGTCGGCAAGACGACCCTGCTGAAAGGCATCATGGGCCTCGTCGGCCCGCGCGGCGGGCGCATCCTGTTCGACGGCCAGGACATCACTAAGCTCGCGCCGTACCAGCGGGTGCGGCTCGGCATCGGCTACGTGCCGCAGGGCCGCGACATCTTCAATCGCCTCACGGTCGAGGAGAACCTGATGATGGGACTCGCGCCCAAGCGTGGTGCGGCCGGCCGCAAGGTGCCCGAGCAGATCCTCGAGCTCTTCCCGGTGCTGAAGCAGATGCTGAAGCGCCGCGGCGGCGACCTGTCCGGCGGCCAGCAGCAGCAGCTCGCGATCGGCCGCGCGCTCGCCGCCGATCCGCGCCTGCTCATCCTCGACGAGCCGACCGAAGGCATCCAGCCGTCGATCATCAAGGAGATCGGCCTCGTGATCCGCAAGCTGGTGACCGAGAAGAAGATGGCGGTGCTGCTGGTGGAGCAGTACTACGACTTCGCCGAGTCGCTCGCCGACGCCTACGCGGTCATGCTGCGGGGCCAGATCACCCACCGCGGCGGCGGCGCCACGATGCAGGAAGAGAACATCCGGGGACTGCTCGCGATCTGAGCGGGCAGCGCGGTCAGGAGGCGGCGCGCCGCGCGGCGAACTCCACGAACCACGCCAGGCTCGACGGGTTCGCCATCGCGTCGGCGTGCGCGACCTTCTCCAGCGCGTGGCCGAGCAGCAGCTTCTTGATCGGCAGTTCCATCTTCTTGCCCGACAGCGTGCGCGGCACCTCCGGGATCGCGAGGATCTCGCTCGGCACGTGGCGCGCCGACAGCGCGGTGCGGATCGCGCCGTTCAGGCGCTCGGCCAGAGCGTCGTCGAGCGCCACGCCGGGCTTCAGCACGACGAACAACGGCATGTACGACTCGCGGCCCAGGTACTCGAGGTCGACGACCAGCGAGTCGACGACCTCGGGAATCGCCTCGACGGCCCGGTACAGCTCGGCCGTTCCCATGCGGATTCCGAAGCGGTTGATCGTCGCGTCCGACCGCCCGTAGATGATTCCGCCGACCGCCTCCGGCCGCTCGACCAGCCGCAGCCAGTCGCCGTGCCGCCAGACGCCCGGGTACATCTCGAAGTAGCTTTCGCGGTAGCGCGCACCGCCTGGATCGTTCCAGAAGTGGAGCGGCATCGACGGGAAGGGTTCCGTGCACACGAGCTCGCCGACCTCGCCGGTCACCGCGCGTCCGTCGTCGTCCCAGGCCTCCACCTTCAACCCGAGCGCGCGGCACTGCATCTCGCCCTCGTACACCGGCAGCGTCGGCAGGCCGGTCAGGAAGGCGCCCGCGAGGTCGGTGCCGCCCGCGATCGACACCAGCCAGAGGTCTCGCTTCACGTGCTCGTAGCCCCAGCGGTACGCCTCGGGCGGCAGCGGCGATCCGGTCGCGCCGAGCGTGCGCAGCGCCGAGAGATCGGCGATCTTCGCCGGCTCGATGCCGGCCTTCATGCAGTTCGCGTAGAACGCCGCGCCAGCGCCGAAGAAGGTCGAGCCCGCGCGCTCGGTGAAGCGCCACAGCACGCCGAGGTCCGGGTAGCCGGGGTTGCCGTCGTACAGCACCGCGGTCGCGCCGGCGAGTAGCCCGCTCACCTGCACGTTCCACATGATCCAGCCGGTCGTCGTGTACCAGTGGAAGCGGTCGCCCGGGCCGACGTCGCGATGCAGGCCGACGCCCTTCAGCATCTCGAGCAGGGCGCCCGCGTGGCCGTGCACGATCGCCTTCGGCATGCCGGTCGTGCCCGACGAGTACACGACCCACAGCGGGTGGTCGGACGCGACCTGCTCGGTGCGCAGCGGCGCGTTGCCGGCGACGAGCTGCTCCCACGGAATCGCACCCGGAAACCGCGCTCCATCCACGGCCGCGTGGAGATTCGGCACGAGCACGGTATGCGCGAGCGACGGCAGAGCGGCGCGGATCTCGGCGAGCACATCGCCGCGGTCGTACTGCTTGCCGCCGTAGCGATAGCCGTCGGTCGCGATCAGCACCTTCGGCGCGATCTGGCGGAAGCGGTCGAGCACCGCGACCGGCCCCATGTCCGGCGAGCAGACGGACCACACGGCGCCCACGCTCGCGCACGCGAGGAACGCGACGATCGCCTGCGGAATGTTCGGCAGGATCGCGACGACGCGGTCGCCGGGCGCCACGCCCAGAGCGCGCAGCGACGCCGCGAGCGCCCCCACCTCACGCTCGAGTTCGCGCCACGAGACCTCCCGCAGCGTGCCGGACTCGTCGCCCGCGACGATCGCGCAGCGCGCGTCGGTCGCGTGGCGAAACGCCTGGTCGGCGACGTTCAGCCGCGCCCCGGGAAACCACTCGGCGCCCGGCATCGAACGCCGGCCGAGCACGCGCTCGTACGGCACCGAGGCGCGGATGTCGAAGAATTGCCAGACGGCGCTCCAGAACCCTTCGAGGTCCGTCACCGACCAGCGCCACAGCGACTCGTAGTCCGCGAACGCCAGGCCGCGCTCGCGTTCGAGCCACGCCAGGAACGCCGTGATGCGCGCGCGCCCGGCCCGCTGCGGCGAGGGACGCCAAATGGGCTGCATTCCCGTCATGGTGCGATCAGTGCATCGCTGCGCGCATGCCGGGCGAGGCGCGACTTCATCGGCACGGCCTTCGAGTCCTGTGGGGGGAGCCGCGAAGCTTAAGCGCAGCGTCCCCGCCGACCAAGGGAACCGCGCGGGGGAAGAGCAGAATCCGTACATGCCGGAACATCTGTCGCCCGACCCCGCCTCGGCCTGGACGGTCGTGTGCCTCTGCGCCGACTGGTGCGGCACCTGCCGCGACTACCGGCGCGCGTTCGAGCAGCGCGCCCGGCAGCGCGCCGACGCCGTGCACATCTGGCTCGACATCGAGGACGACAGCGACTGGCTGGGCGAGATGGACGTCGAGACGCTGCCCACGCTGCTCGTGCTGCACGAGAACCGCCCGATGTTCTTCGGGCCAGTGCTCCCGCACATCGACGTTGTCGACCGGACGCTGCGAGCGCTGGGGCAGCATGGCCCGGCGGGCCGACCGGTGCCCGAGGAGCACCGCGAGGCGGTGGACCGGATCGTCGAGCTGGTGAAGAGCCGCTGAGGCTCGCTGCCAAGTCCGTTCGGGACGACTCGGCGCAGAGCCGCGTCCTCTTGTGCCGCACAGGAGAGCAAGGCGATCATGGCCACCGCGAAACTCGGTCCAAAGACCAGGAGCGAGGGCGATGCCGCTCGAACTCACGCTGCCGTACGGTGACGCTGTCAACGAGCCTGGCACGCGCGACCGAAAGCCGTGCGGAACCACCCATCGCGTGCGGCTCGACTGGCCGGCCGTGGTTGCCCGTTGCCTCGTTCCGCTGGCGCTCGCCGCCGCTCCCCTCGCCCGCGCCGCAGAGAGCGACGTGACGGCGTTCAGGTCCGAGATCATCCCGTTCGAGACCGCCGACCTGCTGCAGCGAGCGTTTCTCTCGGGAGGACCCACCACCGCCGCGCGCATCGCTGCAACGGCCGAGGTGACGGAGTTCCTGGTCGAGGTGCTCAAGCCGCGCTGACGCGCGCGATAAGCTTCGCGGCGACGCCGTCGGCGCGCGCTCGCGGCGGAGTCGCTGCGGAGCCTCCTCCTTTCCGCCTCGAACTCAGTCGGACGACTTTCCGTCCTCGCGTGTCTCCGGCCGGCGAGCGGCTCCCTCCGCAAGAACGAGGTGAATCGCCTCCTCCTCCGCCAGCTGCGCACCTTCCGCCATCAGCGCTTCGCGCTCGCGGGGGGCGAGGCCGGGCGCCAACTCTTCGGGCGACAGCGTCCAGCGACTGCTGATGCCCTCCCTTTCGATCCGCTTCTGCTCGTATCCGGCGACCTTGAGGGCGGCGCCCGGGTCTCCGCGCGCTGCCGCGAGCTTCGCGAGCGGGTAGATCAGCGAAGCCTGATCGCCTTCGCGGCGCAGCAGTGCGTATGTGCGCCGCGCCTCCTCGTGCGCTTCCTCGAGGGCGCCGCTGCGTAGCAGCGCGTAGAAGAGGTTCAGCCTTTCTTGGCCCGCGTTGTGCCCGTAGCCAATGCGTTCGAGTTCGGCAATGACGCTTCGCAGCGACTTGACGGCCCGTTCCGGCGGGCCGTCCTGGGCGTCGCAGGCCGCGACGTTGCCGAGCGCGAGCAGCTCGGCGCGCTTCGAGCCGAGAGCACGGCCCAGTTCAGCCTGTCGCAGCGCGTGCTCCCTGGCGGCGGCATAGCGGCCCTCGCGCAGCGCAAGCATCCACTCCGCGAAGGCCCGATACAGGCGCTGGCCCGGCTCCCAGGACGGGTCATCGATGCGCGCCGCCTCCGCCGCCGCCGCATGCGCGGCTGCGAACTCGTGCCGACGCGCTCCGCTCGCGGTCACCGTGAGCAAGGCCTCGTACAGTCCGATCCGGTCGCCCGTCTCCCTCATGAGTTCGGCGGCCAGCAGCGCGGCGTCGAAGCAGTCACGGCGCGTGGTGTTCATGCCCATCGCTGCGTGCACTCGCAGGAGTCGCGCGCGGGCGGCGATGGGCGTGGCCGGACCGAGGCGGGCGGCAGCCGTTTCGGAGTAGCCGAGTCCTTCGGCGAAGGCAGCCGTCAACTTCCACACGGGGAACGAGTAGGTCGCCAGGCCGACCGCAAGTTCGTCATCGCCCTCCTTGCCCAGCGCCCAGTCGAGGGCGGCGCGGACGTTGTCCTGTTCCGCCGCCAGCAGCGGGCTCGCCTCTCCGTTGACCATCCGGCCGGCATGCGGCAACAACAGGTCGAGCACCGCCTCCGCGTGCCGGCGCGCCCACGCCGGGGCTTCCCCGGCCGCGCTCAGCCGTTCCGCCGCGTAGGCGCGCATCGTCTCGAGCAGGCGGTAGCGCGGCTCGTCGCCGCCATCGGCGACGACGAGTGACCGGTCCACCAGGACGCCCAGCGCCGACAGCACGGTCCACTCGTCGAGCGCGCCGTCCGCCGCCACGGCCTGCACCATCGTCAGCGTCGCTCCACCGGAAAAGACGGCGAGCCGACGGAAGACGATCTGTTCGACGTCCGACAAGAGCGCATGGCTCCACTCGAGCGTCGCGCGCAGCGTCTGATGCCGCGGCAGGACGCTGCGCGCGCCCGTCGTCAGGATCCTGAATCGCTCGTCAAGCTTGCGACGCAGCCCCGCCGCACCCATCAGCGGCACGCGGGCCGCTGCGAGTTCTATCGCGAGCGGGATGCCGTCGAGTCGTCGGCATATCTCGACAACGGCGCCGACGTTCGACGCGTTGAGTTCGAAGCGCCGGTCGGCCGCACGTGCTCGCTCGACGAACAGACGGACGGCGGCGTGGCCCAGGGCTTCCGCGGGGCCGGGCACCGTGTCCCGCGCCGGCACCGGCAATGCGTCGAGCCGGAACACGTGCTCGCGGGGAATCCGCAGCGGCTCCTGTGACGTCACCACGATGCGCAGCGCCGGGATGCGCGCGAGCAGCACGTCCACCAGCGGCGCGACGTCCGTCGTCAGGTGCTCGCAGTCGTCGAGCAGGATGACTGCGTTGATCTCGCCCAGCGCGGCGGCCAGCGCCCCGGCCGGTGGACGATCGGCCGCAAGTCGAACGCCCAGCGCATGCGCAACCGTGCCGCCGATCAACCGCGCGTCCGCAACGGCGGCGAGTTCGACCCACCAGACGCCATCGTTGAATGCCGCGCGCAGCGCATCGGCGAGCGCCAGCGCCACCGTGGTCTTGCCGATGCCACCCGGCCCGACGATGGACACCAGCCGCTGGCGCCCGAGGAGGGAGCGCAGTTCCCCGAGTTCGGTTTCGCGGCCGATCGGCATCTCGACCAGCGACGGCACGTTGCCCCTCGCGCCTGCGGTCGCGGCGCCGTCCGCGGCGCCCCTGCCTCGTGCGGTGGGCGACGGACCATCCTCCGCGGCGTCCGCCACCGTGTATCGGTACCCGCGCCCCGGAATCGTGGCAATGGCATCGCGTCCGAGCAGCTTCCGCAGCGCGCTGACGTGGACCTGCAGGTTGTTCTCTTCGACGACCACGCCCGGCCACACGAGATCGAGCAACTCATCCTTGCTGACGACGCGATCCCGGCGCTCGAACAGCACCTGCAGCAGATCGAACGCACGCGCGCCCACGGCCGCCGGCTGCCCGTCGACCAGCAGTCGCCGGTCGCTGGACCGGATTTCCACAAGACGGGGCGGACGGGGACTCATCGCGCAGGGGGACTCTAGAGCGGACGGCGAGCAGCAGGGCGGGAAGCATCTTTGCCGGCGATGCCTACCGAGTCAAGCGTTCCGCCGGGATCTGCCGGCCCCGGGCCGGGAGTCCAATTCCACGCACGCCGCCCCCTTCAGAAGAATTGAGGGTCCACCAAAGGACATCAGGCCGGTTGAGCCGGAGGATGGACGCATCGAGTGGCGCTTCCGCGATTCGACGAGTCAGCGAACTCTTGCCGCATGCCGGTCTTCAATCCTGGAGGAGAAAGCCCATGAACATCGTCTTTGTCTGCATCGCCGCTGTCGCGGCGCCGCTTCACCGAGGTCTCCTGGTCGCCGTTGCAGCCGCAACGGTGTTGAGCGCCTGCGCTCACACGGCACCCGAAGTCCAGACGCCGTGGATGTCCGCCACCTAGACGAGCCAGTGGAACGATTACGCCAACGACCTGATCGCGCGCAACGGGGTCGGGCAGGTGGGCGCGCTGCGCACGCTCGGGTATCTCAACCTCGCGATCCACAACGCCATGGCGCAGTCCGACAAGGACAGGAAGCTGGCCGACGGCGCGGTCGCGGGCGCCGCGGCGACCGTGCTCGCACCGCTCTTCCCGAAGGACGAGGCGGCGGTCAATGCCCGTCTGCGGCGAGAGATGCAGGCGATCGGAGCCGACGAGCGCGCCGGGTTCGAGGCGGGGGACGAGTTCCGCGCAG
>Ga0209706_10002030_pt1 | contig 11407 bp, 9 predicted proteins | sample PPLLaktember2015_6_FD_187263 | JGI IMG/M metagenome (GOLD analysis project Ga0209706, IMG submission 187263) | Freshwater sediment microbial communities from Prairie Pothole Lake near Jamestown, North Dakota, USA - PPLs Lake P8 Core (1) Depth... | ecosystem: Environmental > Aquatic > Freshwater...
GTTCTGATATTGCCTGTGGGCGTCTCCACCGACGGATGGATTGTCTTTTCTGAGGAAGTAATATCCCGCGCCGGCGATGATCAATATCGAAACAACAAAAATGAGCTTTTTCATTTTATCCGAACCATCCTTTCCGTTTGAAATACCATAGCGCAACAACGGCTATAGCGGCCATGCCCCCGGCAGTCCTCCGACGTTCATCCCCAGCAGTCCCGCGATAAGGCCGAGCGGCAGGGTAATGGCCGAAACGATCGTCAGGATGCGCAAGCGCTTTTCCGCCCGATCGCTGCCCAGTTGATTCTCATCTTGGAACCCCCAGGCCATTCCTTTGATCGCCGATAAATCCCATTTTATCTTAACGCCGCAGGACCTTGATCCCGATGGAGAAGACTATTGGGCGATCCGGACCGTGGCCAGCGAATACGGCCCGCCGCCCGTTGCGTAAGGCGATCCGGGCACGGACGTCAGCGCGCCGGTCACGGCGTCGATGGCGAAAGCGGAGACCGTGCCGGAAAAAGAATTGGCGACGTAGACGAACTTGCCGGAGTGTTCGAAGGCGATGGATTTCGGATAGACCCCTTCGGCGGCGAAAGGCGAGCCGGGAACGACCGACAGCGCGCCGCTCGCCGCGGCGACGGCAAAAGCGGAGATGGTCGAGCCCGCGTTCGCCACATAGGCGAACTTGCCCGTGGGGTCGACGGCGATGAAAGCCGGCGCCGTCCCGCCGGCGGCGAACGGCGAGCCGGGGACGGCCGTCAAGGCCCCTGTTGCGACATTGATGGCGAAGGCGCCGATATCGTTGGATGCCCCGTTCGTCACATAGACATACCTGCCCGAAGGATCGATCCCGACCGTCGTCGGAGAGGTCCCCCCGGCCGAATAGGGCGAGCCGGCCATGGGCGTGAGCGTGCCGGTGGCGGAGTCGACGGTGAAAGCCGAGAGACTGTGGGATCCCGAATTCGCGACATAAGCGAACTTCCCGGACGGATCGATGGCCATCGAGACAGGCGATAGGCCCGTCCCGAAAGGCGAGCCGCCGAACGGGGTCAAAGCTCCTGTCGCCCCGGTGACGGCGAACGCACTGATCCCGTTCAAGGCCGAATCGGCGACATAGACGTATTTCCCCGCGGGTTCGGCGGCGATCCACGAGGGATAGGCCCCGCCCGCCGGGACCGGCGAGCCTGATGTCGCCGCCAGCGCCCCCGTCGAGGCATCGATGCCCAGGATCGAGATGTCCCGGGAGGCATAGTTCAGCACATAAAGGAACTTGCCGGACGGGTGAACGGCCACAGACCAGGGGTGGACGCCGCCGGCCGTGAAGGGGGACCCGGAGATCTCCGTCAGCGTCCCCGCCGCCGGATCGATCTCGAACGCGGATATCGTGTGCGATTCGGAATTCGCGACATAGGCAAACTGCTTGAAGACAGGTTCGGGCGGCTCGATCGTGAACAGGGCCGAGGTCACGGACGAGGTCGTCCATCCCGCCCTGTAGGCGACGGCCTTGAGCGTCAGCGTTTCGGCAACGTGGACGGGGGCCGAATAGACGGTCCCGACGCTTTCCGTCGGGGTGGTCCCATCGACCGTAAAGCGGATCGTCGCTCCCGATGTCGTCGTCGTGATGGCCACGTCTTGGGCCGACTCGAACGTCCCGGGCGCGGGATCGAACGCCGGAGCGGCGACCTCGAATCCGATCGTGTACTCTCCGGAGGTGACCGGCGAGTTCCTCCACCCCGCCTGGAAGGCGACCGCCTTGAGCGTCAGCGATCCGGCGATATGGACCGGGGCCGTATACAGCGTGCCCAACGCAGCCGTCGGCGTCGATCCGTCGGTCGTATAGCGGATGGCCGCCCCCGCCGTCGATGTCGAAATGGCGACGTCCTGCGGACTACCATAAGTCCCCGGGCCGGGCGCGAACGCCGGAGCCGCGACCTGGGGCCCGATCAGGTACTGACCCGACGTCACGATGGAGGTCGTCCAGCCCGCCCGAAAGGCGACGGCCCTCAACGTCAGGCTTTCCGGAACGGGGACGGGACCCGCGTACAGAGTCCCGCTCGTGGCGGTGGGCGTCGAACCATCGGTCGTATAGCGGATCTCCGCGCCTGTAGTCGCCGCCGTTATGGTGACGTCCTGGGCGAGCATGTACGTTCCCGGCCCCGGGCTGAAGACCGGAGCGGAAACGAGGGGTTCGATCGTGTACTGCCCCGAGGCCACGGCGGAGGTCGTCCAACCTGTGCGGTAGGCCACGGCCTTGAGGATGAGCGTGCTATCGACATGGACGGGAGCCGCGTAGGCGGTTCCGCTCGTGGTCGTCGGCTCGGAGCCGTCAGTCGTGTAGCGTATCGTCGCTCCCGATGTCGTCGTCGTGATAGCGACGTCGAGGGCCGAGGAGTAGGTCCCGGCCTGAGGGCTCAACAGCGGGGCGGCGACCGTGTCCGGCGGCGGCTCCACGGTCTCGGCTCCGCATCCGAAGGAGAACAGGAGCAGAAGACACAGCCAGAAAGCGGGGTAAAAAGCCCTCTCTTTCATTTTGCCCTCTGAAAAGATAATAACCCCGTAGGCCGGCGCCTGTCAAAAGGCGCATCCCCCGCGTGGGGAAAAGAACGGAGGGGCGGAGCCCGGCGCGAACCCGCCTCCGGGCTCCGCCCCTTTCGCGTGATGGCTAACGGTCTACCTCTTCTCGACCTTCTTCTCGCCGGCCGGCTTTTCCGTCCCTTCGGCCTTGCGGACGGCCTCGGCCTTCTTGGCGTACTCCTCGGCCTCGGCCTTGACCTGCTCGCGCTTCTTCTCGAGGTCGGCCTTCCTCGCCGCGTCGGTCTCCCTCGACAGCTCGAAATCGATCTTCTTCATCAGGAGCGTTCGCTCCTTAGCGCCGATCTCGAGGGCCATGACCTTCTGATCCTTCATCGCGGCCAGGATCTTTTCCTTCATCGCGGCGTCGGGCGCCCCCTCGAGCTTCTGCTCGAGCTTGGCCATCGTCTCCTCGTTCTTCTTCTTCATGTCCTGGAGCTGAAGCATCTTCTCCTTGAGGGCTTTGGCCATCTCCTCCTCGGACTGCTTCGCCGGCGCTCCGCCGCCTTTGCCTGCGCCTTCCTGTCCGCTCCGCACCGACTCGGGCTGCCCGTCCGGGCCCTCCTTGACGACGGTCCTGGACTCGGCGAAGACCAGGACGAGGGCCACGGCCAAGGGCAGAATGAGCAGCGGTTTCCACCGCGCCAATCCTTTTGTTTCCTGCTTGGATAGCATGACGATTCTCCTTTTGATTTGGGATGTTCGGAAGCTGCTCGCCAGCTCGAGCAGATGTCCGCCCACATGCTGTTCGACGATGAGCAGCTGATACCGGGCGAGACCGCAGCCCTGCGCGACGACGGCGCGGTCGGCCAGGTATTCGTGGGTTTCGCGCAGCGAACTTTTGTACGGCCATACAAAAGGATTGAACCATTGGATGACGGTCAGAAGCTCCGAGAAGATGATGTCGAAGGAGTGGAACTGCCGGACATGGGCCAGCTCGTGGGCCAGGATCCGGTCCATGTCCCCCTCCGGGATCTTCGACTTGTTGAGGAAGACGAGGTTGAAGAACGAGAAGGACTCGCCGGGGTGGCCGCAGAGGACGATCCTCAGGCCGCGCTGGCGGACGCAGCCGCAGCGCCCGACGAGGAGAGCGATGCGGGCCAGCCTGACGATGAAAAGGAGAAACAGAAACGCGGCGCCGGCGGCGTAGACGGCCGGCAGGACGCCGAAAAGACCGGCGTCACGTGCCGGGGAGGCGACAGCGGCGGTGCCGGCATGAGCGGGCATCGCCGAGGCGTAAACCACGGTCTTGAAAAAAGGAGACGGGACCTTCAGGAGAGGGAGGACCAGTGAGAGGGCGGCCGAGCCGAGGAGGAAGACCCTGTTGAGGGCGAAGAACGTTTCCCTCCTCAGGACGAGCCAGTAGAAGGCATAGAAAAGGGAGAGGCAGGCCCCTGAGCGGATGAGATAGACGGCGAGGTCAGGCATCTTTTTCCGCTTTCTGTTTCTTGATCTCCGAGCGGAGGACGGTCAGTATCTCCTCGAGCTCGGAGACGCTCAGGTTCCTGTCACGGGCAAAGGAGGAAACCAATTCCTGAAAAGAGTCGCCGAAATAGTCCTTGACGAAGTGCTTGAGGAAGGCTTGGGTATAATCTTCTTTGGCGACGAGCGGCCGGTAGAGATGGGTCTTGCCGAAGGCCTCGTGGTCGACAAAGCCCTTTTTCTCCAGGATCCGCACGATCGTCGAAACCGTGTTGTAGGCGGGCTTGGGGGAGGGCAGGCGTTCGACAATGTCCTTGACGTAGGCCTTCTTAAGGGCCCAAAGGACATGCATGATCTGTTCTTCGGCGCGGGTGAGCTCTTTCATGGCACTCCTAATATAAAACTAATTTATTAGTTTGTCAACTATATATTTAGTTAAGCGGGAATTTTCCCCTCTGTAAAGTTCCTTTGCTCGCAGCCGGCATCTCGATCCCCATGCTCGGCCCGCCCAGGGTAGATTCCACATATCCATCCACTGCGGCTGACGTGCACAGCCCAATGCAGCAATCGGCATGCCAAGGTCCTCGAAAGGCCTGGCCTCCCGCCGCATGAACGCCGGGACTCGCCGCCGCGAACGTCACAAGCGCCTTCACCCTGTCGCCAAGCGGCCTCCCGCTGTCCGCGTCCGTGTCGGAGATCTAATGGAGCTTCTTGGTCAATTCAGCGATCCTCCGTCCGCGCCGCTGCGCCGGGGCCGAGGATCGGGCGGCCGGGACGCGCGTCCGTGATCCTGCCGCCGTCGACGACGAGCTCGCCGTTGACGGCGACGTACTCGAATCCCTGGCTGTAGCGGTTCGGATCGGCGTAGGTGGAACGCTCCCGTACGGCGCCGGGGTCGAAGGCCGCGATATCCGCCGCCATCCCAGGACGCAGGAGGCCCCGGTCGTGAAGGCGCATCCGGGAGGCCGGCAGGGAGGTCATCTTGCGGACCGCTTCCTCCAGCGTGATCAGCCTGGCCTCGCGGACGTAGTGGCCGAGGATCCGGGCGGTCGAGGCCCAGGCCCGCGGGTGCGATCTCTCGCGGGAGAAGATCCCGTCCTCGGCCGAGGCCCCCGAATCGGTGCACAGGGAGACGAGCGGGTGCTTGAGCGCCGCCAGCACGTCCTCCTCGCTCATGCCGAAGGTCACTCGACCGGTGTTCCCCCGGTCGGCGAGCACGATGTCCATGACGGTGTCGAGCGGGTCCTTGCGCTCATCTCCGGCGATCGCCGCGATCGTCCGGCCCTGGTACTTCTTGAGGGCGGGATCGAGGACGCTCGTGATGAGGATGCGCGAGGCGCCATCGGGCCAATCGGGGTTCGCCGCCAGGAATTCCTTCCTGGCCCTGGCCCGGGCCGCCGGGTCGCGGAGCCGCTCCAGGAGCCGCTCATGGCTCCCCTCCTGAAGCCAGGGAGGCAGGCTGTCGACGAGGGCGTTCGAGCTCGCCGTCCACGGATACTGGTCGGCGGAGACATCCAGGCCCTGCGCCCGCGCTTCCTCCAGCCGCTTGAGGACAGCCGGCATGCGGCCCCAGTTGGCTTTTCCGGAGGTCTTGAGGTGGTAGATCTCCGCCGGGATCGACGCCTCCCGGGCGATACGGAAGACCTCGTCCAGGCTGGCGTCGAGGCCGCCGCTATGGTCGTCCCCTTCGTCCCGCTGGTGCGTGATGTAGCTCCCGCCGTAGGAAGCGGCGACGCGGGCCAGGGCGACGATCTCTTCCGTCGAGGCGAAGCGGTCGGGCACATAGATGAGCGCCGTCGACAGCCCGAGGGCCCCGTCTTCCATGGCCCGGGCTACCGCCGCCTTCATGGCCTCGAGCTCGTCGGGCCGGGCGGGCCGGTCGTCCCTGCCGATGACGAGATTGCGGATGCCGCCGGCGCCCACGAATGTCCCTAAATTGACGGCGGACCGCACCCGCCGGAACGTCTTCCAGTATCCGGCCAGCGTCGTCCAATCCGGGGTCAGCCCGTATTGGGTCCAGACATCCCGGCCTTCTTCGATCATCCTTTGGTTCAGCGGGGCGATCGACGAACCCTCGCCTGTGATCTCGGTCGTGATCCCCTGCGTGATCTTGCTGGCGACGCGATTATCGACGAGCATCTTGTATTCGGATTGCCCCATCATGTCGATGAACCCGGGAGCGACGACAAGGCGCGAGGCGTCGATCCGGCGCCTGGCCGCGGCCTTGGCGAGATCGCCGATCGCGGCGATCCGGTCGCCGATGACCCCGACGTCGGCCCGGAACCAGGGAGCGCCGGTCCCGTCGACCACGCGGCCGCCCGCGAAGATCAGATCATAGACACGTTCCTGGCCGGGGCCGAGACCGGCTGTGAGGACAAGGCCGATAACGGCGCCGAAAAGGATCCGTCTTTGCGAAGCGCCCATTGCATTCCTCCTGTTATCTGAGCCAGGCGTCGAGAAGGGCTTTCTGCGGGGCCGTCGGGCTGGCCAGGGGGGTGATCTTAAAGGTCGGCTCGTTCTTGGCTCCCAACGTCAGCTCTGTCTCGCGGACACCGCCTCGCCTCGAAATGAGGACCTTGAGCTTGTCCCCCGGCTTGCGCGCGCCGATCAGGCCCGCGAACGATCGCGGGGCGGCACGCTTCCCGTTGATGGCCAGGATCTCGTCCTGGGCGCAAAGACCGGCGAGCGAGGCGGGGGAGTCCGGCTCGACGGCCGAGACCAGAACGTTCCCGTTCTGGTCCTGGGTCGAGGCGCCGAACCAGGGTCCCGGCACGGGACGCGGTTCGACGTCGATCGTGAGGCCGGCGTAACCGAGGTACTTGGCGTAGTCCCATTTTTCGAGGGTCGGGGCGTAGACGTCGAAGATCTCGCCGAGGGTCACGCCGGCCGCCCGTTCGCAGACCTCCCGGAGCTCGCGGTCGGTAAAGCCGCGTTCCTTGTCCATATAAAAGGCCCGGTAGAGCGTCCGCATGACGTCGTCGAGCGAGCGTCCCTTCGAGGCCTCACGGATCTTGAGGTCGAGCAGGAGCCCCAAGCCGCAGCCGATGTCGTAATAGGAGATGGTCGTGTTGGCCGCGTGCTCGCTGCGGCCGAAAAACCCCGTCCAGGTGTCGAAGCTCGAGAGGGTCGCCGATTGGTGGAGGCGTCCGGGGGCGTTCTCATAGTCGGCGATGGTCGAGCCGAGCCGCTCCAGGACCTCGTCGCGGGTCATCAGCCCGGCCCGGTTGAGGAGCACGAATTCATAATAGACCGTGACCCCCTCGGCGAACCAGAGCATGTTCGTGTAGTTCTCGCGGTCGTAGTCGAAGGGGCCGAGGGCGACGGGCCGGATGGACTTGACGTTGAAGAGGTGGAAATATTCGTGGGCGATGAAGCTCAGCCAGCCCTGATAGCCCCGGGGATCCCCGAGCGAGCCCGGATTGAGGGTGACGGCCGTCGAGTTCAAGTGCTCGAGCCCGCCGCCGCCGGGGCCGATGATGAGGAAGGTGTAGTGGCGGTAGGGGACCTCCCCCATGAGGGCCGCCGCAGCATCGACGATCTTTTTGAGGTCGCCCGTGAGCTTCACCCGGTCGATGGAACCGAGGTCGTAGGCCGCTACGGTATGGGGGAGCCCGGCCGCTTCGAAGCTCAAAATCTCCTGGTTGCCGATGAGGATCGGGCAGTCGTAGAGGGTGTCGAAATCGGGCGCGGTGAAGGTGCCGAGACGGCCGGGGACGGGATCGAGGCCCGTCGAGACCCGTTTCCACTCGGGCTCGGGCAGGACCGTGACCGTCACCGGGTCGTTCAGCCGGCCGGCGACGTGCATGAAGACGCCTGTCGGCGTGATGAATCCGCCGTCGTCGCCAAGATAGCTGTCGGCGACAAAGCGGGTGAAGGCGTAGACGTCGTAGCGTATGACAAGCGACGATGTCTTGCCGGTCCGGACGCGCCAGATGTTCTTGGCCGTCTTCTCGAAGGGGAGCGCCCGCCCGTTTCCGTCCTCGGCGCGGAAGTCCTTGACGAACTTGGCGTAGTCCATGATCCGATAGTAGCCGGGCGTCCAGACGGGCATCTTGAGTTCCTGGGTCTCGCCTCTGAGACCGTCGGCGCGAAGGACGACATGGTAGTAGTGGGCAGTCGGCCGCTCCATGGAGACCGTGATGGACATCGCCGGCGTGGCCGGCCGCGTCTGGGCCGGGAAGGCGGCCGGCGACACAGCCAGGATGAAGGCCACAAAGAGGACGATCGAGAAAGCCGCGGCCTTGCGGGATGGGACGTTCATGTTCGCTCCTCCAGGGATGGGCCAACGACGGGTATACCGCAGGCGAGAGGGGGAGTCAATTCGTCTGTGCCCGCTTCAGCTACTTAACAGGCAGCAGCCCCCGTATCGAAGCGAGCATTATGGGGGAAACTTCACTTCTTCCCTGTGGGGACGAGTCGTTTGATCTCCTCGAACCAGTGGCCGTCGGGCGAGAATTCGGGGTATAGCTCGTTGGATTCCGAATCCAGGAAAGGCGTCACGCCCCCGACCGGACGTCAAGCATCCCCAAAGTCCTGTTCCCAGTTCCGGCAGGTGCGGATATTGCGTCCGAGGTAGGCCGAGATCTCCTTCCAGGAGTCGAGATACTTCCCTTTGTCCATGGGTCCCCGAACGGGCTCTTTTGCCCTCCCCTTTATGCCGTGATTCTGGACCCCCGGGCGGGGGGAGTCAATATGATATATAGGACAAAAACGAGCATATATCGGAAGGAATGCGAAACGCTATTGACAGGCGGCGGGCGGCGCCCTATCTCTCCGGCGGGAGTGAAAATTGGAGAACCGAGGGAAAGCCCTTCCGGCCGGGTTCGCGGTCCTTGCGGGACTGCTGGCCGCCTTCGCAGCGATCGCGGCCGCCTCACCCGCCCGCGTCCCTCATGCGCCCCGCCGGACCATCGCCGTCATGGTCCTTGCAGATTCCGCCCTCCGGCACAATGAGATCTGGAAGGTCGACATCTTCCGGGCCATGACGGACGTAAATCAAACGCTCGCCGGGGTTTCGGGGGTCACACTCAAGATCAAACGCTTCGATTACTGGACTCCGGGTCTCATCATAGCCGGAGCAGCGGGGAGCCGGTGCCCCAAGACCGTCGCCGAATACCTTTCTCTGATGAACCGCCGCGTCCGGGACGAAGGGCGAGCCGGGACTGAGATCGTCGTCGGTCTGGTTCCGGAAGGCCCGGAGGGTCCGGTTCTTCCGGGCATCGCCGATTATCTCGGGGGCAGCGTCGTCATCAAGTACCTGAGGTCCAAGGCCGGGATCCCGTACGTCCTCCTTCATGAGATCTGCCATATTTTCGGGGCCGTGGACTTGAGAACCAAAGGCTCGGTGATGAGCCTCCGGGGCCCGAGCTTCCGCATCGATGACTTCACCAAGGCGATCATCCAGACAAATCGGCAAAGGTCGTTCCTCGATGGAGAGTTCCCGTTATCGGAGGAACTCATCCCCGAAGCGATCGACCTCTACGAAGACCGGCGGGCTTTGGGGCTGGGGGAGGAGGAGCTCGCGATCTGTCTTGTCAAGCTGGGAGAGGCGGGGTCCAGGCACCCTCCCCAGCTGCGCTGATGTCCCGTGGAGATGTCGCCTGCCCGACGATATCACCAATCGATTAACCTTCAGGGGTGATTGACCTCCGGGGAACGCCGGGCGAGAATGTGTTTCCCGGAGGACTTCGAATTGGAAAACCGGAAAGACAAGAGATTTGGAGAACGTAACGCCGTTCTCATCAGGGACGCATGCCTGTCGCCGAGGACCGCCGCCAGCGGCGGGTTCAATGCCTTCACCCACGATCTCTCCGTGTCGGGGGCCCGGATCAGCAGCCTGGTCGATTACCCCGTCGGTTCGGTCATCCGGATCGATATCGACCTCAGGAGAACCCATCAGTCCCTCAGGGTGGACGGCGAGGTCGTCTGGACCCGGAAGAGCGAGAACGGCCATCGGTTCGATCTCGGGGTCGAATTCGAGCACAGACTTCCTGACACGATCCTGTCGCTGATCAAGCATTTCTACGGTAAGGGGGTCGGGATCCCTTCTTCGGTTTCCTGAACCTGCGTCTTTTTCCCGTACCGGTCCTTGACATTCCGGCCCGCCGGACCCTATATAGAAGCCTAGGGAGCAGGTCCGCCGTCAGGGAGAAAGGGCAGGTTTCGCTTGTCAAAAAGAACCAGACTCCTGGTCGAGCGTCAGGTCGCGCTGATGGTGATCGCGGCCGCCTTTGCGGGCGTGCTCTCAGCCGCGCCTCAAGCCGCCGCGGGCGATCCCGGCCAAGCCGCGACGGTCGCGACCAAGCCTCCGGACGAAGAAAAGCCTTCGTATTTCACCGATCTCTGGCAGCTCGACAGGAAGACGCGGGGATCCAAACCGGGCCTCACTTTCCACCGGTCCAACTACGCCCTGGCTGCCTCTTACAACTTCACGCCCAACCCGGCGCCCCTGCAGGAAGTCGATCCGGCCAGGACGCTCACGAAACCGGAAGTCACGTTCCAGCTCAGCTTCAAGGCCCGGCTCTGGCGGGACATGTTCGGGAAGGACATGGTCCTGTGGCTCGGTTACACCCAGAGGTCCTTCTGGCAGCTCTACAACTTCGACGACAGCTCGCCCTTCCGGGAGACGAACTACGAGCCCGAAGTCCTGCTCAACATCGGCACCCGCTTCAGCGTCCTCGGCCTGAAAGGGCGCTTCATCCAGCTCGGGGTCAACCACCAATCGAACGGCCAGTCGGAGCCTTTGTCGCGGAGCTGGAACCGGCTCGTCGCCAGCATCGGGATCGAACGGGGCGACCTCTCGATCCTCCTCAAGACCTGGTACCGCATCCCGGATGCCGACGACGACAATCCCGGGCTCACGCACTTCACCGGCAACGGGGAGCTCTGGGCCTATTATTTCCTGAAGAGGCACCGGCTGGGGGTCATGGTCCGCGACAACCTGAATTTCCGGGAGAACCGGGGCGCCATCCAGCTCGAGTGGAGCTTCCCGATCTTCGCCGTCATAGCCGGGCACGTCCAGTACTTCCTGGGCTACGGCGAGAGCCTCCTCGACTACAACCACCGCGTCCACCGCGTCGGCTTCGGCTTCATCTTCACAGATTGGTAATGAGCGCTAGAAGCTCAATTGCAGCCGCACGCCCCCACCCTTGGGAAGAGCGAAGGGGGACATATCGAACTGCAATCCCCGCCGGGCCCGGACGCGCGCATTGCGCCTGAGGACGGCCCGCTTGACGGTCGCCAGGTCGAGGATGGCCGAACCGGCCAATCCGCCGAGCCATACGAATCCCCAGGATCCGGACAGGTCGTCATTGAGGAACGCCGCGATCGCTGCGAACGTGACGCCAACCCTCAGCCCGGCCGACAGCAGGCCGCGTCCCCAGCAGCCGCCGTAGAAGAAACCCAGGGAAGGGCCGAA
>Ga0209706_10002034_pt1 | contig 11398 bp, 11 predicted proteins | sample PPLLaktember2015_6_FD_187263 | JGI IMG/M metagenome (GOLD analysis project Ga0209706, IMG submission 187263) | Freshwater sediment microbial communities from Prairie Pothole Lake near Jamestown, North Dakota, USA - PPLs Lake P8 Core (1) Depth... | ecosystem: Environmental > Aquatic > Freshwater...
TGAATCTTGATTCAATCCTGAGTTAACCGGATAAACCTGCCGGAAATCCATCTTCAATTGCTTCAAAGCGCAGCAATCAGGATCTTACAACTGAAGGTTTTGTTTTGTACCCGGTCAGCCCAAAATAGATTATAAAGGCGAAACAGACAAGCGGGATTATAAACCCGAGAGCCATATTCGACACATCGGCAATGCGGCCCATCAGGATGGGTATGAGCGCTCCCCCCACTATCGACATTACAAGTATCGACGATCCTTTTTTGGTAAGCGGACCAAGATCCTTGATTCCCAGCGCGAATATTGTCGGGAACATTACCGACATGAAGAAATATGTTGAAAACAGGGCGACGACCGAAGTCCATCCCAATCCGGCCACTACAAGGGCCATAGTTATAACGTTTGCCGTAGCATAGACAGCAAGCAGCCTGTTGGGACGTACCATCCGCATAAAAATAGTACTCCCTGTGAACCGGCCGAGCCAGAACAATCCCATTCCTCCAAATCCGAGTATCTGCGCTGCCTGCTGATTTGTCAGAGTGGGGATCTCCTCGGTAACATAATTTATAAAAAAGCTGTTTATACCCGTCTGGGCTGCCACATACAGGAACTGTGCAATAACGGCCAGAACAAAATGAGGGTATTTTAACAGGTCCCTGAGTGACCCTGATTCCTTCGTCTCTGCTTCATCTGCTTCCTCCCTGACCGGTGGAAATTTTATCCGCCAGAACAAAACAGCCACGATCAGTACGAGGGTCCCTATGAGCATGTAGGGAAGGGCAATTGATGCGAACCTGTTGGCATCACCGCTGCCTGAAAAAATAAGCATCCCTCCCACCAGGGGACCGGCAATCCAGCCTAACCCGTTGAACGACTGGGAAAAGTTGATCCGTCTTGCACCATTTTCAGGAGGACCCAGTACAGTGGTGTATGGATTGGCTGCAGTTTCGAGACATGTCAGCCCGCATGCGATAATGAAAAGGCAGAATAAAAAGCTTCCGAATGTCTGGATCAGGGTTGCAGGCAGCATCAGAAATGCCCCCGCCGCAAAGACAAGCAGTCCGAATATGATACCTTTTTTGTAGCCTACCTTCTGCATCAGCAGACCGGCAGGGATTGCCATGAAGAAATACCCGCCGTAAAAGACGAACTGGACAAATGCTGATTTTGCCTTTGACATGTTCAGCAGTTCCTGGAAATGCTTGTTCAGAACATCGAGGCAGCCATGAGCAAACCCCCACAGGAAAAAAAGACTTGTTATAAGAATAAAAGGAACTAGAAATCCCTGGTAAACAAGTCGTTGCCTGTCACCTTTCAGAGCCGGATCATTTGTCATAATCAATCAGGTATTAGTGAATACAAGATTGTTATGATTTAGGAATTTTCCAAACCTTTTCCCGCAATTGTACGTTTGGGAATGATTTTTCAGGAGATTCAACTAAAGATTGAACTTGTCATAGCTGGTCTTATCTCCCAGGTTGTCAGAGAAGGATCCGGAGTGAAAGATTGGATGAGGGCGGCAGAACCCTTCTACAGCTTGTGTATGTTAAGCCCTCCGCTGATCTCGAAGACCATGCCGGTTGAGTAATTCCAGTCGCCCCGTGCAATTGAAGCAACTGCTTTCCCTATGTCTTCGGGCAAGCCCCACCTGTTTTGCGGTATAAAACCATCAGAGATCATTTTATCATATTTGTCCTTTATCTTGATGGTCATGTCGGTCTGGATGATGCCGGGACGTACTTCACAAACAAGTATACCCTCCTTTGAAAGCCTGTCGGCATAGAGGCTCGAAGCCATGCTCAGGCCGGCCTTTGATATGCAGTATTCTGTTCTGTTTACAGAAGTCAAAACTGCCGATACTGAAGTAGTGAAGATGATTACAGGCTTGTAGGGGGAAATCTGTTCTTTCATCCAGATCATCTCCCTGGCGATTTTCTGTGAGAAGAAGACGGGGCCTTTCAGGTTAATGTTCATGACCCTGTCATAGCTTTCTTCCGTCATCTCAAGAACATCGTACCTCTGAAGGGGAGCAACCCCTGCATTATTGACAAGAAAATCGATCCTGCCGTACCTGTCAAGGATATTGGCGACTACTTCCTTATGGCATTTTGTACATGAGATATCAAGACCAATGGGAAAAAACTGGGCGCCTGTCTTTTCTATTTCCGGGCCAAGGATCTCCATGCCTTCACTGTCGACCGACCTTGCAATGGCAGCAATATCAAATCCTTCTCCTGCAAGGGCAATTGCAACAGCCCGTCCAATGCCTCTGCTGGCACCTGTAATAACGGCAACAGGTTTCCCGTTCATTATGTAAGCAATTATCAGGTTTAAAGAAAGCCGGCGGTAAAGGTAATAATTTTCTGATTTTTTCAGTCATCCACGAAATTATCTTCAAGATAATCCTTCCATACTTTCTCAAACCACAGGTCCTGTTCAGGTATGTCCCTGGTCTTTACCAGATCAGCAGAAAATTTCCCTGTTTTAAACGAAACTTCCAGGATATCCTTTTCAACCTGCCTGTCATACCCGCACAGGTTAATATCCTTTCCGTGAATTATGATATCAGAAATTTTAAATTGCTCTTCTTCAGATACAAGGAATGAGCCCCTGCTTCTTCCCCCCTTTTCAATATAGGTTTTAATTGCTTCAAGGTAAACAAGATGAGTCAGGCAGTTATCATAAATCCTGAAGTATTCGGCAAGTTCTTTGACCGAGGAAGCGCTACCTGTCTCCCTGAAGTTTTCAAGCATTGAATATGCCTCCTTAACGGCCCTTGCAACATTGCTTCCATTACGAACTATACCCGCGTTATCCGACATTCTCTTACGGATCCCTGCAAGGATCTCCCCGTTCCGGCCGGTTTCATTTTTTGATAACAGGCTTGTTGCCAGGCTTAAAAGTGATTCTGTCTCTTTTAAAGCATCACCCAAAAACCCGGCTGTCTCAGGCGGAGGCCCGTTGTATCTCCGCGAGATGAACAAGGCTGCCCTGTAACTTCCCACCTGTCCTGAATTCAAGGCAGAGCCTCCCGGCCTGTAAACTCCATGTGAACCGTTAACCTCTCCAACCGGAAAAAGGTGTTTCAGATCCGATTCCCACCATATATTGCCTTTTAGTCCTCCATTATTGTGCTGTACGCAGATCCCGATCTCCACGGGATTGGTTTCGAGGTCTATCCCGTGTTCCCTGTATAATTCATATGCTGGTTTGTTCATGGCGATGAGCCTCTCAACCGGCGTACCCTGAAGGGATCCTGAACTTGCCAGGTATTCACGTGCGGATCCGTCCAGTTTTAAAGGAGAAAAAGAATCATCTCCTTCCCATGAAATATTCCTTGTATAATCAATAAAAACCCTTCGCCCTTTTTCCTTTTTTTCCCTGTAAACCAGCATGTCAATCAGGGAAGATCCGAATCCATTTATTTTAGCCGGATCGAAAGGCCACTGGTAACCCTTCCTGAAGATGGCTCCCGAAAGTGACTTGTAACCGGGGAAGTATTCATTCAGAAATTCTATTGGATCATTACCTTTGATATCAGTCGAAATATACCGTGGTATGACCTGCTGGTAGCTTCCCGACAGATTCCATCTGAACTTCAGTGATGCAATGCCGAACTGCGATTCTGTCAGGTTCTGGCCCGTTGCGCCTGCCCTGAAAGCCATACCTGTTGAACCTGTCTGCGAAGCAGGATATACTGTCGACTCATACATATCTCCCGGGCCGCCCGTTCCCATTACGATATTTATCGCATTAAATAATACGAAAGATTTCGCAATCGCTTTTTCCCTTGTGTTTATCGCCAGTGCACCGATAACCTTTGATCCGTCTTTGGCGGTCAGCAGGGTAATCACCTGATGATGATCGATTATCTTTATCCTCAGCCGCTTTACTTCTTCAGAGAGAACCCGGAACATCATCCGTGATGTCCAGGGGCCTGCGGATGTAGCCCTGGAGTGCGGGTCATGATCAGTCTTATATCCGGCCCACGACCCGAACCTGTCATGGGGAAAGGGAACTCCGAATTCGACAAGTCTCATGAATGCCTTTACGGAGCCCTGGGCTTCGCATAGTGCAATATCGCCATGCATGCACCTTCCGTCGAACAGGTCCTGCGCCATCAACCTTGCCGAGTCGGGTTCACTGCCGCTGAGTGAAAGCTTATAATATGTCTGCTTGTCCGACCCCGCATTGTTTGATGTTCCTGAACCAAACCCGGATGTGACGATCATGATGTTTTCCTGCCCCATTGACCGGAGGCTGACAGCAGCATTAAGTGACGCGGCACCGCTTCCGATGATCAGTGTGTTCATACTGACGATTCTCACCGAAAAGTTACCAATCTGTATTGTTTCACTTTCCATCGGCTATAAGCTTTTTCAATTCCTTACCATAGATCTCCCTGTCGCGGATAACACAGCCGCCGGGGCGGAGATTCCGTATCAGTCTGGTACAACCCGAACAGGTGATGCAGGTCTTTGAAGGATCGGCCTTCCCGGTTCTTATTAAGTCGAGCGGCATTGAGGGGTATGCAAAGGAATTTCTTCCGAATCCGATGAATGAAGCGCCACCTTTGCTTAAAACCGCAGCTCCGACATTTGGTGCAAAGTGCCTCAGGTAAGAATAGGCTGAGCCGACAATTTGTATCCCGGGAAATCTTTCCCGGAAAAGCGAAGTGCTGTCAATCATTCGCATGACCCCCAGAAGAGGATGCTCCTCAGGGACTTCCGCGCCGGGAAGCGGAGTATCGTAAGGCCTGGAAATATGAGGATTGAAGTAAGGGCTCCCCATGCTGATATTCAACAGCATGATCCCCCTTGCCAGTAACTCCTCCACAAGTAACATTGGTTCCGTGAAATCGGGCTGGCCGTTCGCATCCACACCGAAGCCGCCCTTATAAAGGTCTGAAATGTTCAGCCGTGTTGCAAGCATCAATCCTGGAATTTCGTCCCTTATCCTTGAAAAAGTTTCAAGCAGAAACAGGAATCTTTTTGATATTTCCTCTCCTCCATAAATGCTGCTCTTCCTCCTGGCCGAAAGCAGGTCGATCATAAGATAACCATGACAAGCCTTCAGATCAATTGCCATGAAGCCTGCCCGGCAGGCCAGCCCTGAAGCCGTTACAAATTGATCCTGAATTTTCTTAAGCTCATCATCAGTAAGTACATATGGCTGAATTTTGTCAAGCAGCGGATTTGGTGAAGCTACCCTTGGCGCGGATTTGCCTGCGGGATGACTATACCTCCCCGAATGGGTGAGCTGAACTACAAGGAAAGGATTGAAACCGTGCCTGGCCGCACTCTTCCTGATTTCATCGTTCAGAAGTGAAAACTTTGAGATGTTGCCCTCATTTATCCATAGTTGCCTGGGATTGGACCTTCCATCCTGAACAACTGATACCGCCTCAACCCAGATCATACCGTTGCCGCCCTCAGCATAGCGAATGTAACGCCGTTTCGTCAGTTCCGAGGGCGAACCGTCGCTTTCCGAATCATAGCCTTCCATAGGCTGAACGACGATCCGGTTTTGTATTGTATGACCATCGAGAATTGTTGGTTTCAGAAGCGGAGAAATATCATCGGAGAATGGGAGATCAAGGCCTAAAGACTTCGCTTTCCGGAGGAGGTCATCTTTGGTTTTATAGTGAAAACGTTCGTGCATTTACTACCGCATAGAATGCCGAATTTAGTTGAAATTTCCCAAATAACTTTTTTAGTAATGGAAATCTCCCGAATTAAATCTTGGATTGACAATATTATTATAAATTGATCCGAAGGTATAGGTTATCTCAATCCCTCCCTCCAGCCTGTACTTAGTGGCAAGTTCCCGCAGCTGAAGGAGTCTTTCTGCTTCTGAAACATCACCCTTTTTGATATTGAGCTGATCATTGATATGTGCTACCCCTCCATTGATTTGGAGAGACAATCCTTTAAATATCCTGATATTAAGCGAAGTAAAAAGTTCGACCCGGTTTTTGGAAAAATCATGAAAATAATTTGATCCGGTTAATCCCATATTGATCGATCCCCATTTTTTCTGTATCTGAAAAGCCACATTCAGCATCTGCAGGTAGAGGCTTTCACCCGTTTTATTATAAACCGTAGTATCAATATAGTTATTGTACCGGAGGCCGGCGCTGTACATGATCCTCAACTGCCTGTGCGTCGATTCTGAATAAGGATAAATATCATATTCGACTGACGGCAAAATTTCTGTTAAAAAGCCATAATTCTCCCTGGTTGAACCTCCGAGCCTCCATTTCACTCCGGCTGACCAGTGTTCTCCCAGGCTCTTCACAAAAAGATTATCAATGAAAGTGGCGCTCGTTACGTATTTTTTTGAGCTGGCGGAATCGGTGTTAACGTTCTCAATATACTTCTCCCGGTTATAGAATTGGTCTATTTCAATCTCAAGCTTCATTTCGGGTGTAACCCTGGTTATGTTCAGGGAATTCCTCAGATCCAGTTCTTTTTGAGTCTCCTCATTTTCAAACTGTGGCTCTGTTGATATTTCAAACACCCAGTTGTTCCATCTGTCGACTACCTCCTCCGCCTCAAGGTCGGAATTATGTGTTATCTCTATCTCATTAAAAAGGGGGGTTTTGGCAACAAATCTCATCAATCCTATCTTAAGCATATCAGTGCTCTTTTCCCTTACAATAGTATTGGTGAGATCGGGAGATGACGAATACGTCAGGGTATCGTCCATCCCGTCATACTTACCCTGCCCCTGGAAGAGATAGGTAATCTCTTCACCTCCGCTCCCGGTATTCTGGTCTGTTACAAGTATATAAACTTCAGCTTCACGCGTATCTCTTACATAATTTATATAGGGGATCTCACGCCTGATATAGTTCATATCACAGCCTGGCCAGTCAAGGAATACTTTTACTGCTTCCTTTCTTACAGTATCAGTTTTAATTCCTTCTCTCTGAGAAAACAGAGCTCCCGGGATTAGTGATACCAGCACTAAAAGAGTAAATTGTTTTACAACATTTCTGTTCATTCCAGGTTAAATTTTACTTTTGAAACATTTCAATTTGAAAACGAATGCAGTGATTTGGGAGTGAAAGCCCTTACGAACACTTTTTGAATAACCTGCAAGTAAATACAGTGGGCTGTCGTAACAAAACAAATTAATGATTTTTAACAAATCTCTCCCGGTTCATGACCGACCTGGGGCTTATCCATGACCTTCCCCGGATTGCTCCGGCATAATAACTGACCAGCCTGAAAAATATAATTGACCTTACAAACAACTTCGGAACAAAGAAGAAGATGATGCCGGTAACTGCCAGGACCACTCCGGTGATCAGGTTATTGACAACAAGAAATATCTGGATTAATAATCTTTCAGGTCCTTTCTTATTCCTCGAAATATAAAGATGTTTCGAAACCTGAACCTCCGATTTTGTAACAGAAGTGGTCTGAATATCAATCCTGGAACTCCCGCCATGATTATGTTCGATTTTGATATTTCTGAGAAATGCAATTCTGCCGTTGTTATCTGTCACTCTTTTACACAAATCCACATCTTCATAATACATCCAGAAGCCTTCATAAAATCCCTCCATTTTTTTAAAGAGATCCTTTCTGATCAGTACGACAGATCCGGAGATCCAATCGGGGAAGACAACATCGGCCACAGACCCTCTGTCTCCTTTCCGGCCCCGGATCAAATTTAATACCGAACGCTGCAACCCCGTCAGATTGAAGAACCCTGGGAAATCTCCTGTTACCCTTGTTTCTTTGCCATTCTTATTCACCTGCCTGCATGAAATTATGCTGTATCCCGGATTTGCACAGGCTGCAAGCAACATCTTTTCAATTCCGGATTCGGACGCAATTGTATCAGGATTCAAAATCAGAAGGTACTCACCAACGGCGTACCTGCTTCCCAGATTGTTTCCATTTGAGTATCCGCCGTTCACTTTATTACGGACATACTGAAATCCGGGAAATTGGCTTTGTATTTCTAAAATGCGCCCATCACCCGAGTCATTGTCAACTACAATCACTTCAAATTTAAATTTATCCCCCTTAAAATCATTAAGTGATTCGAGACATTTAACAACCTTGTCCCATCCTTTGTAGCAAACAATTATAACTGACAGATCTGTCATATTTCATTACGACTCAGTAATATTACCCCTTCACCCCTTCTCTTTTTCTTCATCCATGGCCTCTCCCTCCTTAACATCATTGTCCTCCTCAGCTTCCTCTAAAGTATCCTCCTCCATCCAGTCATAGACAGGTTCCATGGGGCCCTCATTCCTGTAGTAAATGGCCAGGATGATGCCTGAAATGAAGCCCAGCATATGTGCTTCCCATGAGACATTCACATAAATTCCCGGAAAAATTCCCCAAACCATTGAGCCGTAAAGGAAGACAATTAACAGCGATAGTGCAATAAGCCTGAAATACTTCCTTATTATACCGCTGAAAAACAGGAATGAAGCCAATCCATATACCAGTCCGCTTGCACCGATATGCCAGGCGCTCCTTCCCGCCAGCCATACTGAAATCCCCGTAATCAGCCAGGTCCAGGCGGTGACCTTAAAAGCAATTTCAGAATAGAAATAGAAAAGCGCGGTTGCCAGAAAGAACAGGGGCAGCGAGTTATTGAATAAATGTCTGAAGCCTGAATGGATGAATGGAGACGTAACAATTCCGGGGATCCCTTTTAATGAGAGAGGCCAGATGCCAAGAGTTGTGAAGTCAAGTTCAAACAGAACCTCAACAATCATTACCAGCCACATTATCAGAACCAGAAATCCCGGAATAATCATACTCAGAAGCATTTTTTTCCTGTAAAAGGCAACTTCATTTAATATTTCGGGACTGGATGTCATGGTTGTTGTTGCTGGTTCTGGTTGCTGGTTTTTGGTTCTCCCATTCCCCCCTTCTCCCTTTCTCCCTTTCTCCCCATCTCCCTTTCTCCCTTTCTCCCCATCTCCCTTTCTCCGCATCTCCCCATCTCTCATCCTGGCCACCAGCTAAGTTTCTAAATACGGTCCTGCGGGAAGACGATTCCTGCAGCATTCCTGATCCTGTCGAGTGTGTTTATCAGGTTGCGGCTGAATGAGAGTGGAACAATGGTGCTTTCTTTTTTGCCTTCATCCAGGCACTTCATGACTTCTTCGGCTTCCCAGTGATAGCCCAGTAAAGGTGGACTAAAGAGAAGGGTCTCCATTTCCCTGCCCGGAATATTGATGATCACCCTCTGATTCATGTCACGGCCGCGGGAAACGGTCATATTTCCCTTTTCACAAAGGATATCGCAACCAATCCCGATGTTTGTCCTGAATGAGCTGTAGATAGTTGCCATCGTTCCGCTGTTATATCTGAAAATAGCACTGACCGATTCTTCCGAACCGGTTTCTCCGAAACCTGCAACCGCCTTCACTTCATCAGGAACGCCGATAAACGTCAGTGCATCGATCACAGGATATAATCCGATATCAAGCAGTGAACCTCCTCCAAGATCCAGATTGAATTTGCGGTCAACGGCAATAAATGGAGGATTGAACGAAAAATACCCGTGCAGGTGGATCACTTTTCCGAGTTCGCCGGATTCGAGTATTTCAAGTGCTTTCTTATAGTTAGGCTGAAATGGAGGCCAGAGGGCTTCCATGAGGAATACATTCTGCGATTTCGACTCTGCGATCATCTCTTCCACTTCATGGCTGTTAAGTGCAAAAGCCTTCTCGCAGATCACAGCCTTCCCGTTCCTGAGGCACAGAAGAGTATGGTCATGATGGTATGAGTGAGGCGATGCAATATAGATGATATCAACCTCAGGATCGGTTGCCAGTTCTTCATAGGTGCCATAATATTTTCTGAATCCATGGTCATGGGCAAATTTCTCTGCCCTGCTATAGTCACGTGAGCCAACAGCATATAGTTCAGCATTCTCAAGGGCTTTCAACCCGGCTGTGAATTTTACCGCAATCCTGCCCGGAGCAAGGATGCCCCATTTATATTGTTTACCCATAAGTGAAATATTTTGATAAATATAGGGATTATCAATCAATTTTTATTGCATTGATATTCAATCAAATATAATTTATTTTCAAAAATACTGAAATATTTTTAGTACTGGGTATTGCATAGTATATATTTTTATATATATCTTTGCATTGTAAAGTTGTATATATTTAACAGTAGTAAAAATTTTATGGTTCTATGAAAATCACAGTAAGTATAAATCTCGGGGGGTATTCCTTCAATATTGATGAAGATGCCTACGCGGAATTAAAAAGGTACCTGAAGAACCTTGACCTTCATTTTGCAGGTGAAGAAAGCTCTTCGGAGATACTTTCCGATATTGAATCCAGGATGTCAGAGCTTTTCCGGAGCAAGCTGACAGTTTACAAACAGGTCATAACCCTCGGGGACGTCGGGGAAGTTATCTCTGTAATGGGAAGACCGGAGGACTTTCCAGACAATGAAGGGCCTTCGCGAAAAGAAAAATTTTCCACACCGGGCACTCATCGCATGTACCGCGATCCTGACAAAAGGGTCATCGGAGGTGTATCCTCAGGAATGGGAGCATACTGGGATATCGAACCGTGGATCATCAGGGTCATCTTCATCGCGCTTGCCTTCGCAGGCGGATTGGGAATAGTGATCTACCTGATCCTTTACATCGTGCTTCCCGAAGCAAAAACCACTGCCCAGAAAATTGAAATGAAGGGTAATCCGGTTAATATTCACAACATTAAGGACTCAGTCAAAAAAGAATTTGATACGGTTAGAAAAAATATGAAACTTTAAAAAATAAGGATATGGATTTGGAAAATACAAAAGCACAGATGCGTAAGGGGATCCTTGAATACTGCATCCTTTCAGTACTCTCAAAGAATTCCTGCTATGCAAGCGATATAATTAAGGAACTAAAGGAAGCCAGGGTCATAGTTGTTGAAGGAACGCTTTATCCCCTGCTTACAAGGCAGAAGAATGCCGGATTGTTGAGTTACCGCTGGGAAGAGTCGCAGCAGGGTCCACCAAGAAAATACTATGAACTGACACCTGAAGGCCAGGCATATCTGTCAGATCTTGATAAATCGTGGGATGAGCTTGTAGAATCAGTTAACCTCATCCGGACCAGTGAACAGCTTATTAACCAATAAATCTTTAAAAAGATGGACAAAACAATCAAAATAAATCTTGGCGGCACACTGTTCCAGATTGATGAGGAGGCTTTCAAAATGCTTCGCCGGTATTTGCATGAAATTGATTCAAGGTTAGGCAAAACTCAGGGAGGAGCTGAGACAATTGAGGATATAGAATCAAGGATTGCCGAAATATTCCAGTCGCAGAAGGGTATCGGTGTAATAACCAGGGAGAATGTTGAAGCAATGATTGCTTTAGTCGGCAAACCTGAAGATTTCGACATTGGC
>Ga0209706_10002036_pt1 | contig 11383 bp, 5 predicted proteins | sample PPLLaktember2015_6_FD_187263 | JGI IMG/M metagenome (GOLD analysis project Ga0209706, IMG submission 187263) | Freshwater sediment microbial communities from Prairie Pothole Lake near Jamestown, North Dakota, USA - PPLs Lake P8 Core (1) Depth... | ecosystem: Environmental > Aquatic > Freshwater...
CATCATCTGGGTCGGCACGGGCGAGGAGTGCGTCCGCAACAGCGTCGCCTGGGGCGACGGCATCTACAAATCGACCAACGGCGGCAAGACGTTCACCCGGATGGGCCTCGAGACGACCCAGACGATCGCCCGCGTCATCCCCCACCCGACCGATCAGGCGGTCGTCTACGTCGCGGCCTCCGGCCATCCCTGGGGCTACACGGGCAGCCGCGGCCTGTTCAAGACGACGGACGGCGGCCTCTCCTGGGTCAAGCTCACGGGCGGCCTGCCCGACGACGGCAAGACCGGGGCCATCGACCTGGTCATGGACCCCTCCGACCCCAATACCCTCTTCGTTGCCTTCTGGCAGCGTCTCCGCCAGCCCTGGCGCTTCGATTCGGGCGGCCCGAACTCCGGCATCTTCAAGACGACCGACGGCGGCGCCACCTGGACGAAGCTCACGCAGGGGCTCCCCACGGGCGACCTCGGCCGCATCGGCCTGGCCATCTCCCGCTCGAATCCCAAGGTCCTCGTGGCCATCGTGGAGGCCTCGTTCCAGCCCCGGCCGACAGTCGGCGCGGGGAACGACATCAAGCCCAACCCCGAGTATGACGACATGACCAAGCTCGGCACGGGCATCTACCGCTCCGAAGATAGCGGCGCCACCTGGACGTTCCAGAGCCGGCAGAACAACCGTCCCTTCTACTACAGCCACATCTACATCAATCCCCTCGAGGACAAGTGGGTCTACTGGCTGGCCACGAGCATGAGCTTCTCGCCCGACGGCGGCAAGACCTGGAGCCAGGTCGGCGGCCTGCACCCCGACTTCCACACGATGTGGATCGACCCGACGAACAAGAACCGCTTCTACGTCGGCCAGGACGGCGGCGCCTCCCTCACCTACGACCACGGGCGCTCATGGGTCTTCTACGACAACCTCACCGTGGCCCAGTTCTATGCCGTCAGCGCCGACATGCGCGACCCCTACTACGTCTACGGCGGCCTCCAGGACAACGGCTCCTGGGGCGGGCCGTCGATGCACCGCGAGGGCCAGCTGCTGACCGATTTCTGGTACAACATCGGCGGCGGCGACGGTTTCCACACCCAGAACGACCCCCGGGACTGGAGGACGGTCTACGTCGAAAGCCAGGGCGGCGCGATCCAGCGCGTCAACGTCGAGACCCGCGAATCCAAGCAGATCCGGCCGACATCCATGAACGTGGTCAATTATAGGGACTACTATCCCCCGGCCCCGCCGGAGAAGAAGGCCCCGGCGGCCAAGCCCGCCGCCAAGCCCGAGGCCAAGGCCCAGCCCGCCTCCACCGAAGAGGCCATGCGGGCCCAGCGGCAGCAGGAGCGCGGCCCCTTCCGCTTCAATTGGAGCTCGCCCATCGTCCTATCCCCCCACAATCCCGAGACCGTCTACATCGGCGGCAACCACCTCTTCAGGTCCCTCGACCGGGGCGATCACTGGATGATCATCAGCCCCGACCTGACGATGAACGACAAGTCCAAGAATTCCCCGCTGAATCCCCCCAAAGGCCCCGGCCCGACCGGCGGCCTCACGCCCGACGTCACCGGCGCCGAGACCTACGGGACCATCATCACGGTCTCCGAGTCGGCCCGAGTTCCCGGCCTGATCTGGGTCGGGACTGACGACGGCAACGTCCAGCTGACCCGCAACGGCGGCGTCAATTGGACCAACGTCCGGGCCGCCATCAAGGGCGTCCCGCCCGGCCTGTGGTGCAGCCGGGTCGAGGCCTCGCGCTTCGACGAGGCCGTGTGCTACGTGACCTTCGACGGCCACCGCTCCGACGATTTCCACCCCTACGTCTTCAAGACGGCCGATTACGGCAAGACCTGGACGGCCATCGCCTCGGGCATCCCCGACGGCCAGCCCGTCTACGTCATCCGCGAGGACCCGGTCGCCAAGAACCTGCTCTTCCTGGGCACGGAATTCGGCGTCTTCTTCAGCCGCGACGCCGGTGCGACCTGGTCGAGCCTCCTCCTGAACATGCCCACGGTCGCCTTCCACGACCTCCTCATCCACCCGCGCGACAACGATCTCATCGCGGCGACGCACGGCCGCGGCCTCTGGATCATGGACGACATCACGGCCCTGCGCAAGGCGACCGACAGCGTCCTCGGCCAGGACGCCGCGCTCTTCGAACCGGGCAAGCCCGGCACGCGCTGGTTCCGCGCCGCCCGCGGCGGCTACGGCCGGGGCGACCTCTTCTTCAAGGGCGAGAATCCGCCCGAGGGGGCCCTGATCCACTTCTTCCTCAAGGACAAGCCCGCGGCGCCGGCGACCCTCGAGATCGCCGACCTCTCGAGCTCCCTGAAGACGACCTATATCCTTGACAAGGCGGCGCCGGGCATCGTCCGCGTCGGCTGGGACCTCCGTTTCGACCCGCCGGCCGCGACGACCCAGACGCTCGTCGGCAATATCAAGAGGCAGATCGACCCGGCTCTCCTGCGGACAGACCTGACCGACGAGCAGAAGGCCTCCCTCAAGCAGGCCCTGGCCGACCTCGGCACATTTGGGACGAACTTCCGCAAGGTCTCTGACATCCAGCGGGCCGTGTTCGCCATCCTCCGTCCGGGAGGCGGCTTCTTCGGGGGCGGGGGCATGCGGGGCGGCATGGGCGGCCAGGTGGCCGAGCCCGGCACCTACTCCGTCAAGCTGACCGTCGGCGGCAAGACCTTCACGAGCAAGGTGGCCGTCCGGCTCGATCCGATTCAGGAAGGCAAATAGAAACCTGGGGACATGTCCTTTGTGTACGTGTCCCCGGATTTAACGAGCTGGACACAAAAAAAAGAAGAGGGCCAGCCCGCGCCCGGTTGGGCCCCGGACGAGGGCTGACCCTTTCAATACTCTACTTGAACAGCGGGTCGGGGCTGACCTTGACCTTCTTGGTGGCGATGTCCTTGCCGTCGACGTTGAGAGTCACATTGTAGAGCCCGTAGTCGACGAGGTTGGCCCCCCGGCCGCGGCGCATGCCGCCGGCCGCCGGCTGCTGCCCGGGTTCCTGCCGCTTGGCCAGGTTCCAGGAGGCCTTCTGCAGGCCCTTCTTGGCGTTGCCGGTGAGCTCCTGGATGAGCGCGCCCTCGAGGTCCTTGATGATGAGCTTGACGGCCTTGGGCTCGCCTTTGAGATAATAGTATAGCGTCGACCCGATCGCCGGGTTGTCGACCTTGGCGTGTTCGCCATATTGCTCGCCCCGCCGCTCCAGGCGGTTCCAGCGGATGACCTCTTCCGGATCGAAGAGATAGGCGTCCTTGGCCAGGTTCTCGGCCGTCATCTCCTTGAGCGGCGCGATGTCGGCGATATAGATGCCCCGGCCGTAAGTGCCGATGACGAGGTCGCGGTCGCGCTTCTGGACGGCCAGGTCGCGGATGATGACGTTCGGCGCCGAGGTCGAGAAGGCCGTCCAGGTTTTGCCCTTGTCGACCGTGACTTGGACGCCGTAATCGGTGCCGGCATAGAGGACGTTGGCATTATCCGGGTCCTCCTCGAGGTCCCAAACCGGGTTCATCATGCCGCCGGAGATATCCTCCCAGGTCTTGCCGAGGTCGCGGGTGACGAAGATCCAGGTCTTGTCCTCGTTGTGGGTGCGGTAGCCGTTGAACGCGACGTAGCAGACGTTCTCGTCGAAGCGCGAAGGCACGACCCGCTTGACCCAGCGGTCAAAGGGGATGAGGGCGCCCTTGACGCCGGGCTTGGCCTTGCCGGTCTTCATGTCATAGAAGCCGGCGGTGATGTTCACCCAGGTCACGCCGCCGTCGGTCGATAACTGGACGTTGCCGTCGTCCGTGCCGGCCCAATAGAGGCCCGGCTTCTTGGCCGACTCGGCGAAGGTGTAGATCGTCGCGTACTGGAGGTTGGTCTTCTTCGACTCTTCGAGCCGCGTCTTGTCCGCCCGGGACAGGTCGGGGCTGATGGTGACGAACGTTCCCGCCTCGCCGCGGCTCAGGGAGCGGTGGACGAACTGTGAGCAGATGTAGACGATACCGGGATTATGGGGCGAAAGGACGATCGGGGCGTTCCACTGGTAGCGTTGGGCGGGCATGCCCTTGGCCAGCTCCTCGGGCGTCGTCCGCTTGGCCAACCCGGATATCTCCCCGGTCGCAAGATTGATGCGGCTCGAAGCGCCGAACTGGCTCTCGTAATACATGTAATCGGGGTCCCACCAGTCGCGGAGGACGAAATAGGCGTCCCCCGTCGGCAGGTAGTTCCAATCGGCGGCGTAGACGCCCCAGGAATTCCGGTTCTGCGAGGGGCCCCACCAGGCGCCGTTATCCTGGGTGCCGCCCATGACGTTGTAGGGTTGCTCGTCATCGGCGGCGATGTCATAGAACTGCTGGGCGCTGATGGTCGACTTCTGGCTCCAGTGCTTGCCGCCGTCCCACGTCTCCCCGGCCCCGCCGTCGTTGCCGCTCATGATGTGGTTGGCGTTGTTCGGATCGAGCCAGAGGGCGCGGTGATCGACATGGAGCTTGTAGGCGCCGGCGTCCCAGCCGGTGGCCTTGAAGGTCTTGCCGCCGTCGGTCGAGACGGTCGTGTTCGTGTCGCAGGCGTAGAGCGTCTGGTCGTTCTGGGCGTCGACGTAGAGCCGGGCGTAGTAGCCGGCCTCGGTCTGGTTGACCAGGGCGCTGCCGCCCGTGTGCTTGTACTCGGTCATCTTCGTCCAGGTCTCGCCGAGATCCGCGGACCGGTAGACGATGCCGGAGCGCTTGACCGGGGCCTGGTTGCGCAGGACCCCGCCGTAGAGCATCTCCAGGACGTGGCGGTTCACGACCTGCGAGCGGCCCTTGGCCTCGGTCGAATCGGCCTTGGGGGCCTCGCGCTTCTGGAGCGATTCGATCTCGCCGATCGCGGCGACGAGGTCCTTGTTCTTGGCGTGGACCTTGCGGGCCGCGGCGTTGAACGCGGCCAGGTCGATGCCGGACTTCGTCAGGAAGTCCTTGTCGGCGATGGCCTCGTTGAGCTTCTTCACGAGCTCGGCCTCGTCGGCGGCGACGATGGGCGTGAACTTGGGGGCCTGCTTGGCCAGCTCGGCGTTGATCTTGAAGGCCTTGAACTTGTCGAAGCTCTGGTTTTCGGCGAACAGCCCTCCGCCACCGAACCCTCCGAAGCCGGCCCGGAAGTTGGCGATGCCGTCCCGCTCGGCCAGCCCGAGGTTGACCTCTTCGTCGATCCGGGCGTAGACGATGTCGGGGTTCTTCGCGAAGATAGCCAGGCCGGCCCGGCCGACATCGAGGTGGTTCGGCAGGCCGCCCTCGAGCTTCTTCCAAGTCTTGCCGCCGTCGGTCGTCTTATAGAGGTGGTTGCCCGGCTGGCGGTCGATGAACGTCCAGGACCGCCGGTAGGTCTTGTAGGCCTGGGCGATGACGACGTTGAAATCGCGCGGGTCGACGACGAAGTCGCCGACTCCCCTGTCAGCCAGGGGCCAGAGCCGCTCCCAGGTCTTGCCGCCGTCGGACGTCTTGTAGAAGCCGCGCTCGCTGTCCATGGCGTTGTCGTAGAGCTTGCCTTCCGCGGCGACATAGACGACCTCCGGGTTCTTGGGATCGACCTGGACCTTGTTGATGAAGTAGCTCTGTGCGAGCCCGACGTGGGTCCAGGTCTTCCCGGCATCAGTCGATTTCCAGACCCCGTTGCCGTGGGAGCTGGAGCGGGCGTGCATGGGCTCGCCGGTGCCCAGGTAGAGGACCTTGGGATCGGACGCGGCGATGGCCAGGGAGGCCATGCTCATGTTGCCGTACTTGTCGAAGATGGGCTCGAAGTGGGTGCCCGCGTCCTCGGTCTTCCACACCCCGCCGCTCGCGGCGAGGACGTAGTAGGTCGTGGTCTGCCCGGGGGGCACGGCGAATTCGGAGATGCGGCCCGAGAAATTGACGGGCCCGACCCAGCGCCAGGTCAGTTGGTTGAGATCGTCGGCCGTGACCTGCGCTTGGGCCAGGACCGCTCCCCCGGCGCCCAGGACGAAGCCCAGGGCCAGGAGGACCATGAGAAGACGGGACGGACGGGTAGGCATCAAGATTCCCTCCTGTGGATTGTGGACGGTTTACGGATAGACGGATTCGGCACGTCGCTTGTTGGACGACGGACGGCCGGAGTTTCTTCCATGTTTCGGGCCCGCCGGGCGGCCGGTCTCGGGGAGCCGCTCGGGCGGAGCCTCAACGATTATCACAGGGGCGGCGGCAAGTCAATCAGAGAGGGGCAGAACAACCTTAGCGCTTGCGGGCGACCATTCGGACGAGGTTCGAATCGGGCCCGCCCCAGTCGCCCGTACCGGTCAGCTCCTGGTAAGTCACGATCTCGAAGCCGGCGAAGGCCTCCCGCGTGCCGCCGGGCGGCAGCGCCCGGACCATCGGCGCGTGGGGCCGTTCGGGCGTGCCGACGAAGTTCTCGAGGATGACCAGGCCGCCCGGCTTGAGCGACGCCTTGATCCGCGCGACGAACGCCGGCTCGTCGATCGGCGCCCAGGCGAAGACCATGACCACCAGGTCCCAGGCTTCGCGGCCGAGGTCGTAGGAGGCATAATCCGACTTGACGCCCGTGATCTTAACCCCGGCCTTGTCCGCGTTCCGGCCCGCCGCGGCGACGGCCTCGCCCGAGACGTCGACCCCGGTCACGGTCCAGCCCCTCGCCGCCAGCGCGACCGCGTTGCGCCCCTGCCCCATGCCGAGGTCGAGGGCGCGGCCCGGCCGGACGTCCTTGACCGCCCCGACCAGGAACTCGCTCGGGATGCTGGCGAACCCATCCACCTCGGGCCGCCCGGTGAGGGCGGGCCGGCCGAAGGTCCTGTCGTAGAAGACCTCGGCCCCCTCCGGCTTGGCCGCGAAGAGCCGCGTGATGACGCCGAATCGCCGTCCGATCTCTTCCTTGGTCAAACCCTGCTTGGCCAGCTCCTCGCCGTACAGGCGGAAGGCGTCCGCATCGGCCGGCGCCTTCTTGAACCAGGCGATGAATTCCTTCCAGACCTGCTCATCGCCGGCCGGAGGCTGGGGTTGGGATAGAGCCGGCGACGGAGCCTGGGAAGGGGTCGGCGCGGGCCCCGTCCGGGAGAAGGCGGCGCTCGTCGTAACGAGCGCGGTGAGAACGAACAGAGCGAATAAGCGGTCTCTTTGGGAGCGGTGATAGTCCATGGATCGACCTTCCTTTCCGTGGAGTATTCGGGCCCGGCCCTTCATCTGTTTAGGATCAGAAGATATGCCCGAAGTTGAAGTAGAGGCCCATGCCCTCGGAGCTCCAGGCGACGTCGACGCGGACGACGAAATCGGGCATGTAGAACCGCAGCCCGGCGCCGGCGTCGACGGCCGTCTCACCGAGGTCGATCTCGCGGAGCGAATGCCAGACCGTCCCCGCGTCGGCGAAGACGTTGCCGCCGAGGCGCCAGACGATCGGAAAACGGTACTCGGCGTTGACCAGGAACTTGCCGTTGTCGAGAAAACGGTTGAGGGGGAAGCCGCGCATGGCGGTATTGACCATGCCCCCGCCGAGCGAGGCGTGATCGAAGAGCGGGATGTCGTCGCCGGCCACGTATTGGCCCAGGGCCCTGACGGCGAAGACGTCCTTGGCGCCGAAGACGCGCTGGTATTTGCGGAGATCGACCGTCAGCCGGTTGAACGCGGCATCGCGGCTGCCCATGAACGCGCCGGACCAGTCGTCCTGGAGGATGAGGCGGAAGCCGCGCGTCGGATGGATCTGGCTGTCGGAGGTGTCGTACTTCAGGGCGAACGTGAGGTAAGGCGCGAAGAAGCGGCCCCGGGCCGCGAGAGCGGCGATCTCATCCTGGAAGGGGCCCACCCGGGGATCGGTGTATTTCAGCCAACGGAAGGTGTAGGCGGCCTCGACGACGAGGCGCGGCGTAAGCCCGCGCCCGAACGTCAGGGGCACATTGATGGTCTCGTGGGTCAGCACGGTCTCGTTCGACTCGGGCGTCCCCGGGCCGAGGCCGTAGAAGCTGTAGTTGAGATACTTGTCGTATTCGGCCTTGAGGTCGAAGGACAGGCCGTATGTCTTGCCTTGGCGGATCTCGAGGTCGGGGATGGAGAAAGTGAAGACGTACCAGCGCTCCCCTCTTGTCGAGTTGAAGAGGATGAGGTCCAGGGATTCCTTTTTGCCGAGATAATCGACGAACTTGATCCGGCCGCCGTAGCCGAAACCGATGTCGGTGTCGTACATGACGATCGGGAACGGGCTGAAGGACCGGTAGGACGCGGGGGCGGGCGTCGTTTCCTGGGCGGAAAGGCCCGACGGGACCAGGATCGTCGCAAGAAAGTAAAAAAGCAGGAGCCGAGCGGGTCGAAGTGCGCTCATGTCCCCTCCCTGTGCCGCATTCTTTTTAGCCCAAGTCGGTCAGGAAAGCAAGCCCCTAGGCGGCCGGGCGGAGGCGCTTCTTGAACCAGGGGCGCAGGGCGTTCATCTTCGCGATCTGCGAGGAGGGGGCGCGCCGGCGGGCCGTCTTGAGCTCGGCGCTGCCCTCGGGGGCGCCCCAGCGGATCTCGATGCTGTCATTGGGGTTGTAGCCCATCTCGAAGGCCTCTTTCCTGCGGAAGATGTCCTCGAGCGTCAGGTCGCGGGACGATCCGTCGGATCCCTTGTAGGAGATCGAGAGCGCCGCCGCCCTTTTGTGCTGGAGGGCCAGAAGCTCCCGGCGGACGGCGTCGGGCGTCTTTTTGCCGCCCGTGTCATAGGCCCCCGGGTTGAGGGCGACCTTGTCGGGGAATTCGAGAATGGTGTCGATGGCGATGAGCAGGCGCAGATCGCGGTTGGGCGTCGAGTAGTCCTCCCACGGCCCGAGGGACTGGAACACCGACTTGCCCGAGGGCATGGGGATGACCGTGCCGGGATGCTCGGTCATGAAGGCCTCGCCGTTGGCCACGGAGCCGACTCGGACGATGAGCTGCTCGTGGAGGGCGCGGAAAAGGTCTTCCAGGGCCGCCTCGGCGTCGAGCGGGTCGGGATTGATGAGCTTCTCCATGGCAGCGTAGAAATCTTCGGGGGCGATCTTCTCCTGCTGGAGGGAGAAGTCGCCGAACTCGGGGCTCGCGGCGATCTCGGCGTTCGACAGCAGCCGCGGCCGTCCGGCTTCGACGACGATGGGCCGGAAGGCCTTGAAGCCGGGCTCGCCGATGACCTCCCCGGTCGTGAACAGGAAATTCCCCTTCCAGAATCGCTTGACGCCGATCGTCCCGTCGGGCTGGGCGTCGGCCCCAAGGAGAAGGCCGGGTTTCTTGCGCGTCTGGCCGACCCAGCGGACCAAAGTGTAGGTGTGCCCGTATGGGTCGGCGAAGACCGTGCCGGGCTTGAGGGCGGAGCGTGAGAGGGGACGGGGATAGTAATCGGTCCCCTCGGCCCGAAGCGCGGTCCGGCCGTTGCCGGCGTGGACCGTGTTCTTGATGAGGTTGAGGAAGCGCCTCATGGCCTCGACCGGGCGGCCTTGTCCGGAGGTACGCTCCGTCCCGCCCGTGATGAAGCGGCCCGCGCGGGGCGGCGCTTCGATCGTGCCCCAGCTCGTCTCGTGGAACCCGAAGGGCAGGCCGAGCTTCCAGGCGAAATAGGCCCGCAGGAAGTAGGGGTTGTCGGCGCAATCCGGCGTCATGTCCAGGGCGTTCGCTCCGGACGGATCATCCTCGCCGAGGCCGAGGTGGTTGTGGAGGAGGTTCCGGGTGCGGTCGCGCGTGACCTCGTGGAGGGCCTTCCAGGTCGAGCGCTCGTCCGCATCCGAGAACAGGGCCTCGATCCAGGCGGCATAGAGGCTCTCGGAGGCCCAGGACCAGCCCCGTTCGACAGCGACGCCGGCGGCGGAGTCGACCGCGGTTTCCTCCCGGCCCTCATTGATGACGACGGAGAAACGCCCGGAGGGAGCGGCGCCGAACTCGGCGGCGACCCAGAACGGCGGGCCCCCTCCCCGCTTCATCGCGAAGGGCTCGATCTCCCCGGACGGTCCGCGGAGGGAGAGCTTGACCTTGGCGGCGTCCGATCCGAAAGCGGCCAGGACGCGGAGCGGCTGGCCGGGACGAGGCGCTTCCGGCGAGACGAGGACCGCCCGTCGCCCGGCGATAGCCGCGGGGGCGGCGGAAAATGGGGACGTTTCTATTTTCGAAATTAATGCATTATTTTTAAAAATAGAAGCGTCCCCATTTTTGTGAAAAGAGTCAGGGCGATCGGCTGCCGCGGACGGCAGGGTCATAGCGATGACAACAGCGAAAACGAGGATCGGATTCCGCCGGCCGCCCTTCATGCGCTCAAACGGGTGGGCGGTCATGGCTGCCGTGGGCGCCCGGTCGGGCCGGACCGGGCTTAGAAATAGTATCTGAAGCCGACCGCTCCGGCCATATCGACGTCGGTCGAGGGGACGAGATCGAGCATGGGCACGACCTCGAGGAACAGCTCGACGGGCGTCCTTTCGAACTCGTAGGAGATGCCGATCGGCACGCGCAGGCTGACGGTCAGGTCATCGGCGAACTTGATCCGGCCGCCGACGCCGTAATAGAGGGCCATCCGGCCCGTGTCGACCCTGAACAGGTTGAAATTGTGGAGAAGCAGGTCGCCGTGGAGCTGGAAGTACCCGCCCCGGGAGATGGACCAGGCGGCGCCGGCGTCGAAGGCCACGGTCTGCCGGTTCCAGAACTTCATGGTCAAGCCCGTCGGCTCGCCGAGGATGATGCCAAGGCCGATGTTGTGGTTGCTGTCGGCAAAGGACAGGCCGGCCAGGCAGCCGAAGAGGACTAAAATGAGAGCGGCTTTTTTCATTCTCGTTGACTCCTTGATCCCTTCCGGTCGCTGAAAACAATACCAAAAATATTTCGAAGGGTCAAACCCCCGTTTTTATGTCGTATGTCACAGGATCCCCGCCAATATTGCCAGGAATAGGGAAAAAAGGTAGGTTTGAGGCCTGGAGGGACAGACGTTGGGACCGACATTGACAGGCCTGTTCAGGAAGCATCGCCCCCGCCGGGAGGCCCTGGCTTTCCTCCGCTACATCGGCCCGGGCCTGCTCGTGACGGTCGGCTTCATCGACCCCGGGAATTGGGCCTCGAATATCGCCGCCGGGGCCGCCCACGGCTACACCCTCCTCTGGATGGTCACCCTGTCGACGGTCATGCTGGTCGTCCTCCAGCACAACGTCGCCCATCTCGGCATCGCCACGGGGCTCTGCCTCTCGGAAGCGGCGACCAAGTACATGCGGCCGGCGGCCTCGCGCCCCATCTTGGGAAGCGCCGTCCTGGCCGCGATATCGACGGCCATGGCCGAGATCCTGGGAGCGGCCATCGGGCTGCGCATGCTCTTCCCCTGGCTCCCCTTGCAGGCCGCGGCCGTCCTCGTCTTGGGGACGGTGTTGGCCCTGCTCTTCTCGAGCTCCTATCCCCGCCTCGAAAAATGGATCATCGC
>Ga0209706_10002038_pt1 | contig 11375 bp, 8 predicted proteins | sample PPLLaktember2015_6_FD_187263 | JGI IMG/M metagenome (GOLD analysis project Ga0209706, IMG submission 187263) | Freshwater sediment microbial communities from Prairie Pothole Lake near Jamestown, North Dakota, USA - PPLs Lake P8 Core (1) Depth... | ecosystem: Environmental > Aquatic > Freshwater...
CGCGCTTCCTCCAGCCGCTTGAGGACGGCCGGCATGCGGCCCCAGTTGGCTTTTCCGGAGGTCTTGAGGTGGTAGATCTCCGCCGGGATCGACGCCTCCCGGGCGATACGGAAGACCTCGTCCAGGCTGGCGTCGAGGCCGCCGCTATGGTCGTCCCCTTCGTCCCGCTGGTGCGTGATGTAGCTCCCGCCGTAGGAAGCGGCGACGCGGGCCAGGGCGATGATCTCTTCCGTCGAGGCGAAGCGGTCGGGCACATAGATGAGCGCCGTCGACAGCCCGAGGGCCCCGTCCTCCATCGCCCGGGCCACGGCCGCCTTCATGGCCTCGAGCTCGTCGGGCCGGGCGGGCCGGTCTTCCTTGCCGATGACGAGATTGCGGATGCCGCCGGCGCCCACGAACGTTCCCAGGTTGACCGCGGACCGCACCCGCCGGAACGTTTTCCAGTAGCCGGCCAGCGTCGTCCAATCGGGGGTCACCCCGTATTGGGCCCAGACATCCCGGCTTTCTTCGATCATCCGTTGGTTCAGCGGGGCGATCGACGAACCCTCGCCCGTGATCTCGGTCGTGATCCCCTGGGTGATCTTGCTGGCGACGCGATTATCGACGAGCATCTTGTATTCGGATTGCCCCATCATGTCGATGAACCCGGGCGCGACGACAAGGCGCGAGGCGTCGATCCGGCGCCTGACCGCCGCCTTGGCGAGATCGCCGATCGACGCGATCCGGTCGCCGATGACCCCGACGTCGGCCCGGAACCACGGCGCGCCGGTCCCGTCGACCACGCGGCCGCCCGCGAAGATCAGATCATAGACGCGTTCCTGGCCGGGGCCGGGACCGGATGCGAGGATAAGGCCGACAACGGCGCCGAAAAGGATCCGTCTTGGCAGAGCACCCATGGCATCCCTCCAGCTATCTGAGCCAGGCGTCGAGAAGGGCTTTCTGCGGGGCGGTCGGGTATTCATGTTCGTTCCTCCGGGGATGGGCCAACGACGGGTATACCGCAGGCGAGGGAGGGAGTCAATTCACCTGTCGATTAACCTTCAGGGGTGATGGACCTCATGGGAGCGGCGGGCGAGAATGCGCTTCCCGGAGGACTTTGAAATGGATAACCGGAAGGACAAGAGGTTTGGAGAGCGGAACCCCGTTCTCATAAGGGAAGCCGGCCAGGCGCCGGGGATCACCGCCCACGGCGGGATCAATGCCTTTACTCACGACATTTCCGTTTCGGGGGCCCGGATCAGCAGCCGGGTGGATTACCCCGTCGGCTGCGTCATCCGGATCGACATCGACCTCAGGAGAACCCGTCAAACCCTCAGGCTGGACGGCGAGGTCGTCTGGACCCGGAAGAGCGAGAACGGCCATCGGTTCGATCTCGGGGTCGAATTCGAGCATCGCATTCCCGACACGATCCTGTCTTTGATCAAGCATTTCTACGGAAAGGGGGTCGGGATCCCTTCCTCGGTCTCCTGAACCCGCGACACATCCCTGATCCGGCTGTTGACATTTCAGCCCCCCGGACCCTATATAGAAGCCAAGGCGCAGGCCCGCCAACGGAGTGAAAGGCAGGTTTCGTTTGTCAAAAAGATCCAGGTTCAGGATAGACCGTCAGGTCGCGCTGATCGTGATCGCGGCCGCCTTTTCGGGGGGGCTCTCAGCCGCGCCTCAAGCCGCCGCCGGCGGTCCCGGCCAAGCCGCGACGCTCGCGGTCAAGCCTCCGGACGAAGAAAAGCCTTCATATTTCACCGATCTCTGGCAGCTCGACAGGAAGACGCGGGGATCCAAGCCGGGCATCACCTTCCACCGGTCCAACTACGCCCTCGCCGCCTCGTATAACTTCTCGCCCAACCCGGCGCCCCTGCAGGAAGTCGACCCGGCCAAGACGCTCGCGAAACCGGAAGTCACGTTCCAGCTCAGCTTCAAGGCCCGGCTCTGGCGGGACATCTTCGGGAAAGACATGGTCCTTTGGCTCGGCTACACCCAGAGGTCCTTCTGGCAGCTCTACAACTTCGACGACAGCTCGCCCTTCCGGGAGACGAATTACGAACCGGAGGTCCTGCTCAGCATCGGCACCCGCTTCAGCCTTCTCGGCCTGAAAGGGCGCTTCATCCAGCTCGGGGTCAACCACCAATCGAACGGCCAGTCGGAGCCTTTGTCGCGGAGCTGGAACCGTCTCGTTGCCAACGTCGGGATCGAACGGGGCAACCTCTCGATCCTCTTCAAGGGCTGGTACCGCATCCCGGATGTCGACGACGACAATCCCGGGCTGACGCACTTCACCGGCAACGGGGAGCTCTGGGCTTACTATTTTCTGAAGAGGCACCGGCTCGGCGTCATGGTCCGCGACAACCTGAATTTCCGGGAGAACCGGGGCGCCCTCCAGCTCGAGTGGAGCTTTCCGATCTTCGCCGTCATGGCCGGCCACATCCAATACTTCCTGGGATACGGCGAGAGCCTTCTTGACTACAACCACCGCGTCCACCGCATCGGCTTCGGTTTTATCTTCTCGGATTGGTACTGACCGCTAGAAGCTCAACTGCAGCCGCACCCCCGCGCCCTTGGGCAGGACGAACGGGGACGCGTTGAGCTGCAAGCCTCGTCGGGCCGCGATGCGCGCATTGCGTTTGCTGACGGCCCGCTTGACGGTCGCCAGGTCGAGGATGGCCGAACCGGCCAATCCGCCGAGCCATACTAATCCCCAGGATGCGGACAGGTCGTCATTGAGGAACGCCGCGATCGCTGCGAACGTGACGCCAACCCTCAGCCCGGCCGACAGCAGGCCGCGTCCCCAGCAGCCGCCGTAGAAGAAACCCAGGGAAGGGCCGAAAGCTATTCCGGCCCAGGCGACATACCCATTGCGGGAGTACATGGACGCCAGGGCGGCGACGGTCCCGGCCACGCTGAGACCTAAGGCCGTATTCGCCGAGGGCAGGCCCGGGTAGGCAACCCCGGGCGAGACTGGGGCCTGGCCCTCATTCTGGCCTTGGCCGGCGACGGGCACGACAACAAGGCAGAGACCGAGCAGGATCAGGACCGCGCTCCCCCGACAAGTCCTGCGGTTTCTCATGACTTCTCTCCTTTCCGGATCGGGCTCCCTCATTTCCTTGGATAATGTAGAGCCGGACGGGGTGAGAGATGTCAGGCTTATGTCAAGATTTTGTCAGTTTTTGCTTTGGCGGAAGCCTTCCCGACCGTCAGGCGGCCCCAACGGCCCGCTTCAGTGCCTCGATGTTGGCCGCGGCGACCTTTTCGCCCCGCATCGCGATCCGCCCCGGTTTCGAAAAGCTGAGGACGCCCAGGTCGACCGGGACCCTCAGGACGAGATCGGCGTGCCTGGCCCTCTCCTCGAAGGACGCGGCGGAGGCGACCTCGATCGTCCTCTGGACGATCTGGAACGTGCTCTTGATCTTCTCCCTCGGCATCCTCTTGACGGGCCGGTGAACGTCGACGAGGACCGCCACCTCCGCTCCCGCGCTCCTGGCGGCCTCGACGGGAGCGCTGTTGAGGACCCCGCCGTCGAGAAGGAGCATCCCGCCCATCCGGACCGGGGGGAAGACGAGCGGCAGCGACATCGTCGCCCGAAGGGCGCGGCAGAGCTTGCCCCGGGTGAACAGGATCTCCCGGCCCGAGACGAGATCGACGGCGTTGCACATGAACTTGATCGGCAGGTCCTCGATGCGGACGCCGCCGACGCAGCTCTTCAGATAGGCTTCGATCGCGTCTCCCTTGTCCACGCCGATCTTGCTGAAGATCCTGTTCCTGTAGTCGGACAGCAACAGGTATTCGAACAGGTTCCGCGACCGCTTGAGGGGCCCCCGGCGCCGCGCCTTGTCGGCGGCTTCGTCGAGGCCCATGCCATAGAGCATCTTCGTCAGCTTGTCCCCGGACAGGCCCGCCGCGAAGAGCCCCCCGACGAGCGCCCCCATGGACGTTCCGGCGATGATGTCCGGGACGAGGCCGTGATCTTCGAGGACCCTGAGGACGCCGATGTGCGCCAGCCCCCGGGCGCCGCCGCCCATGAGGACAAGGGCCCAGATCTTGGGGGCTTTCATGAGGGTTATCCCAAGGATATCACCGTGCCGGAGGCCCCGTCAACGGAGGCCGGCGAAGGGGGTGAGATATCACCGCCTGAATCACCTCCCTGGGTGATTGCCCCCGGGCGCCGGCGGCGGCACAATGGCAGGCGAAGAGAGAACGATCACTCGGCAGGAGCCGGACATGTTCGAGAGACGCAAGAGAAACCGGTTCGTCGAACGGAACGAGGTCCTCCTCCGGACCGTCGTGGACAAGTACCAGGGGGCCGGCATCGCCGCCCACACCTACGACCTGTCCACGGGAGGGGCGAGGATCGTCACGTCGAAAAGCTATCCCGTGGGCTCGGTCATCAGGGTCCGCCTCAACCTCGCCGGCTCGGACCAGGTCGTCAACCTCGACGGGGAAGTCCGCTGGCTCCGTCAGAAGGACAACGAGGACGCCTACGAGATCGGGATCGAGTTCGAGCGGTTGACGTCCCAGGCCGTGCTCGCCCTCATCCGGCATCTCTATAGCCGGCACGAGGGCATTCCCTCGACAGTCGTATAAACTACTTCCCGCCTTTCAAGTAGAATCCCGCCACCCTGAGCGCCATGTCCGCGGCGTCGAGGTCCGAGCGGTTGGCCAGGACGATGACCGTGAGACCGTCGGCAGTGAAGCGCTGGATGGCCGTCCGGAAACCGGCCGTTTCCCCGTAATGCCACATCCGGGGATGGCCCTGCCACGCGTCGAGGAACCAGCCGAAGCCGTAGTCGGCCGGCTTGCCGTCGGGCCCGACGGGTCCCTTGCCCGGGACGCGCACGGGGGTCAGGGCCGGCGCCATGTCGGCTTCGCTGAGCAGGAGGTGCCGGCGGAGGCCCTCGTCCCAGAGGGTCAGATCATAGAGGGACGAATAAACCCCGCCGTCCCCGAGCGTCGCCGAGGTCCGGCTCTGGTCGGTGAAGCGCCACCGGCCGTCCTCCTTCGTGTAGCCGAAAGCGCGGTCGGAGACGCGCGTCCGGCCGCGGACGAGGGCCACGGTGTTGTCCATCTTGAGGGGGGCGAAGACGCGCTCGCGGAGGAATGTCGGGAAGGATCGGCCCGAGACTTTCTCCACGATGAGACCGAGCAGGACGTAGCCCGAATTGCTGTAGCGCCAAAGGGCCCCCGGCACGAACCAGCCGGCCTTCTGGGCCTTCAGGAGTTCGAGGACGCCGGCGTCGTCGATCTGGGACTCCTCGACGGAGAGGGAGGGATCGGCCGGCGGCATGAGGTCCTCGTAGTCGGGGAGGCCCGAGGTGTGGTCGAGGAGATGGCGCACGGTGATGGCCCGGCCGTATTCCGGGAAGTCCGGGAAGAGGCCGGTCAGGCTGTCCTCGTAGCGGAGCTTGCCGTCGCGAACGAGCATCATCACCGCCATCGCGGTGAACTGCTTCGTGACCGAGGCCAGGCGGAAGGCCGTCCGGCCGTCGATCGGGCGCATGCCCTGCATGTCCGCGACGCCGCGCGTGCCGAGATAGGCGACCCGCCCGTCCTTCAGTACGAGGATCCCCGCGCCCGGCTCGCGCGCGGAGCCGGCGGCAGCGAGGAGGGCATCGGCGAGCTTGTTCGGCTTGTCCGCGGCCGCGGCGGCGAGGGGCAGGGCCAGGAGGAGTATCGCAGCCAGCTTCATGAAGGGTCCCATGGGAATATCCATTGCCAGGGCATCGTAGACCAGCGGGCCGGGGAATTCAAGGGCCGGCCGCCGGGGCGTCATTCGAACTTGAAATGCCGCTCGCGGAACAAGCGCAGGCAGGCGTCGACGACCTCGCGGTCGTAGAGGATGCCCCGCTTCTGGGCGATCTCCTCGAGGGCCGCCCCGATGCCCAGGGCGGGCCGGTAGGGACGGTGGGAGGACATGGCCTCGACGACGTCGGCGACGCAGAGGATCCGGGCCTCGAGCAGGATCTCCTTGCCGGCCAGGCCCTGGGGGTAGCCGGAACCATTGACGAGCTCGTGGTGCTGGTGGACGATCTGGGCGATCGGCCAGGGGAAATCGATCTTGCTGAGGATCGTGTATCCGGCCTGGGCATGCATCCGGATCATGGCGTACTCGAGCTCGGTCAGCTTGGTCGGCTTGCTCAGGATCTCGGCGGGGACGTAGAGCTTGCCGAGGTCGTGGATGACGCCGGCGATCTCGATCGCCTCGCACCGGTCCTCACCGAGGTCCATCTCGCCGGCGATGGCCCGGGCCAGCCGCGTGACGCGCTCCTGGTGGCCCGCCGTGTACGGGTCCCTCATCTCGATGGCCGAAGCCAGCGAGTCGATCGAGGCCTTCAGGGTCGTCCGGAGCTTGGCCAGGCCTTCGCGGAGACTCTCCTCGGCCTTCTGGCGGTCCGTGACGTCCTGGACGAGAGAGGTCACGCCGATGACCTGGCCGTCGTCGCCGACGAGCGAGGTGTTGTACCACTCGCAATAGATGACCCGGCCGTCCTTGGTGACGTTCTCGTTGGTGCTGCGCTGTCCGCCGCGGCCGGCCATGAGGTCGGCCCAGACCTTGTCGATCTGGTCCTTGAAGGCCTGGGGCACGATGAAAGCGGCGTGCCGGCCGATGGCCTCGGCCTCCGCGTAGCCGAAGATCCGCGCGGCGGAGTCGTTCCATTTGAGGATCTTGAAGTCGGTGTCCCACTCGATGACGGCGAGAGGGGTCTGCTGGATGTGGAGGGACAGCCGCTGCTGGTTCCGCCGCAGCCTGTCCTCGGCCCGCTTGCGCTCGATCGACCGGGCGACCTGGGACGAGACGAACTCGAACATCCGCAGCTCGGCCTGTCCGTAAGCCTTCGGGTCCTCATAGTGCTGGACGACCATGGCGCCGATCGTCATGCCGTCCGCGACCAGGGGGACGCCCAGCCAGATGGCCGACGGCGCGCCGACAAGCTCGACCTCGCCGCTTTTCCGGAGGGCGCGGTCCGTGGCCTCGTCGCAGAGCACGGGCCGGCTCGTCCGGATGACGTACTCGGTCAGGCCCTTGCCGGGCTTCACGGGCTCCGGCGGCGCGTCCTCCTCATCCACGAAATAGGGGAAGCTGATGAGGTCCGCGTTCCGGTCGAACATGGCGATGTAGAAGTTGCCGGCCGGCATGACCGTGGCGATGATCTCGTGGACGGACTTGTACAGGTCCTCGAGGCTCGGCGATTTGTCCGCGGCCTGAGTGATGCGGTAGACGGCGTTCTGGAGGAGTTCGGCCTGCTTCCGCTCGGTGATGTCCTGCATCATGCCGATCATCCGCCGGGTCCCCCGGTCCTCGTCGACGAGGAAGAAACCGCGGTCGTGGACCCAGCGATACCCGCCGAGTCCGTGCCGGAAGCGGTAGTCGACGTCGAAGGTCTTGCCGGCCTTCTCCGCTCCCTCGAGGACGCGGACGGCCTCGGCGCGGTCCTCGGGGTGGATCCGCTCGGTCCACTCGACGATGCCGCCCATGTCCGCGAGGCCATAGCCGAGGACCTGTTCGAGGCTGCCGCTCCAGTCGATCAGGCCCGTGGCCGGGTCATAATCGTAGACGACCTGACCCGAGGCCTCGATGACGAGCTCGAACCGCCTCTCCCAGGCCGAGGCCTCTTCCTCGCTCCTCTTGAGCCCGGAGATGTCGTTGGCAATGCCCATGATGGCGGTCCGGCCCCCGACGCGGAGGGGGAACGTCCGGATCTCGACCGGGACCTGGCGCCCGTCCTTGCCGGTGAGGACGAACTCGTCCGGACCCGTGGGCCGGCCCAGGACGTTCTGGGCCAGGAGGCCGGCCGCCCTGACCAGCTGGCTCTTGGTGAGGAGATGCGTTTTGAGGAAGTTCTTGCCGATGAGCTCCGCGCGGCCGAACCCGAGCATCCGCTCGGCTTCGATGTTCCCATCGATGAAACAGCCCTTGAGGTCCATGAGGTAGAAAGCGTAAGGGGCGTAATCGAAAAGAAGCTTCAGCCGGTCGAGAGAGAGCTCCCTTCCGACGCCGGTCCCGTCCGCGGGCGTCAAGCCGTCCCAGGCCGCCTCCGGCCCGGCGGCGCCGCCGCCGGAAAGGTCCGCCTCAGCCCGCAATCCCAGCGAACAGATGGGCAGTCCGGCGAGCGGGCCCAGGAGGTCGGGCTTGCCCTCGGGGGCTTCCGATACGGCGAGGGGAGAACGGCCGAAGATCCGCATGATAACCTCGGGGACATTGTGGGGCCGCGGGGCGGGTCGGGCCATCCCCTCCAGGAATGGAAAGAGGGGTGATAATCGGGCCGGATCTCTCACCTCCAGCGGGGGGGGTCAGATCCGGAGCAGGTAGGAGACCTTGAGGGTGATGGAGTAGCCGCCGATGCGGCCAAGGACATCGTTGCGCTCGCTCTTCTTGAACGCGAGCTGGACGATGTTGCCGGCCCCGAAGTAATAGCCGACGAGGAAATCGAAGCTGTATTGCTTCTCCTCGGTCTCGCCGAGGAGGCGGGTATTGACGAACAGGCTCCGGGTGATCTGGTAATGGAGGGCCGTTTCGTAGGACAGGGCGTTGTAGGGCTCCTGGCCGGTGGCGTCGACCGTTTGCCGGATCCAGTCGCCCTCGAACGACCACTGGAGATTGCTCCGGGGCGCGAGGACCACCCCGCCTTCGACGGACGTCTGCGAGCCGGGGACGACCGTGGTGAAGCCCTCGGTGTCGGAATAGACGCCGCGCTTGTCCCAGCCCCCTTCGAGGCTGACCTCCTTCAGGAAACCGCCCCGCTCCCAGTCGAAGTCGAGGTTGAAGCCGTAGGTCTTGATGTAGTCGGGGGTCCAGACGAGGCGGTCGCCGGCGTCGCGGACCTGGTACTTGCTCCGGCCGAGATCGAAGCCGCCGTGGATATCGATCCGGTTGAAGAGATCCGAGAAGACCATGACCTCCATTCGTTCGCCGGTGGGGTTGCCGAACGAATCCTGGCGGACCTCCCCGCCGGCGTCGAAGCTGAGACGCTTGAACAGGCCCCGGTCGTACCTCCAGGCGTAGCCGGCATTGAGCTCGAAGGACTGGTAGTCGATCTGGTCGATATAGCCCGTGCTGATGTCGACGTTGTCCTCGACGCGCTGGAAGCCGCCCCAGGCCTGCAGGCCGGCGTCGGGCTCCCGCTCGAAGCCGAGCGAGTAGACGCCGTTGCGGGCGTTGGCCGCGCCCGCGTTGAAGGTCCGTGCGGCCAGGCCCCGGATGTAATAGAAGCTGCCGAAGTTGAAGTTGAAGTCGAGAGCGAGGTTCTGGTTGCTGGCCTCGCCGTCCTTGACCCCGGCGTAATAGACGCCGACCTGGGAGTTCTTGAAAATGTCCTTCTGGACGCGGAAGACGCCGAAGGCGGAGTTGCGGGGGTCCTCGCCCTCGCCGACGTCGACCTTGTTGAAGGCGCCGAGGATGCCGAACCCGAAGCCGCCCGTCTTGCCGGAGACCTTGGCCGCGAACCTCGGATTGCGGACGCGCCGGGAGTAGAAAAGACTGAGGTCGGCGCCGTCATAGCCGTCCCCCCCGGACAGGCTGAAGTAGCGGCTGCCCTCGGTGAAGAAGGGACGGTTCTCATCGAGGTAGTTCTCGTAGGGCGACAGCTGAGGGATGAAGGGGTCGGACTCGACCTCGCTGAAATCAGGGCTGGCCGTGACGTCGAGATAGAGGTTGGGCTTGATGCCCCACTTGACGTCGAGGCCGGCCGCGGCCTTGGTATCGCGCTGGCCCTCCTGGCCCGACGTCCGGACGCCGGCGTAGGGGAAGAACTCGAGGTTGTAGCCGGGCCGGAGGCCGGTCAGGCCGCAGAGCTCGCCGGTCTGCTGGAGCTGGGGCAGGTCGCGATCGACGTCCGTCCAGTAGTCCGTCTCATTGAGGCGGTGGATGTAGCGCTCGAAGTTGACGCCCCAGATATCGAGCTTCTGGGCCGAGAAACGGAGCGACTTGAAGGGGATGGCCATCTCGGCGCTCCAGCCGTCCGGCCGCATGACCGCTTCGGACCTCCAGATCGTCTCGACGGAGTTCTTCTGGACGCCGCGCGGATTGACGGCGAAGGTGATGCTCGTCCTCTTGTCGTTGTAGGCGTCGAGGATGAGCTCGATGGCGTCGTTCTCGTCCCACTCGTTGCGGGGCGTCAGCTCGGCCCAGATCCTGTCGGGCTGGGAGTCCTTCATGAGGAAGGCGAAATAGAGGTGATCCTGGTCGAAGGCGGCCCAGACGAAGGTCTCCTCGGAGGCCTTGGCGCCGTTGATGGGGTCGTATTGATAGAAACCGGAGACGGGCTCGACGGATTGCCAGCAGGCGTCGTCGATGAGGCCGTCGATCTTGGGCGGGGGCACCGTGATGCAGCGCACGTCGAGGCGCTTGGCGGGCTCCTGCGCGGCGAGCGAAGCAGCGAAGAGCGCCGCGAGCGCCGGAAAGGCCAGCCGGAGCAGCGTGCGGCGTCGGCGATCGGGCATCCTGGGGGCTCCTAAAAGACAGTAGTATGCCACATGCTTTTTTTGGACGAATCGGCCCGGGATTTCTTCCCCGTCCTCAGTAGCGCCAGCTCGTGAGGTCCGCGCCCTTCGGGGCCGTGGCCTCGATCCGGTCGACGATCCGCGGCAGGAACATCTGGTGGTAGCGGAGGCGCGAGATCGCGTTCGGCCGCTCATGGTCGCCGTTCCAGCAGTGCTCCGCCCGGTCGCCGTAATCGATATCGCCGCCGTAATAGGGGTCCTTCGTGCTTTCGAGGAATGCTTCCGCCAGGTAAACGGCGTTGTTCAGGTAGTAGTTGTCCATGTCGCCGACGTAGATCGAGATCTTGCCCTGGAGCTTGGGCCCGAGCGTCTTCCAGTCCCGCTCGAGGATGTGGACGAGGTCGAAGCTCTCCTTCCAGTATTCGGCGACCTTCCGGTCGATCTCGCCGGTGAGCTTGTCCCAGATCGGCTGCGGATAGCCGTCGGCGCCGACGGGCCCGAACACGGCCTGCCAGATGTCCCACTGGTCGCCCGACCGGCCGTGCGTCGCCAGCGCGAGCTCGCGGAGGTTCGTTTCCTCGAGGGTCGCGCTGACCTCGCCGAGATAGTTGCGCAGGCCGGGCCGGGGCGTCCGCTTCCACTGGCTGTCGACGTAATAGGCGTTCCGGTGCTCGTAGATGTTGACGACCGTGTAGGCGCGGAAGTCGATCGGGTCCGGACAGCAGGCGAAGCAGCCGTTGAATTCGTCGGGATAGAAGACCTGGGCGGCCAGGGCCTCCCAGCCGCCGGTCGAGCCCCCGTAGAGGAAGCGCGCCCAGCCCTGGCCGAGCCCGCGGTATTTCTTTTCGATGTAGGGGATGAGCTCCCGGACGATGGCGTCCCCGTACGGGCCGAGGTTGGCGGAATTCACGGCGTAGGAGTCGTCGTAATAGGGATTGGCGTGC
>Ga0209706_10002040_pt1 | contig 11372 bp, 11 predicted proteins | sample PPLLaktember2015_6_FD_187263 | JGI IMG/M metagenome (GOLD analysis project Ga0209706, IMG submission 187263) | Freshwater sediment microbial communities from Prairie Pothole Lake near Jamestown, North Dakota, USA - PPLs Lake P8 Core (1) Depth... | ecosystem: Environmental > Aquatic > Freshwater...
TTCTCGTTCCACGCCGACCGCCACGATCCGACGGAGCTGTACCTGCAGCTCGAGGATCTCTGGTCGAGCCCGCGCCTGATCGCCCCGGCCGCCAACCGCCGCGACGCGGAGGACGTCACGCGCCGCTTCCTGGCGCAGCTCCCCGCCTGCCTGGAGGGCGCCCTCGACCGGCTCGAGGCCGAGGGCGGCGGCGAGATGCTCGGGCGCGCCGCGGAGGACGTGGCGCTGCTCGGCCACGTGGCCTCGCGCTTCGTGACCGACAAGCAGCTCGACGCGCACCCGCAGCTCCGCATGGCGCCGCTCCACCTGCGCAAGCTGGTGTACCGCGCGCTCTGCATCGTGATGGGCCGCCGCGTGAGCCCCGGGTTCCTGGAGCGCTACCGCAGCGGCGAGGCGGAGCTCGACACCGAGCGCGAGTTCGGCGCCTTCTACGCCCTCGCCGGAGACGACCAGGACGCCATCGACCGCTGCGTGGTGGGCGCGGCGGAGCGCGCCTTCTATCGCTGGGTCGAGGACGTCTGCCTCGACGAAGGCAACCGCGCCTTCGAGCGCGAGGCGTCCCCCTTCGCGGACCGGGCGACGGAGGTGCTGGCCGCGGTGGCGGCGAGCGGGCACGGGCCGGTGGCGCGCGCGCGCGAGCTCTCGTCGTTCCTGCGGCGGCCGGGAAACCGCGACTGCGCGCGCGTGCTCGAGAAGCTCGAGCGCTGGTTCCTGCGCCAGTACGACGTGCACCACGGCGCCGTGGTGCTGAACCACGCCGCGCGGCTGGCGGAGGGGCGCAGCGAGCCCGACCGCGTGCTCTCCTGGCACTCGCGCCCGGCCTACCTCGCGGCGCTGCTGCTGCCGGGCCTGCCCTTCCTGGCGGCGGTGTTCGCCTACCGCGAGCCCTGGCGCGAGGCCCTCGACATCTGGGCGTCGGTCGAGGTGGTGCTGGTGATGGCGGTAGCGCTCTGGCTGTTCTTCTACCGCTTCCTCTGGCGCCGCGACCTCACCTTCTTCCACGCCTCGGTGCCGCGCATCGCCGCCGGCATCATCGTCGGCTACCTGCCGGTGTTCCTGATCGACGAGGTCTGGGACCTCGCCGGCCAGTCGGCGGCCACCCTCGCCACGGTCGTGGTGATGCTCGGCGCCCCGACGCTCCTCTACCTGTACGTGGAGGTGCAGCGCCGGCTGCGCGACCCGGCCGTGGCCTTCCGGCGCGCCCTCGACGTCTTCTTCCTCGGCCTGCTCCAGTCCGCAGCCTTCGGCCTGGTGGCGACCAGCCTGCTGGGGCCGCTGATGTCGGGCCGCAACTGGGGCGAGGCCCAGGCCGCGCCGGTGCTCGGTTACCTGCCGCGCGTCCTCGGCATCGAACCCTTCGCCGCCTTCCCGACCGCCGTGCTCCTGATGAGCTTCCTCGCCTTCTTCATCGGCACCTTCCTCCAGCTCCTCTGGGAAGAACTCCCGATCACCGAGCCGATGTAGAGGGGGGACGGAGTCAACTAATCAACTAAGTCCCCCCGCGGGTCGAGTTAGTTGATTAGTTGACTCCGTCCCCGTTCGTGCCCGTGCATGCCCCGCGGGAAGGGGTACCCTTTTCGATTCCGGAGGCGCCGTACCCGCGATGGCCGAGATCACGATGTACACGAAGTCCTGGTGCCCGTACTGCGATCGCGCCAAGCGGTTGCTGAGGGAGAAGGGACAGACCTGGACCGAGATCGACGTCGAGCAACACCCGGAGCGGCGGGCGGAGATGGTGAAGCGCTCCGGCCGTACCACGGTGCCCCAGATCTGGATCGGCGAACGGCACGTCGGCGGCTTCGACGACCTCGCGGCCCTCGAGCAGGCGGGGGAGCTCGACGCCCTGCTCGGCAGTCGGCCCGCCCACCCGGGCGGGGCGGAGGCCGCCCCCGAGCGCGTGCGGCTGCTGATCGTCGGCAGCGGCCCGGCGGGCTACACCGCGGCGATCTACGCCGGTCGCGCCGAGCTGGCGCCGGTGGTGCTGGCGGGCCTCCAGTTCGGCGGTCAGCTCATGCTCACCACCGACGTCGAGAACTACCCCGGCTTTCCCGAGTCGATCAGCGGCCCGGAGATGATGGAGAAGTTCCAGGCCCAGGCGGAGCGTTTCGGCGCGCGGATCCTGTTCGAGGACGCCACCCACATCGACCTCGGGAGCCGGCCGTTCCGCGTCGAGACGGCGGAGCGCGGCGTCTTCCTGGCCGACGCCCTGATCCTCGCCACCGGCGCCTCGGCGCAGTGGCTGGGCATCGACTCCGAGAAGCGCCTGATGAACAAGGGCGTCTCGGCCTGCGCCACCTGCGACGGCGCGCTGTTCCGCGGCAAGGCGATGGCGGTGGTCGGCGGCGGCGACACGGCCATGGAGGAGGCGCTCTTCCTGACGCGCTACGCCACCAAGGTCACCGTGATCCACCGCCGCAGCGAGCTGCGCGCCTCGAAAATCATGCAGGAGCGCGCCCTCGCCCACGAGAAGATCGAATTTCTCTGGGACTCGGTCGTCGAAGAAGTATTGGGGGACGAGTTCGTGACCGGCGTCCGGGTGAAGAACGTGAAGACGGGCGCCACCCAGGAGGTCCCGCTGGAAGCCGTGTTCGTCGCGATCGGCCACAAGCCCAACACCGAGCTGCTGCGCGGCCAGCTCGCCGTCGACGGCGTCGGCTACCTGAAGGTCGAGCCCGGCACGACGCGCACCGGCGTCGAGGGCGTCTTCGGCTGCGGCGACGTCGTGGACCCGACCTACCGCCAGGCCGTCACCGCGGCCGGCACCGGCTGCATGGCGGCGATCGACGCCGAGCGCTGGCTGGCCGCCCAGGGCATCGAGTAGGCGGAGAGCGGCGGGAGCATGGCGGTCACCCGGGAGCGGCTCGAGCATCTGATCGCGCGCTCCGCCGACATCGTCGTCGGGACGGACCGCGGGGGCACCGTCGTGTACTACAACGACGGCGCCAAGAAGACGCTCGGCTACGCCCCCGAAGAGGTGCTCGGCGCCCACGTCCGCATCTTCTACCCCGACCTCGACGAGGCCCGGCGCGTGATGAAGGCGATGCGGAGCGCCGAGAGCGGCGGCGAGGGCGGGGTCGAGACCTTCCGCACCACCTTCGTCTCGAAGGCCGGCGAGCACATCCCGGTGGCGATCTCCGGGGCCGTGCTCTACGACGTCCTCCCCTCGGGCGAGCGCGTCGAGGACGGCACCATCGGCTTCGCCAAGGACCTGCGCGAGATCCTCGCCAAGGACCAGCTCGCCACCCTCGGCGAGGTCGCGATCGGCGTCTCCCACGAGATCAACAACCCGCTGGCGGTGATCCTCAACCAGACGGCGCTGCTCGAGCACGACATCGCGCGCCTCGCCGGCGAGGCCGAGTGCGCCGTCGAGGTGGAGCGCCTCGACGCGATCCGCCGCGAGATCGCGCGCATCTCCGAGATCCTCGAGCGCCTCACCGAGATGGCGAGCGGCGACACCTACGAGACCGTCGACTACATCGGCCCCGCGCGCATGGTCGACCTGCGCCGCAAGGAGGTGCGCCAGGCGGAGTCCGACGGCCGCCTGAAGGGCGCGCGCATCCTGGTGGTGGACGACGACGGCGGCATCCGCCGCTCGCTGACCGAGATCCTCGAGATCGACGGCTGCGTGGTGGAGTCGGCGGGCGACGGCGAGGAAGCGCTCGCCAAGCTGGAGGCCGCCCGCTACGACGCCGTGGTGACCGACGTGGTGATGCCCAAGATGGACGGCCACGAGCTGTACATGGCCATCCGCGAGCGCTGGCCCGAGCTGCCGGTGCTGATGATGACGGCCTTCCACTACGACAAGGACCACATCATCAAGCGCAGCCGCCTGGAGGGGCTCTCCGGCGTGATCTTCAAGAAGCCGGTCGACCCGGCCAAGCTGCGCGCCACGCTGCTCGAGACGATCGAGAAGGCGCGCGGGCGCTCCTGAGGCGCCGCCTCAGTCGAGCTTCAGGTACTGCTTCGGGATGTTGAAGAGCTGACCGGCTTCGCTCTTGCAGAGCAGGCTCTCGGCCCACTCCTTCAGCACGGTCACCTTCTCCCCCGCCTGGAACTCCACGGCCTCCGGCTCCTCGCCCAGGTTGGAGCGGTGCTGGAGCGTCACGGCCTGGGTGAGCGTCGCGCTCGCCATCCTCGAATCCTCCTTTGCGGACGCCGGGTTGTAGCCGTTCGCCCGCGCCCTTTCAACGCGGCGGGGCGGGGGTGCGCGCTATGCAGACGGCGCTCACGCGGCGGGCTCCGGCGCGGCGCAGGACGCGGGCGACCTCCCCGAGGGTCGCGCCGGTCGTCACCACGTCGTCCACGAGCCAGACGTTCGCGGGCGGCGCCGCGCCCGGGGCCAGCTCGAAGCACCCGGCCACGTTGCGCCGGCGGTCGGCGCGCCCGCGGCCCGTCTGGCTCGGCGTGTCCCGGACGCGGGACAGGAGGCGAGGCAGGAGCGGCACGCCGAGCCGGCGCGAGAGCGCGCCCGCCAGCACGCCGGCCGGCTGGTAGCCGCGCGCGCGGATCCGCGCCGGGTGCAGCGGCACCGGCACGATCGCGTCCGGCAGCGGACGCGGCATGCGCTCCGCCGCCTCGCTGGCCAGCGCGAGGCAGACGGCCTCCGCCGCGGGATCGAGGCCAGCGAGCCCGGGCGCCGCGTACTTGAAGCGCTTCACCCAGGCGGCGGCCGCGCCTTCGAACCAGACGGCGGCGCAGCAGGCCGCGAGCGGGGCTTCCTGTTCCTCGCATCCCGAACAGCATTCGGAGGGCGCGCGTGCCCGCGTCTCCTGGCAGCGCGCGCAGGCGGAGCGCGCGATGCGCGGCAGCGCGAGCTCGCAGGCCGTGCACAGCACCGCGCCGCGCGCGACGCGCCGCCGGCAGCCGGCGCAGGCGGGGGGCAGCAGCAGATCGAGCAGATCGCGGGCGAGCTCGCGCAGCGGCGCTCCGGCCGGGACCGGGCCCACCGACGGTAGCTCGCCGGGCGCGCGACGCTCCCCGGGTGGTGACTTGTGCCCCGTTCACGATTGCTTTCGACGACCGTCCCAGCATAGGATGGTTCGACACCCGCCTTGCGTGGCTCCCAGGCCCTGCCGAGCCCGAAGGAGGTCCACCATGCTGCTCCGCAAGCGTTTCCTCGTCCTGGCCAGCAGCTTGCTCGCTTTTTCGCTCGCCGCTTCGCCCTCGACGGCGGCGCTGCTGCCGGTCGACGCGACCGTCCAGTACCGCTTCTTTCCTCCGAGCCTGCCCGAGGTGTCCCTCACGGCTTCGGGCGTGGGCAACTCGCTCGGCGGGGTCATCGCGACGATCCCCGCCGGGCTCTTCGCCGGGAACGCGGCGGTCGCGGTGCCGATCGAGCCGACCTTCGTGGGTCTGGTCGAGGTGACGGTTCCCGCCGGATCGCTCGACAACCCCGCCGGATCGTTTGCTCCCCACGGCGCGATGGGCGTCAGCGGCGCTGCCTTCTTCAACGGCCTCACCAACACCAACCTGATTCCGCTCTCCCCCGTCGGTGGCGGCGGAAACGCGCTGCTCGACCTCGGGCCCGTCGCAGGGACGCTGCTCGGTGCCGCCTGGATGGGCGATGCGAACGGCACACTTCCGGGTGGCAGCGTGTTCTCTCAGATGGGGGCGGTGCTCTGCCTCCCGCTCTCGACGGTGGCGACGGCGTACGACAACCGCACAGCCGGCGGGATCGGCACGGTCCAGCTCGTCGCCCCGGCCGGCATGAGCCTCGGCATCTACGGCTTCGCGCCCCTCTTCGGCGTCCTGACTCTCACCTACACCCCGGAGCCCGGGACGCTGGCACTGCTCGGCGCGGGCGTCGCCGCGCTCGCGTGGACGGGACGGCGGAAGGTGACTCCTTGAGGCGTTGGCTCTTCCTCGCGCTTACGTTCTGGCTGCTACCCGTGCCGGCACGTGCGGCGCTCCTGCCGGTGTCAGGGCGACTCGAGTACCAGATCTGGAACCTGCCTTCGGTCACCCTGACCGCAAGCGGGATGGCATCCTCGGTGGGCGGCGGTCTCGCGACGATTCCGGCCGGGCTCTTCCGGGCGACCGCACGGCTCTCGATCCCCTTGAGCCCGACGATCGTAGGGCTGGCGCGCATGAGCCTTCCTGCCAGCAGTCTCGGGAATCCCGCTGGTGCGTTCGCGCCCGGCGGGCCCATGGGGTTTGCGGGTGCCCTCGCGTTTTTGACCCCAAGCGGCGCGGCGCGGGGCACGTTCCCCTCGCGCCGCTCGGCGGAGGCGGCACCCTGCGCGGCGGAGCGATTATCGGGCCCCTGCTAGGGGACCTCCGCGGTGCCACGTGGATGGGAGGCACCGCCGTGTTCTCCGCCACGGGGGCCGCGCTCGGCATTCCTGCGACGATCGTTGCGACCGCCTACGACAACCGGACGCCCGCTGGCGCCGGCACCGTCCAGCTCGTCGCTCCGGGAAGCATCAGCTTCAACCTGTTCGGCGGCTTCCCGGCGTTCGGCGTGCTGACCCTGACCTACACTCCCGAGCCCGGCACGTTGACCCTGCTCGGCGCCGGCGTCGCGGCGCTTGCGATGCTCGGGCGGCGCAAGCTGGAGGAACGGGGATGACCCGGATACGGCTGGCTGTCGCCGCGTTCGCGCTCTCGCTCTCGCCCGCCCCGGCGCTCGCGGCGTTGCTGTCGTTAGATGCGCAGCTCCAGTACGTGCTGCCTGTAGTGTGGCCTATCAGCACGGTGACGCTCACGGGGTCGGGGGTTGCTCGCTCGACGGGGAGGAGCGGCATCGCGACCGTCCCCGCGGGCCTCTTCGCCGGGAACCCGGCGATCGTGGTCCCTATCAGCCCGACCTTCATCGGTTTGACCGCCGTGACCGTGCCCGCCAGCTCCATCAACAATCCGGCCGGCTCGTTCGGCCCCCACGGAGCCATGGGGCTCACCGGCTCCATCTTCTTCAACGGCCTTTGGGCCGACAATGGCTATGTGCCCCTGGCCAGGATCGGCGGCGGCAATCCGCCACCGCCTGCGCCGGCTTCCTGGGTGACCGTCGGTCCCCTGTGGGGGCAGCTCGTCGGCGCTACCTGGATGGGTGGCACCGCGATCTTCGATTTCCAAGGAGCCTTGCTCGCGATCCCCATCTCGTACCACGCTACGTCGTACGACAACCGCACTCCGGGCGGCCAGGGGACGCTCCAGCTCGTCGCACCCGCCATTGTCCACTTCAACCTCAGCGCGCCGGTCGTCGGCATCCTCACCCTCACCTACACCCCCGAGCCCGGCACGCTGACGCTGCTCGGCGCCGGCGTCGCGGCGCTCGCGGCCACCGGGCGCCGCAAGCAGCGAGGGGCGCGGCGCGGCTAGCGCGCCGTGGTCGGGACCAGCAGCGAGCGCCCGGTCATCTCCGCCGGCACCGGCAGGCCGAGCAGCTCCAGCAGCGTCGGCGCCACGTCGGCGAGGCCGCCGTCGCGCAGGGTGCGACCGCGCGGGTCGCTCGTCACCCACCAGATCGGCACCGGGTTCGTGGTGTGGGCGGTGTGCGGCTCGCCCGTCACGGGGTCGACCATCAGCTCGCAGTTGCCGTGGTCGGCGGTGATCAGCAGCTGGCCGCCCGCGGCGAGGATGGCGGCGCACACCTGCTCGAGGCAGGCGTCGATGGTCTCGACGGCCTTCACCGCGGCGGGCAGCACGCCGGTGTGCCCGACCATGTCGGGGTTCGCGTAGTTCATCAGCACGAAGGCGTAGCCGTTCTCGCGGATCTGGCGGATCACCTTCTCCGTCACCTCGCGCGCGCTCATCTCGGGCTTGTGGTCGTAGGTGGCGACGTCGCGCGGCGACGGGATCAGCAGGCGGTCCTCGCCCGGGAAAGGCTGCTCCATGCCGCAGTTGAAGAAGAAGGTGACGTGGGCGTACTTCTCCGTCTCCGCGATGCGCAGCTGCGTGAGCCCGCGGGCCGCGAGCTCCTCGGGCAGGATGTGGCGCGGCATCTCCGAGCGAAAGGCGACCGGGAGGTCGAACTCCGCGTCGTACTCGGTCATGCAGACGAAGCGGCCGGGCCGGAGCACGCGCCGGCGCTCGAGCTTCCCCGCGAAGAGCTCGGGCCTCGCGCTGGTGAGGGCGTTGGTGAGCTCGCGCGCGCGGTCGGCGCGGAAGTTGAAGAAGAGACAGGGGTCGCCGTCCTGGATGCGCGGCGTCCCCGCGATCACGGTGGGCTCGACGAACTCGTCGGTCTCGCCGCGCGCGTAGGCGCTCTCGGTGGCCGAGAGCGCATCCGCAGCCTCGCGGCCTTCGCCCGTCACCAGCGCGTGGTAGGCGCGCGCCACGCGCTCCCAGCGGGTGTCGCGGTCCATGGCGAAGTAGCGGCCGGACACGGTCGCGACGCAGCCGCCGGCCGCGTCCACCTCCGGCAGCAGGCGCTTCAGGTAGCCGAGGCCCGAGGAGGGCGGCGTATCGCGGCCGTCGAGGAAGGCGTGCAGCACGGGCCGCACGCCGCGCCGCCCGCACTCGCGCAGCAGCTCGACCAGGTGGTCCTCGTGGCTGTGCACCCCGCCGTCGGAGACGAGGCCCAGCAGGTGGAGCGGGCGACCCTCGCGCGCGGCGAAGGCGTAGAGATCGTCGAGAACCGGGTTGCGCGATACGCCGCCGCCGGCGAGCGCCTTCGAGATGCGCGTCATGTCCATGTCGATGATGCGGCCGGCGCCGAGGGTCATGTGGCCGACCTCGGAGTTACCCATCTGGCCGGGCGGCAGGCCCACCGCCTCGCCCGAGGTCTCGATCTTCGCCATCGGACAGTCGCGGCGCAGGTGGTCGAAGAAGGGCGTGTGGGCCTGCGCGGTGGCGTCCGCGGGGCCGCCGTCGCCGAGGCCGAAGCCGTCGAGCACGATCAAGGCCACGGGCCGATTCACGGAGCGCGCCTCTTCTGCACCGAACCGGCCTGGCCGGATTCGAAGGCGTAGAGCGGGGCATCGGCCCACAGGCGCTCGAGGTCGTAGTGCTCGCGCTTCTCGCCCTGGAAGACGTGGACGATGACGTCGTCGAGATCGATCAGCACCCACTCGCCGCCGTCGTAGCCTTCCACGCCGAGGGGCTTCTGGCCGAGCTGCGCGGCGCGCTCCACCACGGCGTCCGCCACCGCCTTCACGTGGCGGTCCGACGTGCCGGTGGCGATCACGAAGGCGTCGGTGAACGACGTCAAGCTGCTGACGTCGAGCGCCACCACGTCGCCCGCCTTGCGGTCGAGGGCCGCTTCGGCGTACTGCTCTGCCTGCTGCATCGGGGTTCGTTCTCCGCTCACAGTTCCACTCCGTCCCGCGCGCCGCCGTAGGCGTCGCACGCGGCGACCTCTTCGTGGATGGAATCGGGCACCAGATAACGGATCGAGCGCCCGGCCCGGATGCGCGCGCGCACGTCCGTGGCCGAAATGGGGAGAGGCTCGATCTCGAGCCAGCGCAGCCAGGTGCCGGCGCTGCGGTGGCGCGCGGCGAGGCCGCCGGCGTCGAAGTCCACGGCGCCGCGCAGGCTCTCGGGGAAGCGCGCCGCGAGCGCGCCCTCCGCGGCGTCGCCCTGGCGCGCCATCACGGCGAGATGCGCGAGCTCGAGGATCGTCTCCGGCTGGCGCCAGCTCGCCATCTCCGCCAGCGCGTCGCAGCCGATCACGAAGACCGGCTTGCGCGGCGCCACGCGCGAGCCGATGGCGCGCAGCGTGTCGACGGAGAAGGACTTGCCCTCGCGCTCCACCTCGAGGGCGTCGACCTCGAAGCGCTTGTTGCCGGCGACGGCGCGGCGCACCCAGTCGAGCCGCAGGTGCGCCGGCGCCAGCCGGTCGTCGCGCTTGTGGGGCGGCGCGCCCGATGGCACGAACAAGAGGCGCGACAGCTCGAGCTGCTCCACCACCTGCTCCGCGGCGCGCAGATGGCCGAGATGGATCGGGTTGAAGGTCCCCCCGAACACACCGAGCAGGCCTTTCTCCGTCATTCGCGGAGCTGGCCCTCGCCGTAGAGCACGAACTTCTGCGTGGTGAGGCTCTCGAGGCCCATCGGGCCGTAGGCGTGGAGACGCGAGGTCGAGATGCCGATCTCGGCGCCGAGGCCGAGGCGGTAGCCGTCGGAGAAGGCCGTCGAGCAGTTGACGCCCACCACCGCGGAGTCGACCGTGCGCAGGAAGCGCTGCGCGCTCTCGTAGTCGCGCGTCACGATCACCTCGGTGTGGTCCGAGCCGTAGCGCTGGATGTGGGCGACGGCGGCGTCGAGGTCGTCGACCACGCGCACCGCGAGGATCAGGTCCAGGTACTCGGCGCTCCAGTCCGCCTCCGCCGCGGGCACGGCCTCGGCGAACACCGCGCAGGTCTCCGGGCAGCCCCGGATCTCGACGCCTTCCTCGTGCAGCGCCTTCAGCACCCCGGGCAGCACGCTGCGCGCGGCGCCGCGGTGCACCAGCAGCGTCTCGAGCCCGTTGCAGACCGCCATCTGGCGGATCTTCGAGTCGAGCGCGATGGCGGTCGCCATCTCCGGCTCGGCGCTCTCGTCGAGGAACACGTGGCAGACGCCGGCGTCGTGCTTGATCACCGGGATGCGCGACTCGCGCGTCACCTTCTGGATCAGCGCGGGCCCGCCGCGCGGGATGATCAGGTCGACGAAGCGGTCCTGGCGCAGCAGCGCGTCGATGGCGGCGCGATCGATATGAGGCACGATGCCGACCGCGTCCTCGGGCAGGTCGGTGTCGCGCGCGGCCGTGCGCAGCGCCTCCACCAGCGCGCGGTTCGAGTGGATCGCCTCGGAGCCGCCGCGCAGCACCACGGCGTTGCCCGCCTTCACGCAGAGCGCCGCGGCGTCGACCGTCACGTTCGGGCGCGACTCGTAGATGATGCCGATCACGCCGAGCGGGATGCGCATGCGGCCGACGCGCAGCCCGTTTGGGCGCACCGTCATGCGGCTGATCTCGCCGACGGGGTCCTCGAGGCTCGCCACCTGGCGCAGGCCCGCGAGCATGTCGGTCCAGCGCTCGCCGCCGAGGTCGAGGCGCTTCACCATGGGGGCGGCGAGGCCCTTGGCGCGCGCCGCCTCGAGGTCCCGCTGGTTCGCTTCGAGGATGCGCGAGCGCGACTCTTCGAGGCGCTCCGCCGCCCGCAGCAGCCAGGCGTTCTTCGCCCTGCTGCCGAGCCGCGCCACCTCGCGCGAGGCCTCGCGCGCGCGCCGCGCGAGGCCTTCGACCTCGCGTTCCAGCTCGCTCTCGGCTTCGGGGGCGCTCATGCGGCAGGCTCTCCGGGGCCCGCCGCGGGGCTCGCCGCGGGGCCCTCCAGCACGACGAGATCGTCCCGATGGATGGCCTCGTCGCCGTTCGAGTATCCTAGCACCTGGGCGATGCGGGCGGTCGGCAGGCCCTTGATGCGCGCGAGCTCTCCGGCGGCGTAGGCGCTGAGG
>Ga0209706_10002042_pt1 | contig 11370 bp, 13 predicted proteins | sample PPLLaktember2015_6_FD_187263 | JGI IMG/M metagenome (GOLD analysis project Ga0209706, IMG submission 187263) | Freshwater sediment microbial communities from Prairie Pothole Lake near Jamestown, North Dakota, USA - PPLs Lake P8 Core (1) Depth... | ecosystem: Environmental > Aquatic > Freshwater...
CGCGGTTGATCCGGACGTCGCCCGCGGCGTCGGGGCTCTCGAGCAGCTCTTCCCTCACCTCGAGCCGGTGGAGGCGCTGCTCCAAGTCGCCTGTCTTGTGCTTCAGCGAAGCGATCTCGGCGCGGAGCTCCTCGATTTCCCGTCTCAGCATCTCTGTTCGATCCCGTTCCATCGTCGACTCCTCGTCATGGTACCGTCGTGTTCATGTTCAACCGAGTGCGCGACAAGAATCGGGCCGGGCCAGGGTCACGGCGCAGCCTCGTGGGATGAGTCGATCCGCCGGGGTGCTGGGTCAGATCGTCCGATCATCGACTCCCACCATGGGGCAGTGCATCCCATCGCTCGCCGGCGTACCATGAGGCGTGATCCTCGAGAGCGAAGCATTCGCGGACGGAGGCGCGATTCCGGCGCGCTACACGTGCGACGGAGACGACGTGTCCCCGCCGCTCTCCTGGCGTGACGCGCCGGCGGGCACGGCGACCTTCGCGCTCGTCGTGGACGACCCGGACGCGCCGGCGGGCACGTGGGTGCACTGGGTGCTGTTCGACGTGCCGGCATCCGAGTCGGCGATCCACGAGGGAGCCACGCCGCGGAGCGCGCGCGAGGGAAAGAACAGCTGGGGACGCTCGGGCTACGGCGGTCCGTGCCCGCCCTCCGGCACGCATCGATACTTCTTCAAGCTGTACGCCGTCGATCGCGCGCTCGGTGTCGCACCCGGCATCACCGAGGCCGAGCTCGCGCGCGCTCTCCAAGGGCACGTCCTCGCAGAGGCCGTGTTGATGGGGCGATACGCGCGGACCCGACGTGCTTAGACGGACCGTCGGTTTGCGAGCTCGCCCAGCAGATCGCTGACGGAGACGATCCCGCGCAGCTCGCCGTTCTCGAGCACGACCGCGCGCCCGAGCCCCGTCCGGGCGAAGTACGCCGCCAGGTCGGAGATCGTCGCGTCCGGCGCGACGCCGAACACGTCTCCGGTCATCACGTCGCCGACGATCAGATCGAGGAGGTTCGCGGTGGCGTCCGGCGGATCGAGACGGGTCAGCAGCCACGTCAGGTCCGTCTCGCTGATCATTCCGATCGCCTTGCCGCGTTCGTCCACCACGGGCGCGCCGCTGATCGCGTGCTGCCGAAAGAGCCGCACCACGTCACGAATCGGCGCCGAACGGGAAACCGTCACCACGTCGCGGCGCATCAGGTCCGCGACCGTCGTTGCCGTCGACCCCTCACGGGGTAGGTCGTGCGTCGCGTTCATGGCTAGTATGCCTCCATGGGCTGACGGGCTTCGGCTTCATTCTCCTCGACCGTGATCATGGTCGCTTCGGTGAGCAGCAGCGTGCTCGCCACCGACACCGCGTTCTCGAGCGCCGTGCGAACCACCTTGGTGGGATCGATGATGCCGGCCTCGACGAGGTCCACGTACTCGCGCTTCGCCGCGTCGAACCCGAAGTTCCCCTTTCCGGACTCCATGCGGTCCACCACCACGCCTCCGTCCACCGAGGAGTTCTCGGCGATCTGGCGCGCGGGCACCTCCAGCGCCCGAGCGAGGATCAGCATGCCGGTCCTTTCGTCGCCCTGGGCGCCCTCGGCCTCATGCCGAACGGGTTCGATGGCGCGCAGGAGCGCGAGCCCGCCGCCCGGCACGATGCCCTCGATCATGGCAGCCTGTGTCGCGCTGATGCCGTCTTCGAGCGCCTCCTTGCGGCTCTTCATCTCCGTCTCCGACGGCGCACCCACCCGAATCACGGCGACGCCCCCGGTCAGCTTCGCCAGGCGCTCCTCGAGCTTCTCCTTGTCGTAGTCGGAGGTGGCCTTCGCGAGTTGCGCGCGGATCTCCGCGCAGCGGCCCTCGACGGCTTCCTTGGCTCCGGCGCCACCGATGATCGTCGTGGTCTCTCGATCCGCGACGACCTTCTTGGCTCTGCCGAGGTCCTGGAGCTTCACCGTCTCGAGCTTCATGCCGAGCTCCTCTCCCACCGCACGACCGCCGACCAGCACCGCCATGTCCTCGAGGTAGGCTCGGCGCCGATCGCCGAAGCCGGGCGCCTTCACGGCGAGGGACGCGAGCGTGCCCCGCAGCCTGTTCACCACGAGCGTCGCGAGCGCGTCGCCTTCGACGGACTCGGCGACGATCATGAGCGGCTGGCCGGACTTGGCGACCTCCTCGAGCAGCGGGAGGAGGTCCTTCATGTTGCTGATCTTGCGGTCGTAGAGGAGGATGAGGGGGTCCTCGAGCACGGCCTGCATCTTCGCCGCGTCGGTCACGAAGTACGGCGACAGGTAGCCGCGGTCGAACTGCATCCCTTCGACCACTTCGACCTCGGTTTCGGTGCCCTTGGCTTCCTCCACGGTGATCACGCCTTCGGCGCCGACCCGTTCCACCGCGTCCGCCACCATCTCGCCGATCTCCGAGTCGTTGTGCGCGGAGATCGTCGCGATCTGCACCTTCTCGAGCCTGCTCCGCACCGGCCGCGACAGCTCCCCCAGCGCGCGCACGGCGGCCGCGAGCCCACGATCCAGGCCGCGCTTCAGATCGACCGCGCTGGCGCCCGCGACCACGTTGCGGACGCCCTCCGAGAAGATGGCGTGGGCGAGGAGCGTCGAGGTCGTCGTCCCGTCGCCCACCACGTCGCCGGTTCTCTCGGCCGCCTCACGCATCACCTGAGTGCCTAGATTCTCCTCCTGGTCCTCCAAGACGAGCTCCTTCACGATCGTGACGCCGTCATTGCACACCAGCGGTCGTCCCCACTCTCGCTCGATGAGGACGGACTTGGACATCGGCCCGAGCGTCACGCGCACGGCATCGGCGAGAGCCGTGGCGCCGTGCAGGATTTTTTCGCGGGCAGCGCTGCCGAACGACATCCGTTTCTTCTTCGCACCCATCGTTGCTCCTGGTCTGCGAGTTCGTGAGCGCCAGTGCGAAACGTGCGAGGTCCATGCCAAGGGTGGAGCGGCTGATCTCGTAGGGGCACGGCCTGCGCTGTGGGCGTCGCGGACGCGCGCCTGACAATCGGGCCCGGCCTCCCCACCGTGGGGGACGAAAAGTCCCGCTCGTAAGCTGCGCTGCCCGAGAGGCGCCGGTGGTGCCGGGGCACGGATCTCGCCACGAAAGTCTACAGTGGATACCAGCAGTGGAGGCGTACCATGTCGGTCGGAAAGATCTGCACACGCGTGACCCACACGGCGACTCCGGACGAGACCGTCCGGACGGTCGCCGCGCGCATGGACCAACGAGGGGTCGGAACGCTCGTGGTGCTCGGCGACGGACGCAGGCCCATCGGCATCGTCACCGATCGCGACATCGCCGTCCGGTGCGTCGCGGCCGGTCTCGATCCCGAGAAGGTGCGCGTCTCCGAGATCATGTCCGCTCCGCTGAGCTCGATCCACGAGGACATGGCGATCGACGCGGCACTCCGGCGCATGGCGGGAGTGCACGTCCGTCGGTGCCCGGTGGTCGACGACGCCGGTATGCTGGTCGGCATATTGGCCGTGGACGACGTCCTCGACCTCCTGGCCGAGGAGATGAGCTCAGTCGGAACCTTGGTCGGCGGGCCTAGCCCGCGTGGGCCTTTTCCCGAGCGAGAAGGAGATCGATCATGGGCGCGATGACGGCCGCATACACCCTGAGACGCTTCCGGGACCGCCACGAGGCGGGCCGCTTGCTGGGCGACCTGGTGGCTCCCGAAGTCGAGGGTGAAGACGTGGTGGTGTTGGCGCTTCCCCGAGGGGGTGTCGAAGTCGGCTACGAGGTGGCAGCCCGACTCGGCGCTCCGCTCGACGTCCTGCTCGTGAGAAAGCTCGGCGTCCCCTGGCAGCCCGAGCTCGCGTTCGGCGCGATCGCCACCGGTGACGTCGTGGTGATCAACCCGGATCACGTGAGCGCGCTCGGCATCCACCAGGGACTGATTCGCGACGTGGTGACGCGCGAACGGGTGGAGCTCGAGAACCGCGAGCGACTCTACCGGCGGGACCGTAAGCCCGAGCGGCTCACGGGAAAGACGGTGGTGGTCGTGGACGATGGCATCGCCACGGGCTACACCGTGCGCGCCGCGCTCCAATCGCTCGCGAAACGGGGCGTCGCGCGGCGCATCGTCGCGTGCCCTGTCGCCGCCGCCGAGACTGTCGGCGGGCTCGAGGACGAGGCCGATCTGGTGTTGTGCCTGGAGACGCCGGTGAACTTCCTCGCCGTCGGCGCGTGGTACGAGGACTTCCAGCCCGTGTCGGACGATGAAGTGCGGCGGCTGTTGGCCGACGCACGAGAGGCCCTCGAGCATCGCGAATGACGGTCGTCCTCCCGGGCTCGATCCTTGCACCCGCATCACTGCAAGTAAGTCGCACCGGCAGGTGCCTACAGCGAGGGATGGATATGAGCCCGACGACTGCACCGCCCGAGAGGCAGATCGAAGAGCATACGAGCGCTAAGAGAGGGCGCCGCGAGGAGTACAAGGTCCGCGGCGAGAAGATCGTCGCGAAGATCCGGGAGCTGCTGCACGAGGGGAACGTGCGGCACGTCGTGATCAAGAACGACGACGGCAAGACCCTGATCGAGTTTCCGGTCACGGTCGGCGTCGCCGGCGCCGTGCTGGTTCCCGTGTGGGCGGCGATCGGCGCGCTCGCGGCGCTCGTGACGAACTGCAAGATCGAGGTCGAACGGGGGGAGTAGCTCCCCCGAACGCTCACAACCGATCCGTCCGGGGCGCACGACGCGTCCTCCGGTGGCCCTGCTTCTCGCCGTCGATCGCGAGTACCGGAGGCACGCGCGGCTCGGTGGAAGCTCGAGGCCTCGTTCTCGAACACGCGCCGGGCCAACGAGCTCGGGCGCACGCGGGATTGGGTGGTCATCTACTACCCCTACCCCCGCGACTGGGTCGCTGGTCAGTGCACGGTGGTGACGGCCCGTCGCGGCCGCCTGCTCGAACTGCGCGTGATCAGAGGACGTGAGGCCGAGTGCCGTCGCCACTACGAGGAGCGCAAGGTCGCGTAGACCTGAAGAGTGCGCGCTCTTTTGTCGCGGCCTCCGACAGCCCCGCGAGACTCTTTGGCACCCGGCCCACCGCAGGCCGCGCGAGAACGCGCGCGATGTCGATCGATTCGCGCAGACGCCGCTGGCATGTGTTCTGCGCCTCTACTCTGCGCACATCGGGCCGATTGGCCCGACGTGGATATTCACAACAGGAGGAATCGCGATGCGTGCGCTCACCAAGCGATGGAGTGGCGACATCACGCCGTGGCAGGAGTTCGATACGCTGAGCGAGCGGATGCGCCGCTGGGCGGACTTCCCGCCCTTTGCTACGTCTCTGTTCCGCTCTCCGATTCTGACGGAGACCACGGAATGGCTGCCGCCGGTCGAGCTGGTCGAGAAGAACGGAGAGTTCATCCTGACGGCTGAGATCCCCGGCATGTCCAAAGAGAACGTCCACATCTCCGTCGAGGACAACGTCCTCACGCTCAAGGGTGAGAAGAAGCTCGAGCGTGACGAGACGAAGGAAGAGATGCACATCCGGGAGCGTGAGTACGGCGCATTCACCCGCGCGTTCACACTGCCCCGGAACGTGGACGCGGCGAAGATCAGGGCCGAGTACCACGACGGCATCGTCGAGGTCCACCTGCCCAAGGGACCCGAGACGAAGGGCCGCCAGATCAAGATTACCTGATCGCATGGTCCCCGACGCAGCCGAGACACGGCTGCGTCGGGAGCATGTGCAGTCCATGGGATCGAGAAGCAGCCCGAGAGAGGAGGCTACCGTGAACGTCGGTCGAATTTGCACGCGTCTACCCGAGACCACTCACCTCGACGCCAGCGTTCTCGCCGCGGCGCAGCAGATGGCCGCGCAGGAAGTGGGAACGCTCGTGGTGACGAACAGCGGCGGTCGCCCCGAGGGCATCGTGACCGATCGCGACATCGTGGTCCGCTGCCTCGCGGAGGAGCTGCCTCCCCAGGAAACCACCGTCTCGGAGATCATGACACGCGCTCCGATCACGGTCTGGGAGGACACCGAGGTGGAAGCGGCACTGGAGACCATGGCCGACAAGGAGGTTCGTCGGCTCGTGGTGCTGGATGACGCCGAGCGCGTCGTGGGAATCGTGTCGCTCGACGACTTCCTCGAGGGCATCATGGCCGCGAGCGAGGAAATCGGTAGGCTGCTCCGACGGCAGGTGCACGTCTGAGCTAGGCGAGAGGGGGTCTTTGCCCTACGGGACCCCTCGAACGCGTCGGGAAACCGACTACGTGCCCTCGGGGTCCCGCCCGACGGCAAGGCGGCGTGTTGCAGGCTAAGCTCTGGATGCCTGCAACGGGGGGGACTCATGGCATCGACAGTGGCATTCGAGCGAGAGGCGTGGGGAGGGGCGGTCGAGGGTCCCCGCAGAGGGGTCGTGCTCGTGGCCGACGGCGAGCGCGCCTTCGCCGAGCGCATGACGCGAGCGCTGAGAGCCGCAGGGCACGAAGCGCTCCTCGCCGAAGACGGACAGAGCGTCCTCGAGACGCTCCACACGCGTTCCGTGGACGTGGTGCTGCTCGACCTGGCCCTACCGAAGGTGAGCGGGCTCAACGTTCTGGCGGCGCTGCCATCCGTCTCGACGGATGCCGAGGTGATCGTGATGACGGACGCCGGCACGGTCGAGTCGGCCGTGGAAGCGATGCGGCTGGGTGCCCACGACTACGTGTGCAAGCCGCTCGACACCGATGCAGTCCTCCGGCTCGTCGACCGGGAGCTCACCGATCTGGCGGTACGCCGCGAGCTGAAGAAGCTGCGGAGCGTTTCGGCGACGGCCGACCGTCGCTTGTCGACGATCGTCGGCAAGACCCCGGCCATGCAGCATGTCTTCCGACTCATCGAGCGCGTGGCGCCAACGCGCGCGTCGGTGCTGATCACCGGTGAGACCGGCACGGGCAAGGAGCTGGTCGCGCGGGCCGTTCACGACCTGTCTCCCCGCTCGCAGAAGCCTTTCGTCGCGGTGAACTGTTCGGCCATCCCCAGCACGCTGCTCGAGGCCGAGCTGTTCGGCCATGTGCGGGGCTCCTTCACCGGCGCGGTGCAGAGCCGCAAAGGGCTCATCGAGGAAGCCGCGGGCGGAACGCTCTTCCTGGACGAGATCAGCACGCTATCGGAGGACGTCCAGGTCAAGCTGCTGCGCGTCCTGGAGGACCGCCGCGTGCAGCGGGTGGGCAGCAATGCGCCTGTCTCGGTCGACTTTCGCCTGGTCGCCGCGTCCAACGCCGACCTGGCCAGCCTCGTCGCGGCCGGGCGTTTTCGGGAGGACCTCTTCTTCAGGCTCGACGTCTTCCCGATCGAGGTGCCGCCGCTGCGCGACCACACGGACGACATCCCGCTCCTCGCCGCGCACTTCATGGCACGGTTCGGCCAAGAGCACGACATCGAGCCGCCCCGCCTATCACCGCTCACGGTGTCACGCATGATGCAGTACGACTGGCCGGGGAACGTCAGGGAGCTCGAGAACTACATCGAGCGCTCCGTGATCATGTATCCGGGGTCGGGGGGATTCCCGTTCGATCTTCCGCGTGCGGTGGGACACGATGGAGCGACCGCGCTCGGACGAGCAGTGGACGGCGAGTGGACGCTCGACCGTCTCGAGCGAGAGTATCTCTTGGCGACGCTCGATCGCCACCGCTGGCAGCAAGGCGCGGTCGCCGAGGTCCTCGGCATCAACCGCCGCACCATCTACAGGAAGCTCAAGCAGTACCGGGAGGACGGCTTGCTGCCGGACATGCCGGAGATGTCGGACGACCGGACAGTCGCCTGAACCTGCGAGCCGGCGCGTGACACGCGTATAAGCTGCCCGGGACCGGCGTCAGACGGTTACGACCCGGCCCCGCGCTTCGGCCGAGCGATCCAAAGCGCCGCCGACACGGCCAGCAGGGCGACGGTGACGGCCGGGAAGAACACGACGTCCCAGCCCGTGCCCACGGGCTCCCGCGAGGCACCGAAGAGGATCGCGACCATCACGGGAAGGACGAAGAACAGACCGACGGCGTCGTACGCAGCGGCCACCCACCATGCCCCACGTGCGCCTCGCCATAAGCTGCGCGCGGCGACGATGGAGGCGACGGCCGCAAGCAGCGCGAACGCCCAGTCCGACCCGTTCACTTCTGCTCCCACGGACGCAAGACCGGTGTTCGCCAGAAGCAGCCCGCCCACGACGAGCATCAGCCAGCCGGCGAGAAGGCGGGCGGTGTTCTCGAGACCTCCCGAGACATCTTGTCTCACATCGGGAGCGACCTCGCGGGACATCGACGACTGCCCGAGCTGCCCGGGATCTCGCTGCGTGGCGTTCATGTTCGTGCCTGCCGTGTCTGAGAACGTGACCTCTACCGTCCACGGAGCAGAGCGCGTGCCGACGTTGCGCGTCAGGCGGCGCGTTCGACGTGATGCTCCGGTTGCGGCCGGGGCACCCCGCCTGGGTACGCTTCTTGACTTACTAATCGTTGCCGGGGTCCTCGAGACCCCGAGTCGATCTCGAAAGGAAGGACCATGAGAACCACGACGAGATTTGCGTTGGCCGCGGCCGTGCTGCTCTCGCCGGCTTGCGGCGGTATTCCGCTCACGGCGGGTGCCGATCTCGATCCGGGCTACGACTTCACGCAATACACGTCCTATGTCTGGGACGAGCCCGACGATCTGCCGACCGGTGATCCACGGCTGGACAACAATCCGTTCTTCGTGCACCGCCTGCATTCGGCCATCCACTGGGAGCTGGCGACCCGGGGCATCGAGTACGCAGCCGAAGGTCCCGCGCTCCAGGTGCATCACCACGCGGTGGTGAGAGAGCACGTGGACGTGTATGCGGCCGAGCCGTCGGCGGGCTACACGACGGAGTACGGCGAGAACACCCAGGTCATCCAGTACCAGGAGGGTACGTTCCTGGTGGATCTGGCAGACGCCCGCACAGGCGAGGTCATCTGGCGCGGATGGGCGCGCCTGGATCTGAGCTCTGCGCTGGACGATCCGATGCAGATGCGGGATCAGATCGACCGTGCCATCGGCAAGATGTTCGAGAACTTCCCGATCCCGTACGGCGGAGTGCAGCGGGCCGCGGCGCCGGTCCGTCCGATCGAAGGCAGATGAACCGCCCACTCGGTAGCCAAGGAGTGCTGATATGCTGACGCGACGCGCGCTGGCCGAGCTCTCGAAGGCCCACGAGAGCGAGCTCGTGCTGAGCGTGTACATCGCCCGCGACGGATCGGACCCGGGAGCACGAGGCGCGTGGAGGCTGCGCGTCGACGCCGCTCTCGGAGCCATCCGCGCGGGACTCCAGGAGGAAGGATCGGCGGATCTGGAGCCATTCGATCGGGCCTCGGCCCGGATCGGAGAGGTGCTGGACGGCTTCGGCCGCGTGCTGCCGCAGGAAGGTTGGCTGGGGTTCGCGACCGCGGACGGGCTCGTCCACGCCGAAGGACTTCCCTTCGCACCTCCCGATCTCGTGCGTTGGCGCCAGGGCATCTATGCCGCGCCTTACGTGCGCGCGCTCAAGAGCACCAGGCCGGTCGTGATGGCGCTTCTCGAAAGCTGGCGCGCGCAGCTGTTCGAGTATCTGCAGGGACAGATAAGGCCGGCGCAGGAGATGGCCGCCGACCGGTATTCGGTGGATGCGTCCGACGTGCACGGCTCCAAGCGCGGCACGTCCACTACAGGCATGCGAGGGGAGACCCGAACCGATTATGCCCAGAGGAGCCTCGACGAGGAGTCGAAGCGCCTGCGCAAGCAGGTCGTCGAGACCGTCGTGCACATGATCGGGGACAACGGGGGCGGAGTGGCGCTTTGCGGAACGGCGAAAGCCACAGCAGCGGTGAAGAAAGACCTGGAGGAGAAGCTCCCGGGCCGGGTGGTGGAGATCTCGGAGCCCTCGTTCGATTCCAGCGAGGCGGAGCTCGCCGCGGGCGCCGCGGTCGCCGCGTCCGAGCTGACGAAGGCTCGTCAGGCTCGGCTGCTGGAGACCTGCTGGCACGTGCCGGACCGAGGCAGCTTCGGTTGGAAGCGCACGTACCATGCGCTCGCCGCCGGCGCCGTGGATACACTGCTCGTGGCGCGCGCGTTGATCGAGAGCGCGCCGGACGATGCCGAGCGCCTGGTCAGGCTGGCGCTCGCGCAAGGCGCCGACGTCGAGGAACTCGGCGACGAAATCGGAGCGCGGCTCTGGCAGGAAGGCGAAGGCGTGGCCGCGCGGCTGAGGTTCAAGCTGGTTGCCTGAAGTGCGGACGGCGCTCCCCGAGGCGGGGAGCGCCGGTGGCCACCTCACTCATTGGCGCCGTCCCTCTCCGCCAGCGAACGTGCCGTCGCCGCCAGGAGGTCGTGCGCCTCCCGTGCGACCGCGGCGAGCTCGGGTTCGGTGCCGAGGCCGCTCGCCTCCAGCATGACGCGCGGGTCCGCGATTCTCACGACGATTCCGTGTTCGGCCGTATCCTCCAGCGTGACGTTGCACGGGAGGAGCAGCCCGACCTCGGAGTGCGCCGACAGCGAGCGGTGCGCGAGCTTCGGGTTGCACGCGCCGAGTATCAGATAGTCTCGGAACGCCACACCCAGCTTTTCGGCGAGCGTCTGGCGAACGTCGATTTTCGTCAGGACGCCGAAGCCGTGCGCCCGCAGGGCTTCGGTGACCCGTTCCACGGCGCCCTCGAGGCTCGTGTCGAGGCGGACCTCAAAACCGAGCGACACATTCGTTTTCATGGGATCTCCGGTTGGGACGACGCGACGCGAGTCGCAGTGTCCCACGTTGGCGCATCGGAGAGAGGAAAGCTGTCGGGCAGCCCCGGAGCCCGGCTGTGGGGGGTTACCCCACGACCGGAGATCCTACGGAACGGCCACGCTCACCAGCGACGCGAACACGGTCGCGTCCACCGTCTGCGTGATGGGGTCCACGGCGGCGAGCCACGCCGGCGCGTTCAGGTCGAGGACCAGCTCCACGGTTTCGCCTTCCTGGAGGTCCACGTCGATGGGGCGAACGACCTCCAGATGAACGTTCTCGAGCTCGACATGGACCTCGCCCAGAATGGGGATGCCGTCGATCACGAGCCCCGCCTCCACCTCCGCCTGGATCTTGGTGAAGATGACTCGCAGCTCGGAGTAGTGGACGGCCGCCACGAACCGGCGAGCGGCTTCCTCCGGAATCACGCCCTGTAGGTCCACCTTCACGCGCAGCTCGTCATCCCCCAGCTGTGTTTGGTGTCCCAGATCGTCGACCAGGAACAGCTGCATGTCGATCTCGACCTCGCCCTCCGGCTCTTCTTCCTCGTCCGCGAGGGCCGGAGCGGCCGCCGGTGTCTCCGACGCGACGATCGCCGGTGACGGCGGTGCCGGTTCGTGATCGCCGCTGACCACGACGGCGGCCTCGCCGAAGCCACCACCCGTGAGGTTT
>Ga0209706_10002046_pt1 | contig 11356 bp, 10 predicted proteins | sample PPLLaktember2015_6_FD_187263 | JGI IMG/M metagenome (GOLD analysis project Ga0209706, IMG submission 187263) | Freshwater sediment microbial communities from Prairie Pothole Lake near Jamestown, North Dakota, USA - PPLs Lake P8 Core (1) Depth... | ecosystem: Environmental > Aquatic > Freshwater...
GGAGCGATCAAAGGGCCGGGAAGAGCGGATCTTTTCTGGGGGAGCGGCCCGTATGCGGAACTAGCCGCTGGCCATATGCGACACGAAGGGGAACTATACATCTTGATCAAGAAGCCCAACAATTAGGCACAAAGGTGCAAAGGCACATAGGCACTAAGCAGAAAAAGCATTCTACTATGACCCTCTGCTGTGTTCCTTTGTGTCTTTGTCCCTTTCTTTCTTTGTGCCTCTGTGCCTCTGTCCCTTTGTCCCTGAAGCTTTCGGCTTCAGCCGGCAGCAATTGACTTTAGATTGCGAATTTCGAGAAGTCGGCAACCTTGAGGAAAAGCCGTGAGAGCTCTTGCAGCATTCCGACGCGGTTGTTCTTGAGCTCCAAACTCTCCTTGGTCAGGATTTCCACGCCGTTGAAGAAATCATCGACCGGACCTTTGAGCGTGGCCATGAGCTTGAGGGCTTCGCAAGTATTTTTCTTCTGGATCAAGTCCTCAATAGGTTGTTTGACCTGCTGATACGAATCCCACAGCTTGGACTCGCAAGGGGCTTTGAAAAGGGCAGACTGGACCCTCATGGGTTCATCCTGGTTCTTCAGAATGTTGCTGATCCGCTTGGAAGTGAGAACAAAGGATTCGAACTCGCCGAATTCCTTCACAAAGGTCTGAAGCTGATCAAGCCTCGAACGAAGCTGGTTGATGCGGTCAAACTCCACGGCAATGGCCGCCTCCACGAGGCCGTATCCATAATCGGATCGCAGCATCATCTGGCGGTATCTCTCCCTGAAAAAGTCCAGAACTTTGCTCAAGATTAGAGGCGAATCAAAAGCTATTTCCTTTGCCAAAACGGACAAGGTTTTTGAAACAATCTCCGTGAGGGAAACGTCCCAATCCCAACTTTCCAGGATGCGGATGATCGCCAGGGCGTGGCGGCGCAGGGCAAAGGGGTCTGCTGCGCCCGTGGGCTCCAAGCCGATGGCAAAAAAACCGGCGATGGTATCCATCCGGTCCGCAACGCTGACGATAGCTCCCGGAACAGAACCGGGCAGTTCATCGCCGGCACGGGCAGGGAGGTAATGCTCGTGAATCGCAACACACGCCTCTTCGGGATGCCCGTCCAGACGGGCATATTCCGTGCCCATCACGCCCTGAAGAGTGGGAAACTCGGTCACCATTTGGGTGACCAGATCGCACTTGCACAGTCTCGCCGCCAACCGGACGATCTGCAGTTTGTCCGGCGCGACCTTTCCGGCAAGGAATTCAGCCAGGGCCGTGAAGCGCTGAACTTTTGCATAAGAAGTGCCCAGTTCTGCCTGGTAGATCACTCCTTTGAGGTCTTCGAGCCGCCCTTCTAGAGATTTCTTGCGGTCCTCTTTGAAAAAGAAACTCGCATCCGAAAGTCGTGCACGCAAAACCTTTTCATGACCCTTTCGAACAACGGTTTCGTCCTTGGCTATCGTGTTGTTGATGGCCACGAAGTTGGGCATCAATCGACCCTTCCTGTCCTGAAGGGCAAAATATTTCTGATGTTTTTTCATGGCGGTGATGAGAACTGGAGAAGGAATGGCCAAGAAGGCCTTGTCAAAGGACCCGCACACCGCAGAAGGATACTCGACCATGTTGGCCACCGTGGCGACCAGTTCCTCATCTTTGATCGCGACTCCTGAAACCCCTGCCGCCGCCTTAGCCACGACGTCTTCGACCTTTCGTGTCCTTTCTTTCTGATCGAGGAGAACAAAGCTTTTTTCGAGTTTCGCAAGGTAGTCGTCGAGGCTTGTCACTTGCATCATCCGGGGCGCCATAAAGCGGTGTCCCGCCGTGGTGTTCCCGCTTTTGATACCCGCCACTTCAAATGGGACAACCGAACCGTTGTAGAGCGCGATCATCCAATGAATGGGCCGCACAAAAGGGAACCCCTGGCTGCCCCATCGCATGGACTTGGGCCATGGAAGGTCTGCGAGAATCCGAGGGAAGACCTCGGAGAGAACTTCTTGCGTTGGTCTTCCCGGAATGCTCCGTTTCACGAAAAGGTAATCCCCCTTGGGCGTCTCCAGAATCTCCAGGCCTTCCACGGAAACCCCGTGCTTCTTGGCAAAACCCAGGGCCGCCTTGGTGGGATTGCCCCTGTCGTCGAAAGCAGCGGCCTTGGGCGGGCCGGTGATTTCCTGAACCGTGTCGACCTGCTTGTCCTGAACCGCCTTGCCGATCAGCACGAGGCGCCTGGGTGTGCCGTAAGCCGCCAGGGGTTCACCGATCTCGATCCGGCTGTTCTTCAACTGGGATTCTGCAAGGTCTCTGAACGCCTTCAGGCCGTTTTCCAGATAGTCCGAAGGAATCTCCTCTGTACCGATCTCCAACAAAAGTTCATGAAACATAGGGCCTCTTCTCTTTCTCTTTAACTTCGAGCCAGCAGGGGGAAACCCATCTCCTCTCTCTGGGTGAGATAGTTTTTGGCAACGGAGCGCGCGAGATTTCTTATTCGCTCGATGTATTTAGTCCTTTGGGCTACGCTGATGGCTCCCCGTGCATCCAGAATGTTGAAAAGGTGGGAGCACTTGAGGCAGTAATCATAGGCCGGAAGAACAAGGTTTTTTTGGCTGACCCGGATGGATTCCCGTTCACAGAGGTCAAACATCTTGAGGAGCATCTCCACGTCCGCAAGTTCGAAACAATACACTGAATTCTCCCACTCCCCCTTCTTGTGGACGTCTCCGTACTTGATACGCTCATTCCACTGAAGATCATAGACGCTGTCTTTTTCCTGGAGATACATAGCGATCCGTTCAAGACCGTAGGTGATTTCCACGGAAATGGGGTCCAGGCGGATGCTCCCGGCTTGCTGGAAGTAGGTGAACTGGGTGATTTCCATTCCGTCCAGCCAGACCTCCCAGCCCAACCCGGATGCGCCCAGCGTGGGCGACTCCCAGTCGTCTTCCACAAAGCGGATATCATGATCCAGAGGATCGACACCCAAGGCTTTGAGGCTGTCGAGGTACATGTCCTGAATCTCGAGAGGGGAGGGTTTGATGATTACCTGGTACTGATAGTAGTGGCCCAAACGGTTCGGGTTTTCACCGTAACGGCCGTCCGTGGGACGGCGGGAAGGCTCTACATAGGCCACAGACCAAGGTTCCGGACCCAGGGCCCTCAACAAGGTGGCAGGATTGAAGGTGCCGGCGCCCACCTCCAGGTCATAGGGTTGTTGGATCACGCATCCCCTGTCGGCCCAGAATCTCTCCAGGGTCATGATCAGTTCCTGAAAGGTCATAGGATTCCAATGCTCCCTTTGAAGTTGACACGTTTGTAACAGTCTGAAAAAGCCCTTCCCCGTCATTCCAGCGGAGGCGGGAATCCAGTCTTACTGCGGTCTTCTGGACTCCCGCTCCCCGCCTGCGCGGGGACAGGCTTCATTCAGCGGGAGTGACGACCTCGGGACTTCTTCCGAAGCCGTCAATTTTGAAGCTTGGAAAATTACCATCCGGCAGGCATAATGTCAAGAAACGCAAAGACCACGAGCGCGAAAGGGCGATCATGGGGATGTTCGAAGTAGATCTTTTCCCTGAGGAGGTGAACAGCGCGGAGCACCCGAAGGCCAGGGAATTCAAAAAGGTACTTGAAGCCGTGGCGGCAGACTTTCAGTGTACGCTCCTGTCCTTTGAAGTGGACCACGGATCCGTGGCTTTTGTTTTTGACAGCGATGAGCTGAATGCCGAGATCCTGAGGGTGCTTGAGGAGAAATAAAGAGTGCTCTACGCTTCTTCTATGTACTTCGTGGTTCGGAGCTTCTGCTCCAGCCGATGCTCCCGGTGCAGTTTGAGGATGCCGGAGATCTCGTCGAGGACTGTTTCCGTGAGATCCTGAGGAGTGGATTCGCAGAGAGACCCGGTCTGAAGCCTTGCAAGAGCTTTGACCGTTTCCGGCCCCATGGGCGGGTGAATCGCCGACGGCTGCCGACACTTCAGACAAGCTACCGCGCCTCGTTCAGGGATGAAGACCGCAAGCCCTTCTCCTTTATAACTTCTACCGCAGCGGCAACACTTCTCCAGATTGATCCTGTAGCCGCCTAACGCCAAGGCCCTCAGTTCAAAAGCAAAAGGAATCCTTGCCGAGCATTCCCCTTCCGCCAGAGCGTTGAGGGAGTCCCTGAGAAGATCGAACATTCGTGGTTCTGAAACGCCCGGCGGGAAAAGGAGTTCTGTGAGCTCGATCATGTAGCTGGCTCTGCTGAGAGCGGTAAAATCCGCTCTCAGACCCTGAAACGCATGCTGGAGTTTGCCCGAGTGAAGAAAGCAGGGTTTGTCCTCTGTCCTGGTTTCGTATTCGAGATTGACGAGGGAAAAGGTCTCAAAACAATTCACAAAACGCTTGAAGCTTCGCTTGGCTCCCTTGGCCACCCCTCGAAGCAGGCCTTTATCCCGGGCAAAGAAAATGACAAGGAGATCCGATTCTCTGATCTCCCTGACCCGCATGATAATGGCCGGTGAAACCTGAGTTTTCATAACAAAAAAGCCCTTTGCCACGAGCCCGTGGCAAAGGGCAATAGGCGTGAAAACCTACTTAAAGGTCGTTTGGAACGGCACCGCCTTGCTAAACCCGTCCGCTTTGAAGGTGAAGTTACATTCCTTAAGGGACACGGGAACACTCATGACAGGAACCCCTTCCCACCATCGCTTGATCGCGTCCCATGATCCCCAGCCCTTGGCTTTCAGGGCATATCCACCAGTGACACCCACGCTCATAAAGGCAGATTGGGTGGTGATCAGGGTGTTCAAACGAACGTGGCTGGTCTTGCCCGCCGGAATCCAGTAGGAGTCATTGTTGTTGCCGGAGTAGAGTTCGAAAATCTCGTCGAAGGCCACTGTAAAAGTGACTCCCTCGAGAAGCACCGGATAGGGGTTCGGATTGGTCACACTCAACAGGAAACTCAAGGGCAGAAACGCACCGTGTGCCCCTTTTGTTCCTTGCACCGGCTCTGCTTTGGCATCATAGTGCCAGTACCCGTCGTACTGAGGCACTTCGTAGTATTCCCCTTTGATCACAGGGTCTTTGAAATCCGCAGCCGAAGGTTTAGCCTCCATGCCTGCACAGGATACAAACACCACTCCAATAAAGAAAACAAACGCTACAACCAATGCCAGTCTTTTCTTCATTACGAACCTCCCTTTGGGGAAAGAAAAGCGTTTATCCAGAAGCGCAGCGAACTTCTCACGCCAACCATCGTTTTCTGCGCTTGTAATGCTTCACATCACGGAAACTCTTTTTACCACCCTTGTCGGTCAAGCCAAGGTAGAAGTCTTTGATGTCCTCGTTCTGCGCCAACTTTTCGGAGCTGTCGTCCATCACGATCCGGCCGGTTTCCATGACATAAGCATGGGGCGCCACGTTCAGAGCGAGCTTGGCGTTTTGCTCCACCAGAAGAATGGAGATGCGCTGCTCCTTGTTCAACTGGGTGATGATCCGGAAGATCTCATGGATGAGCTTCGGCGCAAGGCCCATAGAAGGCTCATCCAGCAACACCAGCTTGGGCTCTGTCATCAGCGCCCTTCCGACCACGGTCATCTGCTGCTCCCCGCCGCTCACGAATCCTGCCGTTTCATTGCGTTTCTCTCGCAAACGAGGGAAATAGTGATACACGAGCTCGAGCTTCTCACGGACAGTACCTGTTTTCCTCAGGTGAGCGCCCACCTTGAGGTTTTCTTCCACCGTGAGGTGCTCGAAGACCCGTCTTCCTTCAATGACCTGGACGATTCCCATCCTGGCGATATTTGCGGCATTATCATGGTGAATGCGCCGGCCTTCATACTCGATCGCCCCGTCCGACACTTCACCATCCTCGGTGTTCAAGAGGCCTGAGACGGCCTTGAGGGTCGTACTCTTGCCTGCACCGTTTGCCCCAAGAAGGGCGACGATGCCCCCTCTCGGGACTTCGATGGAAACACCTTTGAGGACCAGAATGACCTCATGGTACTTGACTTCGATGTTGTTGATCCTGAGGATTTTTTCTACGGCTTCCAATGGCTCAACCTCCTTAAGCTAGGGTTTGAACCTATTTGACCGAAAGCTGCTACCAGCCAAGCCAGTCTTTTTCCCACTTTTCCGGCCAACGCTGCTTCAAATCAACGCGGGACACTTCCTGGAATTTTCCGCCTTTCCATTCCTGAACCAGGCACCCGGTGGTGGGCCTGTGGTCGGTGGGCGTGAAGGTGATGGGCGATGCACCGAGCCCGATGTCAAACAGCTTCAGAGTCTCAAACCCTTTTTTCATGATCCCGGGGCCAGTCAAATCTCCGGCCTTGTCCGCGAGCTTCATGGCTTCCCAGAGCACCAGAGCGTCGCCCCAGGCCTGAATGGTGCGGATCAGTCTCTTTTCCTGCGGAACTGCAGGGCTGTATTTTTTTGCGGAGGCCACGACGAGGTCCATGTTTTTGAAAGACTGGCCAAAGAAGGCGCAGGGAGTGGCGCCCATGGCCCCTTCTGCGGCTTCACCGGCGAGTCTGGGCAGGTTTTCGTCAAAACCCCAGTTGTTGATGATGTGGTCGGCCTTGAGCCCCAAGGCAAAAGCATCTCTCATGGTGGCCGAAACCGACATGGTCGTGTTGCCGTGCCAGATCACATCCGGCTCGAATTTCTTGAAGGCCATGATCTGGCTCTTGGTATCCAGTGCGAAGAGAGAGACGTCCTGGTCATCGCCGACATCAAACCCAAGAAGAGCCGCATGGTCTTTGATGGCCTTGATCGGAGCGCTGGCATAAGGGGAAGCGAACATGTAACTGCATGCCAACCGGGGTTTCCTTTTCTTGTAGTCCGGTTTGGTGGGCCACTTCTTGTCAAACCATGCCGTGAGGCACGCCCTCGCGTTCGTGGAATAATCCGAGGAGAAGAACAGGTTGTAAGGGGTCTTTTTCGGATCAGTGAGGTGAGCCGAGTAGGAAGCGGAAACGTACGGCATCTGGTCCTTGTTCACCGTTGGAGAAAGCGCCTCTGTGTCGCCGGTGCCCCAACCCATGATCGAGACGACTCCCAGCCTTTTCAGAAGATTGTATTTGGTGATGGCTTCAGGGATACGGTAACCGTAGTCAAACCAGGTGTACTTGATCTTCTTTCCGTTGACCCCTCCCTGATCATTGATGTACTTGATGGCTTCTTCCATCCCGATGGCGTAATCCTTCCCCACATCCGATGTGGCGCCTGTGGTATCCATGATGCCCCCGAGCTGAATGTCGGCAGCCGATACGAATGCGGAAAAAGTGAGCACCAAAGCCAAGGTTAGGATTGAAGTGAATACCTGTCGATGCATCTTCTTCATGTCTTTTCCCCCTTCAAGAATGAAAAAACGTTTTACGGAAATCGATCCTCCAACGAATACAGACCTCCTTCACCTCCTTTCTAATAGGAAAATGGCCAGAGATTGAAATAGTTCTTGATCTGCCACCAGCGGTAAGAGAGACCGTTGGGCTCGTAAATCAGGAAAGCGCAGATGGCAAGACCAAAGGCCGAATCCTTTATATAAGCAAAATCAAAGAGAAGTTTAGGGTAGTAGGCCGACAGAGGAATCACCGCCCATTGCAGCCCTTCCATGACGAGGACCATGAAGACGGACCCGAAAATCGCGCCATGGATGGATCCCACGCCGCCGATCAGAATCACGCCGACCAGCCACAGGGACCAGAACCACGGAAAGTGCTCCGGGCTCAGTGCGGCGGTGTTGCTGACCCAGAAAGCTCCTGCGATTCCGGCGAAAAAACCTGCCACGAAGAAGGCCAGGAGCTTGTAGCGGATGATATTGATGCCCAGAGCCTCGGCGGCAATGTCATTGTCTCGAATGGCCACCCAAGCCCTTCCTGGTTTGGATCGGAGCAGGTTGGCCATAGTGATGACGATCAAGGTCGTGAGGACTGCCATGAGGTAGTAAATTTTGATGTCACTGTCGATGACCCAGGGTCCGATCTTGATCGTCCCCGGGGGCAGAGAAAAGGCTTGTCCTCTTCCTCCGATCTGGCTCACGTACTGGGTCAGGAGAAAATCCACGGTGATGAACTGGGCGGCCATGGTGGTGAGGATGAGGTAGAATCCCTTGACCTTGGCGGAAGGCAGCCCAAAAAGAACGCTCCAGATGCCGGCTACAAATCCTGCGACAACGATGCTGATAGGATAAGCAAGACCCAGGTCCGTGAAGAACTGTGGCCACGGGAACTGCAGGACCAGAAGGGTGCTTGTATAGGCACCGACAGCAATGAAGGCCGCATGACCCAGGGTCACTAGGCCGGTGTATCCAATAAGGAGCTGCACCCCGAGAGCGCCCATGGCGGTGTAGCCGACCATTGTCCCAACACTGAGATAGTAGCCGGGCAAGAGTATGGGGATGCCCACAAAAACGATCAGGAGGAGCAGAATCATCTTCATTTTGATGAAGGTGCTTTGCCACCACCCCTGATCTTCCTGGTAGTTCTGGTGATAGTCACCGCATGGTAGCCAAACGCTGGACATGAGAACACCTCGCCCTAAACTCTTTCAATCCGCTCCCAACCCCACAGGCCATAGGGCTTGAAGAGCAGGAACACGGCCATAAACGCAAAGGGAACAATCTCTTTGACTCCACCGGGGAAAAACTGGTCCAGATAGGCCCCGGACAGGTTCTGAAGAACCCCGATGATGATTCCTCCCACAATAGCGCCGGGAACGGAATTCAAGCCTCCCAGCACCACGGCCGGAAGAACCAGAAGGCCCAGGTAGCCGATCGATATGTTGATTCCGTTGATGTTCCCGAGAAGAGCTCCACCCACGCCGGCGCTCATAAACGCAATGGCCCACGCGGCGGCATACACAAAACGGGCACTCACTCCCAGGGAGAGCGCTGCGGTTTCATCATCGGCAGTGGCCTGCATGGACAGCCCCCAGCGTGTGTATTTGAAAAAGCACACGAAGATGATCAACAGAACAATGGCCAGCATAAAAGACCAGAGATAGACAGGAGAGAGCTTGAGGAACCCGAGCTCGATCGGTTTGATGTGAAAAATAGGAGGGTCGAACACCTTCGTGTCCGTGCTCCATATAAACTCGACGATTCCCTTGAAAAAGAAGGAAAGCCCCACCGTGACCATGATGACGGCAAGGATGGGTTCGCCGATGAGCTTGTCCAGGAAGATTCTCTCGGTCACGAATCCCAATACGATGCCGACGAGAAGAGTGCAGATCACGGCAAGAATAAAGGGGATCCCTGCCTGGTAAAAGGTCAGAGTCACATAGGCGCCGATGAGGGTCAGTTCACCCATCGCCAGGTTCAGAACCCCGGAGCACTTGTAGATCAGAACCCAGCCCAAGGCGACCAAGGCATAAATGCCCCCAACGAGAATCCCTGTAATCAACGACATCAAAAAGAGCTCCATAGGGGCTCACCTCCTAAAGATGGACTTTCCTGATACGGAGATCCATTTTAATGCGCTGCTCCCGGCCATCCTCGTAAGTGATGGTCGTGTCCATGTGAACCACGTCCGCTTCCGAGTACAGCCCGTTCACAATGTCCTTGTACCTGTTCTCGACGAAGGCCCTTCGAAGCTTGCTGGTCCGTGTGAGTTCTTCATCGTCGGCGTCAAAGACCTTGTAGAGGTTGACAAAACAGTGAATTCTGGCGGGTTCCGGGAGATCCTTGTTCGACTCCTCAATCTGCTTCTGGATCAGGTCGTATACTTCGGGTTTCTGGGACAGTTCCTGGTAGCTAGTGTAATTGATTTTGCGTTCATCCGCCCACTTGCCCACCACCGCATAGTCGATACACATAACAGCAGCGATATAAGGCCTCTTGTCGCCGACGACCCAGGCTTCCTGGATAAAGGGGCTGAACTTGAGCCGTGTTTCAAGATATTGGGGAGAGAAGGGCCTTCCATCCCGCAGGGTCATGACGTCCTTGGAACGGTCAAAGACCACGAGGTGCCCGTCTTCATCAATGAACCCACGGTCACCGGAATAGAGCCAGCCATCGACCAGGGTTTTCTTTGTGGCCTCCTCGTTCTTGTAATAGCCTTGGAAAACTGAAGGACTCTTGGAAAGGATCTCGCCCTCCTCGGTGATACGGATTTCGGTTTCGGGAATAGGCGTTCCGACGGTGTCGAACTTGACATCTCCATCCCGGTGGACGATGGAGATCCCGGCAATCTCTGTCTGTCCGTAGATCTGCTTCAGATTGACGCCGAGGGCATGGAAAAAGCGGAAGTGATCCGGCCCCATGGCTGCACCACCCGTGTATGCGTGCCTGAGCCGCCCCATGCCGAGATGGTCTTTCAACTTCTTCTGCATGGCGAGGTAGGAGAGCCCGTTAAGGATCTTCCAAGTGAGGGGAACCGGTTTTTTCTTGAACTTGAGATTGGCGACTTTGTAACCCACCTGGGTGGAAAACTCGTAAATCTTGCGTTTGATCCAGCTGGAGTCGATGTATTTCACCTGGACCTGCCGGGTCATGCCTTCGTAAAGCCTGGGCGGAGCGAACATCACATGGGGACCGATCTGCCGGATGTCTTCCTTGGCCGTGGTCGGTTCTTCGGGGAAATTCAGAGTGTACCCCACTTGAAGACCGCAGGAGATAGACATCATCTGCTCTCCGATCCAGGCAAAAGGGAGGTAGGAAACGAAATCGTCCGTATCGTAGCATGGGTCTACGGCCATGAGGTTCTTGCCCATGGTCAGCATGTTCCAGTGACTCAGCAAAGCGCCCTTGGGCAGAGCGGTTGTTCCGGAGGTATAGAAGAGGAGGCAGATATCGTCCCCATGGCCCTGGTTGATCAGGTTCTCAAAGAGCCCCGGCTCTTGTTTGTCCATCCATCGGCCCATTTCCTGCACCTTCCTGACACTGATCAGGAAATCCTGCTGGTAGTTCCTCATGCCCTTGGGGTCATCCCAGATGATTTTTTCGAGCTTCGGGCATTCGGCCTTGATGGCAAGGGCCTTGTCCACCTCTTCCTGGGTTTCACCGACGAAGAACTTGGCATCCGAGTGGTCAATGATGTACTTCACCTCTTCCATCATGCAGTCTTGGAAGAGCCAGACCCCGATCCCTCCTGCGCATAAGGCGGCCATCTCGGTCCAGAGGCCTTCAGGCCGGTTGTCCCCGATCATGGCAACCTTGTCGCCCTTCTTCAGCCCCAGGCCGACCATGCCGAGACACAGGTACTTCACATTGTCGTAGTAGTCCTGCCAGGTGTAGGGTCGCCAGATGCCGAACTCCTTTTCCCTCATGGCCACCTTGTGGGTTCCATATCTCTTGCACTGGGACAGGAAGAGCTTTGGGATCGTGAGATCTTTGGTCACCTCTATGGAAGAGACAGTCATTTTCGCCCCTACCTCCTTGTTGCGTAGAGCTCCTCTTCGCCCAA
>Ga0209706_10002048_pt1 | contig 11350 bp, 4 predicted proteins | sample PPLLaktember2015_6_FD_187263 | JGI IMG/M metagenome (GOLD analysis project Ga0209706, IMG submission 187263) | Freshwater sediment microbial communities from Prairie Pothole Lake near Jamestown, North Dakota, USA - PPLs Lake P8 Core (1) Depth... | ecosystem: Environmental > Aquatic > Freshwater...
CCCTGGGCCTGACCTTGGTCTGGCCTCCGCAGAGGAGCGTCCCGGGCGTGAACAGCAGGGCCAGCGCCAGAAAGGCAACTCTTGACGTCATGTCGGCCCCTTTACTTTCCGCATTATTTTATATATACAGAAAATGCCCAGGGATTACCATGGGGCGCTGTCACCGGGACATGGGGGAATGAATACAAAAAAATGGGGTCTCTCCAATTTAATGGATGAATGCGGCCGGAATATCGATTTAAATTCACCAGAAAGAGCGCCTTACAAAGATTAGAATATGGCATGTTTATTGCCGTATTCTTTTAGAAACGAGCCTGGTAAAGGGGGTTGCCGGGACAGATCAACAGATAACTAAAATGGGAATGGGGGAAGGGCGGCTCATCGCCCTTGGGTACGGGATGGGAGGAGAAGTTCCAAAAGGAGGACTAATGAAGCGAATCCTAGCCGTTCTCTTCTGCCTTCTGATTCCGATCGCCGCGGTCGCACAGCAGAGAACAGGTAACATCTTCGGCACGGTTGTCGATTCCGACAACAATCCACTTCCCGGAGTCAGCGTCACGTTGACCGGCGCCACCATCGCCCCGATCACGACAACGACGAACGAAGAGGGCCGATTCCGGTTCCTGTCGCTCTTTCCGGCCAACGACTATGTCGTCAAGGTCGAGCTCCAGGGATTCAAGACCCGTATTGAAACCGGCATCATCGTCAATGTGGCCCGGAACGCGGACATCGTCATCACCCTCGAACAAGGGGCTATCGAAGAGCAGGTGACGGTCATCGCCCAGACGCCCGTCGTCGACACGAAGAAGACGCAGGTCACGCATACCGTCAGCTACGAGATGCTCCAGGACCTGCCTTCGGCGAGAGATCCCTGGGTCGTCCTGCAGATGACGCCGTCCATCCAGATGGACCGCGAGAACGTCGGCGGCGTCGAGTCCGGCCAGCAATCGGGCTTCGTCGCTCGGGCCAGCACGACGCAGGAATGGACCGTCGACGGCATGCAGATCACGGACCTCAGCTCCGGCGGGACGCCCGGCTATTTCGACTTCGATTCCCTCGAGGAGATGAACATCTCGACGGGCACTCTGGACGTCGAGCACCGGGACCCGGGGATCGTCGTCAACATGGTCACCCGCCGCGGCGGCAACAAGATCAGCCTGGGCGGCCGGTTCTACTGGACCAACGAAAAGTTCCAGTCGACGATCGCCCAGTCCAAGCTGGATGAGCTCAACCTCATCGGCTACAACCGGGCCAACGACATCAAGGACTTCGGCTTCAACGCCGGCGGTCCCATCGTCAAGGACAAGGCCTGGTGGTGGATCTCCTACGGCATCAACCAGGTCAAGACCTACAACGCGGTCAACGTCGCCGACGACACCTACCTCAACAACTACAACGGCAAGCTCAACTTCCAGCTCATTCCCTCGAACCGCCTCGAGATCCTCTATCAGCTGGGCGACAAACAGAAGTACGGCCGCAGCTCCTCGGAATATTTCCTCCCCGGGTGGAGGCAGGGCAGCAAGGCCTACTTCGGGAACCCGACCGTGAAGATCCAGGACGAACAGATGATCGGGCAGAACCTGTTCCTGTCGGTCCGGGCGGGCACCTCGAACGGCGGCTTCGGGATGAGGCCGGAGAACGACCTCGATGCCGAGAAGGTCGCCACCTACGATTATGCGGGGGACTTCTGGTACAATTCGTACTGGTGGTTCTACTCCGACCGCCCGCATCCGTACGGCGTCGTCCAGGCCCAGTACTTCAACGACAACCTCTTCGGCACGCAGCACGAGATGAAGGTCGGATTCGAGGTCAACAACAACAAGCGTGTCTACACCGGCGTCTATTACGGCAACGGCAACCTCAATATCTACCGCAATTACAACACGAGGACCGTCGACTGGAACCTCGACGGGACGAGGGACGTCGTCCTGGCCGAGGACGGGTTCGACCTCCAGCGGATCTCGATCCGGCGCTATGACACCGCCACGACGGACGGCACGAAGCGCCTGGCCGCCTATTTCAGCGACACGATCTCCGCGGGGCGCTTCAACTTCAATATCGGGGTTCGTTTCGACCACGCCAAAGATTTCCGGGAAGAGGCCCTGTTCAGAGGGCTCTGGCTCCCCGGACAGGAGGTCCCGGCCGCACAGATGTCGAACTACGCCCTGCTCACCGAGGGCCTGTTCGGCAGCGCCGCGGCCGTGAACACGATCTCCGCGCTCTTCCCCGATACGGTCCGGCCCGCGGTCGAGCCCATCAAGACCTTCTGGTTCTTCTCGCCGCGCCTCGGCTTGACTTACGACCTCTTCGGCGACGGCAAGACGGTCTTAAAGGCCGCCTATACGCTCTATCCGGGCGGCGGCTTGGGGACGGAATATACCAGCCCGTTCGGCACGGGCGGCACGCTCCATTTCTGGTGGGCTGACGGCTACGGGTACGGGGCCAACTCCGACGGCCTCAATCCCGACGGCGTCGCGAGCCTCGACGAGCTCTATTGGGCCTCCTTCGACACGGCCCGGACCCCCTACCACGCGTTCGACGCCGGCGGCGTGTTCCAAGGCAACACGGACCGCGAAAACGGCTACATGTACAGCGGATTCACCTGGGGCTCCACCTCGCTCCAGGATTCCCGTTCCCTGATCGACCTCGCGAATTGGAAGACCAGCCTGACCCATGAAGTGAATCTGTCCGTCGAGCGCGAGATCTTCACGGACTTCGGGGTGAGCCTGGGCTTCAACTGGAAGCGGATGGGCCGGTTCTCCTGGTCTCCGGACTATTATCCCGAGCTGGACCACCTCCGGAGCAAGGACGACTACGTCATCGCCGGCACTGTTCCTGACACTCTGACGAACGGTCTCGGGGATTCCTTCGATCCCGGCGAAGCGGCCGGCAAGCCCTGGTACCTCCTGACGGGCGACCCGGAAGGGCAGTACACGGATTACTCGAAGACCGTGATGATGGACCCCAAGCGTCACAACACCTACTGGGGCGTCGACCTCGTCTTCACCAAGCGGCTCACCAACAAATGGATGATGAACGGGTCGGTCACGTACCAGAGCCAGAAGAGCTACTTCGGCGACAACGGCTATCTGGATCCGACCAACCTGTGGGCCAGCGAAGGCCAGATCTACGCCTTCGACATGGGCGGCAGCAGCGGCAAGACCACCCGGCCGTTCTTCACCCGCTGGATGTTCAAGCTGAGCGGTCTCTACCAGCTGCCGTACGACATCAACGTTTCCGGGACCGTTTCCGGCCACGAAGGCACGTTCTACCAGACTTACTTCTACCTCGAAGACGACACTTGGCCGAATCCCGACTCCTACTACAATTCCATGCCGACGACCAAGTACAACGACCGGGAACGTCTGGGGAACGTCTGGGTCATCAACTTCAAGGTCGAAAAGGCGTTCAAGATCGGCAACGTTGGGAAGATGTACCTCTCCGCGGACCTTTTCAACGCCTTCAACAGCCTGACGATCCTCCGCAAACGCGACATCGAGTACGGCACGTTCTATTACGCCTCCAATGTGTTTGACGGATGGTCCGAAGGGGGCGCCAACAGCGGCTTCAACAACGAGGTTTTGAACCCGCTCCTGCTCCGGCTCGGCTTGAGATTCCAGTTCTAGTTCGGATACCCCGCACAAGCAGACGCACAAGCCCCTTCCGCCGCGAGGCGGAAGGGGCTTTTTATTGTATAATGAGGCCATGTCGGCTGGGAAAGTGGCCTGCCTTGCGGCCGGGATCCTCCTCGTTGCGGAGGCCGCCGGGGCCGCCGGCCCCAATATCCTCCTTATCACGATCGACACGCTGAGAGCCGACAGGCTGAGCTGCTATGCCGCGGGTCACGCGCCGACGCCGGCGATCGACGCCCTGGCCGCGAGGGGCGTCCGGTTCGAATGGGCCTTCGCCCACAATCCGACGACGCTGCCGTCCCACGCCAACATCCTCTCAGGCATGACGCCGCTCTTTCACGGCGTCAGCGAGAACGCCAAATCGAGATTCCCCCCGGACTGCCCGACCATGGCCGGCGGCCTCAAGGCCGTCGGATATGCCACCGGCGCGTTCATCGGGGCCTTTCCCCTGGACTCCCGATTCGGTCTCGACCGGGACTTCGACGTTTATGACGACACGTTCGCGGGCCGGATGTCCCCCGGCGGACCCCTCAGGGAGCGCCGGGCGTCGGAGGTCATCAAGGCCGCGACGGACTGGCTTGCCGGCCGGACGGGAAAATGGTTCTGCTGGGTCCACCTCTGGGACCCCCACGCGCCGTATGCGCCGCCCGAGCCGTTCGCCACCCGGTATCGGGAGGATCCCTATTCGGGGGAGGTGGCGTACGTCGACTCCCAGATCGGCTCTCTTCTGGGAGAGATCGAGCGCCTGCGCCCTGGAGCAAGAACGCTCGTCGTCCTGACCGCCGACCACGGGGAGGCGCTCGGTGAGCACGGGGAACTGACGCACGGCTACTTCGCGTACAACAGCACCCTCCATGTCCCCTTGATCATCGCCGGGCCGGGCATCGCGCCGCGGCGGGTGGCGGCTAGCGTCGGACACATCGATATCCTTCCGACGGTTTGCGACCTCCTCGGCCTCAAGCCGCGTCCGTCCCTCCAGGGCCGGTCCCTTGCCGGTCTCATGAAGACCGGCCGCGCCGAGGACCGGGCCCTTTACTTCGAATCCCTCGAGCCCTTCTTCGACAAGGGCTGCGCCCCGCTCCGGGGCTTTATCCGGGGCCGGCTGAAGTTCATGGACTCCCCCGTCCCCGAAGTCTACGACCTGGATCCCGATCCCGGGGAGTCGAAGAACCTGGCCCCCGCGCGCGACCTCGTTCTCCTGCGCAAGGACCTCGAACGGATGAAGACGGCGCTGTCGTCGCCCCGGGCCGGAAGCGGTGTCCGGGTGGCGGACGTCCAGACCCTGGAGCGGCTGCGGAGCCTCGGCTATACGGCCGCGCCGGTGGCTCAGACAAAAGCGTCCTATGGGCCGGCCGACGACGTCAAGACCCTTCTCCCCTTCCAGCAACGGCTCGAACGGGCCATTCTCCTGGCCGACAACGGAAAGGCCGAGGACAGCATCCGCGAGCTCGCCTCCCTCGTCCGCGACAAAGGGGACTTCACGCCCGGCTATATATACCTGTCCCAAACACTCATGTCGCAAGGCCGGCCCGACGAGGCGGTCCTGGCGCTCGACGAAGGGGTCAGCGCCAACCCGGGCAATTATGCCCTTCTGTCCTCCCTCGGCATGCTTCTCGTCATGCGGCGCCAGGACGGCCGGGCCGAAGAGGTCCTGAAGAAAGCGCTCGCGGTCGTCGACTTCGACCCCGATGCCTGGACGACCCTCGGGGGCATCGAGATGCGGAAGGGAGATCACGCGAAGGCCCTGGAGTGCTTCGACCGGGCCGTTTCGCTGGACCCGGCTTTCACCCCGGCCTATTTGAATATCGGGGCCGCCCGGATGTCCCGGTATTTCGGCCAGGGCCGGGACCCGGCCGACCTGGCTTCGGCCGTCGAGAGCTTCCGCCGGGCCGTCTCCCTCGACCCGGCGCTGCAGCCGGCTTGGAGGGGATTGGGCGCGGCCTTGACGGCCTCCGGGAATGCCGACGAGGCCATCGCCGCCTGGGAAAAGGCGGTGGCCTTGGATCCTCGGGACGGTTTCTCCACGTACAACCTCGGCCTGGCTTACCTTGGAAAGGGAGACAAGCCGCGGGCCCTCCGCTCTTTCGAAGCCTACCTCGAGCTCAACAAGGCCACCCTCACGGACGAGGAACGGAGCCGGGTCATGGAGCTGATCGCAAAATGCCGCTGAAAAGATCTCTGCGCCTCGCGAGCCTGGTGTTCGCCGCATGGATGGGACTGCTGGCTTCCGCCGCGGGAGCGGGCGGCGCGGACCTGAACCTCCTGGTCGTGACGGTCGACACCCTGCGGCCGGACAGGCTGAGCTGCTACAGCACCGCGCATCTGCGGACGCCGCGGATCGACGCCCTGGCCGCAAAAGGCGTCCTCTTCGAGCGGGCGTTCGCGCATGATCCCGAGACCCTTCCGTCCCACACGAACATCTTCCTGGGCATGACCTCCCTGGCCCACGGCGTCTCTGAGAACAGCAAGTCCATCGTGGCTCCCGATTTCGAGACCCTGGCCGAGCTCCTGAAGAGCCGCGGTTTTGCCACGGGCGCTTTCGTTAGCGGCTTCCCCCTGGATTCCCGTTTTGGGCTCAACCAGGGCTTCGACGTCTACGACGATCACTATCCGGCGAAGGCGAAGCCCGGCGAGGCCTTCTCGGAGCGGAGGGCCGATAAAACGGTGGCCGCCGCTTTGAAGTGGCTGGCGGGCCAGAAGGGCAAATGGTTCTGCTGGGTCCATCTCTGGGACCCGCATGACCCCTATGCGCCGCCCGAACCCTATGCCACCCAGTTCAAGGACGACCCCTATTCCGGCGAGGTGGCCTACGTCGACGCCGAGCTCGGGCGGCTGATGGACGCGCTCGGCCAAGCGGGCCTGGAGGGCCGGACGGCCGTCGTCCTGACCGGCGACCACGGCGAGTCGCTGGGCGATCACGGCGAGACCTATCACGGCTATTTCGCGTACAATGCGACGCTTTGGGTGCCCCTCATCATCGCCGCGCCCGGGGCCAAGGCCGGCCGGGTCAAGGATCATGTCAGCCACGTCGACATCTTCCCGACCGTCTGCGATCTGCTCGGCTTGGAGAAGCCGGCGTCGCTCCAGGGCGGGTCCCTGTCGCCCTTCCTGCGAGGCCGGACGAGACCGGCCCGGCCGATCTATTTCGAGGCCCTGGAGGCCTACATCAACAGGGGCTGGGCGCCCCTGCGCGGCGTCATCGAGAACGGCAAGAAATTCATCTCGTCGCCGATCCCGGAGCTCTACGACATGGAGAGCGATTTCGCCGAGGAGAAGGACCTGGCCGCGACCTCGAACCTCCCGGCCTTCCAGAAAAGGCTTCAGGAGGTCATGAAGCAGGGCGAGTCGTCGCTCGCGGCGCTCAGCGGGCGCCGGACGACCGACAGGGAGACGCTCGAACGGCTGCGCAGCCTCGGTTACGCGGCCTCTCGCGTGAGCCAGATCAAGTCCGCCCACGGCCCCGAGGACGATCTCAAGACGCTCCTCCCGCTCGAACAGAAGATCACCGACGCCGCCCGGCTCAAGAGAGAGGGCCGGCTCGCGCAGAGCGTCCGCATCCTCGAGGACGTCATCAAGGAGAGGAAGGATTTCGCCAAGGCCTACGATCAGCTCTTCGAGATCTACCGCTCGCAGGACCTCGTCGACGACGCCCTCCAGGTCTTTAAAAGAGGATATGACGCGAACCCCGGCAATTTCGTCTTCAGCTCGGGCTACGGGGTCGCGCTGGTCAAGCAGGGAAGATACGAGGAGGGCGCCGAGGTCCTGGAGAGATCTTTGAGCCTCTATGATCAGGACGCGGAGGTCTGGAACTCGCTCGGCGTGGCCTACGGGAACATGGGCGAGATGGAGAAGGCCCGCGAGGATCTCGGCAGGGCCCTGGCCCTGGCGCCGGACGACGCGCTTTTCAACGACAATCTCGGCATGTTCTATGTCAGGATGGCCCTGAAGACGAGGGATGCGGAGCCGGCCCGGCAGTCCATCCCCTATTTCGAAAAAGCCATCGCCGCCGACCCGACCCTGGTCTCCGTGTACAACGGCCTGGCCGGCGCCATGCGGATATTGGGCCGTCGGGACGAGGCCATCGCGAACTGGGAAAAGGCCGTCGAGCTCGACCCGACCTTCGACATGCCGGTATTCAATCTCGCCGTGGCCTATCTCGAGAAAGGGAACAAGGCCAAGGCCCTCGAGTACTGCGAGAAATATATCCTTGTCAGAGGCAAGAATATCACCCCCGAAGAGCGGCGGGAGATCGATTCGCTCATTGAGAAGTGCAAGGAGGAGTAGAGCGACGTGACGCCGATCTCTTCCGCGCGGGGACGCCGCTTTGTGCTGGCCTTCTTGTCGGGTCTCTTCTTATGGACGGGCGGCGCGGCGGCATTCCCCGGCCCTCGCCCCGACGCCGGGGCGAAAGCGGCGCCCAATCTGCTTCTCATCACGATCGACACGCTGCGAGCCGACCGGGTGAGCTCTTACGGCGGCCGGCTCAAGACCCCGACGCTCGACCGGTTTGCCGCGAAGGGGATCGTGTTCCGAAGGGCCTTCGCCCAGGCGACGACGACGCTTCCGACGCATACGAACATGCTCCTCGGAGTGGACCCGCTCCGGCACGGCGTCCACGACAACAACAACTTCACGGTCGGCAAAACTTTCCTGACCCTGGCCGAACACCTCAAGGCCGCCGGCTACGCCACAGCCGCGTTCGTCGGCGGATTCCCCCTGGATTCGCGATTCGGGCTCAACCGGGGTTTCGACGTCTATGACGAAACCTACGGGACCCCGGGCCCGGCCCAGCAGACGCGCTGGGAGAGGAAAGCCGAAGCCGTTGTGAGCACCTCCCTCAAATGGCTCGAGGGCCGGACCGCGCCCTGGTTCGCCTGGGTCCATTGCTACGATCCGCATGAACCCTATGAGCCTCCTCAACCTTTCCTTTCCGAATACGAGGGCCGGCTCTACGACGGCGAGGTCGCTTATGTCGATTTCGCCCTGAAGAAGCTCCTCGACGCCGTCGAAAGCCGGGGATGGGGCGACAATACGGTCATCGTCCTCACCGGCGACCACGGGGAATCCCTGGGCCAGCACGGTGAGGAAACTCACGGCTTTGTCGCGTACAACACGACCCTCTGGGTCCCTCTCATCGTCTGCGCTCCGGGGCTGAAGCCGGGGGCCGTGGGGCAACAGGTCACTCACACGGACATCTTTCCCACGGTTTGCGACCTCCTGGGACTGCGGGTGCCGCCGCGCCTGCAGGGCCTTTCGCTCCTGCCGGCGGTCAAGGGCAGGAAGCTCGCTGAGCGGGCGATCTATTTCGAATCCATGTATCCTCACTTCAGCCGCGGCTGGGCGCCTCTCTACGGCTATATGCAGGATTCGCAGAAGTTCGTCGAATCTCCGGTCCCCGAGCTTTATGACATCGAGAAGGATTTCGACGAGACCACGAACCTGGCGGCCGGCCAGGACCTGAAGGGACGCCGCGCCGAGCTGGCCCGGATCATGGGCGGGCGATCGCCCATGGATCGGACGGGACAGGAAGAGCAGCTCGATCGCGAGTCCCTGGAGAAGTTGAGAAGCCTGGGGTATGTCTCGACGCCTCAAGCCGCCGGGAAGAAGACGTACGGCCCGGAGGACGACGTCAAGACGCTGCTGCCGTTCCACAACAGGTGCAATGAGGCCCAGCGCCTTTTCGAAGGCGGCCGCGGGGCGGAAGCGGTCGAGATCCTCAAGGGCGTCATCTCGGAAAGGCGGGACTTCGACGGGGCCTATCCCATGCTGGGCGTGATCTACGCGAGGATGGGGCGGCCGGCCGACGCCCTCGCGGTCCTGAGATCCGGCGTGGAGGCCCTGCCGGAGAACTACATGGTCGCTTCGCCCTACATCCGCCTTCTCAACCAAGTCCGGCGATATGACGAAGTCATCCGCCTGATCACGGCGGAGGGCGGGTTCCCGTACGAAAACGTCCCCGACAGCTGGAACGACCTGGGCGTCGCCTACATGAACACGGGGGATCTCGACAAGGCCCGGGACGCCTTGGGAAGGGCGGTGGCCGTGGACGGACGGAACTACATCGTCCGCCGGAACTTGGGGGACGTCGAACTCGCCGCCTTCGTCAAGAGCCAGGACCCGGAGGCCTTAGAGAGGGCGCTCGCCTGCTATCTGAAGGCCGTCGAGCTCAATCCTCAGGACCCGTCGAGCCGCAACGCCCTCGGCTACACCTATCTGCAGGGAGGCCGGCCGAAAGAGGCGATCCCGCCTCTGAAGAAGGCGCTCGAGCTTGTCCCGGACTACGATACGGCCCTGTACAGTCTGGGCCTGGCCTACTTCAACACAGGGGATTACGCGAGAGCGCTCGAGAGCTTGACGACGTTTCGGGAGAAGTTCTCCAAACCATTGACGGCAGCCCAGATACGGGCGGTCGACGCGATGATCGAGCAGAGCAGGGCGAAGCTTGCCAAATAGCCAGGAGGCTTGGGAGTCTGCACGTATTATCGATAGACTGCAGCGGCAACAGCTCTGATCCGGGGCAAGGACCTCTCCGCATGCATCCGGGTCAGTCCGTCCTCGGCTCCAGCCCCGAGACCCGCTTCTTGTTCCATGCCTTTCGGATGAGCAGAAGCATAACCAGCAAAAGCGCGGCGATCATCACCCGTGCGCCCCAGAGATAGGGCCGGTTGGCCGGGTCCTTGCCCTTCATCAGGAATTCCTTGACTGCGTCCTGGTAGGTCCAGAAACCCAAGAGCACGAGCAAGTAGATCGGCGTGATGTAGGTCAGGATGAACTTGAAGACCTTCGGGACCTTGAGATCGGCGCCCTTATGCATCTCCACCCAGCCCTTCTTGATCTTGAAGACCCAGGAAAAGAGGACGACCTCGATAGCCGCGAAGACGACCAGGCCGAAGGTGCCGGCCCAGAAGTCGAGCTCGTCGAGGAAGCCGAACTTGAAGAAGCCGATGACGCAGGCGCTGCAGAGGACGAGGACCGCGAAGACGGCCTTGACCGCCTTCTCACGCTTCCACTTGAACTCGTCCTGGAGGAAAGCGACCGCCGGCTGGGTCATGGCCACCGACGAGGTGATGCCGGCGATAAAGAGCAGGAAGAAGAACATGCCGCCGAAGATCTGCCCGAGCGGGATCTTCTGGAAGACGACCGGCAGGGCCTGGAAGCCGAGGTTGAAGGCGCCGCCCTGGGCGATGGCCTGGGTCTCGGCCGCGCCGAAGAAGATGACGGCGGCCGGGATGGCGATCGTGCCGCCGAGGACGATCTCGGCGAATTCGTTCGTGGACGCGGTCGTCAACCCGTTCAGGGTGATGTCCTGCTTCTCCCGGACATAGGAGGCGTAGGTGTTGATGATGCCCTGGCCGAGGCTCAGGGTGAAGAAGATCTGCCCGGCGGCCGCCAGCCAGACGGCGGCCGACCCCAGGCGGCTGTAATCCGGGTTCCAGATGAAGCCGAGCCCCGTTGAAACGCTGAGCTCCGGCATGGACGGGTCGGGCGTGCCGAGGGTCAGGACCCGGATGACCAGGATGACGCCGAAGACGAAAAGCAGGGGCATGCCGTATTTGGCCAGGATCTCGATGCCCTTGGAGATGCCCTTGTAGAGGAAGTAGAAGTTCAGGGCGATGGCGATGAACCAGAAGATGAGGATGGGCCCGAGCGAGCTGAAGAACTCGTTCGATTCGACGCCCTGGAAGCCACGCAGGAATCGGCCCATGGCCTCGCGGTTG
>Ga0209706_10002049_pt1 | contig 11349 bp, 12 predicted proteins | sample PPLLaktember2015_6_FD_187263 | JGI IMG/M metagenome (GOLD analysis project Ga0209706, IMG submission 187263) | Freshwater sediment microbial communities from Prairie Pothole Lake near Jamestown, North Dakota, USA - PPLs Lake P8 Core (1) Depth... | ecosystem: Environmental > Aquatic > Freshwater...
TGCTTTTCGGGGGCGCCGCTTTTTATGCTAAATTCGAGTTCGATTTCCTTGTTTTCCATGTCTGTGCTCAAAAAAATACAATTTGCCCCTGCGCCGCCGTCAGGCGGGGCCAGTCGGAGGGTCGCGCCGATGAGCGGCGTTGCCGATTGGGCGATTATTGGCGCGGGCACGTTGGAATGTCAAAAGTCCATTCGTGCCGCGAACGGTTACCGGATTGCCCCATGCTCTATCGCCGTGCGCTGACCCGCGAGATGAGCCTCACCACCGGCGCCGTGCTCACGGTGCTGATCGCGATTGCGCTGGTGGTGCTGTTCATCCGCCTGCTCGGCGACGTGGCGCGCGGCGAACTCGCCAACGAGGCGGTGCTGGCCTATCTCGGCTTTTCGCTGCTGCATTTTTTGCCGGTGTTGATGACGATTGCGCTGTTTGCCGGCGTATTGCTGCCCTTGTCCCGCATGTGGCGGGACAGCGAAATGGTCATCTGGCTCAATGCCGGCTTGTCGCTCATGCAGTGGATGCGGCCGGTGCTGACCTTGGCCATCCCGTTATCGCTGGTGATCCTGTTGCTGACAGCGGTCATTAATCCGTGGATGCAGATCAAGAAAAACGAATATCGCCAGGACCTGAAAAGCCGCAGCGAAAGCGCCCTGATTGCCCCCGGCCTGTTCGCCGAATCCGGTTCCAGCGGGCGCGTCTACTATGTCGAATCGCTCAATCCGCTGACCGGGATCGTGCGCAATATCTTCATGCAGTCGTACATCGACGGCCAGCTCGGCCTGGTGGTCGCGCGCGAGGGCAATCACACCGAACTGCCCGACGGCTCGCGTTATCTGGTGTTCAAGGATGGCCGTCGTTATGAGGGCACGCCCGGCCAGCTCGACTATCGCATCGTGCAGTTCGAGCGTTACTGGATGCGGCTCGATCCGGTGGCCACGGGCGACAAGGCGACCGGCGTCCGCCAGGCGTCGATGAACGAATTGCTGGCTGACGCCACACCGCATGCGCGCGCCGAGCTGCTGTGGCGGCTGGGCGTGCCGGTTTCCGCGCTGATTCTCGCCGTCATGGCGGTTCCGCTGAGTTACGTCAACCCGCGCGCGCGCCGCTCCTACGGGCTGGTGATCGCGCTGCTACTGTATTTCGTCTACAACAATCTGTTGTCGCTGTCGCAGGCCTGGGTGGCGCAGGCCAAGCTCCATCCCTGGGCCGGGATGGTGTCGGCGCATCTGGTGATGCTGCTTGCCGTGGCCGCCCTGTTTTACCTGCGCAACCGGCAATTCGCACCGCGCGGGAGGCGTGCATGAGCCTGCTTGCGCGCTATCTGGCGAGCCAGGTGCTGGCGGCATCGGGGTTCGTGCTGCTGGCGCTGCTGGTGCTGTTCGCCTTTTTTGACGTGATGCAGGAGCTCGGCAGCCTGGGCCGCAACAACTATGGCCTGGGGCAGGTCGCCGTGGTGGTGTTGCTGGGCATCCCGGGCCATTTGTACGAAATCCTGCCGGTGGCCGCGCTGATCGGCACGCTGTTCGCGCTGTCGCGTCTGGTGGGCAATTCGGAATTTGCGGTGATGCGCGTGTCGGGCCTGTCCAGTTGGCGGGTGGCGGGATATTTTGCGGGGATCGGGGTGCTGTTGTCGCTGCTGCTGCTGGTGCTCGGCGAATTCGTGGCGCCGTGGTCCGATCAGATGGCGCAGCGTTACAAGCTGTCGGCGACCCGTTCGGTGGTGGCACAGCAATTCCGCTCCGGGCTGTGGGTGAAGGATGGCAGCAGCTTCATCAATGTGCGCGAGGTGATGCCCGACAACACGCTGCGCGGCATCGAGATTTACGGTTTCGAAGCCGACGGCCGCCTGGGCTGGATCCGGGCCGCCAGGCAGGCCGACTGGCGCGGTAACCAGACCTGGAACCTGCAAGAGGTGATGGAAACCCGCTTCGGTGACGACGGCATCCGTGCCACCCGCAGCGAGCGCCAGGACTGGCAGTCGGTGTTGACGCCCGACATCCTCAGCGTGCTGCTGGTCGCGCCGGAACAAATGTCGGCGCGCACCCTGTGGCGCTACGTGGCGCACCTGAAGGAAAACAGGCAGAAAGCCTCGCGCTACGAACTTGCCCTGTGGTCAAAATTCATCAACCCGTTCGTCATCCCGATCATGATGCTGATCGCCATGCCGTTCGCCATCCAGGGGCCGCGCGCCGGCGGCACCAGCAGCAAGATTTTCATCGGCATTCTGGCCGGTCTCGGCTTCCATTTGCTGAGCCGGCTGTTCGGTCACCTCGGTTTGCTGAATGACTGGCCGGCCGTGGTGGTGTCGGTCCTGCCGCTGCTTATTTTCCTGGCCATCGCACTGATGGGGATCCGGTGGGTCGACCGGCGCTAGCGCCGCTGCCGTCAAGGCTCGCCGAGTGTCTGCACGCCAGCGATCCGGCGGCCAAGGTGGCCTGCGTGCATGCCTTGCAGGCGGATTGGCTGGCCGGGAGGCTGGATACCGCAGTCGGGGTCGAACGTGACCCGATCAACTGTCCGGGACATCCGGACAAACCCGAACTGATCCCGCCGCAGAACGTGCCGCGCCGCCGCGCCGATACCCTGCCCGGACGCGCCGCGCTCATCCATGCACTGGCACATATCGAATTCAATGCCATCAACCTGGCGCTCGACGCCGCCCACCGCTTTGCCGGCATGCCGCCGGCGTATTACGCCGACTGGCTGAAGGTGGCCGCCGAGGAAGCGCTGCATTTCGACCTGCTGAACACGCATTTGGTGACGCTGGGCTACGCCTACGGCGACTTTCCCGCGCACAACGGCCTGTGGGACATGGCGCTGAAAACCGCGCACGACCCGCTGGTGCGCATGGCGCTGGTGCCGCGCGTGCTGGAAGCGCGTGGACTCGACGCGACGCCCTTGATCGTCGGCAAGCTGAGGGCCGCGAATGACCTGCGCATGGTCGAGCTTCTCGCCGTGATCGAGCGCGACGAGATCGGCCACGTCGCCATCGGCAGCCGCTGGTTTGGCTGGCTGTGCGCGGCGCGCGGCCTCGCGCCCGAATCGACGTTCCGGAAGTTGCTGGTCGAGTACGACGCGCCGCCGCTGAAGCCGCCGTTCAATCTGGCGGCGCGTCGCGCTGCGGGCTTCAGCGAGCCCGAACTGGACTGGCTGAGCCGGCTTTAAGGCTTTACAAACCCAGCGTCGTTGCCGACACGCCGGCCGGCGAACGCTGCCACATGCCCTCGAAGTCCTGGTTCAGCAACACGGCACCGCGCGCGTCGTCCAGCTGCAGCGTGCCATGCGCCGCGGCCTTGTCTGCGCGCAGCAGCACGCCGTGGCGGTCGGCCAGCGCAAACGCCTGCTCGGGACGCGGCGCGTCGGGGTCGGCCTGGCGGATTTCGAGCACATGGCCGAAGTCGCGCACCAGCTGCATCAGGCGGGGCCACCAGGCTGATGTCGTCGAGCAGCAGTTCGATGCGGCGTCCGCCGCCCGCCACGCACAGCGCGCGCAGGGCCGCGTGGCGCGGCACGTGATCGAGCTCCAGCAGGCCCAGATCGTGGTCATACACACGCAGCTGGCGGTGCGTCCCCGCCAGCAAGGCATCGAATGCGCCACGGAATTCTGCGGGGGTTTCAAAGGTGCTCATGCTGTTTCGATCTCCAGCCAGCCGGCTTCGTACCAGTCGTACAGGCGCTCGCGCAGCGCGGCAGGCAGGGTCGGCGCTGCGCCAAGACCGCCCGCAGGGCGAGCGTCTGGCGGCGTACCCCTTGCGGGTGCGAGGTGGCGCTGGTCGGCCAGCTGCTTCAGCGCGGCGGCTTCGCTGGCTGCTGCCGTAAAGGCCTCGCCGTTGATGAAAAAACGGCCGCCGGCAAACAGCAGGCGCGATTTGGGGTTGAGCGCGACGCCGTGCCTGTTCGCCTGCCTGTTGAAGGCGGCACGAGTGAGCGGCGCGTCCGGCGCGTCGAAAAACACATTCGGCTTGGGCTCCGACAGATAGCGTCCGGCAAACTCCGCGACGTCGCGCTTGCCCCATTGGATTTTCGCGATCATGCCTTCGATCTGCGCCAGCATCGCCCGGCTGATTTCGCCCGGGTGGGCCTGCAGTCGCAGATCGGGGTCGGCGTAGCGGCCTTCCAGTTTGAGCGTGTCCTGCAGATGCATCAGGAAGCCGTGCGCCAGTTCCTCGGTGGTGGGCGCGCGGAAGCCGATCGAATAGGTCGTGCAGGCGTCTTCAGCGACACCGTAATGCGCAACGTGCGGCGGCAGATAGAGCATGTCGCCGGGGCCGAGCACCCATTCTTCCTCGGCCTTGAAGCGGCGCAGGATTTTCAGCGGAACGTCGTCCAGGATCGCCAGGTCGGTCTGCGTGCTGATCTGCCAGCGCCGATGCCCCTGGCCCTGCAGCAGGAAAACGTCGTACGAATCGAAATGCGGCCCCACGCTGCCGCCGGGAACGGCGTAGCTCACCATCAGGTCGTCGAGCCGGGCGTGCGGGATGAAGTTGAAGCGCGCCAGCAGCGCATCCGCTTCGGGCAGGACGTGGTTGAGCGACTGCACCAGCAACGTCCACTCCGTCTTCGGCAGGCGCTTGAAGTCGCTTCTGCCGAATGGGCCGTGATCGAGCTGCCAGCGGGTGCCGCTGCCCCGGATCAGGCGCGATTCGACATCGTCGCGGCAGGCCAGTTGCTGCATCTCGGCGGGCGTCAAGAGGCCGGTGAATCCCGGCACCGCGTTGCGGATCAAAAGCGGGCGCTTATGCCAGACATCGCGCAGGAAACGGGTGGGGCTCAGGCCGCCAAGCAGGGTCGTCGTCATCCGCGGAATTATAACGATGTGTTTGCACGCCCCCCTGTTAGAATGCTGCCCAAAATTGTGTGTTGGAGTCCCCATGCTGAAAGCGGGAGACCGCGCACCGGATTTCTCCAATCCGGACGCGGACATGAACATCGTCGAGCTGTCGCAGTTTCGGGGGAAAACCCTGGTGCTGTATTTTTACGTGCGCGACGACACGCCGGGCTGCACCACCGAGGCGATCGAATTTTCCGAACTGGAAACCGACTTCGCCGAACTGGGCGCCACGGTGCTCGGGGTGTCGCGTGACGACTGCATCAAGCATGGCGAATTCCGCGACAAGCACGGCATCAGCGTGCGCCTGCTGGCCGACAAGGAACAGGTAACCTGCGCAGCCTATGGCGTGCTGCAGGACAAGGAAGTGGACGGCGTGATGCGCAAGGGCGTGCTGCGCTCCACTTTCATCATCGACAAGCAGGGCGTCATCCGTCACGCCCTGTACGGCGTTTCCAGCCGCGGCCATGCGGCGGAAGTGCTTCAACTGGTTGCTTTAATGAGCAAAGGGGATCTCAAGTGAATATTGGCAAGGACACCGTCGTCACCATCACCTACATCGTCAAGGACATGGAGGGCAAGCTGCTGGAGGAGAGCGACGAGCCGGTCAGCTACCTGCACGGCGGCTACGACAATATTTTCCCGCTGGTGGAACAGGCGCTGGAAGGCAAGGCCGTGGGCGACAAGATCGACCTCAAGCTGCAGCCGGCCGACGCCTTCGGCGAATACGAGGATGAACTGGTGCGGCTGGAACCGCGCGAGGGCTTTCCCGACGACATCGAAATCGGCATGCAGTTCGTCGGCTCGCCGGTCGACGGCAGCGAGGAAATGCTCTACACCGTGACCGATATCGCCGAAGACAAGGTGGTGGTCGACGGCAACCATCCCTACGCCGGGCAGGCGGTGCATTTCCAGTGTGTGGTCGCCGATGTGCGGGCAGCCACGCCGGACGAGGTCGAGCATCGCCACGCCCACGGCGCCCACGGCCATCACCATCATTGATGCCGCGGCAAACGGTAAAATACCCGGCTAACCCGTTTTCTGTGCAGCCTGATCAAGACCACCGATGAAAACCACCTTCCTCGACTTTGAGCAGCCGATCGCTGAGCTCGAAGCCAAGATCGAAGAACTGCGCTTTGTGCAGGACGACTCCGCCCTCGATATCTCGGAGGAGATCCGTCGCCTGCAGAAAAAGAGCCAGACCCTGACCAGAGACATCTATGCCAAGCTCAACGCCTGGCAGGTGTCGCAGGTGGCGCGGCATCCGCAACGGCCCTACACGCTCGACTACGTGCAGGGACTGTTCACCGATTTTTCCGAACTGCATGGCGACCGCGCCTATGCCGACGATCAGGCGATCGTCGGCGGCATGGCGCGCTTCAACGGCGAGCCGGTGATGGTGATCGGCCACCAGAAAGGCCGCGACACCAAGGAAAAGATCGTCCGCAATTTCGGCATGCCGCGCCCCGAGGGCTATCGCAAGGCCCTGCGCCTGATGCGCCTGGCGGAGAAATTCCGCCTGCCGATCTTCACCTTCATCGACACCCCCGGCGCCTACCCCGGCATCGGCGCCGAAGAGCGCGGCCAGTCCGAGGCCATCGCACGCAATCTGTACGTGATGGCCGAGCTGCAGACGCCGATCATCTGCTCCATTGTCGGCGAGGGCGGTTCGGGCGGCGCGCTGGCGATCGGCGTCGGCGACCGCACCCTGATCCTGCAGTACTCGACCTATTCGGTGATCTCGCCGGAAGGCTGCGCCTCGATTCTGTGGAAGAGCGCCGACAAGGCATCGGTCGCCGCCGAAACCCTGGGCATCACCGCCGACCGCCTGAAGGCCAACGGCCTGGTCGACCGCATCGTCGAGGAGCCGCTGGGCGGTGCACACCGCGATTGGGACGCCATGTTCCAGGCGATGCGCCGCGCGCTGACCGACACCCTGACCGAGTTGCGCAAGCCGTCGCTCGATGCGCTGCTGGCCGCGCGCTACCAGCGTCTGCGGGCGTATGGCAGCTTCAAGGAAACCCCTGCCAAATAAGGCTGTCGATGCGAGTGTGGCGGACGCGCTGGTCCGCCACGTTCCTCCCCGCGCGCGGCTGGTGCTGGGGCTCTCGGGCGGACTCGACTCGGTGGTCCTGCTGCATGTCCTGCTGGGCTTGCGCGATCGCCATCCTTTTGAACTGCGCGCCGTGCATGTCCACCACGGCCTGTCGCCCCATGCCGACGACTGGGCCGATTTCTGCGCGCGGCTGTGCGCCCCGCATGCGGTCGAACTGGACATCCATCGGGTACGGATCGCGCGCGACGACGCGGCCGGGATCGAAGCGGCTGCGCGGCGCGAGCGCCTACGCATTTTTGCCGCGCTGGACGCAGACTTTCTGCTGACCGCGCACCAGCAGAACGACCAGGCCGAAACGCTTTTGCTGCAACTGCTGCGCGGTGCCGGTCCGAAAGGGCTGGCGGCAATGGCCGAGCTGCAACGCCGTCCCGGTTGGCGGGCGGCGCAGCTTCGGCCCCTGCTGGGGGTGAAGCGTAGCGACCTGCTGGACCATGCGCAGAGGCATGGCCTGGACTGGATCGACGACGAGAGCAATCAGGACACCCGCTATCGCCGCAATGCGCTGCGCCAGGACGTGATGCCGCTGCTGGCTGCGCATTTTCCCGGCAGCAGCGCCACCCTCGCGCGTGCGGCGGCGCTGCAGGCCGATGCCGCCGAGTTGCTGGACGATCTGGCGAAGCTGGATGCGGCCGGCGCAATCGAAGGCGAGCGTCTCGATTGCATGACGCTGGCCGGCCTGTCGTTGCCGCGGGCGCGCAATCTGCTGCGTCACTTCATCGAGCGACAGGGCCAGCCGATGCCCAACGCCCGCCAGCTGAACGAGGCGCTGCATCAGTTGCTGGAAGCGAAGAATGATGCGCGCGTGTGCGTCAGGCTGGGGCCGATGGAGGTGTGGCGCTTCCGCGGCGGGGCCTATCTGGTGCCGCCGGCGCCGGCCGCGGCAGCGCCGGTTCGCTGGCAGGGCGAGGCCTCGGTCTGGGTACCGGCTGCCGGGGCGAGCGTGCAGATGGATGCGGCAAGCGGGGCGGGCCTCAAACGCGAGGCGCTGATCGCGGGCGAGGTCACGCTGGGGGTGCGGCAGGGCGGCGAACGCCTGCGGCTGCATGCGGGTGGTCCCCATCGCAGCCTGAAGAATCTGCTGCAGGAACACGCGATTCCGCCCTGGCAGCGCGATCGTCTGCCGCTGTTGTGGTGCGATGGACGGCTGGCGTGGGCGGCGGGAATTGGCTTGGATGCTGACCTGAGCGCCGCACCGGGAGAAGCCGGGGTGCTGCCGCGGGTCGCGGACTAGGCTTCAGCAAGACAGGCCGGGGTGCGGCGTGTTATCCTAGCGGGCTGATTTTGATGGTTTTTTGAACATTTTTTCTTATTTTTCCGGAGCTTTCACATGGCTGTTCAGCGCACCTTTTCCATTATCAAACCCGATGCCGTCGCCAAAAACGTGATCGGCAAGATCGTCAGCCGCTTCGAGAGCAATGGTCTCAAGGTGGTGGCGTCCAGAATGAAGCACCTGTCGCGCCAGGAAGCCGAAGGCTTCTACGCCGTTCACCGCGAGCGTCCTTTCTTCAAGGATCTGGTCGAATTCATGATTTCGGGCCCGGTGGTCCTGCAAGTGCTGGAAGGCGAAGACGCGATCGCCAAGAACCGCGCACTCATGGGCGCGACCGACCCGAAGAAGGCCGAACCCGGCACCATCCGCGCCGACTTCGCCGAGAGCATCGATGCCAATGCCGTGCATGGTTCGGACGCGCCGGAAACCGCCGCAATCGAAATCGCCTATTTCTTCCCCGCCTGCGAAGTCTACGCAGGCCGCTGAGCACGCATGCCGCAAAACCTGCTTGATTTCGACCTCGAAGGACTGACCGCCTGGTTCACCGAACTCGGCGAAAAGCCGTTTCGTGCCAGGCAGGTGTTCCACTGGATGCATCAGTCCGGAGTGGCCGATTTCGCGCAGATGACCGACATCGCCAAAAGCCTGCGCGAGAAGCTGCAGCAGCAGGCGGTGGTGCAGGCGCCTGCGATCAGCTATGCGCATACCTCGACCGACGGCACACGCAAGTGGCTGTTCGACGTCGGCGTCGCCAACGGCATCGAAACCGTTTTCATACCGGAAGAGGACCGCGGCACCCTGTGCGTGTCGTCGCAGGTGGGCTGCGCGCTGGAATGCACCTTCTGCTCGACCGGACGGCAAGGCTTCAACCGCAACCTGACGGTGGCCGAGATCATCGGCCAGCTGTGGGTGGCGCATCACAGTTTGAAGACCGAGCCGAATCGCACCACTGGCGAGATTTCAGACCGACCGGTGACCAATGTGGTGATGATGGGCATGGGCGAGCCGCTGGCGAACTTCGAGAACGTGGTGACGGCGCTCGGCATCATGCTCGACGACCACGCCTACGGCCTGTCGCGGCGGCGGGTGACGGTGTCGACCTCCGGTCTGGTGCCGGCGATGGACCGTCTGGCCGAGCGCTGTCCGGTGGCGCTGGCGGTGAGCCTGCATGCGCCCAACGATGCGCTGCGCGATCAGATCGTGCCGATCAACAAGAAGTACCCGCTGCGCGAACTGATGGCGGCGTGCCGGCGCTATCTGGTGCATGCGCCGCGCGACTTCATCACTTTCGAATACGTGATGCTGGCCGGGGTCAACGATGCACCCGAGCACGCGCGCCAGTTGATCGAGCTGACGCGCGAGGTGCCGTGCAAGTTCAATCTCATCCCGTTCAATCCGTTCCCGGATTCCGGCTATGAAAAGCCGCGTGCCGAGGCGATGCGGGTTTTCCGCGAGATCCTGCAGGATGCGGGCTATGTGGTGACCACGCGCAAGACGCGCGGCGACGATATCGACGCCGCCTGCGGCCAGTTGGCGGGCAAGGTGGCCGACAAGAGCGGGCGCGTGATGAAACGGATACAAAAGGAGGCGGCGTGAAAAAATGGATCGTGATGGTGGCAGCCTTGCTGGTGGGCTGCGCAGGCCAGCCGGCTGGTGAAAGCGGCGTTGCAAACACGCAGGTCGACAGCGAAAGCCGTCAGCGTGCGCGTGCGTTCACCGAACTGGCGAGCGCCTACTATGCCCGCGCGCAATACAAGGTCGCGCTGGACGAGTTGCGCAAGGCGATCACCGCCGATAACCGCTTCGGTCCGGCCTACAACATTTATGGCCTGATCTACATGGAACTGGCCGAGGACAAGCTCGCCGAGGAAAACTTCCGCCGCGCCATCGAGCTGGATCGCAGCGATTCCGAGGCGCGCAACAATTTTGGCTGGTTTCTCTGCACGCGCGGCCGGTATGACGAGGGGCTCGAACAGTTTGCTGTCGCCCTGCGCAATCCCTTGTATGCCCAGCCCGAGCGGGCCATGGCGAATGCCGGCCAGTGTGCCGAAATGAAAGGCGATCTCGCCCTGGCGGAAGCCAACCTGCAGAAATCGCTCAAGCTGCAGCCCGACAACCCCAACACCCTCCTGAAGCTGGCTGGGCTGCGTTTCCGGCAGGGGCAACTGATGGAAGCCCAGCGCCTGCTGGGCCGTCATGCCGAACTTGCCCCGCCGACCGCGGAAAGCCTGTGGCTGGGCGTGCGGCTGGAACGCAAGCTGGGCGACCGCGCTCAGGAGGCGGCCTACGGCCTGCAATTGCGCAAGCGTTTCCCCGATTCGAATGAAGCCCGGTTGTTGCTGACGGGGCAATACGAATGAGTGAAATCGAGCAATCCACAATCGGACAGGTTTTGCGTGATGCCCGCGAAGCACAGGGCATGACGCTGGAACAGGCGGCAGCCCGTTTGCGGCTGATGCAGCGCCAGATTGTGGCCATGGAGGCGGATGAATTCGAGAGTCTGGGCCAGCCGGTATTTGCGCGCGGATTCGTGCGCAACTATTCGCGCATGCTGGGGCTCGAGCCTGAAGCGTTGCTGGCGCGCATGGAAGGCGCCCCGGCCGAGCCGGCTGTGGTCAGCCATGCGGCGCCTCAGCAGGCGCGTTCCTGGCTCAGTTCGCCCTGGCTGATTTTGCTGTTGCTGGGGGCGCTCGTCGTGGTGATGGTGCCGGTCGCGCTGTATTGGTGGCTCAACGAAGGGAAGGATGAGCCGGTCAGCCGGGTGCAGCCAGCCGAGCAGGCCGCTCCCGTACCGCTCCCGCGTGCTGGCCCCGTCGCGGAGCCTGCGGAAGCCGAAGCGCCAGTTGCCGAGCCAGCGCCGGTTCCGCCGGCTGCCCCGGAAATGCCAGCCGTCCCTGCGCCGGCACCCGTATTGCCCGCTGCGCCCGCTGCCGCTCCGGGCGCGGCCAGCGTACCTGCCGCGCCGGCCTCCGCGGCACCCGGCGGTGTGCTGAAGCTAGAGTTGGGCGCCGAGGCCTGGGTCGAGATCAAGGATGCCAGCGGCCGCATGCTGCATCGCCAGCTCAACCCGGCAGGCAGCAGCGTGAGTGTCCGCGGCCAGCCGCCGTTCGATCTGGTGATCGGCAACGCAGCGCAGGC
>Ga0209706_10002052_pt1 | contig 11336 bp, 6 predicted proteins | sample PPLLaktember2015_6_FD_187263 | JGI IMG/M metagenome (GOLD analysis project Ga0209706, IMG submission 187263) | Freshwater sediment microbial communities from Prairie Pothole Lake near Jamestown, North Dakota, USA - PPLs Lake P8 Core (1) Depth... | ecosystem: Environmental > Aquatic > Freshwater...
GGCGCAAATCGTGCGGCCCTTCGTGTACCGCAAATACCTCGACTTCGGCGCCTTTGCCGCGATCCGCGATTTGCACGTGCAAATCCAGCGCGAGGTCGCACGCCGCGAAATGGCGCACAACGTCAAACTGGGGCCGGGCGGCATCCGCGAAATCGAGTTCACCGCGCAGGTGTTCCAGCTCATCCGCGGCGGCCAGATCATGGCCTTGCAGCAGCGCCCGACGCTGACCGTGCTGGGCGAACTGGTGAAAAGCGGCCTGATGACGGCGGACGCGCAGCAGGAACTCGCAGCCGCCTACGACTTCTTGCGGCGGCTGGAACATCGCATCCAGTATCTCGACGACGCGCAGACCCAGCTGCTTCCGGACGACGCCGAATCGCGCGCGATGCTCGCCGACGCCATGAATTTTGCCGACTATGCGGCGCTGGTCGCCGCGCTCGACCGCCACCGCAACAAGGTCACGCGCCATTTCGAGCAGATGTTCGCCGCGCCGCAGACCGACCAGAACAGCCATCCGCTCGCGGTCGTGTGCTGCGGCACGGCGGATGCCGCCACCACCCACGCGCTGCTGGAAAACGCCGGCTACGACGACCCGGCACGGGTGCTGGCGACGCTCGACGCGCTGCGCCAGCACACCGCGCGACTGGCCGAGTCGACCCAGCTGCGGCTCAATACGCTGTTGCCGCCGGCGCTCGAAGTCATCGGCAGCCAGCCCGATCCGATGGTCACGCTGGAACGCTTCGCCGCGCTGGTGCAGTCGATCTCGCGCCGCTCCACCTATCTTGCGCTGCTCGCCGAATACCCGTCGGCGCTGCGGCAACTGGTGCGGCTGCTGGCGGCAAGCCCGTGGGCCGCGCAGATCATTACGCGCCAGCCGCAGCTGCTGGACGAATTGATCGCACCGCAATCCCTGATGAGCGTGCCCGACTGGACGCAACTCGCCACGCAATTGCGCGACGAACTCGACGCCCACCCCGGCGACACCGAAGCGCAGATGGACGCGCTGCGCCGCTTCAAGCAGGTGCAGACGCTGCGCCTGCTGGCACAGGACGTGGCCGGGCGGCTGACCCTGGAAGCGCTGTCGGACCACCTGTCCTATCTGGCCGACACGCTGTTGAATGAAACGCTCGCGCGCTGCTGGGCCGGACTGAAAACGCGCCATCGCGACATCCCGCGCTTCGCCGTCATCGGCTACGGCAAGCTCGGCGGCAAGGAGCTCGGCTACGCCTCCGACCTCGACCTGGTATTCCTCTACGACGACGCCGACGAGCGCGCGCAGGAAAGCTACGCGCGGCTGGCGCAGCGCATCAACACCTGGCTCGGCACCCTCACCCCGGCGGGCACGCTCTACGAGACCGACCTGCGCCTGCGCCCGGATGGCGCCTCGGGCCTGCTGGTCAGTTCGACCGGGGCCTTCCGCGACTACCAGCTGCATCACGCCTGGCTGTGGGAACACCAGGCGCTGACGCGCGCACGCTTCGTCTGCGGCGACGCCGCGATCGGCGCGACCTTCGAGGCCCTGCGCCGCGAGATTCTGTGCCTGCCGCGCGATGCCGCCAAGCTGCGCGAAGAGGTGCTGGCGATGCGCGAAAAAATGCACGCCGGCCACGTCAACGATTCGGATCTGTTCGACCTCAAGCACGACCGCGGCGGCATCGTCGACGTCGAGTTCTGCGTGCAGTACCTGGTGCTGCGGCATTGCGCCGCGCATCCCGAACTCGCCGACAACGTCGGCAACATCGCCCTGCTGCAACGCGCCGGCGCAGCCGGGCTGATCCCGGCCGAGGTCGCGCAGGCCGCCGCCGATGCCTATCGCGATTTACGTCGTCGGCAGCATGCGATCAAGCTCAGCGGCGCGGAGTACGCGCGGGTGCCGCCGGCTGCAGTAGCAAGCGTGCGCGACGCGGTCAGGACGCTGTGGACGCAGGTCATGGACGCTGCACGCTAGCGGCTGTTGTAAATCCAGCCGCGCCGCACCAGCACCTTTTCGATTTCCACGCCGATGAATACCACCGACGACAGCGCCAGGCACGCGGCGAGTTCGCCCAGGCTCAACGGCTCGGTCTTGAAGACGGGGTTGAGCCAGGGCACGTAGAGCACCGCCATCTGCAGGGCGAAGGTGAGCAGCAGCGCGGCGATCAGCATGCGGTTGGACAGCACGCCCTGGACGAACAGCGACTCGCGCTCGGAACGGATCGCCAGCACATGGCCAAGCTGCGACAGCGTGAGCACGGTGAACACCATGCTCTGCCAGTGCGCGGAGCCGGTGTGGATCGCCCACGCCTGCGTCAACAGCGAGACGCCCCCCATCAGGAGGCCCACCCACAGGATGTGCTGCCACATGCCGTGGGCGAAGATGCTTTCCTTCGGCGGGCGCGGCGGCCGCTGCATGACATTGCGCTCTGCGCGCTCGCCGGCGAGCGCCAGTCCCGGCAGGCCGTCGGTGACCAGGTTGATCCACAGGATGTGGATCGGCAGCAGCGGAATCGGCAGGCCGAGGAAGGGCGCGAGAAAGATGGTCCAGATCTCGCCCGAGTTGCTCGTCATGGTGTATTTGACGAACTTGCGGATGTTGTCGAAGATGCGGCGGCCTTCGCGCACCGCATGGACGATGGTGGCGAAGTTGTCGTCCAGGAGCGTCATGTGCGCCGCTTCGCGCGCCACGTCGGTGCCGCCGCGGCCCATGGCGACACCGATGTCGGCCATCTTCAGCGCCGGCGCGTCGTTCACGCCGTCGCCGGTCATGGCGACGAACTCGCCCTTGTCCTGCAGCGCCTGCACGATCTTGATCTTCTGTTCCGGGTTGATGCGCGCATACACCCGCACCGATTCCACCTCGGTTTCGAATTCCTTCAGCGGCAGGCGCGCCAGCTCGCTGCCGCTGAGCACCCTGCCGCCGTCTTCGATGATGCCGAGCCGGCTGGCGATGGCGCGCGCGGTGGCGGGATGGTCGCCGGTGATCATCACCGGAATGATGCCGGCGGCCTTGCAGGCGGCGACCGACTCGGCCGCTTCGGGGCGCGGCGGATCGATCAGGCCGACCAGCCCGATGAAGGTGAGCCCGGCCTCCAACGTGTCAACGTCGAGCGCGTCCGGCAGCTGCGGCAGCCGCTTCAACGCGAAAGCCAGCACGCGCAGTCCCTGCGCGGCGAGCTGCTCGGCTTCGTCCTGCAGCGCCGCCGGGTCGATGGCCACGACGCCGTCCGCGGCAAGTTGATCGATACACAATGACAACACCCCCTCGGGTGCGCCCTTCACCCACATCAGGACGCCCTCGCCTTCACGGTGCAGCGTGCTCATGCGCGCGCGTCCGGAATCGAAGGGAAGCTCCGCTTGGCGCGGCAAGCTTTCCTGCAGCGCCGTCTTGTCGAATCCGGCCGTCTGCGCAGCTTCGAGCAGCGCAGTTTCGGTGGGGTCGCCGCTCAGCTTTCCGTCGGGGTCGGCCACGGCATCGTTGCACAGCGCCATGGCCAGGCCCAGTTCGCGCCACGGCGCGCCCTCCGCACCCTCGAGCCCGGGGCGGGTTTCGCCGGCGGCCACCACGCAGTCGACCTGCATCTGGTTGAGGGTGAGCGTGCCGGTCTTGTCGGAGCAAATATAGGTGACCGAGCCGAGCGTCTCCACCGCGGGCAGGCGGCGGATCAGCGCGTTCTGTTTCACCATGCGCGCCGCGCCCAGCGCGAGCGAAATGGTGACCACCGCGGGCAGCGCCTCGGGGATCGCGGCAACGGCCAGGCTGACGGCGGTGAGCAGCATCACCATCGGCGGTTCGCCGCGCAGCCAGCCGGCGACGAAAATGATGGCGCAGATCGCCAGCACCACCAGCGCCAGATGCTGGCCGAAGCGCGCCAGGCGCTTCTGCAGCGGCGTCTTGCCGGATTCCCCGGACAGCAGCGCGGCGATCTTTCCCAGCTCGGTCTGCATGCCGGTCGCCACCACCAGGCCGCGCGCGCGGCCGTAGGTCACGATGGTTCCCTTGTACGCCAGGTTGAAGCGGTCGCCGAGCGGCAGGTCGGCCTCATCGAACTGCGCAAGCTGCTTTTCGACCGGCTGCGATTCGCCGGTCAGCGCAGATTCGTCGACCTTGAGCGAGGCCAGCTCGGTCAGGCGCAGGTCGGCCGGCAGAATGTTGCCGGCTTCCAGTTCCACCAGATCGCCGGGCACCAGGTCCGCCGCGTCGATCAGGGCGGACTGCCCGTCTCGGATCACGCGGGCCTGCGGGCTGGCCATCTGCTTCAGCGCCGCCATCGCGCGCTCGGCGCGGTATTCCTGGACAAAACCGATGATGCCGTTGAGAAACACGATGACCACGATGGCGATGGTGTCCTGCGGCTCGCCGATGAAGCCGGCGATGATGGCGGCGGCGATCAGCACCAGGATCATGAAGTCGGTGAACTGCGAGGCCAGCATGGCGAGCGGGTGACGTCTGCCGGCCTCCAGCAGGACATTGGGGCCTCCCTGCTCAAGCCGCTTTGCAGCCGCATCGGCAGTCAGCCCTGTGTTGAGGTCGCTGTCGAGATGTGCGGCGGCGGCCCCGCTGCCTAGGCAATGCCAGTGGCGCTGGCCGGGATCAGTGGCCATAGAGATAAAGGAACAGCATGTTCAACAGATAGATGACGAGCAGCAGCAGGCTGATCCAGCTTACCGTGCGGAAGACGCGCGAGGGTGGCCGCAGCACCAGACCGACCACGGCCAGCCCACTCATCATCATTGCCGAGAAGGCGGAGGCAGCATGCGAGACGGAAACGTCGGCAAACAGTGGGCCGGGCAGATAGGCCAGGTCGTCAATGGCGAGAATGGCGATGTTGAACAGGTTGCTGCCGAAGAGGTTGCCGATGGCGAGGTCGACCGCGCCCATGCGCAGGGCGGCCACCGTGACCGCGACTTCGGGGGCGGAGGTGATCACGGCGACAAACAGCGTACCCACGAAGCTCTGCTCCCAGACCATCAGTGACGCCAGATCCCTGGCGATAAACGGCAGCCAGATGCCGGCCGCCACGATTGCAACCGCAGCGATGGAATAGCCTTGCACCGCCTGCTTCAGGCTGGTGTCAGGATAAAGCTCAACGCGATCTTCCACATACTCGCTGACCTGAGCCTGCTCGTAACGATAGAGCGAACGCATGGCCAGCAGATACAGCAACAGGATGACGGGGGTGTAGAGGCCGACATGGCCAATGGAAGGAATCGCGCCTTCACGATAGAGCAGCAGGTTGAAGCCGGCAAAACCGATCAGGGCGATGCCGTAGCCGGCAGACAACACGTTGCCCTGGTGCGCTCGTGTATAGACGGACTCCTTGCGATAGAGAAAATCCAGCACCACGATAATGAGCAGGTTGAACACGCAACTCCCCATGATGTCGCCCACCGCGATTTCCGGAACGTTGGCGACCGTCACCGCAGACAGGCCGGTGACGAGTTCCGGCAGCGAGGTGACCGTGGCTAGCAGAATCAGCCCCACCCAGCCGCGGCTGAGCCCGCTCTTCTCGGCAATGATGTCGCCATAGCGTGACAGGCGCACGCCTGCCACGCCGATCACCGCAAGGCAGGCTAGCAGAGAAATCCAGATGACGGCGAGGTTCTGCATGGTAGATCCAGAAATGCGGCTCCCTGTCCGCGTGTGGTTTGAAACACGCGCTTGAAAAGCACACCCACGCCAGAAAGGGCATGTCGCCCGCATGCCGCAGGTGCCGATGCTTAAGTATTGCCGAATTTCATCGCCTGGTAGCAGCGGGGATTGACGAACTGAACGACAGAAAGGTTTGATTCCTGCAGCCCACCGCGACCATCAGCTCCCCCTGCGGCAGCGCGGCGATCAGCATGGACGAGGCGAAGCCGCCAGCGGGAAAAGGAACGGTCATCGCATGACCCTGTCGTTGAGGTATGCCAGAATTCTACCGGCACGCTGACCCAACGGGAGACCTCGCTTGCACGTCAACGAACATCCGCCACTCCGGCAAGTCGGCGCCTACCGGCTGTTCTACCAGGCGTCGGCTTTGCCGCGCTCGACCACGCTGCACGCATCACCGCGTCCGTGACCTCAAACAAGGAGACCTCGTCGTGACTTCTTCCTTTTCCCTCCTCGCTGCCACCGACTTTTCGGCCCCGGCGCGCCACGCCCTGGAACGTGCAGCGCAGCTCGCCGCCGCCCATCCGGGAGCGCAGCTCACGCTGACCCACGTGATCAGCGAATCCATGCTGGCGCGCCTGCGCGGCGTCGTGCGCGACGAGGCCCCGGCGATGGAAGTCCGTGTAGTCAAGGAGGCGGAACGGGTCCTGGCGGAACTGGCGGCCCGACTCGCCGCGCAGCATGCCTGCCCGGTCAAGACGCGGCTGGGGCGGGGATCGGTGCTGGACGCCATCACCGAGCTCGCCGATGAGCTTCAGCCGGACTTGCTGGTGATGGGCGCACGCGCGGCACGCATTTCGTGCGCGGGTTCCTGCTCGGCTCGACCACCGAGCGCGTGCTGCGCAAGACCCGGCGACCCGTGCTCGCGGTCAAGCAGCGTCCGCACGGGGCCTATCGGCGCGTGCTGGTGCCGGTCGACTTCTCGGACCATGCCGCGGCGGCGGCACAGACCGCGCACCGCTGGCTGCCCGACGCCGAGATCATCCTGCTGCACGCGTATGAGGTCGATATCGAAGGCACCTTGCGCTTTGCCAACATCGACGACGAGCAGATCCAGGAGTACCGTGTCCGCGCCCGCGAGGAAGCCCTCGAAGCAATGACGGAATTCGTCGACAAGCTGTCCATTCCGCCCGCACGCCTGACGCGCCTGGTGGTGCATGGCGCGCCCACCCTGCGCATCCTCGAGCACGAGCAGTCGCTCGATGCGGACCTGATCGCCATGGGCAAGCACGGACAGTCGACGCTGGAGGAACTGCTGCTCGGCAGCGTCGATTGTTTGCCGTCTCGCCGCACCTGATTGGCCTGCTTGCCTCGTTCGTGGCCGGCAAGAAGGCGAACCGACGCAGTGCGGAACTGCGGTCCTGTGCCATGGTCTGCGTAACAGGCAGCTTCATGCGATGCCGCTGCCGCCCTACGCACCCCCTGCTAACATGGTTTGCAGCAAAACTGATATTGATAACGGATGGAGGCCACCATGACGATTCGCTACCTTATTGCTCTGACGGGACTGCTCGCCGCGTTTTCGCTTCAGGCAGCCGAACCGGGGCAGCCGCCCGCCCGGCCCGGGGCGTATTTCGGCGCCAAGGCGACCGAATATCCCGCCTGGTTCAAGAACAGCTTTCTCGATCTGCGCGAGGACGTGAAGGAGGCGAAGCAGGCCGGCAAGCGCGTGATGGTTCTGTTCAACCAGGACAACTGCCCCTACTGCTCGGCGCTGGTGGAACGCAATCTGTCGCAGCGCGAGATCGAAACCACCATGAAGGAAAAATTCGACGTCATCGCCCTGAACCTGTGGGGCGACCGTAACGTCGTGGGCCTCGACGGCAAGAACTACACGGAAAAGTCCTACGGCGCGGCGCTGAAAATCCAGTTCACCCCCAGCCTGCTGTTCCTCGACGAGTCTGGCGAAGTCGTGCTGCGGCTCAACGGCTACGTGCCGCCGGCGCGCATGCAGGCGGCACTCGACTGGGTCAGCGGACGGATGGAGAAGAAGACCGCCTTCCGCGACTTCGTCGCCGAGCGCGAACGCGACGTGCCCAGGAAGTCCTCAGGCGACATGATCAAGCAGGACTTCTTCCTGAAGAACGTCAGCGACCTGCGCCGCCAGGGCAAGCAGGCCAAGCCGCTGGCGGTGTTTTTCGAGCAGAAGGACTGTCCGGATTGCGAGGTGCTGCACCGCCGCGTTCTGGCCGATCCGGAATTGCGACTGGCCATTGCGAAGTTCGACAATGTCCAGTTCGACATGTGGTCGCGCGACATGATCACCACGCCGGAAGGCAAGCGCATGGCGGTGCGCGACTGGGTGCGCCAGCTCGGCGTCAACTACGCCCCCGGCATCGTGCTGTTCAACAATGCCGGCAAGGAAATCATCCGCTGGGAATCGTCCTTCCGCGTGTTCCACACCCTGGGCATGTTCGACTACATCACCACGGGCGCCTATCTGACCGAGCCAAGCTTCCAGCGCTTCCTGTCAGGCCAGGCCGAACACATCCGCGAAGCCGGCCGCGACGTCAACATCTATCGCTACGCCGACGAACCGCTCGCCATGCCGGTCCGCCGCTAAGACCGTAACGGCGTCCACCCGTGGGCTGCCCGTCAGTCCGCGCGCGCCGCAGGCGAAGCGGCAGCGGATCACCACCGCCCACCCTGCCGTTCGCATTCCGCCTGATTGCCGGGCGGGGCGGGAGAGGCCACTCTTTGGAAAATTTTCAGGGGGCATTCATAAGTACATACCCTCACCCACATTCCCTTTTTCAATGTCCTACACTGAGTCCTGACGCACGCAAGCCCTGTTGTCGTAATGAATTTCCGCTCTATCAATCCAAACACATGGCGGCTGCCCCGGCGGGCGCCGAGAGTGAAAGCCGATATAAGAACAATCCCACGCGTGCCATTCGCTCTGAAAGGAAACATTGATGACTTCCGTTGACCGGGACGTCGTGGCGCTGGTGGACGATGTGCTGCACAGCAAGCTTCTTGGGAACTTGCAGGGAAGAGGCTGGAAATTGCACCGGGCAGCCGATGCAGATGAATTGGCCATCCTGTTCGAACGGCAGGACTTTCATGCAGGATTGCTGCAATTGCAGCGAACCAGCAACAACATGCTGTTTGACCTGGTGGGGCAAAAGCAATCCCTGCAATGGATTGCGCTGATGGATCATTCGTTTTGGCGCCCCACACCGCAGCACCGCAATTTCCTGGCGGGCGTATACGATTTCCATACCCTGCCGGTCGATATGGACAGACTGGCCATCTCCCTCGGGCACGCCTGGGGCAAGGGCCAGTTGCTGCAGCAACCGCCGCCCCGACCCGACACGCTGGAACAATACGGCATCGTGGGCAGCAGCCCGGCAATGCTGGAATTCTGTCAGGCGCTGCGCAAAGCCAGCAAGACGGATGCACCCGTTTTGATCGGCGGCGAAAGCGGCACCGGCAAGGAACTGGCCGCCCACGCCATCCACGACATGTCCGACCGCAGCCAAAATGCCTTTGTGGCGGTCAACTGCGGCGCCCTGCCCACCCATCTCATTCAGAGCGAACTGTTCGGCCACGAAAAAGGCGCGTTCACCGGTGCGCACCAGCGCAAAATCGGGCGCATGGAGGCCGCACAGGGCGGCACCCTGTTCCTGGATGAAATTGCCGATCTGCCGCTCAACCTGCAGGCCAACCTGCTGCGCGTACTGCAGGACAAGGTGATCGAGCGGCTGGGTTCGGCGCATCCGATCCAGTTGGACATCCGGGTGATCGCCGCGTCCCATATCGACCTTGCGGAAGCCGTGGCCCAGGGCCGTTTCAGGGAGGACCTGTTTTACCGGCTCAATGTCATCCATCTCATGGCCCCGCCCCTGCGCGTCCGGCAGGGCGATCTGGAAATTCTGGCGCAGGCTTTGCTGGGCCAGTTCTCCCGGGAATCCGGCGGCAAGGTCAAGGGATTCAGTCGGCAAGCATTGCGCGCCATCAACCAGTATTCCTGGCCCGGCAATGTGCGGGAACTGATCAACCGTATCCGTCAGGGCGTAGTCATGGCTGAACACCCCTATCTCACCCCGGACGACCTCGGAATGGAGCGGCGCGCACTGTGCGAGGGTCGCCTCACCCTCGATGACGCGCGCACCAGGGCCGAAATCGAAGCCATCCGCTCGGCATTGCGCCGCTGCCAGCACAACGTTTCCGAGGCGGCCAGGGAACTGGGCGTCTCGCGTGCCACCCTCTACCGTCTGCTGGAGCGCCATGAACTGCCCGGCCCCTACAAGGGCAAGGCAACCCCGGAGGGGGGGGCGTTGCCTGACATGTCGGGCGCGCCCGGACGCAGTGGGTAAAAAGACACACCCAACGGGTTTTGGCCTTTATGATGCATGGCGAACGCATCATCTCAGCTTGTCAGAGCGTAAAATTTTCGGACATTGTCAGATTTCCAGTGCGCCACATTGATTCCGTGCCACCACGGCCTGTTCCGTTCAGTTCGTCGAATCAAATTTTGGGGGGATCGAAGATGCTAAAAAAGGGAAGCTGGGTTCGCGCAAGTCTGGTGCTGGCCTTAAGTGCAGGTTCGCAAACAGTCCACGCTGAAGAAGTCCCTCAATCAGGGACGGACGCTGCCGCCCCCCAGGCGGACCTGAGCCTGTTGCGCCAGCAGGTCACCGAACAGGCCCTCAAGCTGGCCGAACAACAGCGCCAGATCGACGAATCGAACCGCTATCTGGACGCCTTGCAAAAACAGCTTGAAGCCTTGCAAAAACAAGTCGGGATCGCGCCGCCCAAGCCTGCTCAGGCAGTCACCGTGGTGCAATCGGCCAGCAGCCAGGCCGAAGCACCCGGCACCGGCCGACCAGTCGGCCAGGCCCCGGTCCGGGAAGACACCCGCCCCCCGGAAATCGCGCCCCTGCTAGCCGAACAGCCCGGGGTGCTCTCGCCACGCGGCGCCTTCACCCTGGAACCTTCGCTGCAGTATTCGTATTCCTCTTCGGACCGGGTTTCCATCGTCGGCTACACCATCATTCCCGCCCTGGTCATCGGCCTGATCGATGTGCGCACTGTCCACCGCAATACCGCCGTGGCCGGCCTGACCGCGCGCTACGGCCTGACCAACCGCCTGGAAGTCGAAGGGCGGGTTCCGTTCGTTTACCGCAACGACGACACCATCAGTCGGCCTATCGACTTGACCCCCTCCAGTGCAGCCACTGTATTCAACGCCGATGGCTATGGAATTGGCGACATCGAACTGGCTGCCCGCTACCAGTTCAACATACCGAAACCCGGTAATCCCTATTACATTGGCGGCCTGCGGCTCAAGACCCGCACCGGCGAGGATCCGTTCGAAGTCGACTATAGTGCGGCCGGCCCCGGCCCCGGCCTGCCGACCCTGCAAACCACACTTCCCACCGGCACCGGCTTCTATTCGATACAGCCCACCCTGAACTTCATCTACCCCACCGACCCCGCGGTGTTCTTCGGCGGCATCAACTACCAGTGGAACATCCAGCGCGACGTCAACAAGACCGTCGCAGGCACACCTGTCGGTGAGGTCGACGCCGGTGACGCGGTGGGAATCACCTTCGGCATGGGCCTGGGACTGAACGAGCGCAGTTCGTTCAGCATCGGCTATGAACACACCTGGTACGGTGAAAGCGAACAGAACGGTATCGTTCCCAACGGCACCACCAGCTTCCAGACGGCGAGCCTGCTGCTGGGCTACTCCTACCGCCTG
>Ga0209706_10002053_pt1 | contig 11333 bp, 6 predicted proteins | sample PPLLaktember2015_6_FD_187263 | JGI IMG/M metagenome (GOLD analysis project Ga0209706, IMG submission 187263) | Freshwater sediment microbial communities from Prairie Pothole Lake near Jamestown, North Dakota, USA - PPLs Lake P8 Core (1) Depth... | ecosystem: Environmental > Aquatic > Freshwater...
CGGGCGTACTCCAGCATCTCGTCGACGTTCTTTTCGCTGAAATTGGCGATGAGATAGGGCCGGCCCGTCGCCGCCGAGGTCCTGACCCATTCGCCGTCGATCATGGGGTGGGGCAGGCCTTCGGCCAGCTCGATCCTGCCGATCAAGGGCAGCACCTCGGCCGGAGCGGAGCCGAAAACCGCCAAGGCGCTCCCCTCCAGCTTGAATCCCGGCATGGCCTTGACCGGCACGCTCTGGTGCTGATGCCAGACCGTCATGACCCGGTCCCGGGCCTGGTTGACGCAGAAGGCCTGAAGGCTCGATCCGGACTCCTCCTTGGCGGCCGTCGTCATTCCCCCCGTCGTGCCTTCCTGGTTGACCAGCCGGCCGCCGCATGTTTTCGAATTCAGGGTCTGGATGCCGATGGCGAAATCGGCGTTCCGAACGACCCCGACCACCTCGCCGACGGTCTCGTCGATGGTCGTCAGGATCGGGCCCCACAAGACCGCGTCGATCTTCTCGGGGTGCGCCGCCTCGATCAGCTCGAACCTCAGGTATTCGGGCTTCTGGGCGGCCCGGACCGTGAGCTCGATCCCGCCGTCGAAAACGAAGGACATCGTGTCCTCCTGGGACTTGACCCCTATCGGCGGGAGCTCGGCGCCGCTGACGTTCCTGATCCGGACGAGATAGCCGGGATGGCCTTCCAGCGCGTAGTTCCGCGGCCCGTTCGGGTCGGTAAGCCGCACGATCTCCCCGCGGGCATCGATCTCCATCTCGAGGCTCTTCGTCCTGAAGATCTGCCGGGCGTCCGCAAACGAGCTCAGACAAAGACCGAGAAGGAACAGGCAAAGCTTTTTCATGACCGGCCTCGCGTTCATCTGGCTTGGGTCATGTTAACATAACCCCGGGCCGCCGCGGACCCGCTTTTTTGACAAGCTTTTTCGTTCTGAATTATCATAGGGCCCGATCGATCATGGATATCAACGCCAGAATCGCCAAGGCCGTCGAAGATCGCCGGACCGAGATCCTCGAGCTGAGCAGCAAGATCCACGCCGACCCCGAGCTCGCTTTCGAAGAGGTGCGGACATCGCGCCTGCTCCAAGCGGTCCTTCTGGCCGAGGGCTTCGACCTCTCCCCCGCCTCCGAGGGGCTGCCGACCTCGTTCCGGGCCGCATTCGGTCCCTCTCCAAACGGGCCACGGGTGACGTTCACGGCCGAGATGGACGCCCTCCCCGGCCTGGGGCACGCCTGCGGCCACAACATCATCGGCACGGCCGGCGCCTACGCCGCCATCGTCCTGAAATCCGTCCTGGGTCGCGATATCCCCGGGACGATCGAGGTCGTCGGGACTCCGGCCGAGGAGCGCGGCAGCGGCAAAGTCCGCATGATCCAGGACGGGATCTTCTCCCGATCGGACGTCGTTCTCCAGATCCACCCCCACTCGATAGACACCGTCATCGGCCAGGCCCTGGCCCGGCGCTCGCTCATCGTCGAGTTCTTCGGCAAGAAGGCCCACGCCGCGGCCGCGCCCCTCGAGGGCCGGAACGCCCTCGACGCCCTCGTCCTCTTCTATCATTCGGCCGCCCTGCCGCGGACGAAATTCCCGGCGGGGACCCTCTTTCACGGCATCATCGAATCGGGGGGCGAGGCGCCGAACATCATCCCGGATTATGCCCGCGGCCGGTTCTCCCTTCGCTCCGACACCATGTCCAGGCTCGAGAGCCTCGTCGCAGAGGTCATGTGCCTCGCCGAAAGGGCCGCTGAAGAAACCGGGTGTCGGGCCAAGATCAGTGAGCCCGGGCCCGGGGTAACCACCTTCCGCCGCAACCGTGTCCTCGAAGAGATCTTCGCCCCGCTGTTCGTGGAACGGGGCCGGGCCGATCCGGCAAGAGTCCGGGAGACCTACGGCTCGACCGATCTGGCCAATGTCTCCTGGGTCGTCCCGACGATCGAGCCGATGATCAAGGCCAGCGACTTCCCCATCCACACCGAGGGCTTCGCCCGTGATGCCATAGCGGCCGGCGGCGAGAAGGCCCTCCTCGACGGCGTCTACTTCCTGGCCGCCGCGGCGGCCCGCATCCTGGCCGAGCCCCCCCTCCTCGAGCGCGTCCGCGCGGATTTCCGGGCCAAGGCCGAGGACGCACCGGAAGGGACCGCCTGAGGCCTCCGTTCCCATGAGAAGCCTCCTCGATTTCGGCAGGAAGTCCGGCGCGGTCACCGTCGTGATCACGGATTCGGGCCTCGGCGGCCTCCTCGTCTGCGCCGACCTCGACCGCCGGCTGCGGGAGACCGCAGGGGAAGGGAGCGTCCGCCTCGTCTATGTCAACGCCTGGCCTGACGCCCATCATGGCTACAACGACCTGCCCGACCTCGCCGCCCGCGCCGCCGTCTTCGACAGGGCGCTGGCCGCGATGACGGCCTTTCATCCCGACTTCGTCCTCATCGCCTGCAACACGTTGTCGGTGATCTACGAGGCCACGGCCTTCAGCCGGGCCCCCGGCGTCCCCGTGACGGGCATACTGGAAGGCGGCACAGAGCTTTTCCTCGAGGCCCTGACCCGGGACCCGGACGGCGTCCTGGCCCTGTTCGGGACACGGACGACCATCGGTTCGGGCGAGCACCTCCGGAGGCTGGCCGAGCGGGGTATCGACCCGAGGCGGATCGTCGCCGAGCCGTGCCACGGCCTGGCCGCGGTCATCGACAAGGATCCCGATTCTCCGCTGATCCCGGGCCTCGTCGAGGAGTGCGTCCTTCGGGCCGTGCCGAAGCTCCCGCCCGCAGCGCTTCTCTATGCCGGGCTCGCCTGCACCCACTACGCCTACGTCGCCGAGGCATTCCGGACATCGCTCGGCCGGCACACCGGAGCGAAGATCGAGATCCTCGACCCCGGCCGGCGTCTCGTCGAAGTCCTCATGAGTGGGATCGGCCATCGGCGGACTGTCAGCGGAGACAGGGGCATCGCCGTCGAGGTCGTCTCCAAAGTCGATCTGCCGGAGGCCCAACGGCAGGCCGTGGCGCGGCGCATCGAACCCATCTCGGCCACGACGGCCCGCGCCTTGCTCGAATACCGCCGGATACACGATCTCTTCTGAGGTAGAACCGTCATGAAGCTACTGCTCCTGACCGGCCCCGGCGGCGACGCCCAGGGCTGGGGCGACATGAAGGTCACCGAATCCATGCGCGAGGCCGCGGAATCCCTTGGCCACCCGGCCCGGATCGCCCACGTCGCCGACGAAGCGGAGTTATTCCGCCTCGTCGACAAGCCCGATTTCGACATCGTCTGGAGCGCCCTCTATCACATCACGACGAACGAAGCGTTCATCGGACGGAACGCCGCCGGGACCTGGGTCGCCGACGTTCTCGACGAGAGACAGATCCCCTACATCGGCTCGAACAGCCGGACGATGCGGGCCATGATCGACAAATTCGAGACCCACGAGATCCTGGCGGCGGGGGGAGTCGCCGTCCCGTCGCACGTCCTCCTCCATTCGGGCGACGACGTTTCGATGGTCACCTATCCCGCCTTCGTCAAGCCCATCTGCGAATCGCGGTCGGTCGGCATCTCCGACGAAAGCGTCGTCCACAACGAGGAGGAGCTGAGGCGGCGCATCGCCTTCATCGAGAAGGAGTTCGACGAGCCGGCCCTGGTCGAGGAGTTCCTCCCGGGCGACGAATACACGGCCCTCATCGTCGGTAACGGCCAGACCCGAGAGTGCCTGCCCGGCCTGGTCACGGTCGAGGACACGCACTACAGGAATTATCGCATCCTGCGGAGCGACCTCAGGGGCGTCGGCCTGACGAGGATCAGCCTGGCCGGGGCGAGAACGGACGAAGCCCGGGTTCTCGGCGACGCGGCGGCCGAGGCCATGGGCTGCCTCGACCACGTCCGCATCGACATGCGCGTCGACCGGACCGGCAAGCTTCGCATCATCGAGGTCAACGGCATCCCCGGGCTCAAGCCCCACAAGAGCTGGGCGCCGCAGATCTACACGCTCTACCACGGCTCGCCGCTCGGCGAGGCTGAGGATTACCGGCAGCTCATCGGCGCGATCGTCGATTCGGCCGGCCGGCGCTACGGGCTCGCCTAGACCGTCAGTTGGCCTTCGGCGACAGCGGCTTTGTGAGCCACTCGTCGATGAGGCGGGTCCAGGCCGGCCGCGCGGGGGCCGGTTTCTCGGACATGAACCGTGTCAAAGCGTCCCGCCAGAGCTCGGCGTGCTGCAGGGTCGTGATGCGGTTGCGGAACATGGCCGCGCCTTTCCGGGGCTCCGAGTCCATCTTTTCGAGGATACCGAGAATCTCCTTCTTGAAACCCTCGGGGCCGTAATAGGCGAGATAGGCCTGCCAGGCCTCGGCAATCCCGCGCACGGTCTTGAACGGACCGGAAACGCGGCGGAGCGCCTCGAAGAACGTGCGCCCCTCTCCCCTGTCGAGCGGACGGAGCCCGTTCCCGGCGATGCGATAGGGGTGGACCTTGTACGATGCCAGACGGCCGGCCCGCACGTCGAGCGAGAGGCAGAACCCGGTCCGGCGGTACTGGAGCTCGGGCGGCTGGAAGAAGGCGAAGTTCCCCAGGCTGTAGGCGATAAGCCGGCCGCGGCGCATTTCCAGGCCCTGAGGAACATGCGGGTGATGGCCGACGACGCAGTCGGCCCCGGCATCCGAGAGGGCCCGGAAGGCCGCGACGACATAAGGCGGCGGGAACGGGACGTACTCGAGACCGGCATGCCCTATGGCGATGACGAAGTCGCCCCGTTTCTTGGCCTTGCGGATGAGGTGGGCCAACCGATCGATCTCCCAGCCGCAGACGCCCGGCCCCCCCGTGGACGCCGTGAGGTCCTCGCCTTCGCCGAAATTGACGATGGTGACGCGCGCACCCTTGACGGTCAGTCTCAGCGGGGCTGTGGCCTCCTCAAATGTCATCCCCGCGCCGATCGTTCTTATTCCATTCCGGCGCAGGACTTCGAGCGTCTCCCGGAATCCGGCCAGGCCATAATCGAAGACATGGTTGTTGGCGAGCGTCGCCACTTCGAACGGGACCGCGGCGAGACCCGCGGCGTGGGCCGGGAGCCCCTTGAAGACGGCGCCGCTCTTCCAGACGGGCTTACGGGCCGCCGTCAGAGCGCATTCGCAGTTGACGATCCTGAGGTCGGCGGCGCGAAGGATCGGGAGCACGTCGCCGTAGACCGACTCCGGGTCCCGCGATATGACGGGTTCGAGGGCCCGGATGGGCGCCCAATCCGAAGCGACGAGGATCCTGGTCATGCTATTTCATGAGCTCCGCAATTCTCCTGGCGTGATCGCCGATGACGGCCAGGGTCGAGGCATCGGCGTCATAGACCGAGTACCAGCCGGCGGGTTCGTGCGGCGGGTCCCCGACCCACGACATGCCCGGCCTGGCTTCGCCCGCCCAGGCCCAGAAGTTGTCCCCCATCGCCGGACCTCCCGACGCGATCGAGTCCATGACGAGCTTGAAGAGGGCCGCATAGTAGAGATCCTTATTCGTCGTCGGCGAGGCGGGGTCGAGGTTGTTCTTGCGGGGCAGCCACTCGCGGGCCAGGCCGAACTCCTCGAGGACGAGGGGCTTCCCCATGCCCTTCGCTTCCCTGGCGTGCTCCAGGAAATAGGCGATGGCCAGTGGCTCGGCGGCCTTGTAGGTCGCGGGACGCTTCGGGTCATACCAGCCCCAGTTCTGGGGCCAGATGTGGATGGTGACGTAATCGATCCCGGGAGAGCTATGGGTCTGGACGAAATCCTGCGTCGGCTCGCCGGGCGGCTCGCCCTCCGAGCCCGTCGTCACCATGTGGTTCGGGTCAACGGACTTGATGTAGGCGGCTGTGTCGTCGATCCAGCTCTGGGGGTAACGCCGTGGCTCGTTCCCAAGCTCCCATGAGAAGACGGCCGGGTCGTCGCGGTATTTGACGCGGGTATAGGGATTGGTCCGGCCGGTGATCATGGCGATGTGGTTTCGGAACCAGTCCTGGCATTCCGGGTAAATATAGAACTTCGCCGCATAGGTGATGAATTTCTCGTAATCCCCCGGATACGGGATGGGCGTCTTCTCGCGCCAGGAGACGTACTGGGCCATGCCGCCCGACCACTGCCAGAAGTTGTTGAGGACCATGACCGCGCGCATCCCTCGCTTGCCCATCTCGGCCAGCAGGAAGTCGAGGCCGTCGAGGACGCTGCCGTCGTATTCTCCCGGGGACGTCATCAGGGCCGGGACCGTCCGGTAAGGCTCGGAGTTGGGGCCCTCGGAGGAAGCCATGACGCGGAGATTGGTCAAGCCGAGGTCGCGCATGCGGTCGAGCTCCCGCAGGAGCCGGGCCCTGTCGCCGCTCGGGCCGTCGACGCCGAGGTTCATCCCCTGCCAGAAGTTGGCCCCGACGAAGTAATAGGGTTTTCCGGCCAGCACGAACCGGCCGTCCTTGACCGTCACGAACGAGGCGGCGGCCGGAGCGTCCGTGCCCGGCTCCTGGCCCTTGGCCGCGGGACCCTGGTCCCGGTCGCCCCGGCAGCCCCAGGCGGCCAGGCTGAACACGAGAACGAGGAGGACGGTCTTGCGCATGGCGTTTGCTCCCTCCGCGATCGGATGCCGGAATCATAGACCGCGGCCGAGGAGACTGTCAACCCGGTCCTCCGGCCTTGACTTGGGTCAGGGGGGCCGATACTATCGTTGTCCGCATCGAAATCCGCCATGGAGGCCCGCCGTGAATAAAGCCGGAAAAGCCCGCGTGTCGCTCTTGGTCGCGATCTTAATGGCTGTATTGGCCGCGGTCGGTTGCTCCACCGCGCCAACGGGACGCAAGACGACCGGCCCATCGGTCGTCCCGGCCCCGGTCCGCCTCGAAACCCGCCCGGGGACCTTCGCTCTCGGGCCGTCGACGCGGATCGTCATACTCGAAAGCCAAGTCGATCTCCTGCCCGTGGCCTCCGCCCTCAAAGACATGCTCCGGCGCCCGACAGGATACGACTTCGGCATCGATGTCTCGACCGAGCTCGTTGGAGAGGTCCCTGTCCGGGCCGGCTCGATCCTCCTCCGGCTCGAGGACCTCGAAGCCCGGTTGGGCGACGAGGGCTACTTCCTCGACGTCACAGGCGACGGGATCCTCATCAGGGGGGCCGCCCCCGCCGGGGTCTTCTACGGCGTCCAGACCCTCCGTCAGCTCCTGCCCGCCGCGATCGAGGGCGAGACAGGGGCCGCGGCGACGCCGGCCTGGACGGTCCCCTGCGTCAGCGTCGAGGACAAACCGCGGTTCTCCTGGCGCGGAGCGCTGCTCGATTGCTCGAGGCACTTCTTCCCCAAGGAATTCGTCAAGCGCTGGATCGACATCCTGGCCGCGCACAAGCTGAACACCTTCCACTGGCACCTCACGGACGACCAGGGCTGGCGCATCGAGATCAAGCGATATCCGAAGCTCGCCGAGATCGGCGCCTGGCGCGTCGATCGGGAGGACCAGCACTGGAACGCCCGCGAGCCGCAGCAGCCGGGCGAGGCCGCGACCTACGGCGGCTTCTACACCCAGGACGACATCCGCGAGATCGTCGCCTACGCCGCGGCCCGCTATGTGACGATCGTGCCCGAGATCGAGATGCCCGGCCACGCCAAGGGGGCCCTGGCGGCCTATCCGGAATTCTCGTGCACGGGCGGACCCTTCACCGTCACGCCGGGCGGCTACTGGCCCATCACGGACATCTTCTGCCCCGGCAAAGAGGGCACGTTCGAGTTCCTGGAAAACATCCTGGCCGAGGTCGTCGAGCTTTTCCCGGGCTCATTCATCCACATCGGGGGCGACGAGGCCAACAAGACCGAGTGGCAGCGCTGCCCCCAGTGCCAGGCCCGGATAAAGGCCGAAAGGCTCAAGGACGAGAACGAGCTGCAAAGCTATTTCGTCCGGAGGATCGAGAAGGTCCTCAACGCCAAGGGCCGGCGTCTCATCGGCTGGGACGAGATCCTCGAGGGCGGCTTGGCCCCGCAGGCGACGGTCATGTCCTGGCGCGGCACCGAAGGCGGCATCGCCGCGGCCAAGGCCGGGCATGACGTCGTCATGTCGCCGACCTCCCACTGCTACATCGATTATTATCAGGGCAACCCGGCCTTTGAGCCCCCCGGCATCGGAGGGTATCTCCCCCTCAGCCAGGTCTATTCGCTGGAGCCCGTGCCCGACGTCCTGACCGGGACGGAGGCGGCCCATATCCTCGGCGCTCAGGTCAATCTCTGGACCGAGTATGTGCCGGACGGGAAGCATGCCGAGTATATGGCCCTGCCGCGGCTCGCCGCCCTGGCCGAGGCCGTCTGGTCGCCCAAGAGCGTCCGGGACTGGGCGAGATTCGCGGCCGGCCTCAAAGGGCTCCTCGCCCGCTATGAGGCGGCCGGCCTGAACTTCGCCCGGAGCGCCTATCTCGTCGGGATCCGGACCGCCGCCGAAGCGTCCGGCTCGAACCGGGTCGCCATGACGCTCGAGACCGAGGTCCCGGGGCTCGACATCCGCTATACGACAGACGGCACCGATCCCGGGCCCTCTTCGAAACGCTATAAGAAGCCCGTTGTGCTCGGGAAGACGACCGAGATCCGGGCGGCGGCCTTCGATGACGGCCAGCGTCTGAGCCCGGCCGTCGCGACCGAGCGCTTCTTCGTCCACGCCGCCTCGGGACGCACGCCCGTGTTGGCGTCGCCGTTCAGCCCGGATCGAGCGGGCGGCGGCGGCGACAAGGCCCTCACCGACGGCCTCCTCGGATCGCGGAATTTTGACGACGGGCGGCAGGGTTTCGAGGGCGTCGACCTCGACGCCGTCATCGATCTGGGCTCGCCGCGCCCCGTGCGCAGGATAGCCGTGAGATGCCTGCAGAATATCAACTCGTGGATCTTCCTGCCGGCCGCGATCGAATTCGCCGTCTCGTCCGACGGCACGGCGTTCGAAACCGTGGCCGAGGTCCAAAACGACGTCTCGCAGCGCCTGGCCGAGGCCGTCATCAAGGAGTTCGAGGCCGCGTTCGACGCGCGCCCGGCCCGCTACGTCCGTATCAGGGCCAAGACGATCGGCGCCGTCCCCGACTGGCACTACGGGGCGGGCGGCAAGTCCTGGCTCTTCGCCGACGAGATCGTCGTCGAATAGACGATCTCCTGGCCGGGGCGTGTCTCGAGCTCGATCATCCCCTGCCGGGGAAGAGCGCCCGACGGGTCCGCGCCGGCGGCCTTGACCTCGCGCCCGGCAAAGGGATCGGCCAGCCTCAGCCGGCCCCCTGCTTTCGAACGGACCCGGAGCTCGACGACGCGTCCCCCGCTCCAGGAGGCATCGAGCTCGAAGCCGCCCCGGGCGCACAGCCCCTTGAAACGGCCCTCGGCCCAGGCCGCGGGCAGGGCCGGAAGGACCTGGATGAAGCCCCGATGGGACTGGACGAGCATCTCGGCGATGCCGGCCGTGCCGCCGAAATTCCCGTCGATCTGGAAGGGAGGGTGGGTGTCGAAGAGGTTCTTGAGGGTCGATCTCCTGAGGAGCGTCAGCAGGTTCCGGTAGGCCGTTTCGCCCTCGAGCAGCCGCGCATAGAAGCTGACGATCCAGGCCCGGCTCCAGCCGGTCTGGCCGCCGCCATGTTCAAGGCGGCGGGCGATAGTCCGGCGGGCCGCTTCGAAGAGCTCGGGCGTCTCGGGCGTTATCTGGGCCAGGGGGTAAAGGGCCAGCATATGAGACATGTGGCGATGGCCGGGCTCGGCCTCATCGTAGTCCCTTATCCATTCCCGGAGGTTGCCGTGCTTGCCGATCTGAAGGGGCGGCAGCTTCTCTTCGAGCTCCTTCAGGCGGGCGGAGAATTCCGCGTCGACACCGAGGATCCCGGCGGCGCGGATGCAATTCTCGAACAGGGCCCGGGCGATCTCGATGTCGATCGTCGCGGCATAGGTCAGCGATTCCGCCTGGCCTGTTCCCGGGTCGATGTAAGCGTTCTCGGGTGAATGGGAGGGCGCGGTGACCAGCCATCCTTCGGGGGACGGAATGAGGAAATCGGCGACGAATTCGGCCGCGCCCTTCATGATCGGGTAGGCGACATTCCTGAGAAAAGCCGTGTCCCCGGTGAAATCATAGTGGTCCCAAAGAGGGAATGTCATCCACGGTCCGGCCATGGGGGAGACACCCCAGACGCCGTCGGCGACGCCGGTCCGTCCGAAGGGGTCGGTCAGATGGTGGAGGGTCCAGCCGCGGGTGCCGTAGGTCTTGCGGGCCGTGACGGCGCCGGGGACGGTCAGGCGGCCGACAAAGTCCGCCAGGGGCGCGACGGTCTCCGGGAGATTGGCGACTTCGGCCGGCCAATAGTTCATCTGCAGGTTGATGTTGGTGTGGAAGTCGGAATTCCAGGCCGCCTCGAAGTCCTGGTTCCAGATCCCCTGGAGATTGGCTGGGAGCGCCGCCGGCCGGCGCGACGAGCCCATGAGCAGGTAGCGGCCATACTGGAAGTAGAGGCAGGCCAAGCCCGGGTCTCCGCCGCCCGCTTTGACCCTCTCGAGCCGTTCATCGGTCGGAAGGCCGGAGGCCTCCGGCGAGTCGCCGAGGTCGAGGGAGACGCGATCGTAGAGCGCCCGGTGTTCGGCGATGTGGCGCTCCCGGAGCTCCCGAAAGGAGAAGCGCCGGGCCCGGGCCAGGGTCCCGGCGGACTTGGCCACCGGATCGGCCCCGGCATCGAAGTCGAGCCGGGCCGGGTCGTAATCCGTTGCGGCGGCCAGGAGGATGGTCACTTCCCGCGCGCCCCGGACGCGGAGCGCCTCCCCTTCCCTCTCCACGCGCCCGCCCTTGGCGCTTACGACGAGCGAGGCCGCGAAGCGCATGTGCTCGCCCCCGGGCCCGCTGAGCGGGTCCGCCTTGTCGGCGATGCGGCCGGAGAGGACGATCCCGTTCCGGGAGCTCGTCCGGACCGTCGCGTCCCTGGCCCTGGTCAGGCTAATGGTCCCCGTGATCCCGGCGCCGCGACCGGCCGCTATCCCGACGGCCAGGACATCGTCCGCCGCCGAAGAGAAGACCTGCCGCTCGATCGCGACGCCTTCCAGCGTCTCGCAGACGACCGAGGCTATGCCGTCCCGGAGATCGAGGTCCCGCTCGTACTCCGCTCCCTCCCGGACGTCCTCGAGATCGATGAGCAGGTCGGCCAGCGGCTGGTAGGACCGGATCCGAGGCGGCGTTCCGAGCAATGACTTTTCGGCCAGGGCCGAGGCCCGGGCGTGATCGCCCTCGAAAAGGGCCTGCCGGATGAGGGGCAAGGCCTCGAGGGCCGCCGGATTGTTGTTGTCGACGGGCGAGCCGGCCCAGACCGTCTCCTCGTTGAGCTGGAGCTTCTCGTGTCCGGGGTACCCGAAGACCATGGCC
>Ga0209706_10002057_pt1 | contig 11305 bp, 10 predicted proteins | sample PPLLaktember2015_6_FD_187263 | JGI IMG/M metagenome (GOLD analysis project Ga0209706, IMG submission 187263) | Freshwater sediment microbial communities from Prairie Pothole Lake near Jamestown, North Dakota, USA - PPLs Lake P8 Core (1) Depth... | ecosystem: Environmental > Aquatic > Freshwater...
TCTAAATCTCCAACGTCTCCATCCCCAACGACTTCCCGCAACGCCGTTTTTTCTGCCGTGCAAATCTTCATGTCTTTTAATAGATAAGATTCCCGGCAAAAAGATGCACGAACACCCGAGAAGTTCGCTTACTGCCCTTTTTCTGCTATCTTTTGGTTTCCTCTTTTCATCGAAACGTTCATTGAGTGAATATAATACTTTATTTTTTATATTTGTCAATAATTTTTACGTATATTACATATAAATTATGCATAATTTATATATATAGGGTATCAGAGTGGAAAACGATACTAGATGATGTAGTTCTGACGGGCCATCGGATGTGTTTTCTTAAACGATGGAGACAAAAAAGGCAGAGCCTGATAAAGCTCTGCCCACTGCAAAAAAAATTGCAGATCTGCCTGCGCAAGACACCCTGCTGCCCGTGTCTAGGCGGTTGCAGCCGCTTTCATTCCTGCCTCAATGCCTTTGCTGAAGTCCGTGAGGACCGTGGTTATCCGTGTTCCCAACTCCTTGTCGAGGAGGAAAAGCCCGTTGTTGTTTTCTGTTCCTGTGCCAACGAGTTTGAGCTTGGCAATGATGTCGTTGTCGTTCTCTTCTTCTTCGATCTGCTCGGTCACGTACCACTGAAGAAAAATCTGGCTGGCGTGGTCTCTCTCGGCAATTGCCAGGTCCACAAGGTCGTTGATGGACTTGGTAATGAACCGTTCATGGGCCAGCGTTTTTTCGAACATGTCGAGGGGCGACTCGAACTCAGATGGAGGCTCCTGGAGGCTCATGAGCTTTACCTTGCCACCCTGCCGCATAATGTATTCGTAGATCTTCATGGCATGAAGCATTTCCTCATGATACTGGACCATGAACCAGTTGGCGAAACCTTTAAGTCCCATCCTGTCGCTGAAAGACGACATGGACATGTAGAGGTAAGCAGAATAGAACTCTCGATTGACCTGTTCATTCAACACAGATTCCATTTTCTTTCCGATCATCGTTAATCCTCCTCTTGCACAATTTGAGTGAAACGAAAACGTGTTACTGGCGCCGGTATTCCATATTCTTCAGAAAAGTGCATCCGCTTTGAAGACCAAAATAAGGAGTGTAGGGCGTCGTGTCAAACCTTTGAGTTGGAGGATGGAAGCGTCTCGCAGGCAGGCGAGTGAGCACGAAGCCTTGCGGTAACGGTTGAGTACCCGAGTGAGGCGAATGGCTATTGGCCTCGAGTGAAAAGATAGACGAGTTTTGTGGTGACGGATACACAGGTGCAGATGTTGAAGATCATGCCCTTAAAGGTCTGGGAGAGGTGATCGTATGAAGTGTGAAGCTGTTCGTAGTCCAGTGTGATGGTCTTCAGAGAATCAGTCCCAACTACGAAGGCACTCTGCGGCTCCTGGCCCATATCCATGAATGGGGAATTCCCGAAGACATCCTCTTTCTCAAGAGTCAGTAATGGGAGAACGGCCTTGGCGGTCTTACCCATGATATAGGCCTGGCCTTCCTGGATGCAGTAGAGGCCGTCCTTCTTGGAGCCTAACTCCACGACAACTTCGAGTCCTTTGGCAGGAAGCACAAGAGGATCCTCTTTTCTTGTGGACAGATCCACGGCCCTGTCGGTAATTTTCCTCAGCCTTCGGTCAAGACTGGAAAGGGTGTTTCGGAAGTCGGCAGGCAAGGTGTAGAACTCCCCCGCCAGCCGCTGCGTGTCCAGGAGCCCCAAACGAAGGTCCCCGATGGCGGTCACCGTGGCGCTCCGGGCGTATTCTTGAAAGAGCAGCGAGGTAAAGCTCCCGATGAAACAGCCTTCCCCTAGTTTGGCGATCGTGACGGGCCCCCGGGAGGTTTCTCTTGTGACTTGCGCTGTTCCTTCGAGAATCACCCAGATCCATTTCCCGTGACTACCTTCTTTCACTACGGTTCTTCCGTCTGAGAATTCCTCCTCGTCGAGAATGTAAAGGTAGTCAACGGCAGGTCCCTTGATCACAGGCAGCTCGGGTTTCTGACCGTGTTTGGATTTTGATCCCTTTTTGCTCAGCAGTTCTCCTGCCGTGGCAGGGCCCACCTTTTCTATGACTCCATCGTCAAGCATCCTCAGGGCATCCAAAACGATTTCCATTCGGTTCTTCTTGATTCCACGCTCCGCCGAGACTTTTTCTTCAGTAAACTCGAAGTTCCCCTCTGTTCTTCCAAAGAGGGAGTAGACCGCCTCCAGTCCTTTTAATTGGCCGTTTATCGCGTTGACCGGGTTCCCCATGGAGAAGTGGATGATGCCAGGATGAGGGACGTACTGGCTGCTAACGCGCAAGGTCCCCGTGCTGTTGTTGCCACCAATGATTTGAAACAGATCCGCCAAGCTGGTGAATCTCAGATTTCCTGTGAGTACGGCTTTGCCTCCCATTCTCAAGCCTCTACTTCGTCCAGTGCAACTCTTTCTGCAGGTGGCGCAGGGTGAGGAGTATCGCTTCTTTGAGAGTGTTGCCCACCCCTTCTCCTTTGAGAGCGCTCGCTAGATGATGGGGCACCTTGAGCTTGCTGTTTAGGTCGTGCTCGAGCGTCTCGAGGGGTAGGATCGGAATGCCTTGAGGTTCAAGGTCACGTTTGTTGTACTGCATGACAAGAGGGATGTTAAAAACGCTTTTCCCCTCTTCTTTCAAGTTCTCAGCCAGATCCTTCAGGGAGAGGAGGTTGGCCTTTCTCCGAACTTCGAGGGAATCGGCGACAAACACCACGCCGTCGACCCCTTTGAGTACCATCTTTCGGGTCGATCGATATTTGGATTGACCTGGGACTGTGTAGAGCTGAACTTTCACGTCACAACCCCTGATTTTTCCAAGTCCCATGGGCAGAAAATCAAAAAACAGGGTTCGATCTCCCATTGTATTGATGGAGACCATTTCCGAGTTCGTCTGTTTGTGAAAAGCTTTGAAGATGTACTCCAGATTGGTGGTCTTTCCACAACGTCCGGGGCCGTAATAGACAAGCTTGCACTCTATGATTCTGTCTTTTGCGTTGAAAATGGCCATGACGGTTCGAGGGGTCCCTCCTGATCTGCCGCTCCGGCTTGAGCCGGCCGTTTGTCAAAAGTTCTTCGTGGAGCTCCGTCGAATGGGCGGCTCCGTCGCTGAGTCAATCTGCATCAATGGTGATATCCAGCGTGTAATCCCCCTGTCGCGGTCCCTGTTTAATCTTTGCTGCGCCGGAAACGGTGCCCGTGCTCCTGAACACGGTAATGGGAGAGTAGCACTGAATATTGTCGAGCCTTGTTCCTGGGACCAGGCTGTCTGCCAGACCTTTTTGACTTGCCGGAATCATCACGTTGACGGTATTGGCCGACTGAAAATGGACGTCAAATTCCATGGTTTTCCCTGCCAATGGACCGCCTTGGAAGTGAATGGAAATCGCTGAGATTTCTAGGAAAACCTCCTCCTTCTTCTTTTTGAGTTTAGAGGGCAAGGAGGGCTTTGTTTCCACCTCCGGGATTTCCGTGTTGAAGCCCTCTCTCTTTAGCGAAGTCTCGAGAAAAGCCCTGATGTACTTTAGATCTTCCGTGGAGAAGAAATCGCTCGTCTTCCATTTAGCAAACTGCGCGACGGCTGCCTTGGGTATCTTAAGGGCCAGATAACACTTGATGATGTTCTTGGCGGTGACGACTGGCAAAACGCCTTTCTCTAGCAGCGTGTGGAATTCCTTAAGAGCCTGTTCGTACTGACCGAACTTGGCAAGCGCCACGGCTCCTTCTATGGCGGCGGCTTCCTTGGTCTGCGAGAAGGTGAACAGTTTCTTGATGAGATCCTGCAAGTCTGTAGAAAGATCCGGTTTTTCTGAGGTATTTCTCAGCTCATCCAAAGACTTGTCAACCGCTCGGATTTTGCTCTTCACACCGGCGATGAGTTGCTTGTGGTTGGCAAGTGTTTTGCTTTTCTCAATGACGGAGAGGAGTTCCACGTACTTCGATTTGGAATCCGACAATAGACCCTGAGTTCGGTAGAGGTCCGCCTCCTTTAACAGGCGCCTTATCCTATCCTTTTCAGTCATCAAGCGCTCTCAGACTATCCCTCAACAGGAAGATACGATTCAAATAAGAAAATACGATACTTTTATCATATCTTGTCTATATTATAAAGGGTTTTTTTGGCTACTGTCCGGCAGACGCTCCTCGAAAGCATTCTCGGGGAAAGAGAAATTCATGCTCGTTGCTTTCTTACGGGCAGAACCCGAGCATCCTAAGGAGGTTTCCTTCTCATCAAAAGAGTCTCTTACTGCAGCGAGATGGTTTGACGGATAGAAATATTTTAGAGTAATAAATGCGGAAAATCAAATTCATCGAATCGTTTCAGTGAAGTCAGGTTTGGCGAACACCGTTGCCCATCCCTTGAAAAGCGGGGCGAGGGATCGCAACGTGATCTTTATTCATAAGATTTGAGGTTTTTGTGGACGGGACGTTCTCTCCGGTGAAAATTGAGGTTGTGGCCTATTCAGGGTACAAGGCCAACGAGCGACCTCTACATTTTGTTCTGGAGCGAAAAAGGCTGGGTGTGGTGGATGTGCTGGACCGCTGGTACGGCATAGAGCACGATTACTTCAAGGTTCTTGCCGACGACGGAAAGGTCTACCTCATCTGCTGGAACAGGATCCTGGATTTGTGGTGTGTCGTGAAGATTGAGGAGAGGACGTAGAATCCCTGTCCTGCAACACACTAGGATGGAGCATAGACCCATCGGTAGCTGATGGGACGAAGATCCAGGAAAGTTTCCTTTGGGTGCAAGAACTCTGCTTTGAGCCTGATCCAGCTCACGTGGTGTTTAAGTCTTCTCATTTTCCCATCTTCTGGTGGTTTTGCGTGGGCGGTGTGACCGTATACGGCTTCGGCGATCCCGATGTAACCCTCCCGGGCGGGGTAGAGATAGGCTGACTTGAAACTCTCCGGATCAAGGAATTCACGGTTTGCCAGGGCGAGGATTTGTTTCTCTGTGAACTGAATGAGAAAGAACTTTGAGAGACCTCGCTCCGAGTACTTGATCATGGAGCGTGATTCGCTACTCGACACGAAAACGGTGGTAATGAAATCCAACCTTTTCATAAGCTGGGCGGCAATCAGTGCCGCCGTTCTTCTTCCCCCCACGTTGACATGGCAGCCGTAGTATTCGAAGAGCTTTCTTTGCAAATATCGGCCCTCCGAATCCCCCTTCTCGTAGAGATGGCTTTGGATGTAGCGGAGCCAACGGGCAAGATCTTCCGCGGCGTCGGCAATGGGCCAGTCGATTTTTACATGAAAATGGGTTAGGGCATATCGGTTGTTTCTTCTGATGGTGGGGTCCTGCTGGATCAGCAGAGCATAATCCACGTCAAGCCAGCTCTCCAGAAAGTCAAGAAAGCGAGGTCTGTCGAAGTACCTCAGGTTGCGATCGAAGTTCTTGTACAAGGGGAGTTCTGCGAAGAAATCGAGATTTTCCTTGATGACCTTGTTCTCGGGAAAAAAACGGATGTAGTTCTTCATGGCCGGATGGATCGTCCCCTCACAAAAGATGACGATGAAGGTTCGGAAGAGGTCGGATTCCTTTTCAACCTTCTTCGACGTGGGTCGCAGTTCGCTTTTTTCGACAAAACTGTACTCTGCTCCGCTCTGGATATGCTTATAATAAGAATCCACAAGGGAGAGCTTCATCAGCCTTTGCTCCAGGACGTCTCTCAGGATCTCGTAAAGAGAACGCCGAAGCTTTTCATGATAGCTGAGTCCTTCCCTGTAAATCCACATCGATCAATACCTCTGAGGCGGCTCCCTGGTTTTCGAAGAAACCAACGAGCGATAGAGGGGGTTTGAGAAAATATAGACAAGTATATCAAGAAATGCTCGTAAGGGTCAATGCGAAATAGGGAATTTGGAAACCTGTTTGCCATGAAAAAGAACGTCATCCCTTGTGTGGTTTTTTCAGGGAGCAGGAATTCTCTTGACAAAGGACTGCTCTCAATTATAGTAGCTCATTTACCTTGGCTTTTGTTATATTGATTGAAATTGTTGCTAAGTAGGGTTTTTTAATGATCATCGACCTTCAGGCAATCACCGAGGAGATGGAATTCAGTGAAGTGCTGCAGGAAGGTTGGTGGCAGCCGAGAAATGGGGACGATCAAATCCTTGGCCTTGACGCTCCACTCCGTGTTCGGGCAAAGGTTTCCAAGGCGGTCGACAAATTTCTTGTTCAAGGGACGATCCGCGGGGGAGTCCGAATCCGATGTGACCGTTGCTTGGAGCCTTACCACCGGGATCTGGAATCTCTATTCCATGTCTATCTGGTTGCTCCAGGGAAGGGAGCGGATGGAGAAGAAATCGAACTGCTCGATGAAGACATGGAAGTTGATTTCATCAAGGGAGATACGATAGATCTTAGCGATATTATTCGGGAGCAGATCTATCTATCGTTGCCCATGAAGTCGATTTGCAAAGAGAGTTGCCGCGGTCTGTGTTCCGTGTGCGGGGCGAACCTGAATGAGAGCTCCTGCCTGTGCGGGAATGCTGAAGGCCACCCGGCTTTTTCAAAATTGAGACTTAAGGGAGAATAGAGAAACACTATGGCGTTACCAAAGAGAAAGAAGTCAAAGTCCCGCCGGGATATGAGGCGGTCTCATGATCATGTTCGGCTACCCAGGACGACCCTGTGCCCGCAATGCCACGAACCGGTGCTCCCTCACCGGGTATGCGCCCAGTGTGGTTCCTACAAGGGCAAAACCGTGATCGAAACTGAAGAGAGTTAACTCTCAGGGCAGGGCCACAACCGCAAGGGGAGCCAGGGGCAGGCTTAGTCATCCATCGTTTTCCGGATGAGGATTTTTATGAGCGAGTCAGGAAGGGTGGTGATCATCACAGGGGGATCCAGAGGAATCGGCCGGGCGATCGCTTTTCGCTTTGCCGTAGAAAAGCCCAAACTCGTCCTGCTCCATTATGATCCTGACGATTCTGCTGCCGAGGAAACGATGGCCCGCCTGGCTGAGAAAGGGGTTCAGGCAGAAACCCATCGCCTGGATGTTTCCAGTCGGGGAGAAGTGGATCGTCTTTTCAAGGAGATTCTTTCCCGGTTCGGTCGGGTGCATGTCTTGATCAACAATGCGGGCATCACGAAAGATGGTCTCCTCATGAGAATGAGCGAAGAAGAGTGGGACCTCGTCCTCAGGGTAAATCTCAAGGGAGTGTTCAATTGTGCCCAGGCGGTGATTCGTTCCATGATCAAGGAAAGGACAGGCCGCCTCGTAAACATCTCGTCGGTCGTCGGCCAGATGGGGAATGCGGGACAGACCAACTACTCCGCATCGAAAGCCGGAATTATGGGATTTACGAAGAGCCTGGCCCGAGAGGTCGGTTCAAGAGGCATTACGGTCAATGCGGTTGCACCGGGATACATCCATACGGAGATGACTTCCCTTTTGCCCGACAAGGTGAAGGAAGCCTTTAAACAGCAGATCCCGCTGGGGCGAATCGGAGAACCGGAAGATGTGGCGGAAGCAGTTTACTGGCTTTGCTCCGAAGGATCGACGTACATCACGGGACAGGTAATCCATGTGAATGGTGGTCTGTATATGTGAGCTCAATGCCGAGAAACCCTTATCCGATGGATTCGAGAATCTGTAAGCCTGAGGTTGCGCGGCTACCAAAGAAGAGACAAAGGAGGGAATTGTTCATGGCAGACGTTATTGAAAGGGTAAAAAAAATCATCATAGAGCAGCTGGATGTCGCGGAGCAAGATGTTGTTCCGACGGCTTCTTTTGTCGATGATCTGGGAGCCGATTCGCTGGATCAGGTGGAGTTGATCATGGCAATGGAAGAGGAATTCAACGTGTCTATTTCCGATGAAGATGCGGAGAAGATCGCCACGGTTCAGGACGCCATTGATTACATTCAGAAGGCCCTGGGTCAGTGAGTGCCCAAAGACCATCTCTGTTCAGCATGTGAATCAGAGGATGAGGGATCTATGCGTAGAAGGGTTGTGGTGACAGGCCTGGGATTGGTGACTCCCCTGGGGACTGGGGTTCAAAAGACCTGGGAAGCTCTTTGCGCCGGGAAATCCGGGATCAAGAGAATTGAGAAATTTGATCCCTCTCCTTTTCCATGTCAGATTGCCGGACAGGCGTGGGACTTCCGGTCCGAAGATTTCATGGAAAAACAAGAAGTGAGGCGGTTTGACATCTTCGTTCACCTTGCAGTGGCCGCGGCACGGATGGCGATGGAGGAATCGGGGCTCAAAATCGACGACACCAATCGGCATCGCGTCGGGTGCCTGACGGGATCAGGGCTTGGAGGGCTTGCCATGCTCGAACACTATCACCAGGTCCTTCTGGAACAGGGCCCCCGTCGAATCAGCCCTTTCTTCATCCCGGGCATTATCGCTAATATGGCTCCCGGCCAGATCGCCATTCAGTTTGGTGTGAAGGGACCCAACCTGTCTATTGAGACCGCCTGTGCCGCCAGTTGTCACGCCGTGGGAGAGTCTTTCTGGCTCATTCGAGGGGGAAAGGCCGATGCCATGATCGCAGGGGGTTCTGAGGCGGTGGTAACACCGCTGGCTCTAGGCGGATTCTGCGCGATGAGAGCGCTCTCCACCCGGAACGATGAACCGGAGAAAGCCTCCAGACCTTTTGAACTCAACCGGGACGGTTTTGTGATGGCGGAGGGCGCAGGGATCCTGGTGCTGGAAGAGATGAACCAGGCGCTCGATCGAGGAGCTCCCATCTATGCCGAAGTCATCGGTTACGGGATGAGCGGAGATGCGTATCATATCACGGCGCCTGAACCGGATGGCGGAGGCGCCACTCTGTGTATGAGAAACGCGCTCGAAGATGCAGGGCTCCCTCCAGAAGCCATCGACTACATCAATGCCCACGGAACGTCCACCAAACTCAATGACGAGTCGGAAACAAGAGCGATCAAGATGGTCTTCGGAGAACACGCTTACAAACTGGCGGTCAGCTCCACCAAGTCCATGACGGGGCACCTCCTTGGTGGAGCCGGAGGGGTCGAGGCCGCCTTCACCGCCCTGACGATCAAACGCGGCATCATTCCTCCCACGATCAATTATGAAACCCCGGATCCGGCATGCGATCTGGATTTTGTTCCCAATGTGGCCAGAAAGGCCAAGGTGAGAGCGGCGATGTCCAACTCCTTTGGATTTGGAGGCACCAACGCCTCTCTCATTTTCAAAGCCTTTGAGGCGTAAGAAATCAACGACCTCTGCTCTTTTGTTGAGATAGGCTTATGCACAGAAAACGGGTTCGCCTTTTCTGTGTTTTTTTTCGAACCCAAAGGCCGGAGACCCATTCACTTCGATCCCTATGACGAAGACGGCTCTTCTAGGAATGCGGGTCATCCCCTTGATCCTGGGAATTCTCTTGACGCAGGCGATCCTTCCCGCCCCGGCTGCAGCCCTCACCTTAATCCTTCCTGAGCGGGCGCTCGAAGACAGCGGCGTTCTTTCCAAGGCAGGGACGGTCTCTATCTCGGGAGCCTCTCCTTCAGATCTAACGGTCCGTCTTTCCTCCAGCGACACGTCTCAAATAACTCTTCCGGAGACGGTCGTTATTCGGGCGGGTGAAACCTCCACCACGTTCGATATCACGATCGTTGATAACAGAGATGTGGATGGTTCAAGGACCGTCAACATCACGGCAAAAGTGGCGGGCGGATCCCCCGTAGAACAGGGCATGACCGTTGAGGACAACGACCCCGGCCGGGTCCAGTTCAGTGCGGGTTCCTACTCTGCGGAAGAAGAGGATCGAAGCGTCGTCATCACGGTGGTCCGAACATCGAGCAGCAGCGGCGAGATTCGTGTCGACTATGAAACAGCTAACGAAACCGCCTCTGCAGGAGCGGATTATGAGAGTATATCAGGTACCCTCAGCTTTCACGACGGTGAGGTAAGCAAGTCCTTTTCCGTCCCCCTTCTGGATGATTCGGTGGCTGAGGCGGCGAAAACGGTAACGCTCACCCTCAGCAATCCAACGGGCGGTGCGACACTAGGGAGTCCGATCACGGCCATTCTGACTATTGAGGATAAGGACCGCCCCGACTTCTTCACAGAGAGTTTCGACCAAGGCGATAATGATCTCCGGAATCAGACGCTCACATTTGTGCCGGACGATTCTAAGTCGGGTTACACTGTCTGCAGGACTCCAGCCTATGCTTTTGCTTCGGACCCTTCCGGAGGAAAGATACTCTCTTTGGCAGACGATTCCTACGCTGCGGTCCAGTTGGCCGCGGGTGCGGAGATTCCTTTCTATGGCGTGCGCTACCGGTCGTTCTTTGTCGGGAGCAATGGATATGTGACATTTTCCTCGGGTGACAGTGCTTATCAAGAGTCCCTGCTCCGTCATTTTGGACACCCGCGCATCTCAGCCCTTTTTGATGATTTGAATCCTTCCCATGGCGGCAAGGTCTCCTGGAAGCAGTTGACGGACAGGGTGATGGTCACCTTTCAGGATGTACCCAAAAATTATTCACGAAAACGTAACAACTTCCAGATCGAGATGTTTTTTGACGGTACCCTTCGCCTGACCCATCTGGATATTGGCATAGGGGACGGTCTGGCAGGGCTTTCAAGAGGAGAAGGGACACCGACGGATTTCGCCGAGAGCAATCTGAACGATTATCCCTCCTGTTTCTTTTTAAGCCTCCCGGAGAGTGTCACAGAAGGAAAAGATACGGATGTCGTTGCTCCGGGGACCGTTGGAGCTTTAATCCCCCCGCCGACGGGATTCGAGATCCATATGACCTCTTCTAATCCCACGGAATTGGAAGTCGACAAAACGGTCGTCTTCCCAGCAGGGGAGAGCTCCGTGCTGTTTGACCTGACCGTGCAAGACGACAATCTCCTGGACGGGACTCAACCCGTAACGATCACAGCGACTCTCCCGGGAGGAGGGTCGATCAGTGGAGTCGTCAGCGTGAACGATAACGAGTCGACCACCCTAACCGTGGAGGTCCCAAAGACCGCAAAGGAAGGGGAGGGGCAGCTTCCCTTTAAGGGGACGGTTCGGGTAAGCGCTCCAGTAGAGAAGGATGTGACTGTTTTCTTGTTTAGCGATGATCCGGCAGAGGCGGCGGTCCCGGAAAGCGTCAAGATTTCTAAAGGAGGGACGTCCGCCCTCTTCGATGTGATCATCCAGAACGACGTGGTTGTGGATGGCCCGCAGACAGTCACGATCACCGCCTCGGTCCCGGGCTGGACCTCAGGGTCTGATACCCTCGTGGTCCTTGATGACCGTGAGGACGCCCGTTTTGCGCCCTTTATTGCGGCAGGTGATTATCTCAGCCTTGCTCTAGACGACA
>Ga0209706_10002058_pt1 | contig 11298 bp, 10 predicted proteins | sample PPLLaktember2015_6_FD_187263 | JGI IMG/M metagenome (GOLD analysis project Ga0209706, IMG submission 187263) | Freshwater sediment microbial communities from Prairie Pothole Lake near Jamestown, North Dakota, USA - PPLs Lake P8 Core (1) Depth... | ecosystem: Environmental > Aquatic > Freshwater...
TGCCGCATCGTCCTGGATGCGGTTGTTAGGCGCCCTGGCACTACTTCATCTTGGATTTTAACTTGATCTTTTCACCTGCAACCATGAAGCGGCCTCTTCCAAGATGATGAATCGTTTGCGGGTTTTTGATCGTGGGGTCAATCCATGCCTTGATAACTTCAACGACAAATAAACAATACTTGTTTACCATCTTTGTGTCAGCCACCCGGCACTCGAGATTTGCATAGCATTCCTCAATGAGAGGTGCTCCGACTTGTGAAGCAGGCTTCGGTGTGAGACAAAATGTCTCGAACTTGTTTATTTTCGCACCCGACGTATTGCCACAACCCACGACCTTTTCAGCTATCTCCACTGTCGGGATGTTAATCACGCATTCGTTAGTTGCCTTCAACAGACCGAAGGAATAGTTGCTATTGCTGATGACACAACCCACTAGCGGTGGCTCAAACTCGATCATTGTGTGCCATGACATAGTCATGATGTTTGGATACCCATCACGGGCGGTCGTGAGCATGACAACCGGCCCCGGCTCGAGCAAACTATAGACTTTGGACAACGGAAATGACTTTCTAGCCATGTTGGTACTATCCTTGGATAGCGATTGACATCAACATTCGTCGGTCTAAAAGCCTAACGCGGTGATCCGCCGTGAGCGTAACGAGTCGGCTGCATCTCGTTGTCATAAGGCGTACCGAGTGTGGTGGCCTTTCAATCTGCTTGGCCGCTGCCTACAACAAATTTGCCCGTAAAATACTTCTTGCGTATTTGTGCGGCTTCCTCCTCAACCCAGGTATCAAGTCCGACTTTCTTGATCCGGCAGAGATTGTAGACCTTCATGTTATGTGGGTACTTGGCGGCTTGGTCGGCGGTTGGCGCCAACAGGACACACGGAAAATCTCCGCAGTCAGAGCATAATTCCACACCCTTGGACTTGGCACAATCCAGAGTTGCACATCCCTGCGCCAAATGATAATGATTTCCGTCTTCTTGACGGCAACCTTTGCAAGCTACTTCTTCCTTCGGCACTCCCCGTCTGACATGAATCAATTCGGTCAGTTCATCTGTCAAATTGTCCGTGTACAATTCGCAGAGGAAACAGGCTAAACCACAAGGTGCTGTCAAGGCTTTTTTGTCTTTCATGATTTCTCCTTAAACCTCTGCAATGGCCTCCAATTCCATCGTCCAGGATGCAAACCCAACCTGGTCGACGGTACGCGATAATCCTTTTACAACCGTGAACCTCGCATATTCCAACAGTATTTTCCTAACATAAACTTGTCAAGTGGCTGATCTGGAATGGCGTTTATGCGTTTTTGAGTAGCAACTCAATACTTGAAAATGGTGATGGGCTGCTTATCACTTAACCATGTTGTCATACCTTGGGCAAATCACCTCTCGCTTTGATCAAGAGGTGGCTGGGAGAACTGCTTACTGCTGTTCCTGTGTGCCGTCTATCTCTGGTCTGCCAACCACGATCCGCCCTCTTTCTCGATTCTGGCATGGAAGGGCTCGTTTCCGTTTTTCCCCACCACATGATAAACTCCAGGACGGATCGAACTATGTGGACTGATCCGGAACTGGTGAAGCCCCTTGTCTTCCGAACCGTCTCGGCAATGTCGGCTTTCGTGAGGGTCACTTTGCAGTGTCCTGCTTGTGTATTTGGTGACTCTTGTGGCCATCATATGCCACGCTCAGGGCTGGAGGTAGATGTGGCGGAATTGACCACCCAAGGGGGGGCATCGGTGATCGCCTGAAGGGGTCACCAAGCGCAAGGCCCACGGATCTTTGAAAGACCCATGGGCACTTGCGTATGTGCGGCATCGCCTACGAGCGTTCAGTCAGTGGCCATTACGCCACCATGTCCTTAACTTTTTTCAGCGCACGGATCCTGACGACGTTACGTGCTGGCTTCGCCTTGAAAATCGTTTCCTCGCCCGTGAACGGCATGATGCCCTTGCGAGCCTTGGTCGCTGGCTTGCGTTTAACCTCAATCTTCATGAGCCCAGGAAACGTGAACTGACCTACGCCACCTTTCTTTAGGTGGCTTTCAATCACCGTAGCCAGCTCGTCGAAGACCGCTGAGACCTGTTTCCTGGCCAAACCCGTGTTCTGAGCTATCTGCTCCAACATAGCCGACTTGGTCATCGGTGCCTTTGCCGCTGTTACCTTCTTGGTTGGTGCTTTCTTAGCCGATTTCTTGGGTGCTTTCTTTTCTGCCATGAATTCCTCCTAATTGATGTGATTTGTCTGTCATTGACCGAGCGGGGAAGCCCCGCACATTCCCGAGACTTAGGCTAGGCTGCTTTATAGACGCATCCGGGATCGCTGTCAACGGCATTGTCTCGTGACCAGAAAGCCCATTACTGGACTGTTCTCTTCCTACCCTGAAACGGTACCCGCTCCGTGTGTTTGGGGAAAACACGGAGCGAGGTGATTGGAATGGAATCGAACGGAAAGCCTGCATCGAAACGGCAGCTGGCCTACATAAGACGGCTGCAGACGGTAGTGGGCGAAGATGAGCCCGAGATAAGCGAGGAGATGAGTGTCTCGGAGGCATCTGGGATAATAAGCGAGCTCATCTCGAGAGCGCGGCAGAACGGGCTCGTGGTGCAAAGGCAGATTAACGAACCGAGGCTCGGCATGGCCATGAAAGAGTGTTTTCGCCAGTGGACCGCCCTCGGCAAGAACATCCATGACGAGCGCAGGCAAGCGTTCATCGACTACACTATCGACACCTACAACCTGTTTTCAGAGATTGCCGAGAAGCTCGGACAGGATGCACAGGCTCAGTGACAGGGCCTGGTTTTTTCTTTTTTTTCTTGAGCCCCTATGATCCTTTTGAAGAAAATCAATCTGTCGATGAAGTCTGCCAGACTAAGGAAAGACAGTTTCAAGACACATCAAAGATCTCTGTGAAAGTATCCCCTGAGATGTGTAGAAAAGATGCCGGAGGGAAGGCAGCTTGCTGAAGCACCGGGTGGTTTCGTCAGGTCTTTCACTCCTCTAAAAGCAATTGCGGTCACCACAACATGACCGACCCCGGACAAGGACGACCCGTGATCCTTTCATACACCCATCTTGCAATTCGCTCGAATTCGCGCCTGTACTCCGGGACGCTGCGCTCAGGCACAGGGCCGCCCTCCAAATAATCCAGCGTTTCCATAAGCATATCTATCTCAGCAGCAATGCGCCTGATAAGCGCTTGACACTCCGGCTCCTTGTCTTCAAGGATACCTTGCACTGTAATAAGCGGCTCGCCAAGCTCAAAGTCTTCGTTCATTGCATTTGTTGATTCTATAGCCTTTTCGAGGCTGTCGTATTTCTTCGGGATCGTCGCCGCGATCACTTTGAACGCAGCTCCGAGAGGGGCAAGCCCGACAAGTTCAGGGCGGTGGACATAACTGAACTCACTGTGAACCGGAGCTTTTTCCAGATTGATTTCTTGGCTCTTTTGAAACCAGTTCTCGGTGTAACGGATGATCTCGTCCTGTGTCCAATTCCGGCCGAGATCCTCAGGTACAAAGATGCCATGTACGAGACGTATACGGACGATCCCGTAGCGTCGCATAGACGTTTGCGAATATCCAGACTCAGGGAAAATCAACATTCTTCCCTTTTGGGAGATATTCGAAAGCTCCTCGAAGGTGGATTACTATATGGGAGAAGAAGACGTGGCTGGGAAGTGGCCCAAGATGATCATGCGCAAGCCATCTGCCAGCTAACGACAGGCCCCAGTGGACTGGCAAAAAATGGCCAGCCGCTGAGCCTAGCCGAGACGTTAAACTTTTAGACCGACGAATTTTTATGTCAGTCGCTGCCGAAGGGTAGTACCAACATGGCTAGAAAATCCTTTCCTCTGTCCAAAGTCTACAGCTTGCTCGAACCGGGGCCGGTTGTCCTGGTCACTACCGCCCGTCATGGGTATCCAAACATCATGACTATGTCATGGCACACAATGATCGAGTTTGAGCCACCACTAGTGGGGTGCGTCATCAGCAATAGCAACTATTCCTTTGGCCTGTTGAGGGTAACTAACGAATGTGTGATTAACATCCCTACAGTGGAGATAGCTGAAAAGGTTGTGGGTTGTGGCAATACCTCGGGTGCTAAAATAGACAAGTTCGAGACATTTCGTCTTACGCCCATGCCCGCTTCAGAAGTCGGAGCACCTCTCATTGAAGAGTGCTATGCAAATCTCGAGTGCCGGGTGGCTGACACAAAGATGGTAAGCAAGTATTGTTTATTTGTCGTTGAAGTTATCAAGGCATCGATTGACACCACTGTGAAAAACCCGCGGACGATTCATCATCTTGGAAGCGGCAGCTTCATGGTTGCAGGTGAAAAGATCAAGTTAAAATCAAAGATGAAGTAGTGTCAGGGCGCGTAACAATCGCATCCGCGCGGACGCGTCAGATCCGCGCCGCTGGTGGCCGGCGTTACGATTTGTACCTATAAGCTCCTGTCAGAAAGACTAGAACTCAGCTTTCCACTACGATACGGATTAGAATCGAAGTGCTGGTGAACGGCCACGTCAGTTTCGGCAATATTCACTCTTGCGGACTGAGGCCGGGAGCGGCCAGATTAGAGCTACCCAGGCCTCTGCAGACTATCCGTGCAGATTCTCAATCCACCTCATTGCCTACATATCAGCTATCTTTCCAAGATAACACTGAGTGGTCGCCAAATTGGCTGGAAAACTCGGTGAGAAGGCACAGGTAGTTCCTGACTGTTTTTTTTGGACTTCATTCTGGGGTAATCTGGAAAAGACTTGGTGGCTTGGGATACTTTCATGACAGACTTCCTTTTTCTGTGAGGCTGTATAGGATTGACCCTAAGCTAGGCCTGTAATAGCATGGTTTGAAACCTGTTCAACTGAAAAGGTTACGGGGACACTGCTCAGGATGGTGGCCGCGAAGCAATAGAATATTTTCGTGTCAAGAAGGAGAAATGCATGTTTGGAGGAATGTCTTCTCTATCCGGAGAAGGGAGATCGATTCGGCAAAAGGGCAGAGCCGGTTGGGTCGTCATGGCTGTCCTGCTATGCACCGCGGTGATCGCGGAGGTTGGATGCAAGAAACAGGAGCAGCAGGTGCAAAAAGAGGTTGTCGTAAACGTCCGGGTTTGGACAGCGGAGAAACGATCCCTCCAACCCTTTGTGGAATCTGTCGGTACGCTCAAAGCCTACGAGGAGGTCATCGTCAGCTCCGAGGTGGATGGCATCCTGAAATCGATCCGTGTCCAGGAGGGTTCACCCGTGACGCAGGGGCAACTCATCGCCGAGATAAAGGAGACCGATTACCGCCTCGATACAGAGCGGGCGGCGGTTGCCCTCAAGCAAGCGGAAGCGAGCCTTGCATACGCGAAACAGGAGTATGAGCGCAAGGAGGCCCTCTACCGGAAAGATCTGGTTGCTAAGCAGCAGTTCGACGACGTTTTGGCGCGACTTGTTCTCTCCCAGGGGGATGTAGACCGGGCTAAAACAGGCCTGGATCTGGCCCACGAGAAGCTTGCCAAGACGAGCATTTATGCCCCGATGGCCGGATCGGTCAAAGAGAAGCGAGTGACCGCGGGGGAGTATATCCGGAATGGCACGTTCCTTGTCTCGATCATCCGCACGGATATGCTTAAACTCTCCTTTACCGTAACGGAAAAGGATGTGGGAAGCCTTCGGGTGGGACAGGATGTCGTGTTTACGGTGGATGCTTTTCCCGGGCGAGAATTTCGTGCCCTGTTGAAGACAATCTACCCCAGCCTCGAGGAGAAGACACGCTCCCTCCAACTGGAAGCTGTGTTGACGAACGCGGACCAGAGCTTGAAACCAGGCCTCTTCGCTCGCGTGACGCTCTACACTGGACCGGCGCGAGGCACGGTCGTCGCCCCGATCACGGCACTGCTCTACGACAACTCCAGATCCAAGCTCTTTGTTGTTGAAGGAGACCGGGCAAAGGAGCGAGAAGTCAAGATCGGTCGGAAATACGGGGAATTCATGGAGATCACCGAAGGATTGAAGGAAGAGGAGACCGTCGTGACCGTGGGACAGAACAATCTGATGGAAGGGGTGCTGGTCAATGTGGCTCGCTAATACCTCGGTCAAGAGGCCGGTTTTCGCCACCATGGTCATCATGGCCTTGGTGGTCCTCGGTGCGGTCAGTTATCCGGAGATCGGCGTTGATCTCTTTCCCAAGGTCGATTTTCCGATCGTGACCATCTCCACCCACCTGAAGGGGGCAAGCCCCGAGGTCATCGACGTCGACATTACAGACAAGATCGAAGGAGCGGTCAACACGATCAACGGCGTGAAGTCCATCACTTCGAGCAGTACCGAGGGGGATTCCCGGATCACGGTGGAGTTCGTCCTCGATCGGGACATTGACCTCGCCGTCCAGGATGTCCGGGAAAAAGTCGCCCTGATCCGAAACAAGCTTCCTCAGGACATCGACGAACCCCGGATTGCCAAGGTCGATCCCGATGCGACGGCGGTTATGTGGCTTAACCTTTCGGGTCAGAAAACAGTCCGAGAGCTTTCCACCTATGTCGATGAGGTGTTGAAGGAGCAGCTCCAGCGGATCAACGGCGTCGGCGATATCCAGCTCGGCGGCCTCCAGTTGCGGCAGGTCCGCGTTTGGCTCGACGCCAGCAAGCTCAGGGCCTACGGGCTCTCCGCTAACGATGTCATGGTCGCCCTCCAGCGACAGAACGTCGAACTCCCCGGTGGACGCATCGAGAGCGTCTCCAAGGAGTACACGGTCAAAGTCAAGGGCGAATTTCTCAACGTTGCCGACTTCAATGATCTGGTCATCACCTATGACAAGGGCGCCCCCGTCCGTCTCAGGGACATCGGGAAAGCGGAAGACGGGATGGAGGAGAGACGGTCCATCGTCCGATTCAACGGAATCCCCGCCGTGGGAATGGGGGTCCAGAAACAGTCCGGGACGAACACCGTGGCCGTCGTCAACCTGGTCAAACAGGAAATAGCGAAGATTAATAAGACGCTCCCACCGGGGATGACCCTGAACATCGCCATCGACCAGTCCACCTTCATCAAACGGTCCATCGCGGAGGTGCAGAAGCACCTGATCCTCGGGGGGTTGTTCGCAATCCTCGCCGTTTTCGTTTTCCTCAGGAACGTCCGGACGACGCTCATCAGTGCGGTGGCCCTGCCGATATCTATCATCTCCACCTTTGCCTTGATCCTGGCCTTCGGTTTCACCTTCAACAACATGACCATGCTCGCCCTGACGCTCTCCGTCGGGCTCCTCATCGACGACGCGATCATCGTCATCGAGAACATCTACCGGCATGTCGAGGAGGGGATGGCGCCCCGCGAGGCGGCGATTTTCGCCACTTCCGAGATCGGACTCGCCGTCATGGCGACGACTTTCGCCATCGTGGCGATCTTCCTCCCGGTCGCCTTCATGAAAGGGATGATCGGGCGGTTTTTTCTCCAGTTTGCCTTAACCGTCGTGTTTTCCGTGATGGTTTCACTTCTCGTTTCCCTCACTCTCACGCCGATGCTCGCCTCGATCTTCCTGAAGCGTGTCGCTCTCAGGCGAAAAAACCCGAACAACGCACCAGTCGCCGTCAAGCCGCATCGGCTTGCGGAATCGTTTGAGCGGGGATACAAGAAACTGGAGGGAGTCTACCGGCATCTCCTGGCCTTTTCCCTGAACCACCGCGTTATCATGCTGGTCGGGGCCCTTGTCATTTTTGTCAGCAGTCTCTATCTGACAACCTTCATGGGCAAGGAATTCATTCCTCCCGAGGACCAGGGGCAATTCATCGTCCGTCTGGAGGCTCCCATCGACTATTCGCTGGAAAAGGCCAATGAGCTTTTCCGACCTGCGGAGCAAATGCTGAGGCAGATGCCGGAGGTCAGGGCGATCTACTATGTGCTCGGCACGGGTGGCGCGGTCAACCGCGCCATGATGATGACCAGCCTCATCCCGAAGAGCGAACGGAAGAAGACCCAGGAAGTGCTGAAAAAAGAGATCCGCCAGAAGCTGAGCCGGCTTCCCGGCCTCAAGGTATCGGCGGAGGATTTCTCCATGATCGGCGGCGGACAGAGGCAGGTTCCGATCCAGTATAGCGTTCGGGGGCCCGATCTCATGGCGATCCAGGCCTATACGAAGCAGATCGCCGACGAGTTCGCCAAAAAGCCAGGGATCGTGGATGTCGACACCTCCCTTGAGATGGGCAAGCCGGAAATCAAGATTTTCATCGATCGGGACAAGGCGGCCGACCTCGGGGTGGACGTGTCGACCATCGCCGAGGCGATCAACCTTCTCATCAGCGGCGAAACGGACGTGACGAAATACAAGGATGAGCTGCGGGGGAAGAGATATGATCTCCGGATCCGTCTCAATCCGGAAGAACGCAGAGATCCGGACGACCTGGGCAAACTCTATGTCCGGTCGCGTGACGGGCGTCTCGTCGAACTGCGTAACCTCGTCCGGATCCAGGAGGGCGGAGGTCCGAGCGTCATCAACCGCGTCGATCGCCAGCGGGCGATTACCCTCTTCGCGAGCCTCGAGGAGAAGCCTCTAGGAGCGGCGATCCAGGACCTCAACGGCATCGCGGAGAAGATCCTCCCGCCCGACTACCTCCCGAAATACAGGGGCCAGGCCGATACGATGGGCGAATCCTTCGGGTACTTGCAGTTTGCCATCCTCCTCGGGGTGCTGATGGCCTACATGGTCCTTGCCGCGCAGTTCGAGAGCTTTGTCCACCCTTTCACTGTGCTCCTGGCCATGCCGCTCTCGTTCATCGGAGCCTTCGGGGCGCTCCTTCTGATGGGAAAGACGCTCAACATTTACAGCTTTATCGGCCTGATCCTCCTTATGGGGCTCGTGAAGAAAAACGGGATTCTGCTTGTCGATTACACGAATGTCCTTCGGGCACGGGGTCAATCGCGGCGGGAAGCGATCCTCCAGGCTGGACCGGTCCGGCTGCGGCCGATCCTCATGACGACCTTTGCCATGGTCTTCGGGATGATTCCGGTCGCCTTCGGTATGGGCGAGGGGGCAGAAACCCGAGCCCCGATGGGGATCGCGGTCATCGGCGGACTCCTCACCTCGCTCTTCCTGACACTCGTGGTTGTGCCCGCCGCCTATGACCTGTTTGACGATATGCAGGGGTTCTTCAAAAGACGCGGCAAGAAGAAGCACGATGCGATTTCACCGCCGCAGGCGCCTGATGTCCACTGACGATCGGGGCGCGGCGGCTGTGAGGCCGGGGGGGTAACCATGAAGATGTTCCTGATTATCTATTGTGAGGCGGCGGATGAAGATGTGGTCGCAGCCCTCAAGGAGGCGGGGATCCACGGCTATACCAAGATGGTGGAGGCTCGGGGTGAGGGGACGGAGACGGAGCCGAAACTCGGGACCCACTGCTGGCCCGGGAAGAACAACATTCTTTTGATAGCCGTGGCCGACGAAGAGGTTCCCAGGATCAACGAACGGATCCACAGGATCAAGGAGGAATATCCCCGTGCTGGCTTCCGGAGCTTCCTCCTTCCGATGGAAGAGAACATCTGAAACAAAGCGACATCAGATCAGTGCATCTCCAGATCTGTGATATTTCCTACTCAGGTGGAGATATCGCCCACTACAAAAACCTGTGATAAGTCTGACTCACCCCTGCCTTGCCCTCTGTCGGGATTGCCCGGGCCCTGATTTTTTGCCGCCTGTGTTTCTGGTAGGTTCGCATGCGGCATTTGGTCCCATTGACAGATCGCTTGGCTTAGGTTTATTTGGGTGCACTATAACCAAGGAGAAACTCATCAAAACCATCCAAAAGGTTTTTGCAGCCGACCCAGACCTCAGCTTCATTTTGCAACTGAGTGAATTCAAGCTAGCTACGCTTGTCGCCACCGTCCGGGAGCGCATAGACCGGGGGTCAGATAACGCTGGGAGGATTTTGGCCACACGAAACTCATTTCCGCCCCCCTGCGAAAGAACAATTCCCCGTCTGGCTCATGAGTACCTGGACAAAATGGATTGCCAATGATAAACCTTTTGCCGCAAGCAAATAGTCAGGGGGCCTTGCAATTAAAACCTCCCTCTTTCTGCAGGATGTGCTCATGACTCTTACGAAGGACCATCTCGTCAGCTCCATCGGAAATCGCCTTGGCATGTCCAAATTCGAATCCTCTCGCACCGTTGAAACTGTCCTGGAAACCTCCCTAACCGGTCTCTCTTAAGTTCTTGCGCGCCGCAAATGCCTCCTGAACGTTGTTGTTACTCAACCAGCAAGAAGGCATATCTATTCATGGCTTCGTTGTAATCCTTTAGAACCTGGATGGGATAACCTAGGCTTCGGACGGTTGCGTACACATCTATGCCCATCCCATCAGCGCCAGGACGGGCCATCTTCGGGTTCTTGCACCCCTGACGGTTACCCGCGCAAGTTTCACAAAATGCGCATGCATTAAAGGGGATGAGGAAGGTCTTGTAGTAACCGGAAAGGAATACCTCTCTTTCAAGCGCCACCAGCTTAGAGATCATGTCTTTAGCCCAAGGTTTACGATCCTCAGGCTTTTCCAGCGCTTTTTCAAAATGGAACACGGCGACTTCACTATACTCTGCAATCATCTTCCTGCACTCATCTATGGGTGGAAGATTGGGAGGGCATGTTGCATTTTTCCCATAATTGGGACAACCAAATTGGCAGCGGAAGCGTGTCCAGTGAGCCACTACGATATCCCGCGCATTGATCCATTTGAAATCACCAAACCCATGTTCCCTGAACAGTTTCTCTAGCTTTTCCTTGTCCATCAGCTTCGGCCTCCTTAATCATGAAATTGCTCTAACCATCTCGCCAGAATTAAAAATGAACCCAATGACCAAGGGTAAAGAAAAACAGTATGGCTATAACGTGGAGGATCCACCAGTTCCTTGAAAATAGAAGAAATTTGTTCATGGGCTACCTCCATATTTGATGGCCAAGGACGTAGATTATGCTTGCGCCGGCCAAGTGGACAAACCACCATCCCATATTGGGGTATCGATAACTGATGCCTTTCTTGGGCTTGTCCGGATCATATCCGAACGTTTCCAGTTCGAAGAGCGCTTTCCCAATGAAAAACATGGTCCACAGGATTAAGATATCGGCCAGCAGGGTCTTTGTTAAGATAGAGACCAGGATGGGTGGTTCAGGCCAGTGAGAAAGAGAAAAGTGAGCCATGGTGATCGTTCCGATGATGGCCAGCATCCCGTTCAAGACATAACCATACTGGACCGTTTTTTTGTAGGCAAAGAGCAACGGCACCAAAATGATACTGAGGATGCCTGCTATGACAGG
>Ga0209706_10002059_pt1 | contig 11296 bp, 9 predicted proteins | sample PPLLaktember2015_6_FD_187263 | JGI IMG/M metagenome (GOLD analysis project Ga0209706, IMG submission 187263) | Freshwater sediment microbial communities from Prairie Pothole Lake near Jamestown, North Dakota, USA - PPLs Lake P8 Core (1) Depth... | ecosystem: Environmental > Aquatic > Freshwater...
CGGTATCCTTGTAGGGGTCACCCACGGTGTCGCCGGTGACCGCCGCCTTGTGGGCTTCGGAACCCTTGCCGCCGTGGTTGCCGTCCTCGATGTACTTCTTGGCATTGTCCCAGGCGCCCCCGCCGGTGCACATGGAAATGGCGACGAAGAGGCCGGTGACGATGGTGCCCATCAGCATGCCGCCGAGGGCCTGGATTCCGGCATCCTTGCCCATCAGCGCGCCGACGATCAGCGCGACCGCCACCGGTGCCAGCACCGGCAGCAGCGACGGTACGATCATTTCCTTGATCGCGGCGCGGGTCAGCATGTCCACCGCGCGCGAATAATCGGGCTTGGCGGTGCCTTCCATGATGCCGGGGATTTCCTTGAACTGGCGGCGCACTTCGACGACCACCGAGCCCGCGGCACGGCCGACCGCCTCCATCGCCATCGCGCCGAACAGGTAGGGGATCAGGCCGCCGGCGAACAGGCCGATGATGACCGCCGGGTTCGACAGGTCGAAAGTGACGACGCGGCCGGTTTCCTCGATCTTGTGGGTGTAGTCGGCGAACAGCACCAGCGCGGCCAGGCCGGCAGACCCGATCGCGTAACCCTTGGTGACCGCCTTGGTGGTATTGCCCACGGCATCCAGCGGGTCGGTGACGGCGCGCACTTCCTTTGGCATGTCCGACATCTCGGCGATACCGCCGGCGTTGTCGGTGATCGGGCCGTAGGCGTCGAGCGCGACGATGATGCCGGCCATCGACAGCATCGAGGTGGCGGCAATCGCGATGCCATAGAGGCCGCCCAGCGTGTAGGCCACGTAGATGGCCACGCACACGGCGAGCACCGGCCACGCGGTCGAGCGCATCGACACGCCGAGCCCGGCGATGATGTTGGTGCCGTGGCCGGTGGTCGAGGCGGAAGCCACGTGCTGCACCGGTGCGTACTGCGTGCCGGTGTAGTACTCGGTGATCCACACCAGGAACGCGGTCAGCGCGAGACCGACGACGGATGCGCCGTAGAGCTTCATCACCGACAGGCTGGGGTAGTGCTCGGAAATGTTGCCGAGCACCCAGCTGGTGATCGGGTAGAACGCGATCAGTGCCAGTACGCCGGCCACGATCAGGCCGCGGTAGAGCGCGCCCATGATGTTCTTGCCGTCGGAAGTCTTGACGAAGAATGCACCGACGATGGAGGCGATGATGGCGAAGCCACCGAGCACCAGCGGGTAGATCACCGCGCCCTGCACGACCTCGGGCTTCGGCAGCATCAGCGCGGCCAGCACCATCGTGGCGATGATGGTCACCGCGTAGGTTTCGAACAGGTCGGCGGCCATGCCGGCACAGTCGCCGACGTTGTCGCCGACATTGTCGGCAATCACCGCAGGATTGCGCGGGTCATCTTCGGGAATGCCGGCTTCAACCTTGCCGACCAGGTCGGCACCGACGTCGGCCCCCTTGGTAAAAATGCCGCCGCCCAGACGCGCGAATATCGAAATCAGCGACGAGCCGAAGGCCAGGCCGATCAGCGGTTTGATGATGTCGTTCATTTTCGCGCCGCTGCCGGCCGTGCTGGTCAGGTACCAGAAGAACAGCACCGTGCCGAGCAGGCCCAGGCCCACCACCAGCATGCCGGTGATCGCGCCGCCGCGGAAGGCGATATCCAGCGCCGGGTTGATGCCGTGACGCGCCGCTTCAGCGGTGCGCACATTGGCGCGCACCGACACGTTCATGCCGATGTAGCCGGCAGCACCGGACAGAATTGCGCCGACCGCGAAAGCCGCGGCGGTGGTGCCGCCGAGCGCGATCCAGATCAGCACGAACAGCACTGCGCCGACAATGGCGATGGTGGTGTACTGGCGATTGAGATAGGCCTTGGCGCCGGCCTGGATGGCCGCGGCAATTTCGCGCATGCGGTCATTGCCGGTGGGCTGCGCGACGATCCACTGGATCGACAGGCCGCCATAGACCAGCGCGGCGATGGCGCAGACCAGCGCAAAGATCAAACCATTCGTCATGATTACTCCTAACCTATTGTTTTAATTGAATAAACTTTGCCGGCGCGAGGCCGGGGCCGCGCTAGGGTGCCTTTATTTCGGATCGAGCGCAAGACCTCCGGTGAATCGCGTGCCCGGTTTGAACCCGAATATCCGCTGTCAATCGAGTTCCGCGATCAGCTCATCCACGGCGGACTGACCGTGTTCGCGCATGACCTCGGAGAGAATCAGGTTGGCGGAATTCGCATTATAAAACCCCCCGAACTCCGCTTGCACCTTCAGCAGCGCGCGCGCGGTCCAGCGTCATGAAATATTCCGGAATGCGGACTGCAACTGCCGGCGCACCGGCTGCCGCTTGAGTCGCGCATGGACCGGCAGACCGGCGGCGAACGGTGGCCAAGCCTCGCCCCGGATCAGCGGCAGGAAATAGGTGCGGGCGCGGGCAGTGAGGCGGTAGCCGTCGGCACTGAGGAAACGGCGCGGCAGGCGTTTTTCCCGATTCATGATGCCGGCAAGTGCCACCGGCGCGATCCGCCAGCGATAAGGCTGATCAGCCAGACGTTCGATCACCGGCATCACATCGGTTTGGCCCTGCAGCGCAAAGCGCACTGCGGCGCGGCCGACGGCGTAGGCCTGGTCGACGTCGGTTTGGGACGCAAGGTGGCGTGCTGCACGCTGCACGTAATCGAGCGAGCCCCAGTGCACTTTGACCTGCAGCGCGCGACGGACCATGGCGGCGATCAGCGGCGCCACGCCGCCCAGTTGTTCGTGGCCGGGGATGCCGTCGCCGCCAGCTTGGGTCAGGCGCCGGCCGTCGCGCAGTCTCAGTCCTTCGGCCACGGCGACCGCGCACCAGCCGTGTCTGGCAATCCGCGCGCGCACTGCTGCGAGAAAGCGTGTCCGGTCGAAGTCGATTTCCGGCACCAGCACCAGCAGCGGACCGTCGTCTTCCGCCGGCAGCGCCAGTCCGCAGGCGGCGGCGATCCAGCCGGTGTAGCGCCCCATGACTTCCATGACGAAGACCTTGGTCGAACTGTGGGCCATGGAGGCAAGGTCGGCCATGGCTTCGCGCATGCTGGTGGCGACGAACTTGGCAACCGAACCAAAGCCGGGACTGGAGTCGGAATGCACGATGTCGTTGTCTATGGTTTTTGGCACCGCGATCGATACCACGGGATATCCCATCCGCGGCAGTATGGTCGCGATCCGGTGTGCCGTTTCGGCGGACCCGTTGCCGCCGTTATAGAAAAAGTAGCCGATGTTGTGGGCGCGGAAGACGGCGATCAGCCGCTCGTACTGGGCGCGGCCCTGCGGCAGCGGCGACAGGTCGAAACGGCAGGAGCCAAAGGCACCGCCGGGTGTGTACAGCAGTGCGCGGATGGTGGCAGCGGATTCAGCGGAAGTGTCGATCAGGTCTTCCGCGAGCACGCCGAGAATGCCGTTGTGCGCTGCGTAGACGCGGCCGATGCGGGATCGATGCCGGCGTGCCGTTTCGATCAGGCCGCAGGCGGTGGCGTTGATGGTGGCGGTGACACCGCCGGACTGGGCGTAAAGGGCGTTTTGTGGGGACACGGGTCTGGCGGCACAGTGGCGATGCGGTGAAGATAAACGCTATCCGTGGTCGGGACCCGGAGCGCGGCGCAACAATTATTGTAATTCCGCTCCGGTCTTCCCCGAGGCTGCGCCGGCGCGGTCTTTCTGATGGTCGGCCTGCAGCCGCAGCGTGATGCCGACACACTCGGCGTCGGAAAAATCGGCAATGCTGTTCATGGCCTCAGGCCCTGCCGCCGGCGTCGGGACGGGTACGCGCGGTGTGCGACTCGATCGCGGCCATCACCTTGTCGCGGATGTGCTCGACCGAACCGCGACCGTAGATATTGACGTAATGCGGTGCCCGCGAATCGCCGCTCGCCGCCCAACTGAGGTAGTAGTTGATCAGCGGCTTGGTCTGCTCATGGTAGGTCCGGATGCGGCGCTTTACCGTTTCCTCATTGTCGTCAGCGCGCTGTACCAGTGGTTCCCCGGTGACGTCGTCCTTGTCGGGCACGCGCGGCGGATGAAAATCGATATGGTAGGAACGACCCGATGCCGGGTGCACGCGGCGGCCGCTCATGCGCCGCAGGATCTCGCCGTCGCTGACCTCGATCTCGACCACGAAATTGATGTCGATACCGGCCTGCCGCAGCGCTTCCGCCTGCGGCAGCGTCCGCGGGAACCCATCCATGATGAAGCCGTTGACGCAATCCGGCGCCTTGATCCGCTCCTTGACCAGTTCGATGACGAGCTTGTCGGGCACCAGCGCGCCGCGGTCCATGTAAGCACGGGCTTCGTTGCCGAGGGGGGTATTCGCCTTCATCGCCGCGCGCAGCATGTCGCCGGTGGAGATCTGCGGGATCTTGTAGCGCTCGATCAGGAATTGGGCCTGCGTGCCTTTGCCGGCGCCGGGCAGGCCGAGGAGAAGTATCCGCATGGAGTCACGCTGGGTCGGAGTCGGGGGGTCAGAGTATAGCTGCGCGGCCGCAGCGTGCAAAATCAGCGGGTCTTTCTGTGCGTTACCGCTGCAGCAGCCGGCGCAGGCGGCGCAGATCCGCCGGGGTGTCGACGCCGGGATGCGGCCCCGCCGCCGTGAGGGCGACGCTGATGCGGTAGCCGTGGGCCAGTGCGCGCAGCTGCTCGAGCGCCTCGGCGCGTTCGATGGCTGCCGGTCTCAGGCGGCTGTAGGCACGCAGGAAACTGCAGCGGTAGGCGTAGATGCCCAGATGGCGCAGCGCCGGCAGGCCTGCGGGCAGCGCGCGGATGCCGCGTGCAAAGGCATCGCGGGCGTACGGAATCGGGGCGCGGCTGAAATACAGGGCATAGCCGCGGTCATCGAGCACGACTTTGACTACATGCGGATTGCTCATGTCGCGCGCGTCGCGGATGCGGCAGGCCGCGGTGGCGATTGCGGCGTCGCGGTGTGCGGCGAGGTTTTCGGCGACGCGGCGGATCAGCGCCGGCGCGATCAGCGGTTCGTCACCCTGCACATTGACGACGATCTGCGGTCCGGTCAGGCGCAACGTTGCCGCGACCTCCGCCAGCCGGTCGGTGCCCGAAGGGTGGTCGCTGCGCGTCATCATCGCCTCAAAGCCGTGATCATTGACCGCCGTCGCGATGCGTGCGTCATCGGTGGCGACCACGACGGCGGTGGCGCCGCTTTTTGCGGCGCGCTCGGCGACGCGCACCACCATCGGCTTGCCGCCGATGTCGGCCAGCGGCTTGCCGGGGAACCGCGAGGACGCGTAGCGGGCGGGAATGACGACGGTGAAGTTCATGTTCGGGTGACTCGTGAGTGGTGAGCAGTAAGCGGTTTGGGGCGTTTACGATTTACTGTTTACTGTTTACTGCTCACGCTGCTTGGCGACGGTGCAGGTCAGAGTTCTTCCTCGGGCGGCAGCTTGCGCGCATCCTCCTCCAGCATCACCGGAATGCCGTCCTGGATCGGATAACCCAGGCGGCAGGGTTTGCAGATGAATTCGCTGTCCGCCTTGCGGTACAGCAGCGGTCCCTTGCAGATCGGGCAGACGAGTATGTCGAGCAGTTTTTCATCCATGGCGGCGGGCCTTTGCGAGGCGGGTGAGGATCATCTCACCCAGACGGACATCGGGTTCAGCGTTGACGACGAGTGCCCAGTGGCGCCCGGTCGCGAAAGGCTCGCATTTTACCGCATCCTTCTGTGTCATCACGATGCTGTGGGCATCGGGAAAGTCGACATCCTGCGGCCGGAATATGTGATGGTCCGGAAATGCGTGGGGTATGCAGTCAAGGCCGAGCTGCCGCAGGTGCGCGAAGAAACGCTGCGGATTGCCGATGCCGGCGACCGCATGCACGCGCTGGCCACGAAACTGCGCGGCGTCGGCCGCGTGCGCCGGATTCAGCAGCTTGCGGAATTGATTGCCGGCAAGCCGCATGATCGTCGCCTGCGCATGCTGTTGTGTGATGCCGCAGGTGTCCTCGCCGTTGATTACCACCGCATCGACTGTTGCCAGCCGGGACGCCGGTTCGCGCAGCGGGCCGGCCGGCAGCGGCCAGCCGTTGCCCAACCCGCGCGCCCCGTCGATCAGCGCAATCTCGAAATCGCGCGCCAGCCGGTAATGCTGCAGGCCGTCGTCGCTGATGATGACGTCGGTCTTCGGCTGCGCGACGAGCAGTGCGCGCGCGGTTGCCGCGCGGTCGGCGCCCACCCATACCGGGCAGCCGGCGCGGCGCGCCAGCAGGCAAGGCTCGTCGCCGAAATCCCGCGCCGCGCCGTTTACCGGCACTGCCCTTGAATCCGTACGGGCCGCGCCGTAGCCGCGGCTGATAATGCCGGGATGCCAGCCCTGTTGCTGCAGGAAATGCGCGAGCCACAGGGTCAGCGGCGTCTTGCCCGTGCCGCCGACCGTGATGTTGCCGACGACGATCACCGGCACACCGATGCGCTGGCCGCGCAGCAGGCCGCAGCGGTAAGCCCCGCGCCGCAATGCCGCGACTGCCGCGAACAGCATCGCGACAGGCAGCAGCAATACGGCCGTCAGGTCGCGCGTTTGCCAGTGGTCTGGGGAAGTCATGACGGGCGAAGGGTAGCCCGTTTGGCGATTGCCGTCGAGAAACGATGGCGCTGCGGCTTACTTGCGCGCGGCCTGCGTGGTGAAGGTGATCCTGGCGTAACCGGCCAGTTGTGCGGCTTCCATCACGCGCACCACCGACTGGTGTGCGGCATTGGCATCGGCATTGATGACCACGACCGGATCCTTCATGTCGCCGGCGGCGCTTTTCAGTGCAGCGCTCAACGTGGCGGCGTTGTTGGCCGGCACCGGGGCCTTGTTGATCATGTAATTGCCCTTGGCATCGACGGCAACGTCGAGCTGTTCCGGCCGGTCAGCGGGTTTCTGGGCGTCCGCGGTCGGCAGGTTGATCTGCAACTCGGCAAAACGCGAGTAGGTCGTGGTGACCATCAGGAAAATCAGGATCACCAGTAGCACGTCGATCAACGGAATGAAGTTGATCTCCGGCTCCTCGCGGAAGGCGCGGCTGCGGATTCTCATGCGCCGTGTCTCGCGTCCGTCATTTCAGGCATCCCGTTCGCCGTGGATGATCTCGACGAGCTTTACTGCCTGGATCTGCATCTCGACCAGCAACGCATCGACCCGGGTGCGGAAGTAACGGTAGAACACCATGCTCGGCACGGCGACGACCAGGCCGAAGGCGGTGTTGTAGAGGGCGATCGAGATGCCGTGCGCCAGTGCCAGTGGATTGGTGCCCTGCGGGCCCTGCGAGCCGAAAATCTCGATCATGCCGATTACGGTGCCAAACAGGCCGAGCAGCGGCGAGATCGCAGCGATGGTGCCGAGGCTGGTCAGGAAGCGCTCGAGTTCGATCGCGACGACATAACCGGCTTCCTCGATCGCTTCCTTCATCACTGCCGGGGCGTGCTTCTCGTTGCGCAGGCCGGCGGCGAGGATCTGGCCCAGCGGCGCGCTGGCCGTGAGCTGGGTCAGCAGTTGCGGCGTGACGCCGTTCTGACGGTAGGCCTGCACGGCGTGGACCAGCAGGTTCTTCGGCAGGACCACATTCCGGCGCAGTGACCACAACCGCTCGCCGATGATGGCCAGGGCAATGACGGAACACAAAATCAGGGGCCAGATCGGCCAACCGGCTGCTTCAATGATGGATAACACGCGGGATTTTCCGGAAGAAAGTTGGGTGGTTGCAAAACATCGTCATTAATCAGCGGGCCGCAAAAAAGTCGCGTAACTGTAGCCGCCACGCGTCGAATCAGCAAGCATCGTGGCGTGGTCGATGAACAAAAGCTGTTGAGTCACAACAGATTTTTCCGCTTTTCCACAATTGCTGTGGATAAGCCTGTGCGCAGCGTGTCAACTAAGCCCGTAAGTGGTATCCCCGACTGGAGTTTTCGTCTATTGCCTAATTGTTAAACCCTTATAAAATTTCAATAAAAACAATTACTTGTAAATATTGCCGGCTGCTGACCACGCGGGCGACACGGCAGCGGGACGGCAGTGCCGACGGCTGTGGATGGGCCGCTACGAAAAAACCGTTTTGTGCCCGCGGGTTGCTGCGGTTTGCCGCAGTGGGCTGGTCCGGAGACACGGGCCATGACCGTTATACTCGGGCGATGGCCTTGTTAACGATAGACAATGCCGAACTCGCGTTCGGCCTGCAGCCACTGCTCGACCGTGCCAGCCTGACGGTACAGGACGGTGAGCGCATCGGCCTGATCGGCCGCAACGGCACCGGCAAGTCTTCGCTGTTGAATGTGATTGCCGGGCATGGCGTGCTCGATGATGGCGAGATCCGCCGCGCGGATGGCCTGCATGTGGTGATGGTCGAGCAGGAACCGGTGCTGCCCGAGGCCGACTCGCTGCGCGCGAGCCTGACCGTGCGCGGCCGGCTCGACGACATTCACGATGAACGACAGCGCTGGCGCACCGAGGCACGGCTGATCGAATACCTGCACCGCTTTAGCCTCGATGACGCGCGCCCGCCGCAGACCGCCTCCGGGGGCGAACGCAAACGTGCCGCGCTGGCGCTCGCGCTGGCGATGCAGCCGGATTTGCTGCTGCTGGATGAGCCGACCAACCACCTCGACATTGCCGGCATCACGCTGCTCGAAGATCTGCTGCTGAAGGGCACGCTCCGGTCTGCGATCGTCATTACCCATGACCGTGCCTTCCTCGACCGTGTCGTCACCCGCATCGTCGAACTCGACCGTGGGCTGCTGCGCTCGTATCCGGGCAATTTCGCGGCCTATGAGGCGCGCAAGGCCGACCAGTTGGCCGAAGAAGAAAAGGCCAACCGCAGGTTCGACAAGTTCTGGGCGCAGGAAGAGGTGTGGATCCGCAAGGGCATCCAGGCCCGCCGCACGCGCAACGAAGGCCGGGTGCGGCGACTGGAGACGCTCAGGGTCGAACGCGCCGCGCGGCGCGAGCGCATCGGTCATGTCAAACTCGCACTGGACGCCGGCGAGCGTTCGGGCAAGCTGGTCGCGGAACTCAACGATGTCTGCAAGAGTTACGACGGCATGCCCCTGATCAGGAACTTGTCATTGCGTATCCTGCGCGGCGACCGCATCGGCCTGATCGGTGCCAACGGCGCAGGCAAATCGACGCTGATCAGGATCATCCTCGGCGAACTCGCGCCGGACTCCGGCGACGTGCGCCGGGGCACCAATCTGGAGATTGCGTACTTCGACCAGATGCGCGAGCAGCTCGATCCCGAGCGCACGCTGGCCGACACCATCAGCCCCGGCTCGGAATGGGTGGAGACCGCCGACGGCCGCAAGCATGTGCTGAGCTATCTCGGCGATTTCCTGTTCCCGCCGCAGCGTGCCCAGGCCAAGGTCAAAATGCTCTCCGGGGGCGAGCGCAACCGGCTGCTGCTGGCGCGCCTGTTTGCGCGGCCGGCCAACGTGCTGGTGCTCGACGAACCCACCAACGATCTCGACATCGAATCGCTGGAGCTGCTGGAAGACACGCTGCAGGCCTATCGCGGCACGCTGCTGCTGGTCAGCCACGACCGCGCGTTCCTCGACAATGTCGTGACGCAGACGCTGGCCGCCGAGGGCGGGGGCCGCTGGAAAGAATACGTCGGCGGTTACAGCGACTGGCTGGCGCAGCGCACGGCACCGGCCGTTGCGCCTGCGGGCAAGGCGGCGCCCTCAAAAAGCATTACACGCGCCGCTGTTCCGGCAAGGGTCAAATTCAGCTTCAGGGAACAGCGCGAGCTTGAGCAACTGCCGAACGAGCTGGAAGCGCTGGAGCAGGAGCAGGTTGAACTGGCCGCGCGCATGAGCGGCGCGGATTATCACAGGCAGGGGGCGGCGCAACTGAAGGCCGACCGCGAGCGGGCGGCGGCCATCGAAAAACTGCTGGCCGAGAAATTCGAGCGCTGGTCGCTGTTGGACGAGAAGGCGGGGGCCGCCGGCGCATGATCAGAATGTTACGTGCCCTGCGGGCGTGCCGCGACGTTGCTTAAGCTTTGGGCCCGGCGGATTCTGATCTCGACCGCATGTTCCAAATGATCATCAACCAGGGGAATGGATCCGCCCTGCTGGCCGACGCCGTCGACTGTTATGCTGGTGTCGTGGTCTGCGGCGTGTGTTTGAGAAACGGTGATGTGGTAGATCGTTTCCCGGTAGCGGTAATGCAACTTGAAAGTTTCCCAATCTGCCGGAAGACATGGCGCGAAGCGCAGTTTGTCGACTTCCAGATTCAGCCCCAGCAGTGATTCCACGATAAGCCGGTACAGCCAGCCGGCCGATCCTGTGTACCAGGTCCAGCCGCCGCGGCCGGTGTGCGGTGCAATCGCATAGACGTCGGCCGCGACCACGTAAGGTTCTACCTTGTAGATGGCAATCGCTGCCTCGGAATCCGCATGGTTTACCGGGTTGATCATGTCGAATAATTCCCATGCACGCCGGCTGTCGCCCAGGGCAGCGAATGCCATCGCCGTCCAGATTGCTGCATGCGTGTATTGCCCGCCGTTTTCGCGCACGCCCGGCACGTAGCCCTTTATGTAGCCGGGGTTCAATGTCGACTTGTCGAATGGCGGGTCCAGCAACTGGATCAGCGTGTCATCCCGGCGCACGAGGCGCTTGTCCACCGCTTCCATCGCCATGCGCGAGCGTCCGGCACCGCCCGCGCCGGACAGTACCGACCAGCTTTGCGCAATCGAATCGATCTGGCACTCGGTGTTGCTCGCCGATCCCAGCGGCGAACCGTCATCAAAGTATGCGCGGCGGTACCACTCGCCATCCCAGCCGTGCTGCTCGATGTTCCGGCGCACTTGCGCCGCCTCGTGCTGGCAACGCTCGACGAAGGACGTATCACCATGCATGCGGGCAATCTCGCTGAACCGCATGAGGACTTCATACAGAAAAAAGCCCAGCCAGATGCTCTCGCCTTTGCCGTGAATGCCCACAAGATTCATGCCGTCGTTCCAGTCACCGGAGCCGATGAGCGGCAGGCCGTGCTCCCCGACAGCGAGACCACGCAGGATTGCGCGCACACAGTGCTGGTATAAAGTTGCCGTCTCGTCGGACCGGCCGGGCAGATCGAAATACGAGTCCTCATCACTGCCGACTGGTCGTCCTTCAAGGAATTGGATGGGTTCATTCAGCACTCCCGTGTCCCCTGTGCTCAGAACGTAGCGGCACGTCGCCAACGGCAGCCAGAGGTAATCATCCGAACAGCGCGTGCGCACCCCCCGGCCCGATGACGGATGCCACCAATGCTGGACATCGCCTTCCCTGAACTGACGGGCCGCGCAGCGCAGCAGGTG
>Ga0209706_10002060_pt1 | contig 11290 bp, 6 predicted proteins | sample PPLLaktember2015_6_FD_187263 | JGI IMG/M metagenome (GOLD analysis project Ga0209706, IMG submission 187263) | Freshwater sediment microbial communities from Prairie Pothole Lake near Jamestown, North Dakota, USA - PPLs Lake P8 Core (1) Depth... | ecosystem: Environmental > Aquatic > Freshwater...
CGTGATCGCCGCCGTCAGCGTCGTCTTGCCGTGGTCAATATGCCCTATCGTCCCTACATTCACATGCGGCTTTGTGCGCGCAAACTTCTCTTTCGCCATTTTTTCATCCTCCCCCGAAATGGGCTGAATATTTCAAATTACAGATCAGCGCCCTGCCGAGTACTGCTTGCACAGCCGATGAAGACCAAATCCTGTAAATCAGAGAGTCGAAAACAGGTGCGGCGGGGCTTGAAGAGTTACCAGCGGTAATGGGCAAAGGCCTTGTTGGCTTCTGCCATCTTGTGGGTATCTTCCTTTTTCTTGATGGCCGATCCTCGCCTGTTGGCCGCATCCAGCAGTTCGCCGGCGAGTTTGCGCGCCATCCCCTTTTCGGAACGCTTCTGAGCAAAGCCGATCAGCCAGCGGATCCCCAGAGCGGTTCTTCGAGAGGGCCGGATTTCAGTTGGCACTTGGTAGGTGGAGCCCCCGACCCGCCGCGATTTTACCTCGATCGTGGGGCGCACGTTATCGATCGCCTGCTCGAAAATTTTGAGAGGCTCCTCCTTGGTTTTTTCTTCGATAATGCTGAACGCGTCGTAAACGATGCGCTCGGCGACACTCTTTTTACCCTGCAGCATAATGGAATTGGTAAACTTCGCCACAAGCTTGCTGTTGCACACAGAGTCCGGAATGATGACCCGCTCTGGGACTTCTCTTCTTCTCGGCATATCTCACACCACTTCTTGTTGTCTTTTATAATTTGTCTGCAGCCCCTTGCCAAGGCCCGAAATCAAAAACGATTATTTGGGTTTCTTCGCTCCGTACTTCGAGCGCCCCTGTTTCCGATCATCAACCCCCAGGGCGTCCAGGGTGCCCCGGACGATATGATACCGAACACCGGGTAAATCTTTGACGCGCCCGCCCCGGACCAGAACCACGGAGTGTTCCTGAAGGTTGTGCCCGATTCCCGGGATGTAGGCCGTGACTTCCACGCCCGTGGTCAGCCGCACCCTGGCAACCTTGCGCAAAGCGGAGTTGGGTTTTTTGGGTGTCGACGTGTATACGCGGGTACAAACGCCCCTTTTCTGCGGCGCTTGCTTGAGTGCCGGGGTATTGGTCTTTTTCTTGACTCGTTTTCTACCGTTGCGAACTAACTGGTTGATGGTCGGCATCTTTCCCTCGCGGTCTTAAATTGCTTTGCGTTTCTCACGGGTTTGACAAAATGTGCATACGTATACTCCCATGAGCACTTTGTCAAGATCTTTATGGGTTAGCTCCATTTTTGTCTACTCGCCGAGCGTCTCTTCGATCATGTCCTCGGTTTCCTCGGCCATGGGGTTCTTGATATGGGAGACCTTCACTTTTCGATATGCCGGCATACCGGTGCCGGCCGGAATCAGCCGCCCCATAATGACATTCTCCTTGAGTCCGCGCAGGTAATCCTTGGCACCGGCGATACTGGCCTCGGTCAGGACCTTGGTGGTCTCCTGGAAGGAGGCCGCCGAGATAAAACTCTCCGTGCTCAGCGAGGCTTTGGTGATCCCCAGGATCAGCGGTTCAGCCGTGGCCGGTTTGGCGCCCTGCTCGATGATCTGACGGTTGACCTCTTCGAAACGGCCGCGGTCGACCTGCTCCTCGAAGATAAAGTCGGTGTCGCCGACCTCGGTCACCTTGACGCGGCGCATCATCTGCTTGACGATCACCTCGATGTGCTTGTCGTTGATCCGGACGCCCTGCAGCCGGTAAACCTCCTGGACCTCGTTGACCAGGTAGCGGGCCAGGGCGATTTCCCCCTTGATGCCCAGGATGTCCTGGGGGTTTGCCGATCCACCGACGATCGGTTCGCCGGCACGCACGTAGTCGCCCTCGTAGACGTTGATATGTTTTCCGCGGGGAATCAGGTACTCGCGTTTTTCTCCGACATCCACCGGTGTCACGGTCACCTTCTGCTTGCCCTTTTTGGTGCTCTTGGCAATCGAGATGTAGCCGTCGATTTCGCTCAGCAGAGAGGCTTCTTTGGGTTTGCGAATTTCAAACAGCTCCGCCACGCGCGGCAGACCACCGGTGATATCCTTGGTTTTGGTGGTGGCTCGCGGCAGTTTAGCAACGATATCACCGGCCTTGACATCGTCGCCCTCCTCTACCAGAATGATGGCGTCCACCGGCAGAATATATCGGGCGACACCCGAGGATTTGGTCAGTTTGGCCGTTTTGCCGTCCCGATCCTTGATGGAGATCCGTGGGCGAACCTCCGAACCCTTCGACTCGATGATGGTCCGGGAAGATTTACCGGTGACCGGGTCCACCTTTTCCTGCATGGTTTTTCCCGGTTCGATGTCCCCAAACTTGACCGTACCGGCCACCTCGGTGATAATCGGGGTGGTAAATGGGTCCCAGGTGGCGATCAAGTCTCCCTGCTGAACGCTCTGGCCATCAGTGACCATCAGGTTGGCGCCGTAGATCACCGGATGCCGCTCACGCTCGCGGCCGGCTTCACTGACGATCGCAAACTCTCCGCCGCGCCGGTTCATGACGACGGTCTGGTTGTCGGCGTTGCGCACGACATTGAGGTCGATGAACTTGATGGTGCCTTCGACCCGCGCGCGGGTATCGGCTTGCTCGACCCGCCGGCTGGCGGTGCCACCGATGTGGAAGGTCCGCATGGTCAGCTGCGTGCCGGGCTCGCCGATCGACTGGGCCGCAAGAATTCCGACCGCCTGCCCGATTTCGACCCGGGCCCCATGCGAGAGGTCTCGACCGTAGCACTTGGCGCAGATGCCGCGGTTGGATTTGCAGGTCAGCGCCGAACGGATATGCACCCGGGTAATACCGGCGTTTTCGACCCGACGCACGGCCGTTTCATTGATTTCCTCGCCGGCCTTGACCAGGACCTTGTCGGTAAACGGATCCAGAATGTCGTCGACGGCGATCCGGCCGAGGATTCGTTCTCCGATATCCTGGATGATTTCACCACCCTCCATCAGGGGTTCGACCTCAACACCCACCAGGGTGCCGCAGTCTTCCTCGAAGACCGTACAGTCCTGAGCCACGTCCGCCAAACGGCGCGTGAGATACCCCGAGTTGGCGGTTTTAAGGGCCGTATCCGCCAAACCTTTGCGCGCGCCGTGGGTGGAGATAAAATACTGCAGCACGGACAACCCTTCGCGAAAGTTGGCAATAATCGGCGTTTCGATAATTTCACCGGAGGGCTTGGCCATCAGGCCGCGCATACCGGCCAACTGCCGCATCTGGTCCTTGCTGCCACGGGCGCCGGAGTCCGCCATCATGTAGATGGGATTGAAGCTCTCATGCCCAACCGGAACCCCGTTTTCATCCAGGATCGGTTTGCCGGTCTCGTCGGTCAGCGGCGCGGCCTTCATGACCGCCATCATCTCATTGGCGACGTCATCGGTTGCCTTGGCCCAGATATCGACCACCTTGTTGTACTTTTCACCGGGAGTGATGAGCCCCTCGGTGTACTGCTTGTCAATTTCCTTGACCCGCTCTTCAGCCGCACTGATGATGGTTTTCTTGGCCGGCGGAATGATCATGGCGTCGATCGAAATCGACAGGCCGCCTTCGGTTGAGTAATAGTAGCCGATGTCCTTGAGCCGGTCGGACAGAATGACCGTGGCCTTGGCGCCGAGGTTGCGGTAGACGAAGTCCACCAGTTCCCGCAGGTTTTTCTTGTCCATGACCCGGTTGACGGTGGTGAATGAAATTTCCGGCCGTTTTTCAATGACGTGAAAAATATGATTCTCGTTGTTGCTGAAATGCCTGTGGAGCGTCTCGCCTTCCTCGAGGGAAAAAACCGCGCCCACATCCGAGTCCTCGGCGCTGAAGACCCGCTTGAATTCATCCTTGCGCAGCAGCCCGAGATAACCGTTGTTCTTGCGGTCCTGACCCACCGAGTATTTCTCGACCATGTCGCCGAAATCGGCACCCTCCTGGATCTCGGCGGCGGCGGCTTCGGCTTCGGCATCGCCTGCGGACAGGATGTGGCGCAGCACCAGGATGGGCTCCTTGGGAATGATTTCCCAGAGGAGAATGCGGCCCGCGGTGGTCTTCACCTTTGCGCCCTCCATCCGCACTTCGACCACGGCATGCAGATCGATCACCCCGGCATCGTAGGCTGAACGGACCTCGTCCGGACCGGAGAAAAGCATACCGGTGCCTTTAACGCCCTCCAGGTCGAGCGTCATGTAGTAAATACCCAGAACGATATCCTGGGTCGGGACGATCACCGGGCTTCCGTTGGCCGGCGAGAGGATGTTGTTGCTGGACAGCATCAGGATCCGGGCCTCGATCTGGGATTCCACCGACAGGGGAATGTGAACCGCCATTTGGTCGCCGTCGAAGTCGGCGTTGAAGGCGGTGCAGACCAGGGGATGCAGCTGAATGGCCTTGCCCTCGATCAAGGTCGGCTCAAAGGCCTGGATGCCCAGGCGGTGCAGTGTTGGCGCGCGGTTGAGCATGATCGGGTATTCGCGCACCACCTCGTCCAAGGTGTCCCAGACCTCCGGGACCTCGCGTTCCACCATTTTTTTGGCGCTCTTGACCGTGGAAACGAGTCCCTTTTCCTCCAGCCGGTAGTAAACAAAGGGCTTGAAAAGCTCCAGGGCCATTTTTTTGGGCAGCCCGCACTGGTGCAGCCGCAGGTTGGGGCCGATGGTGATGACGGTTCGGCCGGAATAGTCGACCCGTTTTCCCAGCAGGTTCTGGCGGAAGCGGCCCTGTTTGCCCTTCAGGGTGTCGCTCAGGGACTTGAGCGGCCGCTTGTTGGTGCCGGTGATGACCCTTCCGTGCCGGCCGTTGTCGAAAAGAACGTCGACGGCCTCCTGCAGCATGCGCTTTTCGTTGCGCACGATTATGTCGGGGGCCTTCAGATCGACCAGCCGTTTCAGGCGGTTGTTGCGGTTGATGACCCGCCGGTAGAGGTCGTTGAGGTCCGAGGTGGCGAAACGCCCGCCTTCCAGCGGCACCAACGGCCGCAGATCGGGGGGCAGCACCGGGATGATATCCATGATCATCCAGGCCGGTTTGATCCCGGAGCGCCGAAAGGCATCGATGATTTTGAGGCGTTTGGAGAGCTTCTTGCGTTTGGCCTCGGACCCCGTCGCCTGGATTTCACCCTTGATTGTGATGTAGAGGGCTTCGAGATCCATCTCCTCCAACAGCTTCTTGACCGCCTCGGCGCCGATGCCGGCCTCGAACTTGGGGCCGTAGGTTTCCAGCGCTTCGCGGTATTTCTCGTCGGACAGCAGCTGGTATTTGCTGAGCCCTGTGTCCTTGGGATCGATGACGATGTAGCTGTCGAAATAGAGCACCTTCTCCATGCTCTTGAGCGTCAGGTCCAGGAGATTACCGATCTTGCTGGGCAGACTCTTCAAAAACCAGATGTGGGCGCACGGCGTGGCCAGTTCGATATGCCCCATGCGTTCGCGGCGGACCTTGGATTGAATGACCTCCACGCCGCATTTCTCGCAGATGACCCCGCGGTGTTTCATCCGCTTGTACTTGCCGCAGTTGCACTCGTAATCCTTGGTGGGGCCGAAAATCTTGGCGCAGAAAAGCCCGTCGCGTTCCGGTTTGAAGGTGCGGTAGTTGATGGTCTCGGGTTTTTTGATTTCACCGTGGGACCATTGACGGATCTGCTCCGGCGAAGCCAAGCCGATTTGCACGGCGGTATAGTTGCGGGGATCGGTGGGCTTGGCAAAAAAATCGTATAATGTTTCCATATCAATTTCCTGTTTTAGGAACGATGAGGGTCGCGCTTAAGCGCAAGACGGCCGTTTCAGTGGACGCTCGAGTGGACCCGGGCAAGCTGGCTTAGTCATCTCCTTCAAGCAGCTTAACATCCAAGCCGAGAGCCTGGAGTTCCTTGGTGAGCACCTTGAACGATTCGGGGATGCCGGGCTCCAGAACGTTCTGCCCTTTGACGATCTTTTCGTACATCCGGGTGCGCCCGGCCATATCGTCGGACTTGACGGTCAGAAATTCCTGCAGCGCGTGGGCGGCACCATAGGCCTCCATGGCCCAGACTTCCATCTCGCCTAAGCGCTGTCCGCCGAACTGGGCCTTGCCGCCGAGTGGCTGCTGGGTCACCAGTGAATAAGGGCCAATGGAGCGGGCATGGATCTTGTCGTCGACCAGGTGGTGCAGTTTGAGCATGTACATGGTGCCCACCGTGATTTTCTGATCAAACGGCTCTCCGCTGCGGCCGTCGTAGAGGGTTGCCTGACCGGTGGTCGCCAGCCCGGCCTCCTTGAGCAGGGCCTTGATTTCACTCTCCTTGGCGCCGTCGAAAACCGGGGTCGCCATGTGGACCCCTTCCCGGTAGTACCCGACGTAGTCAGCCAGGGTGGGGTCGTCCATGGTATCGATGAAGGTCAGCTGCTCGGGTTTATCGAACAGTTTCTTGACCTTTTTGCGGAGTTCCTTGTAGCGCTGCTCCTCGACCAGCGTGTTGAGCTGCCTGGCGAGGCCTTTGGCCGCGTATCCCAGGTGAATTTCCAGGATCTGCCCGACGTTCATTCGGGAGGGCACGCCGAGGGGGTTGAGCACCATATCCACCGTGGTGCCGTCTGCGAAGTAAGGCATGTCCTCGACGGGATGGATGCGGCTGACGACCCCCTTGTTGCCGTGGCGCCCGGCCATCTTGTCGCCCACCGAAAGCTTGCGCTTCATGGCCACATAGACCTTGACCAGCTTGATGACCCCGGGCGGCAGGTCATCCCCTTTTTCATAGCGGCTGACATGCTCCTCGAAAGCCAGGCGGCAGGCTTCGCGCTGTTCCCGGTAGCGATCGAGAATCTCGTGGACCTGTTCGGTCACCTGCTCATCTTCCAGGACGATGCCTTCAAGATGCGCCAGGGGGATATCCACCAGGGCGCCGGATGTGATTTCGGCGCCCTTGGCCACCAGAGTGCGTTTGTCTTTTTTGAGCGGGGCCACGCTCTTCTGCCCAGCCAGGATTTCACCGAGGCGGTCGCGCACCACCTTGTCGATGATCCGCAACTCGTCTTCACGGTTCTGCTCCAGAACGGCGATTTCGCTGTCCTCGATTTCGCGTGTGCGATCGTCTTTATCAACCCCGCGGCGCGAAAACACCTTGGCATCGATCACGATCCCCTCAACCCCGGGCGGGATCCGCAGCGAGGTATCCTTGACGTCTCCAGCCTTCTCGCCGAATATCGCCCGCAGCAGTTTCTCCTCGGGAGAGAGCTGGGTTTCCCCCTTGGGGGTGATCTTGCCCACCAGGACGTCTCCGGGCTTGACCTCGGCACCGAGGCGAATGATGCCGCTTTCGTCCAGATCTTTCAGGGCTTCCTCCCCGACATTGGGGATGTCCCGGGTGATTTCCTCTTTGCCCAGCTTGGTGTCCCGGGCCACGACCTCGAACTCCTCGATGTGAACCGAGGTGTAAACCCCGTCGCGCACAAGCCTTTCGCTCACCAGGATCGAGTCTTCGAAATTGTAGCCGCCCCAAGGCATGAAAGCCACCGTGACGTTCTTGCCAAGGGCGAGTTCCCCGTTTTCGGTTGCCGGGCCGTCGGCGATGATTTCGCCGGCCCTGATCTTTTGGCCCTTCCTGACAATCGGGCGATGGTTGAAGCAGGTGTTCTGGTTGCTGCGAACAAATTTGGACAGGTTGTAGATCGTCACCGGCTTTTTAGACCCATCGGCGGTGGTGGTGTCATGGCGCAAAACGATTCGCGCGGCATCGACGTCCTCCACGATGCCGTCACGCTTGGCGACGATGGTCACGCCGGAATCCTTGGCCACAACCCCTTCGATGCCGGTGCCCACCAGAGGGGCCTTGCTGGCAATCAGCGGCACCGCCTGGCGCTGCATGTTGGAGCCCATCAGGGCGCGGTTGGCGTCGTCGTTTTCCAGGAAGGGGATCAGCGAGGCCGAAACACTCACCAGCTGATTGGGCGAGATGTCCATCAGCTCGATTTTTTCCCGCGGCGTCATGGTGAACTCACCTTCGATGCGGGAGGTCACCATCTCGTTGATGAACTCGTTTTTCTCGTTGATCGGTGCATTGGCCTGCGCAATCGGGTGTTTTTTCTCCTCGAAGGCGCTAAGCGAGCGAATGGCAGTGGTCACGGTTGAATCCTTGACCACCCGGTAGGGGGTTTCGATGAAACCGTAATCGTTGACCCGCGCATAGGTGCTGAGCGAAACGATCAGCCCGATGTTCGGCCCTTCGGGGGTTTCAATGGGGCAGATCCGGCCGTAGTGGGAGGGGTGCACGTCGCGCACCTCGAAGCCGGCACGTTCGCGGGTCAAGCCGCCGGGCCCTAATGCGCTGAGTCGACGTTTGTGGGTGGTTTCAGAGAGCGGGTTGGTCTGGTCCATGAACTGGCTGAGCTGGCTGGTGCCGAAAAACTCCTTGACCACCGCCGAAACCGGTTTGGGGTTGACCAGGTCATGGGGCATCAGGGCATCGACTTCCTGCAGACTCATGCGCTCCTTGATGGCGCGTTCCATGCGCACCAGTCCAATGCGATACTGGTTTTCCAGAAGTTCCCCGACCGCCCGGATCCGCCGGTTGCCGAGGTGATCAATGTCATCCACCATGCCCTGCGTATCCCGCAGTTCCACCAGAATCTTGGCGGTCATGAGGATGTCCTCCTTGCGGAGGGTGCGCACGCTGATGGGGGAGTTCACGCCGAGGCGCAGGTTGATCTTCAGCCGCCCGACATCGGAAAGGTCATAAAAAGCCGATTTGAAAAAGAGGTGATCGACGAAATCCTGGGCGACCTCGGGGGTCGCGGGGTTGCCCGGCCGCAGGCGGCGATAGATTTCCACCAGCGCTTCCTCGCGGCTTTCAACCTTGTCCAGCAGCAGGGTCTTGCGGATCGAATCGCTGCTGGAGACCCCATCGATAAACAGGATTGCAAATTCCGAAACGGCGGCCTCCTGAATGACTTTCAGAAGGTCTTCGTCGATCTTCTCGTTGGCCTTGGCGATGACCTCACCGGAGTGTGGGTCCTCGATGCTAAAGGCCAGAACCTTGCCCAGCAGCTCCTGTTCACCCAAGGGCAGCACCTCGAGACCGCTGGTCTTGATCTGGCGAAGGGCGCGCTGGGTGTACATGCGCCCTTTTTTGACCAGCAGATCGCCGGTGCCTGGATCGACGATGTCCGCGGTTGCCCGCAGGCCTTTGAGAAAATCGGGGTTGAATTCCCGGAAAAAGTCGTCCCCCCGGCGGGTTATTTTTTCAGTCTTGTAGAAATACTGCAGGAGATCGTCTGAGCTGTAGCCGAAAGCTTTAAACAGCAGGGTCACGGGAAACTTCCGGCGCCGGTCGATCCGAATGTGGACGATATCCTTGGGGTCCACCTCCATGTCGATCCAGGAACCGCGCACCGGGATAATTCTGGAGCTATAGATGACCTTGCCGCTGGAGTGGGTTTTGCCCTGGTCATGGTCGAAGAACACTCCCGAAGAACGGTGCAACTGGCTGACCACCACCCGTTCGGTACCGTTGATGATGAAGGTGCCCTTCTCGGTCATCAGCGGAATGGTCCCGAAATAAATTTCCTGTTCCTTGATATCCCGGATGTTGGATACCCCGGAATCCTTGTCGACATCGTAAACAACCAGCCGCACGGTGATTCGCACGGGGATTTCATATGTCATGCCGCGATGAATGCACTCGTGAACGTCGTGCTTGACTTCACCAAAGCGATAAGAGACAAATTCCAGAGATGCGCTGCCGGTAAAATCCTTGATGGGAAAAACGGATTGAAAAACGGCCTGGAGACCGTGGTCCTGCCGTTTTTCGGGGGGCACATCGATCTGCAGGAAGCGCTGGTAGGATTCCCGCTGCATCCCGATAAGGTCCGGAATATCGATGATCTTTTTGATCTTCCCGAAATTTTTTCTTAAACGCCTGCTGATCATTGGCATTTCAGACATGACATCTCCACTCTATGATAACGGTAAAGCGGAAATGGGGTACCGAGGCCTTTTCGGATCCCATTTCCGCATTGGTACTGAGGTGTTCAGGCGCTCGAATGTCGCGCGGCCTGAGCGCTATTTCAACTCGACCTGAGCGCCGGCCTCCTCGAGTTGCGCCTTGATCTTTTCGGCCTCCTCCTTGGCCACGCCCTCCTTCACCGGCTTCGGCGCTTCATCCACCAGCGCCTTGGCATCTTTCAAGCCCAGGCCCGTAATGGCGCGGACTTCCTTGATGACCTGGATCTTCTTGTCCCCGGCGGCGAGCAGGATGATATCGAACTCGGTCTTTTCCTCTTCGGCCGCAACGGCGCCGGCGCCTTCAGCAGGCCCGGCAGCCATCATGGCAATCGGCGCGGACGCCGAGACCCCGAACTTGTCTTCGAGCTCTTTGACCATCTCGGAGAGTTCCAGAACAGTCATGTTAGCAATAAAATCAATCACATCTTGTTTTGTAAGGTCCGCCATTTTAATCGTTTCCTCCAGTTTTTCTTAAATTTGGGTGCCGGCATTTAAGCCGCTTCTTTTTGTTCCCGGATCGCCCGCAGGACATTCACCAAACGGGTCGGCACATCGTTGAGCGCACGCACCAGTGCGGTCGGCACACCGTTCATGGCCGCAAGCACCTGTGCCAACAGAACTTCCCGGGATGGCAGGGACGACAGGGCCTTGATGCTCCGCAAGTCAAGGGCCCTCCCACCCATTGCGCCGAGTTTGATTTCAAATTTTTTGTTTTCATCGGCGAATTTGGTGAGAATTTTGGCCGGTCCGACCGGGTCATCGTAACTCAGGGCGATGGCGCTGGGGCCCTTGAATTGATCTTTGATCACCGCAACGTCGGTACCTTCGGCAGCGATGGACAGCAGCGTGTTCTTGACAACCTGATACTCCACGTTTTCTTCGCGGAGTCTCCGCCGCAGGTCATTGATCGCGGCCACATCCAGGCCCTTGTAATCGGTGACGATAACCACCTTGGACCGTAAAAACTTGTCCCTGATCTCTTCAACGATCTGTTTTTTCTGCTCGAGTTTCAAAGTAGTGAAACACCCCCTTTCCGTTTTCTGCAAAAAACCGGAGGCAATGCACAGGAAAGATCCTCTGCCTCGGTAGGCCGGTGTACCCGATTAAACACCCGCTGGTGAACCTACGGTCTTTGACAGGTTTTTTGTGGCTGTGTAAAATGGCTGCAGGTCAGACAATCTAGCGGCATGCACCGCATAAATTGTGTTGGCGATTATGGCCGCACAGCGGCGATTGGCGCCGCGTGCGGTGCTTTGGTGGAAACTACTTGATCAGTTCTTTAACGAATCCAGAGTCGATTTTAATACCGGGGCCCATGGTT
>Ga0209706_10002062_pt1 | contig 11277 bp, 10 predicted proteins | sample PPLLaktember2015_6_FD_187263 | JGI IMG/M metagenome (GOLD analysis project Ga0209706, IMG submission 187263) | Freshwater sediment microbial communities from Prairie Pothole Lake near Jamestown, North Dakota, USA - PPLs Lake P8 Core (1) Depth... | ecosystem: Environmental > Aquatic > Freshwater...
AGCGAACGACTGCGGAAGAGCGAACGACTGCGGAAGAGCGAACGACTGCGGAAGAGCGAACGGCAAAACGGCAATCACCAAATGCGAAGGCCGGGAGTTACCCGGCCTTCGCAACACTACTACTTCTTCTTGGCTGCTTTCTTCTTAGCTACTTTTTTCTTTGCTTTTTTCTTCGCTGCCATAATCGTCTCCTTAAAGTTAACTTAGGCATCGTTTGAATGCGGCTTAAGTTCCGCACTACCAGCACACGATTTTCAGGAACGTTTCTCGGCGGTTGTTACTCGCCGTTCCATGTTCCGACCAAAAAATTTGGCGAGAACCGTGTTCGGTGGGCCAATTCTATGCTATGGCGAAAAATAAATGCAATACCTTTGTCAAGTTTTTTTGATCAAACGATTGTGGTTGTGGATTTGCGGCAACAACGTATTGCAACGCAAAAGTACGTACTCAGCACAGATTTGCCGCAGTCAATCCGGCAACCGATGTTCGATTGCCAGCAGCATTGCAACGGATTCGCGGTCGCGGATCAGATGCGTAGTGCTGCCATCAACCATGACTTCGGCGGCGCGCGGCCGGGTGTTGTAGTTGGAGGACATGCTCATGCCATATGCGCCTGCCGATGCGATTGCGATCAAATCCCCGGGGTTTACCGACAGCTGACGGTCGCGCGCGAGAAAGTCTCCGCTTTCGCAAACCGGGCCGACGACATCGTATGACTCGCCGCCGGCTGCGGCTTCGCGCAGGGGGAGCACGTCATGCCAGGCTTCGTACAGCGCAGGACGCATCAGGTCATTCATCGCGGCATCGACAATCGCGAAGTTTTTGTCCGCCCCCGGTTTCAGGTAGAGCACGGTGGCGAGCAGCACCCCCGCATTGCCGGTCAGCAGCCGGCCCGGTTCGAACAGCAGCTTCTGCGGCCGGTCGGCCAGGATCCTGATCAGCGCCTGCGCATAATCGGCCACGGCCGGCGGTGTTTCATCCTGATAACGGATGCCCAGCCCGCCGCCGAGGTCGATATGGCTGATCGTGATGTCCTCGCCGGCCAGCGCATCGACCAGCGCCAGTACCCGTTCCAGTGCGGCGATGAACGGGGCGACTTCCGTCAATTGCGAGCCGATATGGCAATCGACGCCCGCGATGTGCAGGTGTGGCAGATCGCGCGCACGGCGGTAAATCGCCAGTGCTTCGGTGTAGGCCACGCCGAACTTGTTTTCCTTGAGGCCGGTGGCGATGTAAGGATGGGTTTTGGCATCAACATCCGGATTGACGCGCAGGCTGACGGGAGCGGTGACGCCCATCTCGCCTGCCACGCGGCTCAGCAGCTCCAGTTCCGGCGCGGATTCGACGTTGAAACAAAGGATGCCGGTGGCGAGCGCCTGGCGCATTTCCGCGGCCGTCTTGCCGACTCCGGAGAACACCACTTTGCGCGGGTCGCCGCCAGCGGCGATGACCCGTGCCAGTTCACCGCCGGACACGATGTCGAACCCGCTGCCCAGTCGCGCGAATACGTCGAGCACGCCGAGGTTGGGATTGGCCTTGACCGCATAGCACAGCAAATGGTCACGTCCGGCGAAGGCCGCGTCGAAGTCCCGCCAGGCCCGGGTCAGCGCCGCGCGCGAATAGACATAGCACGGCGTGCCGAAGCGGGCGGCAATCTGCGCGAGCGGAACGTCTTCCGCATACAGCTCGCCGTTGCGGTAGCGGAACGGATTCACGGTTGGGTTGATGCTGCGGGCGCTGGCGCGGGTGGCGGCGCTTTTTTGGCGGCTGCAGGTTTGTCCTGCGGCAAATACAGCGGGGCTTTGTAGCCGCAGCCGGCGACAGACAGAATCAGGACCAGGCTCAGTTGCAGCATTGACAGTGGCGGACGCACAGGGTGACTCGCGCGGGAAGTGGCCGAAAGTGTAGCACAGCGATTGCGTTGCTCGGCGGCGCAGTGATCTCCGCAAGCGGTCATTTACAGCAGCAGATAGCGATGCGCGTCGCGCCGCAGCGCCGTGCGCCGCGCCGCGTAATCAGCCACCAGTACCGCGACGGTCTGCCAGAACGCCGGCGAATGATTCATCTCGCGCAGGTGTGCGACTTCATGCGCCGCGACATAATCGATCCACGCCGTCGGCGTTTGCACCAGCCGCCAGTTCATGCTGATGCGGCCGCTGGCATGACAGCTGCCCCAGCGCGTGCGCGCATTCGACAGGCGCACTGCCGGCGCCGGCAGCGCCAGTTGTGCGCTGTAGTCGTCGCAGCGGCGGATGAAGCAGGCCAGCGCCTGTTGTTTCAGCCAGCCGCGGACGCGGGATTCGATTTCCGTCGGCGGGAGCTGCGGATTGATCAGCAACCGGTCTTCGTCCAGTTGCGGCAGATTGCCGCCGGTCCGTGCTTCCAGCGTGACCGGCGCGCCGTACAGCATGATTTGTTCGCCGGCAATCCAGCGACGTTGTGGCGGCCGTTTTTGCTGCCAGTCGCGGACCTTGCGGATTACCCAGGCGGCATGTTCGCGCAACAACGCATCGATGGCCCGCTGCGGTGCCTGCAGCGGTGCCGCCACGCGCAGGCCGCGTTCGTCGATCAACAGTGAAATCGTGCGCCGCCGCCGCGTGCGGTGCAGTGCGTAATGGATGCGCTGGCCGCCCAGCTCGATGGCTGGCCCGCTGCCCGCCGTGGGCGGCGCGTGCAGCGGCAATTCGGGTTGCAGGGCGCGGTGCCGGGTCATCGAACGGACGTGCGGCTCAGCGGGCGTCGAGCTGCGGCATTTCGTCTTCGATCCACTGCTCGACGCGACGGATCAGCGTTTCAGCATCCATGCCGTCGGGTTTGATCGGGGCGCCGATGCTGACCGTGATCAGGCCCGGGTATTTCAGGAAGGCGTTGCGGCCCCAGCGCAGGCCGGCGTTGTGCGCGACCGGCAGCACCAGCGCGCCGGTTTGCAGCGCCAGGTGCGCGCCGCCGGCGCGGTACTTGCCGCGGCGGCCGGGCGCGATGCGGGTGCCTTCAGGGAATATGACGATGTTGAATCCGGCGGCCAGTCGCTGGTGCCCCTGTTCGACCAGTTGCTGCAGGGCGGCGCGTCGCAAATTGCGGTCGATGGCGATTGGCGACAGCATGGCCAGGCCCCAGCCGAAAAACGGTACGCGCAGCAGTTCGCGCTTGAGCACCCATACCTGCGGCGGAAAAATCAGCTGGAAGCCCATGGTTTCCCAGGCCGACTGGTGTTTGGCCAGGATGATGCACGGCTGGTGGGGGATGTTTTTGCGGCCGATCACGCGGTAACGGATGCCGCAGATCACCCGCGCAGCCCACATCACCCAGCGTGTCCACACGGTGATGATGCGATAACGCGTCAGTGCCGGCAGCGGGAACGTCAGCAGCGCGATGATCGAAAAAATGGGGGTAATGAGAATCTGGAACGCGGCAAACAGGCTGGAGCGTAGGATGACCGCCGGCATTATTGCAACAGGCTCTGCACGGCCGCGGCAAGATTGGCATGCACGGTGGTGCCTTCGGGCAAATTGCCGTCCTTGCGGGTTTTCGTGCCCTTGCCGGTCAGCACCAGGATGGGCTGCGCGCCGACGCTCGCGGCAGCCTGCAGGTCGCGCAAGGCGTCGCCGATCACCGGCACCCCTTCGAGGCTGACGCTGAAGCGGTGGGCGATCTCCTCGAACAGCCCGGTTTTCGGCTTGCGGCAGTTGCAGCCGTCATCCTGCGCATGGGGGCAGTAGAAAATGCCGTCGATGCGCCCGCCGACCAGGCCCAGCGCGCGGTGCATCTTGTCGTGGATGGCATTCAGCGTCGCCATGTCGAACAGGCCGCGGCCGATACCCGACTGGTTGGTGGCGACCAGCACGCGATAACCGGCCTGGTTCAGCACCGCAATCGCTTCCAGGCTGCCGGCGATCGGTTTCCATTCGTCCGGGCTCTTGATGTACGACGCGCTGTCATGGTTGATGACGCCGTCGCGGTCGAGGATGACGAGTTTCATGTGGCGAGCCTGGCAATGTCGGCGATGCGATTCATCTCGCGTTGCAAATCCCCCAGCAGCGCGATGCGGTTGCGGCGCAGCGCGGCATCATCGGCCATCACCATCACGCTGTCGAAAAACGCATCGACCGGCGTTTTGAGGACGGCAAAGGCTTTCAGGTAGCCGGTGTAGTCGCCGTTTTCGAACAGCGGCGTTGCAGTGGCGGACGCCTGTTGCAGCGCTGCAAACAAGGCGCGCTCGGCAGGTTCCTGCAACAATGCGGCGTCGGCGTTGTGCCCGGCTTCGCCCTTGGCCCCGGCCTGGCGCAGGATGTTGGCGACACGCTTGTTGGCGGCAGCGAGGCTCGCCGCTTCGGGCAGTGCGGAAAAGGCCCGGACAGCGGCCAGTTGCAGCGGAACTTTGCTGATGGCGACCGGATGCAGGCTCAGCACCGCGTCGATTTCGTGTGCGGTATAGCCGGCGTCGGTGAAATAGCCGCGCATGCGCTCGACGAAAAAGCCCTGCAGTTCGGCTGGTGCCGGCTTGAGTTTCAACGCGCTGTCGAATACCGCGAAGGCCTCGTTGATTAGCGCGTCCAGCTGCAGCGGCAGGTCACGCTCGATCAGGATGCGAATCACGCCCAGCGCCTGCCGCCGCAGTGCGAATGGATCGCGGTCGCCGGTCGGCAACTGGCCGATGCCGAACAGGCCGGCCAGCGTTTCCAGCTTGTCGGCGAGCGCGACCGCGCACGATACCGGGCTTTGCGGCAGCCGGTCGCCGGCGTAACGGGGTTGATAATGTTCCGCGATGGCATCGGCGACTGCAGCAGGTTCGCCATCATGCAGCGCGTAGTAGCGGCCCATCACCCCCTGCAGTTCCGGAAACTCGCCGACCATGCCGGTGACGAGGTCGGCCTTGGCGAGCCATGCCGCGCGTTCGGCCTGCGCGTGATCAATGTTCAGTGCGCGGGCGATTTTTCCGGCCAGCAACTGCACCCGTTCGACGCGTTCGAGCTGGGTGCCGAGCTTGTTGTGATAAACCACCTTGCCCAGCCGCGGCACCCGCGCCTCCAGCCGTTCCTTCCGGTCCTGGTCGTAGAAAAAGCGGGCGTCTTCCAGCCGCGGCCGGATTACCCGCTGGTTGCCGCTGATGATGTGCGCGGGGTCGGTGACCTGCATGTTGCTGACGATCAGGAAGCGGTTGGTGAGCTTGCCGTCGCCATCGAACAGCGGGAAATACTTCTGGTTCTGGCGCATGGTCAGGGCGAGGCATTCCGCGGGCACTTGGAGGAAGCCCGCATCGAAAGCGCCGACATAAACCGAAGGGTGCTCGACCAGCGCGGTGACTTCGTCGAGCAGATCCTGGTATGCGCCGAGCGTAGCCTGCCGTTTTTTTGCCGCAGCCCGCAGTAGTTCATCGATCATGGCCCGGCGCTTGGCAAAATCGGCGATGACCATGCCTTCGGTCGCCAGCACCGTCTCGTAGGACTCGGCGTCCGTGATCTGCAGTTCGCCTTTGCCCATGAAGCGGTGGCCGCGGGTTTTGTTGCCCGAGGTAACGCCGAGGACCTCACCCGGCACGACCGCTTTGCCGTGCAGCATCACCAGGCCGTGAACCGGGCGCACGAATTCCGCATCGCCGTCGCCCCAACGCATCATTTTGGCGACCGGCAGGCGCTTCAGAGCTTCTTCGACCATCAGATCCAAATTTGTCGCGAGCATACCGCCAGGCGATATTTTGTGGCAGGCAAACACTTTGCCCTTAGGCGTGTCGATCTGCACTAACTCATCGACCGCAACACCATTTTTTTTCGCGAATCCGATGAGCTGCGGCGTCGGCTTGCCATCGTTGTCGAGCCCAACCTTGATTGACGGCCCTTTGGCGACATCGGGCCTGTCCGGCGCTTTGGCGAGAACCCTCGTAACTTGAACTGCAAGTCGGCGCGGCGTGGCGTAGGTTTTGGCGGTGCTGTTGGTGTTCAGAAAACCGCTCTGCCCAAGATCAGCGACTAATGCCGCGCGGAATGCTTCGGCCAAGCGCGCCAGCGATTTCGGCGGCAATTCCTCGGTCAGCAGTTCAACCAGCAGCGTGGCGGCGGTCATGTCGCACGCACCATCGGGAAGCCGAGCTTTTCGCGCGACTCGTAATAAGCCTGGGCGACGGCGCGGGACAGTGCGCGCACGCGGCCGATGTACGCGGCGCGTTCGGTTACGGAAATCGCGCCGCGGGCGTCGAGCAGGTTGAAGGTGTGCGAGGCTTTCATCACCATTTCGTAGCCGGGCAGCACGCATTGCGCTTCAATCAGCCGCTTCGCTTCAGTCTCGTATTCGCCGAAGTGGCGGAACAGCATGGCGGCATCCGACAGTTCGAAGTTGTAACGCGACTGCTCGACCTCGTTCTGGTGGTAGACGTCGCGGTAGGTGACCCCCGGCGTCCATGTCAGGTCGAACACCGATTCGACGCCCTGCAGGTACATCGCCAGCCGCTCCAGACCATAGGTGATTTCACCGAGCACCGGCTTGCACGACAGGCTGCCGACTTCCTGGAAGTAGGTGAACTGGGTGACTTCCATGCCGTTGAGCCAGACTTCCCAGCCCAGACCCCAGGCGCCCAGCGTCGGCGATTCCCAGTCGTCTTCGACAAAACGGATGTCATGGACCTTGGGATCGATGCCCAGCGCGCGCAGTGAATCGAGATAGAGTTCCTGGATGTTCGTCGGCGACGGTTTCAGCACCACCTGATACTGGTAGTAATGCTGCAGCCGGTTCGGGTTGTCGCCGTAGCGGCCGTCCTTGGGCCGGCGCGAAGGCTGCACGAACGCGGCATGCCACGGCTCGGGGCCGATCGCGCGCAGAAAAGTGGCGGTGTGGAAGGTGCCGGCGCCGACTTCCATGTCATAAGGTTGCAGCAAGGCACAACCTTTGTTGTCCCAGTACTTATTCAGCTCGAGGATGATTTGCTGGAAGGTGAGCATTGCGGCGGGGCGTCGGTAAGCCGCGAATTTTACAGGGTTTGCGGCGCTGCGCCAAAGTCAGGCCGGGCGTTTTCAGCGGTGTTCGCGGCTGGCGCGGCAACGCGTTATGCGGGACGGCGTCGCTTGAAAAATACGAGCGCAATCGCGATCAGGCACAACGCCAGTGCCGCAGTGTTGCCCCAGCGCACATAGGGCGTTGCACCGCGCATGCCGGCTACCGTTCGCGTCAGTACGGCCTGCTCGAATTCCGGGGCCACCGCCTCGATCCGGCCCTGCGGATTGACGATCGCCGTCATGCCGGTATTGGTGGCGCGCAGCATGTAGCGGCCGGTTTCCAGCGCGCGCATTTGGGCGATCTGCAGGTGCTGCTGGGGCGCGATTGAGCGGCCGAACCACGCGACGTTGCTGACATTGACCAGCAGCGTGGCCTGCGGCAGCTGGCGGATGATTTCCTCGCCGAATGCGTCCTCGTAACAGATGTTGACGGCGACCTGCTCGCCGGCGACTGCCAGCGGCTGCTGGTCGGTTGCGCCGCGCGCGAAATCCTGCAGCGGAATCGCCAGTTTGGACACCAGCGTGCCGAGCAGCGGGCGCAGCGGAATGAACTCACCGAAGGGCACCAGATGGCTCTTGCGGTAGGTCTGACGCTCGGCACTGCCCGCTGATACCACGCTGTTGTAGTAGTCGCCATTGGGCAGGCGTTCCGGGATGCCGATCAGTACATCGCCGTTATTGCCCCGTGCGTGCGCAGTCAGCGCCTCCAGGTACCGAACGGGTACGTCGCGCAGGAACATCGGCAGCGCCGTTTCCGGCAGGATGATCAGCCGGCTGTCGCTCGCGCGCACCAGCTGCAGATAGCGGTCCAGCGTTGCGCGCAACTGATCATCGCGCCATTTCATATCCTGTTCGATGTTGCCCTGGAGCAGGCTGACCGTGACGCGCGTGCCGGTGGCTTCGGTCCAGGCGACCGTTTGCAGACCGGCTCCCGCGATCCAGACCGCAACCACTGCGGCCGGCCACGGCCATCGTTCACGCCAGTTGGCGCGCAGACCGGTGATCCACAGCCAGCACAGCGCACCGGCGGTGGCGAAAGCCAACAGCGCGATGCCATGCACGCCGAGCAGTGCCGCATAACCTGCCAGCGGGCTTGCCGGCACCTGGGTATAGCCGGGGTTGAGCCACGGGAACCCGGTGAACAGCCAGCCCCGCAGCCACTCGAGCAGTGTGAAGACGGCGGGCACGAACACGATCCAGTTCAGCGCCGGCGCACCTGCGAACCGGCGGCTGAGGTAGCCGGCGATCGCCGGCGACAGCGCGAGGTAGGCGCAGAACAGCAGCGTGACTGCGGCGGCCAGCAGTGCCGGCATTGCACCGAACACATGGAGGCTGACATAGACCCACGACACGCCGGCACCGAACCAGCCGAGTCCGAACGCAAAACCGAGGTGTGCGGCATCGCGTGCGCTGGCGGCGCGCTGCCAGAGCAGGAACAGGGCGGCGAAGCTCAGCAGTGGCAGTGGAAACAGGGCGAACGGCGCGTAGCCGAGGACGGTGGCAGCGCCGAGCGTTGCGGCGATGGCCCACTGGGCGGTACGGCTGGGCGCAGGCATCGGCGGAATTTCTAAAACATCATTAAAAACAACAAGTTATGCTATTCCGCCGGCTTGTCGATTTTCTTCGCGACCTGCAGCAGATAAATGCGCCGGCTGTCGGCGCGCAACACGCGGAAATTCAACTGATCGATCAACAGCTGTTCGCCGCGTTTGGGCACGCGCCCGAAGCGGTTCAACACCAGCCCGCCGATGGTGTCGAACTCCGTGTCACTGAACGAGGTGCCGAACGCGGCGTTGAAGTCGGCGATCTCGGTCAGCGCCTTGACGCGGTGGACGCCGCGCTTCTCCTGCACGATATTGTCTTCGGCTTCGTCGAAATCGTACTCGTCCTCGATGTCGCCGACGATCTGTTCCAGCACGTCCTCGATGGTGATCAGGCCGGCAACACCGCCATACTCATCGACGACGATGGCGATATGGTTGCGGTTCTTGCGGAATTCCTTGAGCAGCACGTTGAGCGGTTTCGATTCCGGTATGAACACTGCCGGGCGCAGCATTTCGCGCACATTGAATTCCTCTTCGCCGGCGTAATACCGGAGCAGGTCCTTTGCCAGCAGGATGCCGAGCACGTCGTCCTTGCCTTCACCGACCACCGGGAAGCGTGAGTGTGCGGTTTCGATGACCAGCGGAATGAAGCGGTCCGGCGATTCGTTGACATCGATGACGTCCATCTGCGAGCGCGGCACCATGATATCGCGTGCCTGCATCTCCGAGACCTGCAGCACGCCTTCGATCATTGCCAGCCCATCGGCATCAAGCAGGTTCTTGTCGTGCGCGGCATGCAGCAGCGCGATCAGTTGCTCGCGGTCCTCGGGCTCTCGCAGCAGAAATGTGGAAAGCCGCTCAAGCAGGGTGGGTTTCTGGTTTTCGTCCATATCCGGTGCTGGCGTGATTGCTCGGGGTTACGCGCCGCGGGCGGCAGGCGACCGATACGGATCAGGATACCCGAAGCGGGCGAGCAGCGTCCGTTCGCGGCGCTCCATGGCCGCCGCGTCGCGCGCATTTTCGTGGTCATGGCCCTGCAGGTGCAGCAGGCCGTGCACGACCATGTGCGCATAATGCGCGGCCACGGTCTTGCGCTGGGCGCGGGCTTCACGCGTGATCACCGGTGCACACAGCGCGATATCGCCTTCGAACGGCGGTCGATCGCGAAAGATGAAGGTCAGTACGTTGGTGGCGCAATCCTTGCGCCGGTAGCTGCGGTTGAGCATGCGGCCTTCAGCGCGGCCGACAATGCGGATGGTGACGCGGGCATCACCCGCCAGCGCCGCCCGTGCCCACTGGCGGATGCGCGCAGCGGCCGGTACGTTGCGCGCGGTAGTCGCACATTGCACGGCAATACGCGGCGCGGGCCGGCGCCGCGCAGCTGCGCTCACTTCTTCGCACCGCCGGCGCCGTCGCGCCGTTCGGCATTCTTCTGGTGCCGGTCGTAGGCGTTGACGATGCGTTGCACCAGCGGATGCCGCACGACATCCGAGGCATCGAAGAAAGTGAAGGCGATGCCGCGCACTTTCTTCAGTACCGCCTGTGCTTCGACCAGTCCGCTGACCATGCCTTTGGGCAGGTCGATCTGGGTGACGTCGCCGGTAATCACCGCCTTGCTGCCGAAACCGATCCGGGTCAGGAACATTTTCATCTGTTCGCGGGTGGTGTTCTGCGCCTCGTCGAGAATGATGAAGGCGTGGTTCAGCGTGCGTCCGCGCATGAACGCCAGCGGGGCGACCTCGATCGCCTGCCGCTCGAACATCTTGGCGACCTTGTCGTAGCCCATCAGGTCATACAGCGCGTCGTACAGTGGGCGCAGGTAGGGATCGACCTTCTGCGCCATGTCGCCCGGCAGGAATCCCAGGCGTTCACCCGCTTCCACTGCCGGGCGTACCAGGATGATGCGTTGTACGGCGTCGCGTTCGAGCGCATCGACCGCGCAGGCGACCGCCAAATATGTCTTGCCGGTACCGGCAGGGCCGATGCTGAAGGTGATGTCGTGTTTCTGGATGTTCAGCAGATATTCATTCTGGCGCGGCGTGCGGCCGTGCAGATCCTGCTTGCGGGTGATCAGCGCCGGGGCCGGTATCGCGGCGTGGGCCGCGCCCTGATGGCCAGCCTCGATCAGCGCAAGCTGCACGGCGTCCAGCGACAGCGCGTCATGTGCCTTGCCGTAGAAGTCCTGCAGTACTTTTGCCGCGATGCGTGTGCGTTCCGGTGCGCCGGTCAGGGCAAAGCGCTCCCCGCGCCGCGAGATGCCGACGTCCAGTGCGGTTTCGACCTGACGCAGGTTCTCATCAAGTGTTCCGCACAGGTTGGCGAGGCGCAGGTTGTCGACCGGCGTGAAACTGATTTCAACGGGTTTCAATGCGGGCGGTTTCCGGGGTGACGGTGCCGTGGTAACGGGATATCAGCAACGCACCGCGCAACGTGTGTGCCCGCGCGGCGGTAATCATGACCTCGGCGAAACTGCCGATATGCTCATGTGGTCCGGGAAAATTTACGACCCGGTTGTTGTCGGTGCGACCGGTGAGTTCCGCCGCATTACGGCGGGCAATGCCGTCGATCAGCACGCGCTGGCGGGTCCCGACCATTGCTGCGCTGATGGCCTGCGCCTGGCCGTCGATGCGTGCCTGCAGGCGCTGCAGCCGCTCGCGCTTGAGCGCCTCCGGCGTGTCGTCCGGCAGATCTGCGGCGGGCGTACCGGGGCGACGGCTGTAGACGAAGCTGAAACTGGCGTCGAAGCC
>Ga0209706_10002063_pt1 | contig 11275 bp, 6 predicted proteins | sample PPLLaktember2015_6_FD_187263 | JGI IMG/M metagenome (GOLD analysis project Ga0209706, IMG submission 187263) | Freshwater sediment microbial communities from Prairie Pothole Lake near Jamestown, North Dakota, USA - PPLs Lake P8 Core (1) Depth... | ecosystem: Environmental > Aquatic > Freshwater...
AGATCGTCGAGACCACTCCGTTCGAGTGTGTCGTCGTCGTCGCCGGCTTCGATGGCGACCTCCTCGGAGCGGGTCGCGGCGTGCCGGAGAGCGAGGTCGCAGCCTTCGCGCGGGCGCTCGGGCGAGGAAGCACCGCGGATCTCAGCGATGTGCGGGTGGAGGAGTCGCCGCTCGCGGCACTCGCCTCCATGCGCGCCCCTCTCCTGGTGCGCGATCCTTCGGTCGACGACAGTCCGCACGAAGACCTCACGATCCTCGCGGTGGTGGAGGCGGAATCGGAGCACGCAGAGTTGGCGCGCGTCTCCGACGCACTCCGCTCGGCGACACCCGCGCTCGTGCTGGCCGCAGAGCTCCACGCGCTTCGGGCTCGGCTGTCGACCGCGGAGTCTCTACGACTCAGCGCATATGGCGCGCTGGATGCGCTTCCCGACCCCGTTCTCGTGACCGACGCACGGTCGCAGATCGTCCTGAGCAACCGACGTGCGAATGAGCTGTTCGTCGACGACGAGCATGGCGACGCCGACCGGCGTCACGCCGTGGAGACCAACAACATCGTCCTCAGCGCCTTTCAAACGAAAGCGATCGTGAAGGAGGAGCCGAGCCCCGGGCGCGCGATCGTGCTCGTGGACCCCGCCGACGGATCGGATCTCCTGTTCGAGGCCTTCGTGCTTCTGATCGAGGTCCGCGACGGCCTCGCGCAGTACCTCGTCGTCGTGTTGCGGGATGTCACCGACCTCAAGGCTGCGGCCCGCGAGCTGGAGGTCCAGTTCAGCCGCTCCGTGGTGGCCGAGCATCGCGCCCGCCGGGAGGGCGATCGACTCGACGGCATCATCCAGAACGCGGCCGTCCCCATCTTCGTGACGGACGGCGAGGTGAGAATCCAGCTGATCAACCGCGAGGCGGCGCGTCTGCTCGAGCCACGGCCGGGAACCGCGCCGACGTCTCCACGCATCCGAGACCTGGAAGCGAACCACGCGAAGCTGACGGACTTCGTCAGGGACCTCCTCCTGCATCCCCGACTCCGCCACGAAGGTCACCTCGAGCTCGTCGAACCCGAAGAAGCCCGGGAGCTCACCGTCCTCGCGGTGAGCACGAAGATCCTCGACGAGCGTGGCGAGGCTACCGCGGTGGTCACGGTGCTACACGACTTGGCTCACGAGGTCACGAACCGCCAGTTGGCTCGCGTGACCGAGCTGACGGAGCGCAACACGCGACTGCAGGAGCAGCACTCGGCTCTCGAGCGCGCTGGCCGACTCAAGAACGAGTTCCTGGCAACGATGAGCCACGAGCTGCGCACGCCGATCAACGCTATCCTCGGCTACAACTCGTTGCTGAGGGACGGGTTGTTCGGACAGCTGACCGAGAGGCAGCAGGACGCTCTCGACCGCATGCGCACGGCCGCCGAGCATCTTCTCGCCTTGATCAACGACGTGCTCGATCTCTCGCGGGTCGAAGCCGGCAAGGTCGCGCTGAACCCCACGGACATCGAGTGGGTGCCGTTCTTGGAGGCCCTTTCTGAACCCGTCCGGCCGCTCGCTGCGCGCAAGTCGCTCGCCTACGCCGTGAGCATCGCGCCGGCGCTGCCCGGTATTCGGGCGGATCCGATGCGGCTCCGCCAGGTGCTGCTCAACCTCCTCGCCAATGCGGTGAAGTTCACCGACCGAGGCTGGATCGAGCTACGTGTGGCGCGGTCGCACGGGAGTAACCGCGTGCAGATCGATGTGACCGACACAGGCATCGGCATCGCGGAGTCCGACCTCGAGGTGATCTTCGAGGAATTCACGCAGGTGGATCAATCGTCCACCCGCGAGCACGGCGGAGCGGGGCTGGGGCTCGCGATCAGCAAACGCCTGATCCGCGCCATGGGCGGAGCGCTCACGGTCACCAGCGTGCCGGGTCGAGGCTCGACGTTCCGGGTGGAGCTGCCGTTGACGCCGCCGAGCGGGCCCGAGCTTTCGATCGGGGCAGACGGGCGACCGAGACCGCTCGGCCGTTAGTCGCTAGCCCGCCGCAGGCAGCGGGATCGCGAACGACAGCACGAGCTCTTCGGGCTCCGCGCTGATCGCCAGACGCGTGCCGAGCGACTGGAGGACGCTCTGAGCGGCCGCGAGTCCGACCCCGTAATCCGACAGCACCGCCGTTCCGGAATCGACGTCGAGCGTCAACGCGGGCGCGGCGCCTGGGGTATCGGTGTCCTCGATCTCCAGGGAACCGGTGGCCCTCACCGTGAACACGACCTCGTCTCCCTCTTCGGTCGCGTCGATCTCGATCGTCCCATCACGGGTGCGGTGGGCAGCTCGCAGCGCGACCCCCAGCAGTGCCTGCGCGATGCCTGCGGCCGGCCCGGTCCGCGGGCCCTCCACGGCGCAGGTGACGACCAGGTCCGAGTTACGCGCTACGGCAACGGGTCGCGCCGTATCGGCAACCGTCTCCAGCATCGCCGAGACCTCGAAGCGCGTGGTCGCCTTGCGGCGCTCGTCCTCGCGCACGAGGACGAGGAGATCTCCCGTCACCGACGCGATACCTAGCGCCGCCCGGTGGACGATGCCGAGCTGGCGGATCTGCACGTCCGTGAGCGGACCCGAGGCGCCCGTACGCAACGTATCCGTCAGCATCACGATGGATCCGAGCGGCGAGCGCAGCAAATGAGCTACCTCCGCCAAGAGATTGCGCGAGAAGGGGTTGAGGACGTCGGTGACTTGCAGGCTCGAGCCCGCGCTCAGGAGCGGCTCCTGAACGGTCTCGATCGCGCGCACGAGAGACACGATCGTCGCGTCATCGGCGTCGAGGTCGTGGACGATCACGTTCCGGAGGCTGCGCAGCAGTCGCAGCCGATCGACGACGCCGCTCGGGCCCAGATCGGGCAGCCGGCCAAGATGGGCTTCGCGGACGGCGTCCGAGACCGTGTCGATCTCCCGCCGAAGCACGTCCCGATCCGACGACGGGAGGTCATCTTCACCGAGGTCGCGCAGCACCCTGCTCGCCGCGTGGTCGAGGACCTCGTGCGCGGCCGAGTCGCCTGCCTCTTCGCCGAAGGGGGTCTTCAATGCCGACTCTCGCGATGGATCGGTCGTGGGAGCCCGGTACTCTACCCTCGTCGGGGCGGATCCGGAACGGTGGACTGCCATGTCGGTCCTCCTATGTCGCACCTATCGGCGCCCTCGGGGGGATGGGGTCCGCGGGACCTGGCCTGCTGCTGCCCATGCACAACTCGGGCCGGTTTTCAGCCGAGGATCCTTCCCAGGAGGGGAATGCGTCCGAGCTCCGGGAAGGTCTCGGTCACCGATAGGCTGCTTCGGGCGGTGATGAACACGGCCGACACGCCTAGTAGCACGGCCGGCCCGATGATCCACAGGTTCGCCGGGGCGACCAGGCGAATCGCCACGAAGACGGAGCCCATGGCCGCCATCGTGGCATAGAAGCCCACGTGCTCTTGGTCGACCGACTTCACGCCGACCGCCACGCCGACGAATGTCTGCCTGAGGATCGTGTAGCAAAGCTGCCCGGCCGCCGTGCCGATGCCCGCGCCCAAGGCCCCCATCGAAGGGATGAGCCAGACACTGACGCCCACCAGGACAGCCAGGCCCAAGAGATTCGCCGCGATCAGCAAGCTGATCTTGCCGTTGACGCGCAGCGTCTCGGCGTTGAAGCCGGCGGTCGCTTCCATGAACTGGCTGAAAGCCAGCAGAGAAAGGATCGGCGCCGCCGCGGCGTAACGCTCACCGAAGAGCAGCACGGTCAGCGGGACCGCCGCCGTGAACGACAGCGCGAACAGAGGAAAGGACAGCACCGAGACCCACATGGCCGTTCGCCAGTAGAGGCGCTCGAGTCCGATCCGGTCGCCGCGTGCCACGAGACGCGAAGCCGAGGGCTCGAAGAGCATGACGAAGGCCTGCGGGACGAGGTGATTCAGCGCAGCCACGGGAATCACGACCTGGTAGAGCGCGACGGCACTCATGTCGCCGAGGGCCCCGAGGAGCAGCGGGCCTGCGGTGACCATGAGAACCCCGCACCAATCCGACACGATGACCGGGGTGGTGTATCCGAGCACGGCGCGAAAGGGAAGCCGAATGCCCCGGAGCCATTGCAGGCGGAGCAGCCCCTGCGCCCGCAGCCGAGCGACCACGGCCCATGCGTAGTAACCCACGCCGATGGCGCCCGCCACCAGATAGCCGTACGCGAGCATCTCGACGTCGGCGGACGTCATGACGAGGACCCCGGCAATGGCCAACCGGAGGCCCGGGTTCAGGAGGAACCGACGGACGAAGATCGGCCGCGACACGCCGAGCGCGGCGCACACGCCGGTGAGAACGTTGTCGATCGTCTCGATGGGGACGAGGAAGATCAGGATGAAGAGCAACTCGAGCGGTTGCTCCGCCACGACCCCCGCGAGTCCCGCGATGGAGCGCGGGAAGGCGAAGAACGCCGCGATCACGACCGCCCCCACGACCGCCAACAGGCCCGTCACGACCGCGAGCACGCCGTAGAACTTGTCGATCTCCCCTCGCTCGAGATGGAGTGGCAGGTAGCGCGCGATCGCCCGGTTGAGGCCGAACGTGGACATGCCCCGCAGGAAGGCGACCGCCGCGAGCGCATACGTCCACGCACCGTAATCGTTCGTGGCGAGATAACGAACCACGATGAGCTCGGCGGCGAACTTCAGCCCCGCCCCGAGGCCTCGGCCCACGAGGAAGAGACCCGAGCCACGGATCTGCTTGCGCGACACCGCCGCCGCGCTCGGCGGCTGCGTCGCGGTGTCGGGCGGGGCGTCCGGTGCGACCGAAATCGCGTCGACGACGTTCACGCCCAAGGGCCTCGGACCGTCCGTGCGACTACGCCTCGACCTGCGCAGTGTGGCCAATGGAGAACGCCAGAGCAGGTGACGAGACAAGCGCCGCCGCCTTCCCACCAGGTCCTCCCACCGTTCCTGCACGACGGACGCTAGCAGCAGATCCCATTGCAGCGCAGGCGCGAGCTCCTGTTGCACACGCTCCGCCGCTCGCCCTGCCGTCGGGGGATCGGAGCGCAGCTGGACCACGAGCTCGGAGACGCGGCGTCGCTGGGCGTCCGGAAACGCACCCAAGTCCAGGATGCAATGGACGACGAGGTCGACGAGTTCCTCGCAGGCCGATACGACGGCCGAGCGCGAGCCCTCCGGGGTTACCTCGTCTGACTCGAAAGTCTCAGGTATCAGGTCCCCTCCGTCGGGAGCTCTCGGCGCCGCTGGCGACGGCCTGGGCGGTCCGAGCGGATACCGACGGAGTGATCTCTATCCACCAAGCCGTAAAGCCTCATTTGTCCCGTTTCGACGTCGATCGGTGTCGTTCTGAGACGTGCGCAATGCAAAGCACATGCCTTCGAAAGACGCCGATTCTGGGGGCGATCCCGGGGGCCGGCCACCGGCTGGCGCGGAGGCTCGATGCCCTCGGAGGACTCGCAGGCCCGTTCGAGGCCTGCGGGGGAATGGCGGGAGATCGCCCAACGTCCTGGGCACAAATAGCGAGGAGCCCGGCTCTCGCCGGGCTCCAGCCCTGGGGGCTAACTGCCGTTCCTGGTCCTTCCTATGTCGTGTGGCTCACTCCGTGGGGTGCGTCCAGGCGGTGTACCCGACCGTCCGGCCGCCTCCGGTGACGTCGTTCACCGGATACGACGTGCGATAGTAGGCGTTGACGAGATGGACGATCTCCCGTGCTCGCGTTCCGTCGAACCATCGCGGGTCACCCGTGGTGCTCCGAAGTTGCCATAGGTATTCATGTGCGCGCAGGATCGCGCGGTCGGCGACCTCGAATGCCGGATATCCTGCGCGCGACAGGATGACCGCCGCGGGGACCAGCCCCTCGAGCCCTACCCACGGGAGGGACGTGTAGGCCGGCCTCCACTGGTAGACGCCGCCTCGACGCATATCGCCTACGAGCGCGCCATCCACCGAATACGTGCCACCGGCGCCTCGTAAGCCGAGCGCCACGGTCTTGCGGGCGCCTGACGGGTTCAACCCGCAGGGCCGGCGAACGTCATGTGTCCAGCCGTCCAGCACTGCGGGCTCGAGATCGATCCGCTCGTTGTCCGGAGCTCCGCCGTCGCACACGAAGGTGCGGAATGCGTTCCACGCGCGATCGAGCGCCGCGCCCTGACGCAGATAGGAGGCGACAGCCACGTAAGCGAACCCCTCTTGAACGGCTGCGTTGTTGCCGGCGTGGAACGGCTGGATGGCCCGCAGCTCGCTCGAGTGGTTTTCGAGCAGCTTCTTACTGAGCCAGCCTTCGATCCATTCATGGACCCGCGTACCGTCGCTGTCGGGCAGTCCGTCCGCGCGCATGTTCAGGATGTCGGCCGCGATCACGTACGCGCCGAGGTTACGGCCCGCGGCCAACCAACGGGCCTCTGATTCCGTTCCGATCGCGTCGAGGACACCCTGCCGCGCCTTACCACAGTGCTGGCCGGCGCGCACACAGACGAGAGCGGCGGCCAGCGTGTACACGTCGTGGTTGGAATCCTGATCGGCGATGTTCGCGCGGCCGTGATCTCGCCCCGCATCCGCGAGCATACGTTCCCACGCCACGCCCGAGGTGGGTCGTTGCATGAGTTGTACAGGATCCACCCAGACCCCGTGCGCTCGCTCCCCACCTTCGGGCCTCGACACGTCGGTAGCGAGGTCTCCGGCCACTTCCACGCCCGACACACCGGGCCCACTGGCTTCTACCACGGAGAATCGCGCTTCCTGCCACGTCGCGGAGGCGTCGCGTGCGACCGCGGGGCCGCTCAGCGCGTGCACCGGTGAGGCATTCGAGGCCGACAGGGCGACGACCAAGCACGCGAGCCGGGCGACGGAGGGTGCCGAGGCATCAGCACGAACGCACGTGCGCAGGATCGCTACGGATTCTCGCGAGACCATTTGGCGCTCCTTAGCCGCTATTCGATGCCAGTCGTGTAGGACGGCGCGTAGACTCCTCCGCATCCGCCCGACTCCGTGGGCGTCGCCCGGGGGAAGCGACAGGGAGAGCTCGTCTGACCGCCACGCACTCGAGGCAAGCCTGGGAGAACAGCCGAGCACATCCGACGCGGGCAATTCTGAGGCGCCGTGTGCACGCGTCAACTGTCGCGAGGCGGCGACGTGGTGCCAAGCTTGGCGCACCGATGCTGGAACACGTTGCAGCACTTGGCTTTCTGAAACAGCCGACACCCCGTCTTCGCGGTCACGTACCGGTGGGCATGGTGCGCCAGCGAGACGCTCGAGAGCATCGCAACGGTGGTGCGATGAGCAGCGGAGCGGGGCGTTTCCCCGCATGGCCGCTGGCATGCTGCTTATCCGCACTAAGGTACCGGCCACGGCCGACCAGGTCCCGGCGGCAAGGTCATCGAGCCGTCATGTCAGCGGAGCGGCAGAGGGCCGATTGCATCCGGCCCTCTGCGGTCATCGGCGTTCGCTGTCGTCAGCGGCTACCGGTGCGTCCAGTCCGTCCACCCGAAGTTCTTTCCGGGTCGGGCGGGCACCTGGGCGGCGAAGCTCGTGCCGTATGCGCGGTTCACGACATGGGGCATCCACGTGTCGTCCCCCTCAGCGGGGTACCCGTTCACGTCGTACAGCCACTTCACGGCGCGCAGGATCGCTCGGTTCTCCCAGTCCCACACCGGATATCCTGCGCGGCTCAGGATCAGGGCCTGCCCGATCACGCCCTGGAGCGCCTCCCAGACGTAATTCTCCTGCGGGGCCGGCCAGGTGTAGGTCCCCGCCCTGCGCTGATCGTCCGGGAGCACGCCGTCGATCACGCGCCCGTTACGGACGCACGCCGCAGGGTTGATGCCGACGGGCCGGGTAGGATCACAGTGCCACGTCAGGTTGTTCTCCGGGCCACCGAAATTGAATCCAGCGTACGATGCGCGATCGCCCAGGAAGCCCTTGAGCACCTTGGCCGTGCGGGCGAGGTCGGCGGTGTCCCCGAGGTACGCAGCGATTGCCGCCCGGGTCGCACCACAGTGCGTGCCCCAGTTGTTCGGACGCTTCTCGTGGCATTCGATCAGATTCGACGGGCCTTCGGAGGTGAAGGTCGTGCGGAGCACGCGCAGCTTCTCGCGGAATGACCTGTCGAGGGCCGGGTCGTAGTTCTTCAGTCCGATGAGATCGGCTGCCACCACGTAGGCCCCGAGCTCACGCGCGAGGGCCAGTGCTCGCCCGCGGTACGTTCCGCTCGAGACGATCTGGTTGATCGCCGTGACGACGTCGCTTCGGTACGTGCGCGTGCCGGTGCGTGCGAACACCAGTGCCTTCGCCATCACGCACACGTTGGTGCGTTGCTCCTGGTCGCTCAGGTCGACCCTTCCGCAAGCCTGATTCGCCTCCGAAAGGAGGTACGTCCATGCCGGGCCCGACGTCGGTAGCCGCGCGACTTCGGCAGGGCTTATCCAGATACCGGCGTCGGATGACTGCGCTACGGCGGTGGCGCTCGCAGTGCGACCGCTCGCGACGTTCGAGAGCTGCTCGCCCTCGGTGCCTGTGGGCACTTCGCGGTAGGACATGACCTGCACTTCGTAGGCGGCGTCCGCAGAGAGTCCGCCGATCGTGCACGCCCGCTGGGCACCGATCGACGTCCCCGCCATGGCAGCGTCGCAACCGACCTCGCCGGAGGTCCAGGCGAGCGGCGGCGCGGAATACCGCACGCTGTACCATGCCGGACTACCCTGCCCGTCGCTCACCTCGGTCCAGCTGACGGTCAGGGTGGTATCGGTGGCGGCCGTGATGGACACGTTGGTGACCGGACTCGCGTTCGGAAGCGCGCTCGCGGCCGTCGTTCCCTTCGCGACGTTCGAGTAGTTCGCTCCCTGCCATTGGTTGCTGACCAGCCGATACGACATCAACTGGAAATCGTACGTGGTCGCCGCATCCAGCCCGCCGACCGTGCAGGAAATCGGCGCTCCGATGGACGAACCCTTGCTGTTGCATCCGACGGTCGCAGTGGCCCATTGGATCGAGGGGGTCGAGTACTTGAGCCGGTACAGTGCGGGCCGGTCGTTTCCGTCCGCTACCTGGGTCCAGCGCAGCTCCACGGAAGCGTCGGTCGCCGTCACGACGGTCAAGTCATTGACGCGATCGGTGAGCACCGCGGCGGAAGCCGTCAGGCCCTCGATCGAGGTCGGGCTTTCATCGGTGCATGCAGCGAGCACCGCGAGCGTCAGACAGGTCAGCATCGTCCCTACTTTGGCACCCCGTGCGCACGTCCTGAGCTGGCGTGCAACCCGCTTCACTGCAAAAAAAAGTCCCGCTTTCATCGTCGACTTCTCCCGTCGCTGTCGGTCTCTTGGTGGGCAGCGAGCCCGGGGATGTGCTCGTCGGGCTCCGGTCTCGGGAGGCGGGATTGCTCGTTAGCTCTCGACCGCCGTACCGAGGGGTGTCGGTGCAGTCATCGAAAGCGGCTCGGTCGACGCGGCGAGCAGATCGCCGGGGCCCGCCTCACGGCGGATTGGTTTCCGAGCGCGATCGGTGACTCGAAGGCTCTACGTCATGAGGGCGCGCCTCGTCTTGGGCGGCGGGCACAAAAAAAGGCCGCCAGCGTTGGAGTTCCGCTGGCGGCCCGGCCGGCGTGGCGACTTCTAGCTTCGTCGCTTTAGCCCCGTGACTCTGCGCCGCCGTCTTTCGACGACTTTGCTCTGAGCAGCGGACCGGAGCAGAAGCGCTTCGCGTACGCGCGACGCGTATCCGCTCGAGTCGACAGTACAGATGGGCGGTTGTGCGAACGCGTCAATTGTCGTTGCGGCGCGACGTCCCGTGCCCGGCGGAGGCGATACTCGTGAAACCCGCGTGGTTGTAGGCACATCGAGCGTCTCAACGACACTCGCGAGGTCGACTGATCGACGCGGTGGAGAAGCTGTGGTGCGTCAGCGAGACGCTCGAGGAAGCGACGCGAGCGTCGAAAGAAAGCGACGGTCGGGGCTTGGAGCTCCGACTTAAACCGCGCGAACGACCCTCGCGCTGACCCTCGGGGAAGAAACGGAGCGCCGAAGCTCGCTCAGCGCTCGTCGCGGATGGGTCGGTTGTTCCGGTACCGTCGGACCGGGTCGTTTTCGCGACCCGTGACGCGCGCGACTCCCGGGCGCACCGGAAGCACCCGCAGGTTGTAACGGAGCCGATAGAGATTGTAGGGGATCACGTGCCACCAGCCGCGCTTGATCATGCGACCCGACGTCAACACGTGGAGTTCCTTTCTCGAGCCGAACGCTACTGGCCCCACCAGGCGCTTGAACGCGGGACCCACGTTCATCTCGTCGGCGAGCACGCCCGCGTCATAGAGCTCCAGCAGCTCTTCCCGCCGCGCCCCATAGCTCGCACCGCGGGTGACGGGAATGCGAAGAATCTCTCGCTTCACCCAGCGCAGCGCATGCGAAACAGCGATGTGGAAATGCACCGAGAGCGCCGGGTCGAAGTCTTGGAAGGCCACGTGCGTGTACGCAGCATGGGCCCACGTGCTGAGCTGTTCGTGATACCAGTCGATGAAGGCGGTCGGATTCGGGATGCGGCAGTCGGCGTCGGTTACGATCACGCAACGGGAGCGCGCCACGCGCATACCCTGCACTCTGCCCGAGAATGCCACCGCTTCCCCGAACTTTCGCACGTTTGGAATGGTGAGCACGGTAGCGCGTCTGCGCAGCTTTTCTACGTCGGGCGGCCGATCGGGTGGGTAATTGTTGACCACCAGAATCGTCTCTACCGAAAGCCGCCCCTCGTAACCAGAGAGATCCGAGAGAAGGTGCTCGATATTCTCCAAGTCGCCCTGTGCGTTGACCGGAATGACGATCGAGATGTCGGGCACGGCCGTGCCGGTCTCCACGGACCTCTCGACCGAAACGTCCTCCGCTGACGAACCACGCGCAGCTGTTCTCATTTGTCTATCGTCTCGGAATCCGATCGTTGTGGGGGCTCCGCCGAAGCGCCGCCGGTCGTGCAAGCACGCCTTGCAAAGCATGTGCCCTGGGCGGACTTCGCAGTCCCGTCGCCGCGCGGCTCATGGGCAGAGTTCTTGCGAACGCCACCTTTTCGCGCGTGCCCCTTGGAGAAGCCATGCCCGAGCGACTCGAGAATCCTGAACATCCGCGACCACCGCACTCGGGACGTTCGCCACGTAGCTCGGCTCGCCGTCACCACCGCGCGGGTGAGTGACGATGTTGCGGCCGTGCGAAGCGATGCGTTTCTCGGTGCCGCGCGCCCGCGACATCGATGCCGTTGCGAGACCGACTTGCTGAGCCCCTCGGTTCCGGAGGTCGTGCTCGACGGGAGAGCTAGGGC
>Ga0209706_10002064_pt1 | contig 11274 bp, 9 predicted proteins | sample PPLLaktember2015_6_FD_187263 | JGI IMG/M metagenome (GOLD analysis project Ga0209706, IMG submission 187263) | Freshwater sediment microbial communities from Prairie Pothole Lake near Jamestown, North Dakota, USA - PPLs Lake P8 Core (1) Depth... | ecosystem: Environmental > Aquatic > Freshwater...
GCGGCGCCCGCATCGGCATGATCATCACCCGGAACAAGGACGTCTACGCGGCGGCTCTCAAGTTCGCCCAGGCGCGGCTCTGCCCGCCCTCGGTCGAGCAGATGGCCGCCCTGGCCGCCTACAACATGCCCATGGATTATTTCGCCGGCGTCCGGGCCGAGTATGACAGGCGCCGGAACGTCCTCTACGACGGCCTCAAGGACATCCCCGGAGTCGTCATCCGCAAGCCCCAGGGCGCCTTCTACGTCATCATTCGCCTGCCGGTCAAGGACGTCGAGCACTTCGCGGTCTGGCTGCTTTCGGAGTTCTCGCTCGACGGCCAGACGGTCATGATCGCCCCGGCCCCGGGCTTCTACTCGACGCCGAGCCTGGGGACCGACGAAGCCCGCATCGCCTACGTCATCAACGAGCACGATCTCCGCGAGGCCGTCCGGGTTTTCAAAGCCGGCCTCGAGAAATACCGGGCCATCCACGGCTGAAGGCGGGAGGCGCGGTGAAGGATGCGGGGCGGATCCTACGGCAGGCGCTGGCCCTCGGGGCCTTGAGCCTCATCGTCGCTGCGGCCGTCCAATTCCCTCTCGTCCAGAGGTTCGTCCGGGGCGAGTTCCGGGAGTCGTTCTTCCAGGCTGCCGAATTCCCGGGCATCCGTCTGGTCACGCTGGCCGAGGCGGAAGAGCTCTGGGCCTCGGGGGCGGCCGTCATCCTCGACGCCCGGGCGGCCGGATTCTTCGATCAAGGACATATTCCGGGGGCCCGGAACGTCTCCGCCGCCGAGCCGGGGCAGGCGCTGCCCGCCGGCCTTCGGGGAGCCGCCAAGGACGGGGCCCTGCTCGTCTACTGCGAGGGCGGCGACTGCCAGTCGAGCCTGGCCCTGGCCAAGCGCCTGCACGACGAAGGCTTCCGCGACATCCGCGTTTTCAGCGGCGGCTTCGAGGAATGGACGAAGGCCGGCCTCCCGGAGGAGAAGGGTCATGGTCAGGAATAAGACCCTTCTCCTTGTTGTCCGGCTGATCCTCGGGGGCCTCTTCGTCTATGCCGGGGCCGTCAAGGTCCTCGATCCTCTCGATTTCGCCCAGGATATCAGGAACTACAGGCTGGTCGGGCCATCGTTGTCGTTCATCGCCGCGATCGTCCTGCCCTGGCTCGAGATCCTGGCCGGCCTGGCCCTTATCCTCGGCATCTGGATGCGTGGCGCCGCGCTCGTCGTCTCGGGACTCCTCGTCTTTTTCATCATCCTGACCCTCGTGACCATGATCCGCGGCCTCGACGTGGACTGCGGCTGCTTCGGTGCGGTCAGCCGGAAGTCCGGCTGGGGCGTCATCCTCGAGGACCTGGGGATGCTGGCCCTGGGACTCGTGCTCCTTGTCAAGGAGCGGACGGGGACACGTACCAGATGTACATGTCCCCCGACAAGATAGGGGACACGTACCCGGGGTACATGTCCCCAAGTGTTAAAAATGACTTGACACGCTATTTGATATAAAATAATAATCATAAATGGGTTGAATAGGTGAGGGGAAAGAAAGCGTTGTTGTTTGTCGTGTGGCTTTTTCTATTTCTCCTCGTTATGGATATCTTTATTTTTATTCAAGTGAGGAAGATAAAAAGGGACATCATACGGATTGAAAGGCAAATTAACGCCGTTTTAGTCAGCTATGAATAAAAGAACCATTCTAATAGTCATGGGTTGCGCGTGCGCAATACTAGGCTCCTGGGGTCTCTTCCTGCTGAAGGAACGCACAGATTCTCTGCGTTCGATAAGTAACTTGCGCAACTATGCCAACATTCTGAATAACCCGATTCTGAAGCCGGACGGAACGTCAATGCTGGGGCAGCCCTTTATTGATTTCACGCTGTCTGAAATAGGAGGGGATCCCCTTAGGCTCTCTGATGTACGTTCTTTCTATAAGATATTGGTGCTTTTTGATCTCGATGACTGTAACTCGTGTTTGTTAGAATATCGGATGTGGTCGGAGATCACAAGACGTTTTAAGTCCGAAGACGTCGCCGTCATTGGAATCTGCACGACATTAAACAGGGAAAGGATAATCAATTTCAAACAGACCCGAAACATAACTTTTCCTATCGTTTGGGACCCCGACAGAATGATTACGAAGGAAATGAAATTCAGGACTTCCCCATTAAGAATCCTATTGAACGATGCTGATGTTATCGAGGATATATCGCTCACCGTGAGCACGCCAGATAATCAACGGGACTATGTCGATTATCTGGAAAAGAAAATAAAGAAGGCTAGTTAAGGAGGCAAGACATGAAAGCGAAGACAGGCGCTCTTCTGATTTCGGTGCTAGCCGCACTTTGTACCTTAGTTGCAGTCGGCTCGCTCTTTGCAGTTTTGGGTTATGCTGATGGCTCAGATTGTTGTCCTATTTGTACACCCAATTTTTGCAACTGTGACAATAATTGTGAGTTCGGTTGCATATCATTAAACCCGGCCCTATGTGGTATGAGCGATGAATGCGCGGGGTACGGTTCTAAGTGCTGTAAATGCAAAAAATCGCCGGGCGGGTAAGAAAGGGCCTTTAAGCACGGATCTTCTTTCAATAAAGGGATACCCGGGACAATGTCTGTGACGATGAGGCGAGGGTACTTAATAGTAAGCATCATACTCGTTTGCCAAGCTTCGATGGCCGTTGAAACAAAGACTATACAGATGGGGTTGCCCCTGTTAAGCCCCGACAGGGTTCTTGTAAAGCATATCCTTACAGTCGGCCAAGAACAACTGGACGATGAACGCTATCTGTTCAGTCTTGTTGGTGACATTGCAGTTGACGCAAACGATAACCTTCTTGTTTTGGACATAAGGAGCAATAAGGTCAGTGCTTTCTCCGCTGATGGAAAATATATTGGGAGCTATGGAAAGGGCAAAGGGCAGGGCCCAGGGGAATTCCTGCAATCCGCTCATCTTGCTGCCGACGACAAGGGCATAATTTATGTTAGCGATAAGCAGAAGAGAGTGGTTTATGCGTTTGACGCAAGGAATGAGCTCGCGAATACAATCCGAACCCATAATTTTACGCAGCCCAACGCGGACATCGGCATTCTTGGACATGGCCTTCTCGGATTGGGTGCGGATATCTCGATCGAAAGAAACCGGGAGAATGGAATTTTTCAAATCTACTCGCTCCCCGACGGCTCTTTTTTATTCTCGACTGGCGAACTAGGCAAAGTGGCCCTCCTCGATCATATTGACAGATACGACGCGTGGTTCAGTGAATCCGCGTCACAACTCTGTTTTGACGAGCCCAGAAAACGGCTCATCATATCCTATGGAAGCTCGTCAATCATCGAGATCCGATCGCTCACAGGCCAATTGCTGAAATCCATCAGATGGAACCGCGCCGAACGTGTGTTGAGTTTCGGGCGCCCTAAGGTTGACCGGTTCTATATTTTACAGGACGCAACCGTGGGACTTACCGTACTTCCCGATGGCCGGATCGTCAACTGCGTCCGTCATATTGAGAAGGACGGCGACAGGCCGGTTATCTCGTTTTCGTTCCATGTTTTGAGTCAGGATGGCGAGACGTGTCTCGTCAAGATCCCCGGCGAAAAGTTCGGCGATATCGAAGATAAGTACTTTCACATCTGCTCCGACTCGAAGGGCTGTCTTTATCTGTTCTTGAACGCGCCGTTTCCCAGAGTCTTGAAGTTCAAGATCGATATTCCCGTCAACTGAGGCGAAAGAAACCTCGTCGGGCCGCGGTCCCCATGTTGAAATCTCCCCGGAATGTCTGTATATTTGATGAAATACCGAATAGCCCAGGAGATGACAGAGATGGCCAAGAAGTACGTGTATTTCTTCGGGGCCGGCGCCGCCGAAGGCAACATGAAGATGAAGGAGATCCTGGGTGGCAAGGGCGCCAACCTGGCCGAGATGGCCGGGATCGGCCTGCCCGTCCCCCCGGGATTCACCGTATCGACGGAAGTCTGCATCCTCTACTATAAGAACAGGAAGAAGGTCCCCGAGGCCGTTCGCCTCGAGGTCGAGAAGAACCTCAAGAAGCTCGAGAAGGCCGTCGGACAGTCGTTCGGCGATCCCAAGAACCCCCTGCTCGTCTCCGTCCGCTCGGGCGCCCGGGCCTCCATGCCGGGCATGATGGACACCATCCTCAATCTCGGCCTCAACGACCGGACGGCCGCGGCCCTCGTCGCCAAGACCAAGAACGAGCGCTTCGTCTTCGACTGCTACCGCCGCTTCGTCCAGATGTACGGCGACGTCGTCCTGGGCCTCAAGCCCGTCCACAAGGACGACATCGACCCCTTCGAAGAGATCATCGAGGCCAAGAAGCGCAGCCGGAGCATCAAGAGCGACGCCGACCTCACCGCGGCCGACCTCAAGGACCTCGTCGCCCGGTTCAAGGCCGCTATCAAGGAGAAGACCGGCCAGGAGTTCCCCGACGATCCCAAGAAGCAGCTCTGGGGCGCGATCGGGGCCGTCTTCGGCTCGTGGATGAACGACCGGGCCATCGCCTACCGCCGGATGTACGACATCCCCGAAGCCTGGGGCACGGCCGTCAACGTCCAACTGATGGTCTTCGGCAACATGGGCAACGACTCCGGCACCGGCGTCGCCTTCACGCGCGACGCGGCCACCGGCGAGAACGTCTTCTACGGCGAGTACCTGATGAACGCCCAGGGCGAGGACGTCGTCGCCGGCACCCGGACGCCCAAGCCGATCGTCGAGCTCAAGAAGGACGACGCCAAGGCCTACGCGGAGCTCGAGAAGATCCGCCACACGCTCGAGAAGCACTACACCGACATGATGGACGTCGAGTTCACCATCCAGCAGGGAAAGCTTTACATGCTCCAGTGCCGGGTGGGCAAGCGCACGGCTTTCGCCGCCATCCGCATCGCCGTCGACATGGTCGGCGAGAAGCTCATCGGCGAGAGGGAGGCTCTCTCCCGCATCGAGCCCGACCAGCTCAACCAGCTCCTCCGGCCCATCTTCGACCCGGCCGAGAAGCAGGCGGCCGTCAAGGCCGGGCGGCTCCTGACCAAGGGTCTCAACGCCGGCCCGGGCGCCGCCACCGGCCGCATCGTCTTCAATTCCGTCGACGCCGAGGCTTGGTCGAAGAGAAGCGACAAGGTCATCCTGACCCGGATCGAGACCTCGCCTGAGGACATCAAGGGCATGAACGCGGCCGAGGGCATCCTGACCGCCCGGGGCGGCATGACCTCTCACGCCGCCCTCGTCGCCCGGCAGATGGGCCGGGTCTGCGTCGCCGGCTGCGGCGACCTCGTTATCGACTACGGCAAACACACCATGACCGTGAAGGGCCGGACGCTCAAGGAGGGCGACTGGGTCTCCATCGATGGCACGACCGGCGAGGTCATCGAGGGCCGGCTCAACACCAGGCCTTCCGAGGTTCTCCAGGTCCTGATCGAGAAGACGCTCGATCCGTCGAAGGCCCCTGTCTACCAGACCTTCGCCAAGGTCATGGCCTGGGCCGACAAGTACCGGGCCCTCAAGATCCGGACCAACGCCGACCAGCCCGACCAGGCCGCGAACGCCGTAGCCTTCGGGGCCGAAGGCATCGGCCTCTGCCGGACCGAGCATATGTTCTTCGGCGAGGGCAAGATCGGGCCGATGCGCGAGATGATCCTGGCCGACACGCTCGAGCAGCGCAAGGCCGCCCTGGCCAAGCTCCTGCCGCTCCAGCGCAAGGATTTCGCCGGCATCTTCGAGGTCATGGCCGGGCGTCCCGTGACGATCCGGACGATCGACCCGCCGCTCCACGAGTTCCTGCCCCACGAGGAGAAGGAGCAGCGCGAGGTGGCGGCGCAGATGGGCCTGCCCTACGAGAAGGTCCGGGAGCGCGTCGTATCGCTCCATGAGTTCAATCCCATGCTCGGCTTCCGCGGCTGCCGCCTGGGCATCATCTACCCCGAGATCACCGAGATGCAGGCCCGGGCCATTTTCGAGGCCGCCGCGGCCACGAAGAAGAAAAAGATCCCGGTCCTGCCCGAGGTCATGATCCCGCTCGTCGGTCACGTCAAGGAGCTCCGGGACCAGGAGAAGCTCGTCCGGGCGACGGCCGAGGCCGTCATGAAGGAGCAGGGCGTCAAGTTTGACTACCTCGTCGGGACGATGATCGAAGTCCCGCGCGGCGCCGTCACCGCCGACGAGATCGCGGCGGTGGCCGAGTTCTTCAGCTTCGGCACGAACGACCTGACCCAGATGACGCTCGGGGTCAGCCGCGACGACGCGGCCCGCTTCCTCATCCCCTATGTCGAAAAGGAGATCTACGCCAAGGATCCGTTCGAGGTCATCGACCGGGACGGCGTCGGCCAGCTGATGCGCATGGCCGTCGAGCGGGGCCGGAAGACCCGGCCGGGGATCAAGCTCGGCATCTGCGGCGAGCACGGCGGCGAGCCGTCGTCGGTCGAGTTCTGCCACCTCATCGGCCTGAATTACGTCAGCTGCTCGCCCTTCCGGGTGCCCATCGCCCGGCTGGCGGCGGCCCGGGCGGCCATCCTCAACGCCCCCAAGACGGCGAAGAAGCCCGCGGAAAAAACGAAGAAGGCCAAGAAGGCCGGCCGGAGGCGCTAAACAGCCGGCCCTTGTTTTGCTCTTCTCCCTTTCCCGGAATCTGGAGAAGAGCTTTTTTTTACCCCCCTTTTTTGATATGTTGAAGCCCCCATGGGAGACCTGCTCAACCTGTTCAAGGTGCTGGCCGGAAAGCGCTTCCCGTTCCAGCTCATCTACAGCAATGAGTACTGGATGGTCGAGACCGGCAAACACGTCTTCCCCCTCCAAAAATACCGCCTCGTCTACGAGAACCTCCTGGCCATGGGGGCGAAGAAGGAGAACTTCCTCAGGCCCCGCCCGGCGCCCGACGAGGACGTCCTGCTCGTCCACACGCCGCGCTACCTCAAGCGCGTCAAGACGGGCGGTCTGAGCGTCGCGGAGCTCAAGGCCCTGGAAGTCCGCTATTCCACCGAGTTCGTCCGCTTCGCCCTGCTCTCGGTGGGCGGGACCGTCCTTGCCGCGCGCAAAGCCCTCGAATCGGGGCTGGCCATCCACATCGGCGGCGGCTTCCATCACGCCTTCCCCGACCACGGCGAGGGCTTCTGCCTTCTCAACGACGTCGCCGTGGCCGCCCGCAAGGTCGTCGAGGACAAGCTCGCCGAAAGGGTCATGATCGTCGACTGCGATCTCCATCAGGGCAACGGAACGGCCGCCGCACTCGCCGGGCGGCCAGAGATCTTCACCCTGTCCATCCACCAGATGGACATCTATCCCACGGAAAAGCCTCTGAGCACGGTCGACATCGGCGTCTGGGCCGGCGACGGCGACGCCAAGTACCTGGCCGGGCTGCGCGAGCACATCCCCAAGATATACAAGGAGTTCCGGCCGAATCTTGTCTTCTATTTGGCCGGCGCCGACCCGTACGAAAAGGACCAACTGGGCGGTCTGGCCCTGACCAAGGCGGGATTGAAGGAGAGGGACAAGCTGGTCATCGAGAACGCCCGGCAATTGGGGATCCCCGTTGCCATCGTCCTCGCCGGGGGCTACGCTCTGGAGATCAAGGATACCGTGGACATCCACCTCAACACGGTCCGGATCGCGCAACGCGTCCAGAGGATCTACCCGGGACCGCCGGAGCTCGCGGCCGTCCTCCGTCCCGTCTGAAAAGTCCGGGCTCTCCGCCCGGGGCTAGTCCTGCAGGAAGATGTGGCCGAAGACCTTGGCGTCGCCGATCATGTTGTCGATGATGCAGTACTCGTTCGGCTGGTGGGCCGTCTCGTCGAGCTTGGACCAGCAGGCCGCGGGGATGCCGGCCCGGCGGAACACGGCGGCCACCGTGCCGCCGCCGATGCCCATGGCCCTGGCTTCCTTCCCGTAGACGGCCTTGACGGCCTTCTTGAGGGCCAGGACGACCGGGGCCTGGACCGAGGTCGGGGGCGCGGCCGGGGCCTTCTGCATGACCTGGGTCTGGATCTTGACCTTGAACTTCTTCTCGATGCCGGCGGCGATCTTGCGGATCGTCCGCTCGACCTCCTGGACCTTGACCTTTGGCAAGATGCGCATGTCCATGTAGAAGGCGTCCTCGCCGGGGATGGTGTTGATGTTGGGGACGTTGGGATCCTTCTTCGTCGGCTCGAAGGTCGAGATCGGCGGATCGAAGAGCCGGTCCCGGCCGGGGAAGATCTTGTAGAGGTCGTTCAGGGCGGCGATCAGAAAGCTTGCGGCCTTGAAGCTGTTGATGCCCCTCTCCGGCGTCGAACCGTGGGCCTGCTTGCCGAGCGTCTTGACCTTGAGCCAGTAGAGGGACTTCTCGGCCACCTCGATCATGGTCCCGGTCTCGTTGCCCGCATCGGGGACGACGATGAGGTCCTGCTTGCGGAAGACCTTCGGGTCCTTGAGGACGTGGTCGATGCCTTTGAGGCTGCCCGTCTCCTCGTCGGCGACGAGGGCGATGCCGATGTCGTAGGGCGGCACCAGGCCCTCGGCCCTGAGAGCCTTGACGGCGAAGAGCGAGGCGACCAGGTCCTGCTGGTTATCCTCGACGCCGCGGCCGTAGACGCGGCCCTTCTCGACCCAGGCCTTGAACGGATCGCCGCGCCAGAGCGAGACTTCCCCGGGCGGAACGACATCCGTATGAGTCATGACCCAGACCGTCCGAGCGTGGCTCTTGCCCCGGCAATAGGCCAGGATGTTGGGGCGATAGCCCGACGGCGCGTCGAGGTCGGGGGCCTTGACGACGGTCACGTCGACGAACCCGTTGGCCTCGAGCCACCCGACGAGGAACTCGGCCTTTTTCGCCTCGCCCTCGCCTCCGCTCGACGGGGCGATGGCCGGGATGGCGCAGAGCTTCATCTGGAGGTCGACCATCTCGTCGCGGTATTTCTCGATCCGGCGGCCCAGCTTGTCGAACGGTGTTTCGGGATTCATGCGGCGCTCCTCGGTGCGGATATTCCGGCGGAATATTATCACGGCGGCCCCGGAAAAAAAAGACGGGCGGATCTCAGCGGTCCGGGGGCCCCGGTTCCCCGCGGAGCAGGCGGACGCCGATGAAAGCGTATTGGACGAAGGAGACGGCCGCGAGAAGGGCCGTCAGGATGTAGAGCCAGGCCAGGCTTTGCGGGGTCCGGCCGGCCGCGTTGAGATAGAGCACGAAATAGATCAGGAAGACCTGGCAGATCGTGCTGGCCTTCCCGGAGAGGGCCGGGCGGAAGACGCGCCTGCCGCGAACGGCGATGACGATCGCGGCGCCCAGGGCGATGGCGGCGTCGCGGCCGACGCAGATCACCGTCAGCCACACCGGCAGGGCGTTCGGCTGGGCGATGGCCGGCAGCGTCAGGACGATGAAGCCCGCGGTCAGGAGGACCTTGTCGCCGATGGGGTCGAGCCAGAGGCCGAGCCTCGACTTGAGATGGAGGGCCCGCGCGGTGAAGCCGTCGAGGGCGTCGGTGGCCCCCGCGACCAGGAAGACCCAGAACGCCGCCCAGGGCCGCCTCTGGATCATGAAGGCGATGAAGACCGGCGTGAGCAGGATCCGCGAAAGGGACAGCAAGTTGGGCAGGGTGAAGAGATCGGTCCGGCGCTCCGCGGCGGCCGGGGCTTCGGCGGGCCCGGCGGACCCGATCATGTCGCCCATGTCCGCGCCCCCTATTTGGCCAATCTCTGGATGATGTCGAGGACCCGGATCGCCTCCTCGCCGGAGACGGTCCGCTCGGGCTCGAATCTTCGGTCGGGCGCCACGGTCATGATCTGGAAGGCGAGGGCCCGGGTGATCGACGGATAATAGACGCTGTTCGCATCCACATCGGCGACCTGGATCCGGCGCGTTTCGACGAGCGGCACGAACCGGGCCCCCCGTTCCTGCAGAACGCCGATGAGCCGGACCGCCGCATCGGCCAGTTCGGCCCGGTTGATGATCCGCCGCGGCTGGAAGGTGTGGTTCACGGAAGCCCGGATGATCTCGTGCGAGGCGACGGCGACGATGAACCTCTGGGCCCACGACGCCGCGATGTCGACGAGGATCTCGGTCCGCCGGGCAGGCGCTTCGAGGTCTTCGCTGAACTTGACCCCGATCAGAGCGGCCAGGTCCTCGCGCGTGACGGCCTCCAGGCCCGGGATGCTGTCGTACTGGCTGGGGATCTCGTAGACACCCAGCTTGGCCTTGAGCTCCTCGACCCTCTTTCCGACGTCCGCGTCGCGGGGCGCCGCGGCGGCCAGCTTCTCGAGGATCTCGAGACTCTGCCCGAGCTCGCCGGCCTCGGCCAGGAATTCGGCGTACTCCCGCAGGACCGCCTCGTCCGCCGTTCCCGCGGCCACGGCCGCTTTGAAGTGGACGAGGGCCTCGGCCGTCTTCTTCTCTCCCCGGTAGACGCGGGCCAGCTCGAGGTGGGCGGCCGCCGAATCGGGGGCGTAGCCGAGGACCCGGTGAAATTCCCTCTTGGCCGTCTCGCGGTTGCCCGCGGCGAGGGCGGAGCGGGCCGCGGCCGTGGCCTCCCGGACGAGCTCGTTCCGGAGGTTCTCGAAGCGCGGCGCCGCCCAGCGGTTGTCAGGGTCGAGATCGAGGATCGCCCGGTACTCGGCGAAGGCCTTGTCCCGCTCCCGGCGGGATTCGTAGATCTGGGCCAGTCCGACATGGGAGGGGATCATCCCCGGCGTTGCGGCGACCGAGGCCTTGAACCTCGCTTCCGCGTCCGCGAGGTTGGCCTCGAGGAGGTCCGCATAGCCGAATCCCGCCTCGCGGACCGGGTTGGTCGCGCCGAGCTTCAGCAGGTTCTTCCGGGCCAGGTCGATCCGCCCCGCCTTGAGGGCATCCCAGGCGTCCTCGACCGCGATCCGGTCGTCGAGGCGCAGCCGTGCCGTCGCCTCGGCCGGCAGATCCTCGATGTAGAACGCCGGCGGCGCCGGGGGCATCGTCGCGCAGGACCAGGCCCCCAGGAGGGCCAGCGCCAGGACGGCGGTCCGCTTCACCATGGGTCAGCTCCTTGTTCGAGATAGGGCAGGAAATTGACGATCCCCGCGGGCTCGGCCATGACCTTGAGCTCGACGAAGCCGTCGCTTTCGCGCCTTTTCAGGACGAGCGACCGGCGGCCGAGCGAGTCGGTGATCTCGCGGGTTTCCCTGGGGACACGGATGTAGTAGATCTGATAGCCGGCGAAGAGGATCTGGCGAAGCCGGCGCAGGAGATCCGGGACGCCTTCCCCCGTCTTCGCGGAAAGGGCGATCGTGCGGGCCTCCGGATCGGCGTTCTGTCCGAGGAGGAGGGCCCGTTCGCCGGCGGCGAGGAGGTC